>Ga0163155_10003769_pt1 | contig 16075 bp, 11 predicted proteins | sample OliLakLV19SP4G1_FD_148611 | JGI IMG/M metagenome (GOLD analysis project Ga0163155, IMG submission 148611) | Freshwater microbial mat bacterial communities from Lake Vanda, McMurdo Dry Valleys, Antarctica - Oligotrophic Lake LV.19.SP4.G1 | ecosystem: Environmental > Aquatic > Freshwater > Lake >... | reverse complement strand
ATCCTTGAGACGAACATCGGGCAGACGATCGCCAGCGCGGTGAACACGACCAACGCGGGGGTGATCTTCACGGTGCCGGTGCTGCTGCTGCTTGCACAGAATGGCACCCTGCCCGGCTTTGAGCTGCGCTTCGACAGCCTGGACTTCTGGATGATCACGCTCGCGTGCATCGCGGGAGCACTGCTGGGGTGCGTGTTCATCGTGCCGCTGCGGAAGCAGATGCTCGATATTGATCGGCTGCGGTTCCCAAGCGCGGTGGCGGTCGCGGCGATTCTGAAGTCGCCGGGCGCGGGCGCGGCCAAGTCGATCGTGCTGGCGGTGGGGATCGTGGTATCGATGCTGATCTATCTGCCGGTGGGGTTGCCGGCGATCAAGAACCCGGCGCGGCTGGATCAACTGGATTCGCTGGTGGAGCGCGAGCGGATCACTCCGGCGGAGGCGGCGCTGACGCGGGAGGTGGCGGGGTGGATCGAGGCGGAGAATGCGCCGGACGCGGTCATCGAACGCGGAAGAGCAACGCTGGCGGCGCGGGAGGCACACGTTGAGCTGGCGGCGAGCCCCGACGACGATTCGGTGCAACAGCGCGTCGAAGCGATGGATGCCGCGCTCAAGGCAATGACCGATGATCCCGCGTCGAGGAGATACAACGCGGCGCTCTGCATCGCCGCCTATGAAGCGAGCGCGGGGAAGGGCTCATGGGAGCGCCTCCGCGCGCCGGACACCGGTTGGGCGATGGCGCCGATGTGGGGATATAAGGACCTTGGGCTGCGGTTGGGGTCGAAGAAGGCTGCCGATGGCAAGGAGTCGATCGCGACCGATCGTGATGGGAACAACCGACCGGACCTGGTGGTCGTGGATGACACTATCGATGCGGGGCGTGTGCTGGGCCTGCCCGATCAGATGGCCTTCGTCTTTGCCATCGCGCCCTTTGCCCTTGGTGCCGGATACCTCACGGGCCGCGCCGGGTTGCTGGTGCTGGCGGGCGGCATCCTCGCCTACTTCCTGCTCAACCCCCTGGCATTCAGCCTGGGCTATGTGCCATCAACGACACGCGCAGATGAAGTCGCCGGATATGCCCTCGGCGCGTTCAATCGGCCCCTGGGGATCGGCCTGCTCCTGGGCGGGGCGATGATGGGGGTAATCGCATCGCTGCCGGCGATCCGCGAAGCAATCAAGAGCATCGGAGCCGCAGGCAAAGTCGCTCCCAACAGCCGCTCCACGGCAGTCTCCAATCGCACGCCCGATGAAATGAGCCTGCGCTCGCTGCTGATCATCGGCGGACTTGCGATGGTGCTGCTGCTGGTCGCCACGGAGTTCTCCGGCCAGGGCGGCGCTGGCACCATGACCGGCTGGCTCGGCGGCCTCCCCGTGTGGCTTGCACGCGCGTTGATCGTGCTCATCGCCGCGGCGTGGATCTGGTTCGCGGGCATCATCATCGCGCAGTGCACGGGCATGACCGACTGGTCGCCGATCTCGGGCATGGCCCTGCTCACGGTTGTACTCGTGATGCTGCTGGCGGGCAAAGAAGATGTCATCTCCGCCGTGCTGCTGGGCGCTGCGCTGTGCGTGGCAATCTCCTGTGCATCGGACATGATGGCCGACCTGAAGACGGGGTACATCGTGGGCGGCGTGCCCAGGCGACAGCAGATCCTCGAAATTGCCACCGCCGCGATCGGCCCGGTCATCACCATGTCCACGATCGTGCTGATCGCCGGCGTCAACATGCGGCAGTTCGGTGTGCCCATCGGCCCGGGGACGCCGACGGTTGCGCCGCAGGCCCAGGCTCTGCAGGCAGTCATCACCGGCGTGCAGGGTGGGGAGATGCCCTACACGCTGTACGGGCTGGGTGCCGCGCTCGGCGCATTGCTGGGGCTCGGGGCGTTCGCCGGGCTGGGCGTGCTCGTGGGCCTGTCCATGTACCTGCCGTTCTACTACATCCTGACGTACGGCATCGGCTGCGTCGCCAACATGGTGGTCGGGAAGATCAAGGGGCGGGCGTGGGCGGAGGAATGGGGCGTGCCGTTCTGCGCGGGCCTCATCGTGGGCGAGGCGATCCTCGCGCTGGTCATCAACGCCATCGTTCTGCTGAGGGGATAAGCCATGAAACTCGCCGCGTTCCTGCTGATCACCATCTCTCTTTGCGTCGGCGTCATCGGCGCGATCACCGCCTATCTGCCGCCGCTGTCGCTCCCCAACGAGCAACTGGTGGGCCTCACCCTCAACGCCGCGGCCGGAAAGGCCACCATCGACCCGCGCGACAAGGCCCCCATCGCTCCGGCGCGGACGGAACTGACGCCGGAGATCCTGACCTCGCTTCGCGATCAAGGCGTGGAGCGGGTCCGGGTGAAGGAGTTCGCGCTGGGCCGCTGGCCGGAGTGGTGGGTGTTTGTGCTAGGGTGTGTGGGCCTCGGAGTCGGTGCCTTCCTGATGCGAACGGCTAACCGATCGATCGCCGCGACGCGCTCGGCGAGCGCCGACGCCGTTGGAGCACCGCGGCTCTCGCCCGAGCAAACGCTCGACGCACTGCATTCGGAAGTCGACTCCCTGCGAAGCCGGCTGACGACGATGGCAGCAGAATCCGATCGCCTGTCAACAATCCTCGCCGAGATCAGTCGGATGCAGCAGACGCACATCGCCTCGTTCCTCGCGGCTCGATCCGAGATCACCGCGCGCCTCGGGCTGGGCGGATACGCCAGACTGATGGACGCGTTCGCCAGCGCGGAACGGGCGATCAACCGGGCATGGTCCGCCGCGGCCGATGAGGTCGAGGCCGAATCACTCGCATCGCTCGACCTCGCGTCGGAGCTTCTGGTCGAAGCACGCCATCGCATCTGACCGCGCCAATCTTCACATCAAGCGCGAGCCTCATTGCATCCAGCTGCCAAGGTGGCGCGCCCGCTGCGCACCCATCGCCACTCCGCATTCCTCTCTTGGTGAAACGGCGATCACGCCCGCTTACCGATCTGGCTGGTGATGGTGGAATCGGTGATCTTGTCATCCGCGGCGAGCAGGACGGCCTTGCTGAGGATGATGGAGAGCGTGCGGTCGCCCTCGAAGGGGAGAAAGACGCCGGTGGCGCTGGCGCTACTCGCATCGCGCGAGGAAGGGACGATACAGAGGTACTGGTCGTTGGGCTCCATGAGAATGTTGCCCGAGCCGAGGTGGATCTTGTAGGTACGGACCGAGCCCTTGACGATGAGGAACTTGTCGGTGAGGGAACACTGTGCGGCGATCTTGAGGCGCGGCAGGAGGCACTGGAGCAGGTCCTTGCGGCCGATGCCGGTTTCTGAGATATCGCCGAAGCTGCGGCCCCACCAGTATTCGCGGTGCGTGCCCTGCGGGCCGCCATCCTGCCATTCGGGGTTGTTGGTGATGCTGCAGACGCCGACGAAGAGATCGACATCGCGGAGGATTTCACTCAGGACGAGGGGCGGGATCTCGTCGAGGGCGATGCCCTGACCGAGTGTCTCCTGTCGCCAGCCTGCGCCGTAGCCGTCGCCCCCTGCGTGCGCGGTGGCCTGGTCTGCATCGAGCGGGTAGAAACGGACTTGATCGGTGGCGAGGTGGTGGTAAGAGCCTGACTCGGTGGTATCGACGCCGTAGTCGTCGCCTATGCCTTCGATCCAGAACTCGGCGCGGAGGCCCCAGGGGCGGAGTGCGCGCGAGGCAGGCGGGTATTCGGCATCGACCATCAGCCGCAGCTTGTTCTTCCAGTTGCGGATGCCGCAGAGCGCGTTGAACTGGTGCTGCTTGATGATGTGCGCGGCGAAGCGGTTGGAGTAGGTATTGGTGTTGCGCTCGGCATCGGTGAGGAGATAGACCTCGCGGTGGGCCTGCTTGAAGGGCTGGCGGATCTGCCGGTCTTCGAAGAAGCGGCGCCATGCGAGCACTTCATCGCGGCCGCCGGGGGATTCGATCGGGTGCCAGAGGCGGACGGAGCAATCGGCGGGCGGATCGAAGGGTGCGCCGGTGTGATCGACAAGGGAAGCGGGCGTATTGTCATGCGCGTCGAGCCATGCCGCGGACTTCCAGCCTTTGGGGTCTTTCTCTTCGCCGAAGTTCCATATGAGGCGGCGCGCCAGCACGCCAATGAGCGGGTGTTCGAGGTAGCGCTCGCGCCAGGTGGTCAGCGGCCAGAGCTTGTTGTCGAGGAAGAGGGAGTCGAGGCGGTCTTTCTGGGCGGGGAGCATCGCGGCGATGTCCTTGGCCGCGGACTTGAGTTCCTTGAGTTCGTCGGCGTGGCCCTCTTTGAGCGCGGCGGGGACGGACTTGATGCGTTTGCCGTCGGCTTTGGTGAAGCGGAGCTCGGTGTCGGCGATGCCGGAGGCGATGAGCTCGACGGTGAAGGCGCCGAGTTGTTCGGCGCGGCGGCCAACCTCGGTGAGGCCGTAGCTGGGGACACCGAGCTCGTCGATCTGATCGCGCGGGAGGTTCTCGCGGGCCGCGGCGGCGTTGAGGGCTTTTTCGATGCCCTTCTGCGCGGTGCCGAACTTGACCTTGACGCGGAGCATGGCGAGCTGGCCGAGGGAGTCCATGCCGGGGATCTGTCCGAGGGCGAAGACGGCGGCGTTGCCGACCTTGACGGCGCGCGGGCCGACGCCGGGGACCTTGCGGTACGCGGAGATGGCGAGCCTGCCGAGGGCGCGGGAGAGGCTGCCGTCCTTGTCGGGGAGGATGGTCGCGAACCAGCAGAGGCCTTTGAGCGCATCGAGGTTGTCGTCGGTCATGAGCAGCTCGTGGCGCCGCCAGTGCGGGAGGCCTTCGAGGCTAGGGCGCGGTTTGTCGGCGAGGGGGAACCACTCGATGAGCGCGTTGCGGAGTTTGTCGGCACCGGCTGCCGCGGCGTGCTCGCGGGCGAGTTTGAGCCACTTGGCGGAGGGTGCTGAGCCGGATCCGGACCTGGCGTGGTTGATGAGGGCGGACCACTTCTGCGCTGCATCGTGATCGAGGGCGCGGAGCATGGTGATGGCGCGGTCGGCCCAGACATCACCGTTCTCGATGGGGAAGGGTCGGGGCTCGGACAAGAGGGCCTCCAGAGAAGGAATGATCTTGCCAAGTTCCTGCAGATTCGTCTGGATCCGACGGAGGTTGTGGTGAAGTGCATTGTCAAGCGGCCGCGGCAAGGCGCGATGGATCATGCGGCAATAGCCGTCGATAAGTGAGAGAAGACTGAAAAGCGGTGACAGGGACACTTCTGCGAGCTGCCCGATTGTCGCATGAAGGTCTTCGCGCGGGAGGCGAGGGTCCTTCGCAAGCAGAGTCAGCGCGAGTGCTCGTATCTCCGAGAAGAACTGGTTGACGTGGTGCTTGTTCCAACTGGCCGCGCTTGGCCATTGTGGATTGTGACTGCCCCACCACGCGAGGCGCTCCGTCGCTTCGCACAGCACGATGGCCTGGACCGTGGTGGGCGCCGCCAGAATGACTTTGGAGTAGTCGCGGGGAGGCTGCGTCTTCGCGACCGGGCCCTCGGGGCGTACCCCGTCAAGGTAGGCTCCGAAGAACTCGTCGAACAACCGCTTGCCTTCGGAGCGAGTGTCGGGTGATGGAGTTTCTGAAGCCGTGCACGCTGCCGACGGTCGACTCGCGATGAGTCGAACCGTCTTTCGATATGTAGCAGTAATTTCAGCCCGGCCTCCAGCAAGAGATGTGGTGAGCATCTTCTGCAGGATCGGATAGGCGGAGTCGGGAAGCGGTTGACGAGCTGCGGCGAAGGACAACGCGTTGATGACTGCGCGAGCAGGAATCTCACTGCCCCCGGTTCCCCAACTGAGTGGCGCAAGTCCCAGCAGTTCGTCGACTTCATTCTCAGAGAGTCGAGAATCACCCCGGCCGAGTGCATCGACCAGCTCACTCAGGTGACAGCACGCAAGTCCCCAGGAGAGCTCTGGTGTGTTGTCCGTGCACCATTCAGATACTGGGCGAACCCACACCAGGGCACGCATCGCCGCCAGGAAGGAGTCGTGCCGCGGTTGATGCGAGAGCAGTCGCCGCCCTGCCTCGAAGGCCTTCGGCTTCCTATCCCACCTTCGACTTTGCCGACCGTCGCGCGCAAACTCCATCGCCAACTCATAGAGCGGCACCAGCGGATCGCCATCGAACGCCGGGAATTGCGGGACGGTTGGCGGGTGCTGCGGGAGCTTTGCTCGCTGCGCTTCGAGATACTCAAGGCTGTAGACCACCCCCACTGCTCACCCCCCCACCAGCGGAGTGAGACGGAGAAACGTGGCTTCTACGCCGCGGGAGAGGGTGATCTTCTCTTCGAGCGACTCGGTCTGCCTGTCGCCGACGAGGATCAGGATGCGGTTGTGCTCATAAGCGTCGCAGGCTTTCTCGAACTGGGCCTTCCAGTTGATCTCGCGGCCGGGCTTGAGCTTGTACCCGTTGAGGTCCGATTCGGCATCGGAGGGCTGGATCAGGCCGCGGAATCGGCCCGTTCGCTCCCGGTTGTAGTCGTCGACTTCCTGGTACACGCGTTCGCGGATGAGCTCGCGGACGGTGATGGTCTCCGAAAGAAACTCAAGTGTGACGGGCTCGCTGATGTGGCCGGAGGTGGATTCGTCGCGGATGGTGAGTGTGGCGGGCATGCGTGACTCGCAGACAGGGAGAACGTGCGTCCAGCCAACAACGCCACAAGGCGCGGGCTTCAAGCAGAGCGAGAATAACACAAAATCCCGAAAGCGTGAACGGCTCGGGCCTGAGCAATGCGGCTCGCTCGCATAGAGAGCAGGTCCGGAAAAGCCGCTGCGCCAGTCGCAACGATGAGGATCTTGCGCGTTCATCCCTGACGCCACCCGCCCGCGGGATTGGTACGGCCAAACATTCCCCACAAAAAACTTGTCAAAGAGGTTGCCGGACGGCCGATGATTGGCTATCTTATGCCAAACAGATCGAATCGAGCTTTGTGTGGATCACATGCCCGACCTGCCGATCATCCCCGTGGGCCTCAGGCCCAACCTGTCGCGGACAGACAGGATCGAACCCCAACGGGTGGAACCCGCTTTCGCCATCAGTGTGCTCTTCAGCACACGAGGCGTGGAAGGAGCCACCCTTGAGCCTGATCAATCGCGTTCGGTCCGAACTGCTCTCATCCGACACTGTACTGGTTCGATTGGGACCAGGCGGGGACTTTGTAACCGAGTATCGACCGGACACCCGCGGGCGTCTGGCCGCAACTTCGGTCACGGACTCGGCTCCGGCGGCGGCGCCGGGTGCAGGTCGGCTGGATCAGGTCGAACTCTCTTCGCTCGCTCTTCGCGCCGGCACGCTGCTGGCCGCGGAACGGGTGCTGGAGGATCAGGGCCGGGTGCTTGTCGCAACACGCGACACGCTCCGCGGCTGGGTGACGCGGGTCGTTGTTCGGCCGATCACCGTTTTGCTCTCGGGTTCTCGTCTGTCCGCAACGCCGGCCGCGGCGACTTCCGCCGCGCCGACACAGCCCCCGTTCCTGGAGGGTCAGGTTTATGAATCTCACGCCCAAACAACTCCGCATTCTTCAACTGATCCGCGACTGCCGCGTTCGCCATGGCTATTCGCCGACTATGCAGGAGCTCGCCGACGAGATCGGCGTCAGCAAGGTCACGGTGTTCGAGCACGTCGAGGCGCTTATCAAGAAGGGCGCGCTCATCCGCGACCCCAACAAGGCGCGCTCTTTGTCGATCAGTGATGGGGTTTCCGTCCCTGATGAGGCGCGGCCTTACCGTTATCCGCTCGTCGGCAAGATCGCCGCGGGCTACCCGATCGAGAAGTGCGAGGACCGAGATGAGCTCGACCTGCTCGACATCGTCGGGCCCCGCCCGGGCAAGATGGGTGCCATCTTCGCGCTCCGCGTGCAGGGCGACTCGATGCGGGATGAGGGCATCCTCGATGGGGACTACATCCTCGTCGAGCGTGCCGACACCGCGAGCAACGGCGAGCGCGTCGTGGCCCTCCTCCCCAACGGCGAAACCACGCTGAAGTCCTACTTCCGCGAGGGCGACAAGATCCGTCTGCAGCCGGCCAACCCCGAATTCCAGCCGATCATCGTGAAAGAATGCCGCATCCAGGGCATCGTCCGCTCAGTGCTTCGGAAGTACTGAGGGAAGGAAGAGGCCGGCAAGCGATAAGCAGGCTGTAGGTCTGCACGCTTCCCCCTCGCTCCTCTCGCTGCGCTCCATGGGGCCCATGCCCGGCGGACGCTTTCGTTCTGCGGTGATCCGAGCACGCTCGGGACACAGATGCTGCTGGTCGCGCTGCTCACTTGACGTCGCCTCCTGACACGGAGTTCCCGTCGGCAGGGTGTTGCACCGCCAGCGCCGCTGAGTGCTCATGCCCCTCGGCGTTGCTTTCTGCCCCCCCGCTTTCTGCCTTCCGCCTTGTTGCCCCCCTCAACCTCAGCCATCCAGACAGCGCACGCGGGATACAGCTCCCCCGCGTGCGTTGTCACTTTCCCAACACGCCAAATGTTCGCAACCGCCACCCCCTCGCGGCGTTAGGATCGGTGCATGCCGCGATCTCCCGGACGCCATCGACTCCGCTCCTCCGCAGGCAATCTCGCCATTTTGATCGCTTTCGCCGGTGCGATGTGCGGCGCAGTCGTGGGCTGTGCCTCGGAACGCTCAACCGCGTCGGCGCCGCGGGTGGGGCCAAACGCGCCAACCCCCGCACAACTTGAAGGTCTCCCCGTCAGTCGCTTGATGACGGGCTGGGGCGGGCTTGGCTCCGGGGTTCCGCTCTCCGATGACACGCTGATCACCTGCCGACACTGCCTGCCGCGCGGCAGCGGCGAGGTCGGATCTCGCGGCCGGATCGAGGTCGACGGCAAGCGGCGCACCTTTGAGCTTCTCGCTTCGGGCCAGACCCGCGACGGCAAGGACGACTGGGCGATCATCCGCATCGATCCGCCCGGATTGCCCACTCCCGCGAGAATCGATCCCTCGCGACGCCTGCGCGAGGGCGAGCAGATCTACCTGTGCGGATACTGGCCCGGCGAATCCGCACACCTCGGCCGCGATGAGATCCGCAGGCTCGAGCCCCAAGCGATCTGCGCCCAGGCCGTGGCCGTGCAGGGCACACGGCGGCTGCCGTCGGATGTCACCATCTTTGCGCAGGTCGGGCCTCAGGATATCTTCAAGGGAATGTCGGGCGGGCCCGCGGCCGTCTGGGATCCGCGCGAGCAGCAAATGGTCGTCGTCGGGATCTACATTGGCGCAGCAGAGTTTGAAAAGGGCCAGACCGAGCACGCCGGCCGAGTGCAGGTGATCCGTCGCCTCCCGGCAGATGCCATCGCCGCGGCGCTCGCGACCGCCGAGGTCGCTCCGCCGGCAGCGGACAACTGAGGTCGCCCGCGCCCTGCACCTCTGGCAACGTTCACACCCCCCACTCTCCGGCATACCGCGTGATGAACGGCCTCGCCAGGTCCATGGCCTCGCCGTCGCGCGCGGCAAGCTCAAACAATCGCTTGGCGATCTGACGGATGTGCAGCGCATCGTGCGCCGGCCACGAGACCAGCAACTCGCCCGCCCGCACAGGCCCGATGCGCGGATGCTGATACGCCGTCTTCCAATCGGGCGATCTCAACGATCGCAGCCAGACGATCGTCCTGGCTCGCTCATCCGTAAACCTCTGCAGCTTCGCGGCCAGATCCTGCCTCTGATACTCACGCTCGATGGCCCAGCCCTCGGGATCGGTGAGGGGCCACTTCGCAGCAGGATCTCGAAGTGTCGATTCAAGCCGCGCGCGGAAGTCGTCGGTCTCTTCATCCACCAGGTGACAGACGACCTCAAGGATCGACCACGCGCCGCTCGGCGGTTTGTAGGTCGCTTCATCAAGCGTCAGCGCAGAGCACATCGCACCGATCGCGGCGGGTGTCGAAGCCAGACGCTGCATGATTCGGCCGAGCATCCGCGGGCACTCCGTTGCGCATCGCCTCAGCTGCTGCCGGCACGCATCTGTTCAATGCCTTCTGGGAACGGGTAGTACGGGAACACTCCGATCTGGCCCGAACGCCACATCGTGGGCGCGGGATAGATGTCGCCCCGGAATCCGGCCTGGTACATCGTGCGCAGGACCGTCTCGAAGCTCGGCTCGCGCTCATCGGGGCCGACAAGACGGTTCGCGCGGGCATTCAGAAAACTCACCGCCGCGACAGGCAGTCGCTCGCGCCGGCCCCGCAGCATCTTCACCACCGTCGCAAAGCCCTTGGAGAGATCATCCAGTGTGAAGTGGTCGCGGCCCTTCGGGCGGAGCAGCGCAAGAATCAGCAGGCTGTCGAGATCGTACTTCAGAACATACGGCTCGCGGTCCTTTGCGGCGTGAATGGAGACAGACTCCTGAAACATCTTTGCGAAGCTCGTGACGCCCTTGGCCGTCCATTGACTGGTGGGAATCAGATCCACCAGCTGGGCGATGATGCCGTGCGAGTTGTCCGCATCGTTCACACCGCACACGACCGCTCGATACCGGCCATCGAGCATGTCGCGGAGCATGTCCTGACCCCACAGGATCCGGATCCGCTCGATCGACCCCGGGCCGACACCGGCCCCGATGGGACCAGATGGGAGCAGCGTGACTTTGTCGGGGAAGGTCTCGGCGTTGAGGAGGAGGTCACCCTCATCATCGTAAAGGCGTCCGATCGTGCGTCGTTCAGTCGGGGGCATATCGGGTCTCCGTAGGGCACTCCTCCCCATGGTACCGGCATCGGCGGTCCGAGGCATCGGGAGACATGGTTTCCGGCTCAGCGCGGTACTATGCGGTCATGTACCAGGGACATCATGACCACGCGGCAATGACGGCAGCAACAACCGATGCGGCGCATCGCGAGCAGGGGCTGTTTGCGAGAATCTTCGAGGTGTTCATGCCCCGACAGGCATGCATGAACTATGAGGCGGATGTCATCTGGCTGCACGTGGTCTCAGACGCGATGATCGCGGCCGCCTACTTCTCCATCCCGATGGCCCTGATCTACTTCGTGCGGAGACGACGTGATCTGGCTTTCAACTGGATGTTCATGCTGTTCGCGGCGTTCATCGTCGCCTGCGGAGCAACACACGTCTTCGGGGTTCTCGCCATCTGGCGGCCGTACTACCGGCTCGACGGGTTTGTGAAGCTGGCAACAGGGCTGGTATCGGTTACGACCGCCGGCCTGTTGTGGCCCCTCATCCCCAAGGCGCTGCAGCTCCCCAGCCCGTCGCAGTTTCGCGCGGCCAACGAACGGCTCGAATCCGAAGTGGCGGAACGGAAGCGCGCGGAAGAAAACACTCGGCACGCAAACGAAGTGCTGGAGCAGCGCGTTGAGGAACGCACGGCCGAGCTGAACGCCGCCCTCACCCTGCGGGCGGACCTCCATGAGCGTGAACGAACCGCGCGCGAGAACGCCGAGCGGGACAGCCGGATCAAAGACGACTTTGTCGCGACGGTGTCGCACGAACTCCGCACACCCATCAGCGCGATCCTCGGCTGGACGACCCTGCTCCGGGCAAACCCCGACAGGCCGGACGCGGCGTACGGGCTCGAGGTCGTCGAGCGCAACACACGGGCCCAGGCACGGTTGATCGAGGACCTGCTCGACATCAGCCGCATCGTATCTGGAAAGCTCCGCCTCGATGTGCAGAACGCCAACCTGCCCGAGATCATCCAGGCCGCGATCGAATCGGTGCGGCCCGCGGCTGAAGCACGCAACGTGCGGCTGCAAACGGTGCTCGACCCGCGGGCCGGAGGCGTTCGCGGCGACGCTTCTCGGCTTCAACAGGTCATGTGGAACCTGATCTCCAATGCCATCAAGTTCACACCCAAGGGCGGGAGCGTCAAGATCGCGCTTCAACGCGTCAACTCGCACGTCGAAATCATTGTCGAGGACACTGGCCAGGGAATCCCGGCGGATTTCCTCCCACACGTGTTTGAACGCTTTCGCCAGCAGGACTCCTCGACAACGCGTGCTCAGGGCGGGCTCGGTCTCGGCCTGGCCATCGTCAAGCAACTGGTCGAACTGCACGGCGGTTCAATCGCCGCTCGCAGCGATGGGGAAGGTCAGGGCGCGGTGTTCACCGTGTCACTCCCGGTTTCCGGCTTGCATCCGGCCGCGGAGTCGCCGCCGCGGCGTCACCCGACCGTCGACGGCTCGCGGGAGACAGGGGAGCTGCAGCAAACGGCGCGACTGGATGGGATGCGCGTGCTGGTGGTCGACGATGAACCCGACACACGGGAACTGCTCAAACGTGTGCTGACGGAAGCTGGCGCTAAAGTGCTGTCCGCCGGGTCAGCCGCCGATGCACTCGATGTGATCCGCCAGGAAGGTCCGGGGTTGAACCTGCTCATCAGCGATATCGGGATGCCGGGCGAAGACGGGTACCGGCTCGTGCAGGCGGTGCGAGCACTGCCCGATGGCCGCGGATCGTCTCACCGCCTGCCGGCGATCGCACTGACCGCGTTCGCCCGAAGCGAAGACCGCACCCGCGCGCTGCTTGCAGGCTTTCAAGCACACATCGCCAAGCCTGCCGATCCCGATGAACTGGTCGCACTCGCGGCCAGCCTTGCAGGCTGGACACGCAAGCCCGACTGAGGCTGCGCAAAGCATTACCGCGGCCGCGTGAGCCGCGACGACGACGCGCCAACCTTCCTGGGGAGAACCTCTTTTGCATTGTGCGCAACTTGACGGACAGTACTGTCGCACCCGGCGGCCCGCGGGACTCTCATAGTTGTTCAATCAGGTTTCGGGGGGCAGGCCAGGAGCAGCAAGAGCTCGGGCCCGGCCCAAAGCTGCGGGACCCGTGGCACGTCAAAGCAAAGAAGTTACCTGTGCCACCCGCCCCAAGGACCCCGAGGGCTTCACTTACGATGCCGACGGCAACCTGACCCTCGACGGGGTGTGGGAGTACAGTTGGGACGCCGAGAACCGCCTCAGGCGCATGGAGATGCGGGACTCGGTCGCGGCGGTTTTGCTCACGGGAAGCAATCCGTGGGTCGCCATCGACTTCGTCTACTACTGGATGGGCAGGCGCATCGGCAAGACCTACCAGACCTCGACCAGCGACCCGGCGACCAGCGGCGGCAAGTACGGCCCGCCGATCTTGTGGATGATCAGCCGCGACGCCCGCTATGTGTACGATGGATGGATGCTGTCGATGAGCTACAAGTCCGGCGGGTCCTCGCTGGCGGACCAGTCGTTCGCGTGGGGGCCTGATCTCTCCGGTGGCTACGGAGGCGCGGGCGGCATTGGCGGGTTGGTGGCCTACACCGACGATGAGCACGATGCGCTCAACCCCGCCCCCAGCGACCCCGACTTCCTCGGGCCGATGTTCCCGATCTATGACGGCAACGGCAACATCGTGAAGATGGTTCGGTTTGAGAGCCTCGGTGGCGATCCCATCGAGATCTTCGAGGCGCGTGAATCGGCCTCGTATGAATACGGCCCTTTCGGCGAGAATCGCAGCACGACTGGCGAGTTGGGCGTGCCGGCGGAGGGCGGCACGCATCAGGGCCAGCGCAACCCGTTCCGTTTCAGCACCAAGTTCACGGACGCCGAAACGGGCCTGCTCTACTACGGCTACCGCTACTACTCGCCGAGCATGGGGAGGTGGGTAAATCGAGATCCAATTGGCGAGACCGCAGATTTGGCACTGTACAGGTTCGTACGCAACGGCCCTGTTTCTGCAGTCGATCCTATTGGTGGATGGACATACCGTCCCAATGGGCAGTTCAATACGCTACTTACGGACAATGCGGAACATGTAGAAGGGAACGGGTCGTTCTTCTCGCTTACGTTTATGCCTGGAGAAGATGGGTATACTCCTACAACCGATTTTGAGGCAGTGCGCGACTGCATATCATGCCAAACATTCGATTTCATTCAAATATATAAAGCCGACTATTTCGTTCATTCGTATTTTGAATTTGGTTGGCAAGTAGACAATGAGAGAACTCATGAAGAGGCCAATCCATTCTATCCCGATACCCGGGATCATGGCAGAGGGATCAAGATGGACGACAACCCTGAAGTGCCAGATTACTTGGGATCGCCCAGAGAGGGGTGGTTTGAAGCAGAAACTTGTGCGGTCTGTGCGCAAGGGAAGGATCGGGGTCATGTCTATGGCTGCGTGTACTGGAACTGGAATATCAAACGATGGTCAAATGACTCGCTAAAGTTCAAAGTCAAGCGATCAGTTCAAGGGCAGTTTAACCCCGGCCGCGGTGTATTTGGCGAAAACCATACTCACGGTGCTCCGCCATGGGCAACGCTCGATGACAGCGGTTCGACACAACCAGAGCGAACTGTGCTGTCTTACAATACGCGTGCGACACCACCCTCCAGCAAAATGCGGTCGCTTATTTTGGAGAATGCGCGATTTAGCAAATACTTCGCGCCTGGACCGTGAAAATTCGAACTATGTTTCAATCGATAGTGCAACGACTTCAAATGCTACGTTATTGGAGTTGGTTACCTGCGATAGCGTTTCTATGCTTGTTTGGGCAAGCCCTGTTGCCGTATGCCATTGGGCGAACGCAGATTACCCGAGGGATGGGTGACGAACACACTTTTTATGATGACCGGCATGGCTATTTGTGGACCTATCGCAATGAAGTTGGAAGTAGGCATATTTGGGTGAGCGCCATTGATCGGGTGGATGATGATGTCGTAAGAAGGCCCGTCTATGCAATCATTGAGCAGTGTGCCATCGAGATGCAAAGGACCGTAGGGTTTGCCGATCACTCAGCAGTGTTTCGTGGTACTGGCTTTCCATTTCCGTGGTATTATTCTGCCCGTTTATCAGCAGACAATCGCCGTGTGCGCGAAGCCGATCGCAATGATGGAGCCGGTGCCGCGGCTTGGCCGCGCAATGGAGATTGGAAGCGCGGGGTTAGTTTAGATTATGCAATGTTTGGACTGAATGCACTAATTATGTTATTGTTCGTGATATTCCTTTGTATGATCTATGAATGCTCTGTCCAGAACAGGGTATTGAGGATTGAGACCCCTACACCTTGATGGCGTAGGCGGCGACCTTGAAAGCAGCTTCGGCGAAGAGCGTGTTCTGTTTGCGGCTTCGCAGCGTGCTGCCGGTGGTGCGTTTGATTGCGCTGTTGACGCACTCGCACATCCACCGCCGCCCGTACTCCCTTCACCGGCATCTGGAAGGCGTTGCGATACAACCCGTTGACATGACCGTCCAGACTCTTTGACCTGCCCCCCGGAACCTGATCCAGCAACTATGAGAGTCCCGAGGGCCGCCGGGTGCGGCCAGGAGACTTTCGAAGATGAAGCGGACAAGGCATTCGGCGGAGCAGATCGTGGTCAACCTGCGTGAGGCCGAGTGATGGGTGTGGCGGGCAAGTGGCCCATCGACGGCACCTACTGGGAGTATGGCTACGACGAGCTCAACCAGTTGACGAACGCCAGCCACATGAAAGACGACGGCATGACCACCGTCACCATCCCCGGCGAGTCTTCGCAGTACATCTACGACGATATCGGCAACCGCGCGGCGGTGTACGAGGGCGGCGGGGAAGGCCAGAGCCCCTACCTCGCGGCCTACACCTCCAATCTCCTCAACCAGTACACTGCCAGAGACGTACCGGAGCATGTGGAAGCCGTCGGAAGAACCAGCTCCGGGTCGATCGACGAGGTGAAGGTGAACAGCGTCACCGCCTGGCTCGACGGGCGCATTTATGCCAAGCGGGTGACGTTCGACAACTCCGCCGCGCCGGTGGTGGGAGAGATCAGCGTGTCGGAGTACATCAACTCGGCCCTGATCCGCACCTCGTGGTGGGACGTGTTCCTGCCCAAGGACCCCGAGGGCTTCACTTACGATGCCGACGGCAACCTGACCCTCGACGGGGTGTGGGAGTACAGTTGGGACGCCGAGAACCGCCTCAGGCGCATGGAGATGCGGGACTCGGTCGCGGCGGTCCTGCTCTCTGGCAACAATCCGTGGGTCGCCATCGACTTTGCCTACGACTGGATGGGCAGGCGCATCGGCAAGACCTACCAGACCTCGACCAGCGACCCGGCGACCAGCGGCGGCAAGTACGGCCCGCCGATCCTGTGGATGATCAGCCGCGACACCCGCTATGTGTACGATGGATGGATGCTGTCGATGAGCTA
>Ga0163155_10003768_pt1 | contig 16078 bp, 13 predicted proteins | sample OliLakLV19SP4G1_FD_148611 | JGI IMG/M metagenome (GOLD analysis project Ga0163155, IMG submission 148611) | Freshwater microbial mat bacterial communities from Lake Vanda, McMurdo Dry Valleys, Antarctica - Oligotrophic Lake LV.19.SP4.G1 | ecosystem: Environmental > Aquatic > Freshwater > Lake >... | reverse complement strand
CCGCCGCAATGACCGGATCACGGTAGAGACTGAGGAAACTGACAGCCGTTGAGATGACGCCGGAGCGTTCATTCTCGGCCTTGTTCAGAAGTTCAGCCGCAGCGGCGGCAGCGACCGGGTGCGGCTTGGCGTCCAGATGCGGCGTGCATCGCATCGCCTCCAGCAGCGTGTCGACTGGCCGGGCGGGATCGGACAGCAGATGCGCCATCCGCGCCAAGGTCTTCTCGTCTTCGCCATATAGGACATGCAGAATGAGGCCTGTGAGGAAGGCGTGCGCCGTGATCTCCCAATGCGAGCGGCGCTGCAGAACGCCATCGGGATCGACAAGAATGTCGGCGATTGTTTGCGCGTCGCGAACCTCGCTCTGCCCACGCCGCACTTCCAGAAGCGGGTTAAAGCGAGCCGACGCCGGGTCGGTCGGATCGAATCTTAGAATGCGGGAACCGCGCGACCGCCACCCGGCGGTCAACCGCCAGTTCTCGCCCTTGATGTCATGCACGATGACCGGTCCGGGCCACGTGAGCAGCGTCGGGACGATAAGGCCTGCGCCTTTGCCTGCGCGCGTCGGCGCGACGAGCAGCACGTGCTCCGGACCGTCATGGCGAAGGTAATCAGGCCCCAGGCGGCCAAGAATGACGCCGCGCGGGGTCAATAGACCTGCCCTTTCGATCTCGGACGGCTGCGCCCAACGCGCGGAGCCGAAAGTGGCTGGATGGTTTCTGGCAGCGTTCGGAAACCGCAGAAACGCCAGCGTCAGCGAGATGGCGGCGATGCTGCCGCCCGCTGCGATCCAGCAGCCCGCATCGAAGAGCCGGGGCGCTGCCGCGGCATAGCGAACTTGCCAGACAAAAATCCGCCAGGGTTCATAGAGAGACACCGGGCCGATGGTGACGAGCGGCGCCCCGAGTTGGGGTGTATATTGCGCGCTGGCGGCTGCCCATTGGGTTCCGGCCTGCAGACTGATGAGGACGCCTAAACTTGCCGTCAATCCCGCGACAATATTTCGGTTCATGGCCTTGTCCCCTGGATTTAGACTACCGCTTTAGGATGGCCTGGGAGACCCATCGGCCTCAATCGGCAAAGGCGAGCAATCGCGCGAAGGGACAGGATGGCCCAGCAGACAGGCAGGCAACCATGCCATGTCTTCTTTGCGAGCGGAATGCAGTCATGCCGCCGGTTAGCCAGGCGGCTCGCCGCATTGCCAGATAGTCCAGAGGATCAAGTGAAAGCGGTGCCAGCCTTAGCGGCCTTGGTCGATGGCCAGTGTATAGCGGCGCAATTCGCAGCGTTTGGCGGATGTGCTCAACGCGTTCCAGTCAGCCTTCATTTGATCGTGTGATGTCATATGGCGTCTCCCGTTTGAGACCGCTCGAGACGTGAGCGGCGACACGCCGGTGCATGAGCGCGTTAGCGGGTCAAGGGTCTTAAGACGCGTCAGCGTCCCCTTGAGGCGCTAGGAAGCGGTCATGCAGACTTGGGAAAAGCGCGCGGCGTTTCAGGGGATCAGATCGAGTTTATGCCGACGCTACGAATGCTGAGGCCGACTATTCTTGTGGGGTTGCGTCAACATCGGCCGCTTAGATCAACCTGCCTTTAATCGGAATCGATTAGAGAACAGAAAGTTGATCTATTCTAATATGTTAGAGCAACTTATCTGCGTCCGCATGGACAAGAGTTGCTCTAATGGAAGTTGCGACCTTTCGGCAAAACTTTTGCCTCTGCTGCAACCGTCCGTCTTCGGCGATGCAGGCGCTGGTCTTCATTGACCGGGCGTCGCACCTCGTCGGCGTTGGCGAGGAAATCTCCACTGTGCGGCACGGAGTCATTCAAGCTTCCGAGATGTGGGGTAAGGTCAATGAGCGTCGCTGCGATCACGTGAATGACGCCGCTTTCCGTCTGCAACTTGCCCCGCACGCCCAAGAGGCGCGCGCCCAGAACGATGCGGCGAAAGCGCTCGAACACCTTTGGCCAGATGATGATATTGGCGACGCCGGTCTCGTCTTCGAAGGTGGCGAACACGACGCCCTTGGCGCTGCCCGGCCGTTGGCGCACCAGCACAATGCCGGAGACCAGCACCGTTCGGCCGCTTTCAATGACGCCCAATTCGCGCGCTTGGATATAGCCCTTCGCTGAGAAGCCAGCCCGCAACAGCGTCAATGGATGCGCTTTCAGCGACATGCGGATGGCGGCGTAGTCTTGTAAAACATGCTCGCCCAGGGTTAGCTTTGGTAAATTAACTTCCACCTCTCCCGGCAAAGGCTCAGCGTGGCGCGCGGCAAAGAGCGGCAGTTCGGCCAGCATCGCGGTGGGCGTTCCCGTCTCGGCATAGCGCGATACCGCCCACAATGCCTCCCGGCGATCAAGGCCAATAGAGCGGAATGCATCCGCTTCCGCCAGCACTTGAAGCACGGCGCTGGGCAGTTCAGTCCGGCGGGCGAAGTCCTCCATATTTCGGAAGCCCCTACCCCTCGCATCCATGATTTTCCCGGCATGAGTATTGGAAAAACTCTTCATCTCGCGGAGACCCAATCGCAAAGCGTGCCTGATCTCGCAGCTTTCGCCCTCCTCTTTTTTGTATAGTCGCGCGTCCGGACGGAAAACCGGTTCCCACTTTTCTTGGACGCGCTCCAGCGTGCAATCCCAATTGCTGTGATTGATATCGACAGGACGCACTTCGCCGCCGTGTTCGCGAAAATCGCGCACGATCTGGGCGGGGCGTAAAATCCCATTGGCTGTGAGTTCAGCAGCGCGCAGGCGAAGGCGTCGGGGTAATGGCGTTTGATGTAGCAGGAAATGTAAACGAGGAGCGCGAAGCTCGCCGCGTGGCTTTCGGGGAAGCCATATGTGCCGAAGCCCCTGATTTGATTAAAACAGCGCTCGGCAAAATCGGTCGAATAACCGTTGCGGCGCATGCCTTCGAGAAAATCATGCTGGAAGGTGTGAATCGTGCCGACCTTTTTAAAGGTCGCCATCGTGAAGAGCACGCTTGGACTGGGAGACGGCGAGGTTGCCTTCACGCTCGCGGCATTTGGGCTAGGGTCGATGGCCGCCGCCTTCGCCTTACCGCGCGTGCTGGAGCGATATTCCGATCGCCCGGTCATGCTGACCGGGGCGGGGCTGATGACCGCGTCGTTGTTTGCGGCCGCACTCGCGCTGAGCGCGCTTGACGGGGTATCTGGGTGGCGGGCCATCCTCGTGTTTTGGCTAGCCCTGGGTGCGGGATATGCCGCCATCGTGACGCCTACCGGTCGCCTCCTGCGCCTCTCCTCAAGCGACGCGGATCGCCCGGCGCTGTTCGCTGCGCAATTCGCGCTCAGCCACGCCTGCTGGCTCATCACGTATCCAATGGCCGGATGGCTGGGGGCAAGCCGGGCTGCCCGCCACAATCATGCTTTATGCTGCGTTGACCGTCTTCGCCGTGGCGCCTGCGTTCCGGCTATGGCCAGCGCACGATCCCGAAATCGTCGAACACGCCCACTCGGATTTGCCTGCCTCGCATCCGCATGTGGTGGAACATGCAAGGCGCGGCGCCCATGCCCATGCGTTCGTCATCGACCCGCTCCACCGGCGCTGGCCTGCCTGACCGATCAGCTCCGAGAACTGAGCGGCCAAGCAAAGGTCAAAACCTTCACGGCTGAGAGATCATCGCCTCTAAGAGCGGCGGGGTAGGCTGGCAGCGCGGGTCAAAAGATCATAGACATCGATTTGATATTGGCAGATTTCAAATGCCGAAGGCGCATCGGCTGCTTGTCCGGAGCCTCACGACGTCGAGATGCTTCCCGTCGAAAATCTGCACGGACAACCCGAATATTGGATCGTCAACCACTCGCGGCTGAAAAACCGCTGAGGAGCGACCGGTTGCCGGCAAGGCTTGACCATCCGAGCATGTTCGCCTCCACAGCATCAAGAGAGGTTGCAGCAGCCCTAATTTCCGGGCGCTTCGATGCGCCAGCGCATTTGTGATCTGGGGCATTTTGTTCTGCGAATACTTGGCCATCTCACCATTTGCGGCCGCGCCTTCAGAGGGCGTCTACCGCAATATGCTTAAATGCGTAAAAGCGAGGCAACCTCGCATAAAAATACCTGCGATTTCCCAAATATTCATTCTTCCCCCTGCACACATTGCGCACACGCCAGCTGTTAAAGTATTGAAAAGTCTAGATAGTCCGTCCACTCCATCATAGGCGCGACTGCGAATATTTTATCGTTGTTTTTCATATGTTTACGTTTATTATCACCAGCATAAAGCTAGAACATTGCACACGCGTGTGCACTCATGTTCTCGCTTTGGCTAACCGTTTCACGGGCTCACTGCACAGGATTGCACACGTCACAGACATTTGCACAAGGGTGGGGCGATTGCAAAACTCAAGACTGGAAACGGCTGCGCGCAGGTGCGCCGCAAAGGCCGCTATGCGGCACAGACCTTCCGTCGACAAAAGGACGCCCAGGAGTGGGCGCTCGAGGTAGAGCGCTGCATTTACAAAGGGGTCGCCATTACGCCCCGAGCAAAGGTTAGGACGAAGACCTTCGCAGATCTGATCCGGTTGCACGTCTCGGACCTGCTAGACGTTGGCAAGCCGATCCGCCGTTCCAAGGCTGCGGTTATGGAGACTCAGGTAAAGTCCATCGGCTTTATGACGCTGAAAGATCCCTCCCGCGAGCGACTCATCGAGTTTGGCAAGAAGCGGGCGAAAGAAGGGGCCGGTCCAGTCACGCTTTCAATCGACTTTTCTTACATTGGAACGGGTGTTGACACATGCGGCAGCGGTTCACGGGATTGATGTATCTTCAGAAAATGTGCGTCTCGTATACCAAGTGGCGCTGACATTGGCGCGCTGGGCGAATTCTTCCCGTCGAAGCCCGGAGTCCATCTTAGAGTCGGCGGTAAACCGAGAGCCGCAGGATCGAGCAAGGCCGGGGTTGTGCTTAATGCCCGGCTGCGGAGATGCGGATCGCCTCGGCGATGTCGCCGACGACGGATTGCACCAGCGTTTCATCGTCCGCCTCCGCCATAACACGAATGACGGCTTCGGTGCCGGACGGACGTATGACGAGCCGACCACTATTGCCAAGCCTCTCTCGGTTTCGCTCTATCACAGCCTTGACCGCATCGTCCTCCAGCGGCTTGCTGCCATTATACCGCACATTCTTCATGAGTTGCGGGAGCGGCATAAAACGGCTGCACACCTCGCTTACCGGCTTTTTGCTTGTGACAACGAGGCTCAGAATTTGGAGCGCCGTCACCAGCCCATCGCCCGTTGTGGAATGGTCGGATAACACGACATGGCCGGATTGCTCGCCGCCGACGTTATATCCATCGCGGCGCATGCGCTCGACCACATAACGGTCTCCAACCGGGGTGCGGATGAAGCCGAGACCCAAGCCGCCCAGATAGCGCTCCAGCCCCAGATTCGACATGACCGTGGCCACGACGCCGTTGTTCGCCAGTTTGCCTGCACTACGCCATGTCTCCGCTATGACCGCCAGAATTTGGTCGCCATCGACAATTGCGCCTTTTTCGTCAACGATAATAACGCGGTCGGCGTCTCCATCCAGCGCAATGCCAATGTCCGCGCGCATTTCCTTCACTTTAGCGCGCAGAGCGCCAGGCGCCGTCGATCCGCAATCCTTGTTAATGTTAAAGCCGTCCGGATCATTGCTCAGGGTGATAACTTCTGCGCCCAGCTCCCACAACGCCTCAGGCGCCACGCGATAGGCCGCGCCGTTGGCGCAGTCGATCACCACGCGCAAGCCGTCGAGACGAATAGTTTTATCCAGCGTGCGCTTGGCGAACTCGATGTAGCGGTCGTTGACGCCGTCAATGCGCTTGGCTCGGCCGATTTTATCGGGCGCCGCGAGCAAAGCCCCCATATCACCTCCGACGCACCGTTCGATTTCCATTTCGATGTCGTCGGATAGCTTATAGCCGTCCGGGCCGAACAGCTTGATGCCGTTATCCTCGTATGGATTATGCGATGCGGAAATCATCACACCGAGGTCGGCGCGCAGGCTTCGCGTCAGCATGGCGACGGCGGGAGTTGGCGTTGGTCCAAGCTGAAACACGTCCATACCCACACTCGTGAACCCGGCAACCATCGCCGATTCGATGACGTAGCCCGAAAGCCGCGTGTCCTTGCCGATGACCACCCGGTGCCGATGCGTTCCCTTCGTGAAAATATGTCCGGCAGCCATACCCACTTTCATCGCCATTTCGGCGGTCATCGGGTGCGTGTTGGCTTGGCCGCGGATGCCGTCCGTTCCAAAAAGCTTGCGTGACATTATATTTTCCCTAAGACGCATTACGCTTCGGCAGGAATTGTGGGTATGCGACCATAAATACAAAAGCGCTCAATGCTAATGAATTATTAACCACCAGGCTGATTTGCACCACGCCAAAGCCAATTTAGCGCTTCAACAAATATTACGGCAATGTGTGGTGTATGCACTATGTCCCATCATGTCCACGCGATGTGGCCTGCCATACACGCAAAGCCTGCCTCGTCGCCACAACGTTGTGCACCCGGACAATCTGCACCCCTTGATTGACCGCCAGCGCCGCCGCCGTGACGCTGCCGAAGTCCCGCGCTTTCGGATCAGTTTCGCCGGCAAGCTGGCCGGTGACGCCCTTGCGCGAAATGCCGATGAGCACCGGCGCGCCCAAGCCATGGAATAGGCTTACGCCCTCCATCAGCGCCAAATTGTGGTCGAAAGTCTTGCCGAAGCCGATGCCCGGGTCAACGATGATGGCCTCGCGCGCAACTCCAGCCGCGACCGCCGCCTCAATACGCGCTTCGAGATAGTCGTAAACCTCTAGCAGCGCGTCGAGATAGGTTGGGTTTTCCTGCATGGTCTGGGGCGTGCCTTGAGCGTGCATGAGAATGACTGGCGCTTGCAACGCCGCCGCAGCCGCCAAACTTTCCGCATCGAAGCTAAGGGCCGACACATCATTGATTATGGTGGCGCCCACACCAACCGCATCGCGCATGATCGCCGCTTTGCGCGTGTCAATGGACATTGGCGCAGGCAGGTTTTTGAGCCGCTCCAGAACTGGCAGCACGAGGGCGCGCTCGTCCTCAATGCTTACAAGCGGCGCGCCGGGCCGGGTAGACTCGCCGCCGATGTCGATAATGTCCGCGCCCTCCCCCACAAGCACGCGGGCGTGCGCCGCAGCAACGTCGGAGCCATTGTGCTGGCCGCCATCGGAGAAGCTGTCGGGTGTCACGTTCAGAATGCCCATGATGCGCGGACGGCTCCAGTCCAGCCCGGCGATGGAAGGGCGGGGGTTGGTGAGCTTGGCAAGCAGCGTTTGTACGGAGGGTTCATCAATGGCGGTCAGCGTCGGCGCGCGGGCGATAGCGTGTTTTGTGGCGCCCGGCTCGCCCTCGATAATCTGTGCGGCCAGAAACGCGGCGGGGGCGCCGCATAGCGGAAGCGCGATGCCCTCGGCCACGGCCTGGGCGGCGGTTGCGCCCCAGATGATGCCCATCGGCCTGAGATACACTTTCATCGGCGCCCGCCTCCTTCTATACCGGCTGTTGCGCGCCGTGTTCCTCCTATGCCAAGTCTGCCTTTATGAATCCAGACAAAATACTTATCCGCGCGGACCTTCATTTGCGCCTCTGGCACATCTGCGCCGCAATGGCCGCAGTCGTCGCGCTCGACCTTTATGTGACGCTGGTGAGCGGGACGCTTCTTGAGGAAATGGCGGGTGGAAAAGCGATATTTGACTTCCGCTTCGGGTATTCGCGTGAGACTGCAAACAGACTGCTCACGGCTTTTGGTGAGGATGGGCTTCGCGCATATGCACTTTGGCATAGCGGGCCTGACACCGCGCTAGCGATTGTTGAGTGTGTTGCTCTCATTATGATCTGCCTGCGTTTAACCCGGCCCGATGTGCGCTTCTCCATCCCTGCATCGACGCCGATGCGAATGGCTATGGCAGCAGCGCCAATTGCGCAGGCGATGTTCGATCTTGCTGAAAACGGCTTGGTTCTGGGTATTCTCGCCCGGCTAATTCCAGCAGACGGGTGGCTTCTCATCGCAGCAAGCTGGGCTACCGTTATGAAGTGGATTTTTGCGGGCCTCGATATCAGCGTTACAACCGCTCTTGCTGGATTTGCGTTCTTTAAATTGAACCGTCGCCGTTCAGGATAAATCCCAAGCGGCGACGGTTCATTGCCGGAAAGAGTTTTAAGACTGCGGCTGAGGTTCCATTCCGCCTGTGTTTGGCTCATCCTCTTCGTCAGACTTGCGGGGCTTGCCGGAAGTCGGAACCGCCGCGCGACGTTTTGGCTTGCTTGCATCATCGGGATCTTCACGGACAGGGCGTCTACCCGCCATCAGATCCTTAAAATCCTGAGCATTCAGGGTCTCGAATTCAAGCAATGCCTGGGCAATCGCTTCCCACTCATTCTGTCGTTCTGTGAGAATACGGCGTGCCGTCTGCTCGCCTTCCTCGATGAGCTTGCGGATTTCGCCGTCAACGATTTTGGCGGTTTCGTCGGACATGTTGACCGTCTGCGTGACCGAGTGGCCGAGGAACACTTCCTGCTCATTGCCTGCGTAACGCACGCGGCCAAGGCTATCCGACATGCCCCATTCCATCACCATCGAGCGGGCAAGGCGCGTCGCCATCTGGATGTCGCTGGTTGCGCCGTTCGTCACCTTGTCCGGTCCGAACTTTCTGATTTCAGCCTCACGACCTCCAAACAAGATGGCGAGACGTGATACGCACCATTGGCGCGTATAGGTGTAACGGTCGCCCTCGGGCAGCGACAGCACGAGGCCAAGAGCGCGGCCGCGCGGTATAATCGTGGCCTTATGGATCGGGTCAGCCCCTTCCACGGTCAGGCCGACGATGGCATGGCCCGCCTCATGATAAGCCGTGTTGCGCTTTTCCTCTTCGCTCATCACCATGGAGCGGCGTTCCGCGCCCATCATGACTTTGTCTTTCGCGTCCTCGAACTCGGAGTGAGTAACGATGCGCTTGGAGCGGCGCGCCGCCAGCAGGGCCGCTTCGTTGACGAGGTTGGCGAGGTCAGCGCCGGAGAAGCCTGGCGTGCCGCGCGCCAGAACCCGCAAGTCAACATCGGGAGCAAGCGGCACTTTACGCGAATGCACTTTCAGAATTTTCTCGCGGCCAATGACATCCGGCAACGACACGTTAATCTGCCGGTCGAAACGACCGGGGCGGAGCAGGGCCGGATCGAGCACGTCCGGACGGTTTGTCGCCGCCACGATGATAATGCCCTCGTTTGCCTCAAAGCCATCCATCTCCACAAGCAACTGGTTAAGCGTCTGTTCACGCTCGTCATTGCCGCCGCCAAGACCTGCGCCGCGATGACGACCAACAGCGTCGATTTCGTCGATAAAAATAATGCACGGCGCGTTTTTCTTGGCCTGCTCGAACATGTCGCGCACGCGACTCGCGCCGACGCCTACGAACATTTCGACGAAGTCAGAGCCGGAGATAGTAAAAAACGGCACGTTCGCTTCGCCTGCAATGGCGCGGGCGAGAAGAGTTTTGCCTGTACCTGGGGGGCCAACGAGAAGGGCACCGCGCGGAATACGCCCGCCAAGTTTCTGGAATTTTTGCGGATCGCGCAGAAATTCTACGATCTCTTCCAGGTCTTCCTTAGCTTCGTCAACGCCAGCTACATCGTCAAATGTCACGCGGCCCTGCTTTTCCGTCAGCAGCTTGGCCTTGGATTTGCCGAAGCCCATAGCCCTGCCGCCGCCAGACTGCATCTGGCGCATGAAAAACACCCAGACGCCGATAAGCAGCAACATCGGGAACCATGACACCAGCACGCCGAGGAGCGACGGCACGTCATCCTCCGGCGGCTTCACCGTAAAACCGACGCCGCCTGTCTTTAGACGCTCCACAAGTTGCGGATCGTTTGGCGCGATGGTCTGGAATACGCGGTTATCGTTAAACTGCCCGCTTAACGTTGTGCCGGATATTGTGACAGACCTCACCGTCTTGTTCTCGACCTCGGTCAAAAACTGCGAATAGCTTATTTCCTTATCCCGCGCACGCCGGGAAGGATTCTGAAACAGGTTGAACAACGCGATAAGGAGAAGAAGGATGATGATCCAGATCGCAAAATTACGGAAATTGGAGTTCATGGAACGCCTTCGGTTCGCGGGCAAATGCCCATTTTGAGGCGGTGCGCCTCTAAAGTTTATGAATTCGTCATACTGAGATAAGCGGCTGGCCCGGTTTTGCCAAGTGAAGCTATTCGATTTATCAGTTTACATAAATTTACTGCCTTTAGATTAAATCTTCTCGTCGAAAGGATTAACAAACGTGGCGCGGCATACCAGTGCGTCGCCGCTTGACGTCGAAGCCGTTGAGGCTAATGGAGCAGAAAGAAATTGGTCGTCGAGCCAAAAAGCGGGCGTCACGCTAAGCGCGGCTTTTGGCGCACCCAATAGCGGGCTATCCAGCCGCTTCCATCCCTCAAGTCGAAGCGCTGTAACGCGAACCAGCCCGCTTTGATGGTTGCAGGAGACCTCAAATCGGCCATCCCAAACCGCTCTCTCGCCTGGCGCTAGAAGAATGTCGTTACTTATTAGGCGCCCCTCCTCGCGGATGATCGTGACCTGCCCCGAGGCAAGGCGCAAAATGCAGCCGCCCAGCGTCCATTTGTCGTCCTCCTCTTTTAACAGCGCCAAATACAGAGCCTCGATTTTTGATAATCGTACTTGCCGCGCACCGCCGCCAAAGGCCGCCAGCACCTTCGAGAGAAAATTAATGGCGATCTCGCCTGGTGCTGATCTGAAGGCCGCAAGAGCGACGCGCGCCCAGCCTTCCGGGAAAACCTGAAGGTGAGACGCCGCAAAGTTCGATGCGGCGGACGCGCAGGCGTCTTTCGCCCGGCCGAGACGTTTGGCGGACAGCGCAATGGCGCGTGTGTCGAACCCCTGTTTTCGGAGAACGCCGATAGCACGCCGGACGCGCACACGCTCAAAATTGGCGTCTGCGTTGCTGGGGTCTTCGATCCAGCTTTCGCCAATGGATCGCAGAAATGCTTTCAGCCGAACTTTAGAGATGTCTAAAAATGGACGAATAAGGGTCATCTCACCCATATGAGTAACGGCCGCAATGCCAGCCAGCCCGTCTAGGCCGCTGCCACGCGCCAGACGCATCATCAGCGTTTCGGCCTGATCCTCTTGGGTGTGCGCGGTGACGACGGCGGCAAGGTGGTTCTCAGCCGCAAAAGCGCGCAAAAGCCCATAGCGAGCGTTACGCGCTGCATTTTGCAGCCCCGCGCCCGGCTTTGCGCCTTGCCAATTGAGGATAAAGTGCTGAAGTCCGATCCGGTTGGCAACCGCCCCAACAAACTCCGCTTCAGTGCGCGATTGTGGCCGCAAGCCATGATCGATAGTCGTCACGACAAGCCTTATGTGGCCTCCGGTGGCCCGACGCCAGCGATTGGCGGCATGCATCAAAGCCACGCTGTCCGCGCCGCCTGAGACAGCGATCAAGCAGCCGAAATGACCAGAAAGCGGCGAAAAAAGCGCGTCCATTTCAGCGGTTGAGAAAAACGGAGATAATCGAGACCGCCGCCGTTCCGCCATTTAACAGTTCGATCTGCGCTTCTCGGCCTGCGCACGCTGGATCACCGCCTGAGCTTGCGGGAACCTTTGCTCCAACTCAGAGAAGGTATTACAAGCTTCGCTGCTTTCGCCTAGACGCTTGAGAGACAATCCAAGCTTAAGAAGGCTTTCTGGCGCTTTTTCGCTAGCCGGATAATTGGTGTAGCTCTTCAGGAACATATCCGCAGCCTGCCGGTATTCACCCGAGACAAAAGCGGTTTCTCCAAGCCAGAACTGTGCGGGACCAGCAAGGGGGTCGCTTGGGTGCTGCTTTAAGAACTGCGTGAAATAAGTCTCGGCCGCTTGATACTCGCGTTTCACAAGGCTTCCATAGGCCTGGTCGTAAAGCGTTTTTGCCTCACCGGATGAGAACCGTGCGGGCTGGGCATCGCTCCCGCCGCCATAAGCGGGCGCACCTGTTTGTGGCCCGGCGCCCTGCGGCGAAGCGTACCGGCGTGGCGGCTCTGACGAAAATGCGCCGCCAGACGATCCGCCCGGCTCGACAGTGGTTGAGCCAAAGCCCCCGCCGGGGCGATTCTGTTCGCTCGCATAGCCTTGCGGAGACTGGCGTGAAGGCTGACTATTGAGAGGCTCGCGATTTTGGAGTGGCGGTGGGCCGGCGTTCGCAGAGGGCGGGGGGCCAGAGCTTCGCGGTGGAGCAAACCCTAACTGGCGCTCCAATTGCTGAAGCCTTTGCGTCAACTCGGCGACCTGAGCGGAAAGCGCCTGGTTCTGTCCACCACCGCCGCCATCTGCGCCAAATCCCGCTCCTCCATCGCGCGTCGCGGGAGCATTGTTCGCCAGACTTTCAAGCGCCGCGGCCTGAGACTGCAAATCGATGATCTGCTCTTCAAGTTTGTCGATGCGTCGGTCTATGGCTTGCAAATCCACGCCTTGTGGAGCCCCTGTTAGACCCCCGCTTTGCGCCATTGCAGCAAACCCCAGCATTGCGCCAGTCAGAAAAACAAACCCGTGAAGCGAGCGGCGTTGGGACATTGTTGCGATCCAGATTGCGTTTGCCGCAATTAGGCGAAACAAGTGGTCAGGAATGAGGCAGTGGCCGTGATGCGGTCATATCGCCACGCCACAGAGGGGAAGTTAGACTGCCGTGTCCTAATAGGACGCGACAGAGCCGCCGCCTCTGCTGTTCAGCACCGTGACAGCGCGTCTGTTTTGCGACCAGCATGAAATATTATCACAAACAGCCACCGGGCGCTCCTTGCCGTATGACAGCGTTTGAACGCGGCCAGGGTTAACCCCTTGAGACGCCAGGAACTGCTTGGCCGCCGTCGCCCGTTGCGCGCCTAATCCAATGTTATACTCGCGCGTTCCGCGTTCGTCCGCGTGGCCTTCAATCGTCAAAGAATATTGCGGGTATGATCGCAGCCATTGCGCCTGCGCCATCAGCGTCTGCTGGGCGTCGGCGGAAAGCTGTACGCTATCGCTGTCGAAATATACCGTATCTCCAACCTTAACGCTGAACTCGCGCGGCGTACCAGGCGTCACTGGCCCTTCAGACCCGTTCAATCCAAAACCCGCCCCCTGCGTGGACTTTTGCGAACAGCCAGCGAAAAGCGTTGCTATAAGCGCGGCGGCGATAATAGCTCCGAGCGGATGAATATGCATAATGTCACTCCAGATCGCACCGGCGCGGTAGCAACGCCCGAACGTAGTAAACCAGAAGATGATTAATTGACCCTAAATATGGCCAGATGCTGCGTTGATTTTAAGGCGATACGCACTTTTCGCATTCGTTACGCAGAAAAGTCGTCGAGATCGCCGCACCAAAGATGCGCAATAAAAACTAAAACGCCGTGTTCACCAAGTTAATGGCGCCACGGCGCTTCAGGTAGACGAAGCCATATGCTTCAAAATATTGCGTCAAAGACCGTTAGATTAACGAGCGGAGACGATGTCCGAAGCGCCGAGCTTCATTGGTTCTTCTTTGCGGCAAGCGCCAAGAGATACAGCGGCAAGAACTGAAGCGGCGAGAACCGCGAATTTGAAGGCTTTCATGGCCCCCTCCTTAAATTAAATTAGACCCCGTAGTACAGTGTCGGTAGACCAGAAATTAACGAACGATAGAAACAACGACTTCAGCGCCGAGTTTCATTGGCTCTGCTTCAACTTCTTTGCGGCAAGCGCCGAGAGCGGCGGCAGCTGCGATGATCGTGGCGATGACGATTGCGCCTTTCAAACCCTGCATGAACTTCTCTCCTCTGGTTAAACGGCATTGGCCGTACTTTCGAATTACCTGCCAATGAGGTTTCGATCAAGAAGAGACCCTAGATGTGGCCCGAGTTTGTACCTTCATGATGCGAAAATGCCACGAAAATTACACGTATGTGACATGCATAGGCGCCCATTCAGAAATAATCTGAAATCATTCAGGATTATGCAAAAACAAGGTAAATCGCTAATTGATCGATGGTGACCATGCCGGGTCGGACGCAAAAGACGGGGTTGGCACCATTCTCTCATTGTAGCCGGTTAGATCGATGGTGAACAGGCGCGGCCCGCCATTCGTGCCGGGCAAGTCCCGGAAAAACATCAGGACGCGGCCATTGGGCGCCCAGGTCGGCCCCTCATTGTGGTAGCCCTCGGTCAGGATGCGTTCACCGCTTCCATCCGGCTTGATGACGCCGATCAAAAACCGGCCGCGCGATTGCTTTGTGAACGCGATGAGGTCGCCACGCGGCGACCATACGGGCGTCGAATAGGAGCCGTCGCCGAAGCTGATCCGCTGCGCGCCCGAGCCATCACGGTTCATAACGTATAGCTGCTGCGTGCCGCCACGATCCGACTCGAACACGATGCGCTGGCCGTCTGGCGAAAAGCATGGGCCGGTGTCGATGGCTGGCGTATTGGTCAGCCGCATCTGCTGTTTGCTGCGCAAATCCATCAGGAAAATGTTAGAGTTTCCCTCCTCCTGTCGGCTGAAAATGATGCTTCTGCCGTCGGGCGAGAAGCGCGGCGCGAAAGTCATGCCCGATAGCGTTCCAACCGATTGCTCCTGCCCAGTCTCCAGATCGCGCAGCACAACCCTTGGTTGACCAGCGCTGTTATAGGCCATGTACGCAATCTCTTGTGTGGATGGGCTAAATCGCGGCGTGAGAACCAAATTCGTCCCCTTGGTCAGCGACCGCACGTTCTGGCCGTCCTGGTCCATGATGGCGAGGTTTTTCACCCGCGCACTCTTCGGGCCGGACTCATCGACGAACACGATGCGCGTATCGAAATATCCCTGCTCGCCAATCAGCCGCTTGTAAATGGCGTCAGCGATGATGTGCCCTACGCGGCGCCAGTTCGCGCCTGCGGTGAAAAACTGCTCGCCGGCAAGCTGGCGTCCGCCAATCACATCCCATAGCCGGAATTCCGCGCGGATGCGGCCGTCTGAACCCTGGCTGACGCGGGCAAGGATGAGCGACTCGGCGTTTAACACCTTCCAGTCGTTAAAGCGCGGAGGGCGGTCTATGGTCGCGCCGCGCTCTATGAAAGCGCCCCGGTCTATCGGCTTGAACAGACCGGAGCGCTCCAGATCGGCCTGCACAACATCCGCAATCTGCTCGCCAAGCTGGCTCGGGGCGCCGTCACCGCCTTGAAAAACCGGGATTGCGATGGGGAGCGGACGCACGTTGCCCCGGTTGATTTCGACCTCCACGGCACGCGCAGACAATGCGGCGAACACAAATGGCGCCGCCAGCAATGCAAGGCAGGTAATGGCGCCGACAGTTCTCAAAATTTTCAGAGCGCATTGTTCAATCATGGCGTATCCTCAAAATCAGCGCAGGTTGGCGTCTAGCGCAGCATTTGATCGGGATTAAAATTAACCGTGATATCTCGCCATTCCGCATACTTATCAGCGGGCATGAACGAGAACGGCGCGGCTTTCTGAACGGCGCGAACAGCGCTTTCCGCTGCGGACTGGAAAAACGAGGAGTTGCCGGAGTTCATGACCTGAGGAGGCCGCGCGAGAGCCCCATTCGGCTGCAGCTCGATGCGCAGCTTCACGACGACCACCTCACCGCCGAGGCCCCCCGGCAAATCCCAGAACTGCTCTACATGTCTAACAAAGGCGTCTAGCTCGTTCGCGGTGAGTTTATCGCCAGTCCCCTGTTCCGAGCCTAGCGCCTGATCCTGGAAACTCGAAGGCGCACGCCCAAGCTTTGGCTGCTGCTCGGACGGCGCCACATCGCCTGCATTTGGGTCTTTGTTCAGCAGGGCAGAGATGCGGTTCGGGTTGAATTTGCTCGGTTGTTCGGGCGCTTTCGGTTTCAGGATGTCGGCGATGCGATCCTGGTTGAACTCGCGCTGTTCAGGCTTCGGCTTGGGTTTAGGCTTCGGCTTTTCCTCAACTTTTTTCGGCTTGGGAGGCTCGGGCTTTTTCTCCGGCGGCGTCTCAGCGGGCTCCGGTTTCTTCTCGGCTTCGGGGGGTTTCTCCACCTCGGTCTTCTTTTCCGGCTCGGCTTTTTTC
>Ga0163155_10003760_pt1 | contig 16108 bp, 13 predicted proteins | sample OliLakLV19SP4G1_FD_148611 | JGI IMG/M metagenome (GOLD analysis project Ga0163155, IMG submission 148611) | Freshwater microbial mat bacterial communities from Lake Vanda, McMurdo Dry Valleys, Antarctica - Oligotrophic Lake LV.19.SP4.G1 | ecosystem: Environmental > Aquatic > Freshwater > Lake >... | reverse complement strand
CGGTAATCGGCCCGCGCGCGCATGGAAGCGAGCGTCAGCTTGAAGCGGGCGGGCGCGGAATCGGCGGACATTTCCGTGGCCACCCACGCGGAACTGTTCTGTTCACGCATTTCGACGTGGACATCTTTGGTGACGCGGCCGCTGAGCTGAGCCTCGATCTGCAGCGGCGCGCCTTCAACGATGCGGGCGTCTCCCGGCAGAACCGTAATTTTCGTCTCGCTCGGCCGTTGCATTTTTTGCCAGGGAAGAAAGGCGCGCGCGTAAAGTACTGGCATATGCAGCGGGGGAATCAGGCAGAGCGCCACGCAGCCGATGACCGCCGCGAGGATCGCTCGCTGGGATCGCTGCATGCGGGAGCGGTCGGGAAGTTCTTCGATGTTGATGCGTTCGATCAGGACCGCGGCCTCGTCGGCAACGCGCGAAATCAACTCATCGGATACGCCTTCGTCGCCCAGCTGATGGGTCGCGTAGCGTTCAGCGAGTTCGACAGTCGTCGATACTCGTTCTTCCAATGCGCCGTCCGGCACGCGGCCTTCAAGCGCCAGGGCGATCTCCGTTGGCGTGCGGCGGCGCAAGGCGCGTGAAAGGAGAAAACCAGTGAAACCGATGACCGCGGCATAGGCCAGCAGCGCGAGCGTTTTTCGTGAACCATCACCCAGAAGCTGGAAAAAATCAGCGAAGGCCAGCAGGGTGAACAGACTCAGCAGTGTGCATCCGGCCCAGCCAAAACAGGCGCGCATCGAAAGGCGCCGGGTTTCATCGGCAAAACGTTGAAGCGCGCTGGCAACCGGGGCTGGCACTTCCAGCACGCGGCCAGCCTCTTCTTGCGCAATTTCATCCTCACTCATAGCGCTCTTTTCCATTGTCCGTTACTACCGCCGCTTCTCCGCGGCGTTGCGCGAAAACCGGTCACGCCATGCCCATGCGTTTTCGCAGCAGCCATTCCGCAGCCAGCAGCGCGACGATCAGCGCGAGCGCCGGGTACGACGACCAGAGTTCATACGGCGTTTCTTTGCTGCGCAGTTTTCCCTGTCCGGCTAGATCCTTGAAAAGGGAACCCGCTTCGAGAATATCCATGTTCCGCCCCGAGCCCGCCTGCGCGATGGCGGCCAGGCGCGCCGTATCCCGGGAGAGTTCCACGCCTTCCTGGCCCGTGACTTCACGCGAAATGACTTGCAGCGACGCTTCGATGCCTTCGAACTCGGGCGACTGAACTTTCACTTTAATCGAGTGCACGCCGGCGCCGATATTCTGCAACACGCCACGGTAGAGTCCGCCGCTGTCGGCGACCGGCTGAAGCTGAACATGCTGCTGGCGCGTGCGGTCTTCGAGTTCCGCGATGAGCAGTGCGTTGACGACGGCCAAGCCCTGCTTGTCGCGCGGGCGTGCGATCACTTCGAGGTTTTCTCCGGGCCGGATCTGGCGGCGGTCGAGTCCGGCTTTCAAACGCAGCCCGCCGGTCAACCGGTTGCTGGTGCCCCAGCGCATCGCCTGCGACCAGAAGGTGGCGTGAACGCGGTCTCCGACTTTGTAGCGCCAGCGCCACGTGTTATCGGTGCCGACGTAGAGCACGCGTCCGGCGCCGTAACTGTGCACGGCGACAACGGAATCTTTTCGCGCATCGTCGGCATAAAGGAGAGTGGTCGCACCTGGCTTGGCGAACGCAGGCCGCGCAATCCAGGTCAATTCAGGAAGGGCGGTCCAGAGTTGTTCGTTCAACGCCGGATCGCGCAGCACGCGAATAATTTCGCTGCGGCTGCCGTCCGGGTCCAGCTTGACGCGCGCGCCCGCGGGCGCATCGGCGCTGATTAGCGCGGCCGCATTTCCCGAGGGCAACTGCTGGCGAATCGGAAGGAGATCGGAAAGCGGGCCGCTGGGATACGCGCGAGGCATGGCCTTGTTTCCGGCGATGACGACCAAGAAGCCGCCATTGTCGGCGACGTAACGGGCCAGGCGTTTCTGCGCGGCATCGTCGAGGCGTTCGGCCATGATGTCGCCGAGCACAATGATGTCGTATTCTTCGAGCGCCTTCTGTTCTTCGGGCAGCGCCTTGGGCCGCGGGCCCATGCCGTCGCCGCTGTTCAGCCAGCGTTCTTTCAGTTCCATTTTGCGTTCGCGGCGCAGCATGCTGGCGACGTAGCGGGTTTCCCAGCGCGGCAATTCGTCCACGACCAGAACCTTGAGCCTGTCGTTGGCCACATCGACGACGGCATCGGCGCTGTTGTTTGTGTTCAGCGCCTCGCCGGGCAGCGGTTCAATGGAGGCGGTGAACGAATTCGGGCCGCTCTTTGAGGCCGTCAATTCGAAGGTCTCGTTGATCCAGCCATCGGACGTAATCGTGAGTTCGCGCTGCTGAACCTGTTTCTCATTGGAACTCAAGGTCAGCTTGCATTTTTTTCCTTTCAGACCCGTTGCCTTGATCTGCGCCGTGAGGCGGATGGTTTCTTCAAGGAAGACCGAGAGCGTTCCGTCAAGACGGGCGATGCAGATATCCGGAGGCGCCTCGGTGCTGCCCACGCCAAGTGAGTGCAGAGAAATGCCGCGTGCGGCAATGGCGCGCGCGGCGTCTTCCGGGGCCGGCCCGCTGGTGTGGCGGCCGTCGCTGCAGAGGACAATGGATGTGACCGTATCATGCGCGTGCTTTTCCATCAGCCGCAGCAAGGGCGTAGCGAGATCGGTATCGGCTCGCGCGAGCGCCGCAGTGCGCTTGTCGGACTTTTTTTCGCTGGGGTCATCGGGCGCGGGATCGAGCGCCTTGCCGTCCGGACTGCGCAAATCGGTGTCGATGTTGTAGCTGACGATGCGCGCGCGTTCTCCATTAAGAGACTGCGTTGCTTTTTCCAGGACGGCTATGGTGAACGCAATGCGGTCCATTTTCTCAATGGCGTCGAGCGCGGTCTTCACCGGCTGCTTTCCGCTTTCACCCAGCGCCCGGTCGACGCGGTCCTGCAGTTTGCGCGCGTCGGTGCCGATGCGCAGAAGATCCTGTTTCAATGCTTTCAGCGAATGGCTTTTATCCATGAGATACTTTTTGGCGTCGACATTCTTGCGCGGCAATTCGCCCATGTCTTTGTCGAGAGCGGCCGACATTTCGGCGGCTTTCAACGCCGCCGGCTTCTGATGCGGCTGAACCATCGGCGCGGCGGCGAGCAAATCCGCGGCGCGGCGGGCATCGCTGGTCGTGGAGGCCAGATGTTGGCGCGCCTGCGCCAGACGTTCCTGGACGCCGTCGGCGCTCTCGCCACTCTCCTGGAGTTGCTGCATGGCTTGCCGCACGCCTCCCGTCGCGGACTCTACGGAGTTCTGGGCGGCCGTGAGCGCCGCGAGCGCATTCTCGGCGTTCAGGTCGCGAAGTTTTTCATCGAGCAGACCCAGCACGACGGCGGCACGGATCTTTTTCTCGAGCGGCTCGTGGGAGTCTTTGACGGTCATGCTGCTCGATTGGTCGCGCAGTACGATAACGGTGGGCGGTTCGTGCTTGGCCGTTACGCTGTGAACAATGGGTTGCGACAATAGAAGAACGAGTAGAACGACGACCGCGCTGCGCAGGATGCGAAGGACCATGCCGCGACTGGCGAAACCTTCGGTCTCCTTCATGTAGAGTTTGGCGATGAGGAGTCCGAGCACGGTGGCGCACGGGATCATCAGGTACCACGCGTACCCGGTGAGAATCAGGCTGATGCCGCTTTGGATGGGTGAATCGTTCATGCCCATCTCCTCGTCAGGTAGATTTCGAGGAAGCAGAAAACGAGCGCGGCCAGGATCAGGTACTTTGAGATTTCAAAGCTGCCGGCATCGAGCATGAGCAGGCGCGCGAGCGACGGCCAATCGGTGGCGGTGCGCGCGCCCAGGTCGCGTTCCAGCTTTGATAACTCGTCGGCCGTCAGCCGTTCCAGCACCGAGTCCGCACGGTCGGCGGTGACGGTATAAAAGACGCGTTCGTCAGGCGCCGCGCCTTCGGGGGCGATGGAGTAGAGTCCGGGAAGACGGGTGTTCTCATGCGTAAAAATGCTGAGTTGTCCCTGGCGTTGCGTCTTGAGCGTGATCGGTTCGCCGTTGGGCGGAATGAGCACGTGCGGCTTCAACGCGAGCGGCCCCGTGGCGACGTAGGCGATGGTCTGGCCGACGGGAACGTTGCGCGGCGGAATGACGGCCGAGGCCAGATCGAAGATGAGATTCTGCATCATCGGGACATAGAAGGGATGGATGGGAAGGTCGGACCAATCCATATCCACCGCGGTCGTGAAGAGCAGCACGCGGCCTTCGCCCAGCCGCTTCTGAACCAGAATGGCGTCTCCATTTGAAAGGTTCGCCAGCGCGCGGACGCCTTCACCCGGAGCGGCGGATGAAAAATAATTCCGGATGCGCGCGCGCGACCAATCCTGGCCTTTTTCGGGCCGGAACAATTCGAGTGCCGGAACGTTCGACACAATGCTGGCGAGATGAACGGGCTCGGCCGCGGGCTGCGATTTGGGCACGGACGGCAGGATTGAGACCAGCCGCGCGGCGCCTGAGCTCTCAGTCTGCAGCGTGGCGCCTTCAATCTTTTTCAGAGCCACGGGAAGCAGCCCCGCGCCCTGCCGGAAGAGATCGCGGTTGTAGGCTTCGGGGCGCACGCAATTGCCGAGCGTGATCATCAGTCCGCCGCCGGCGACGACGAAACGCTCTATATCGGAGACGGCGGAGGCGGGAAGCGCGGCCACATTGGCGAGCACCACGACACGGAACTTGGAGAGGTCCGTGTAGCGCAGGTCGGTGCTGTCCACCACGGTGCTGTCGATCACGGTGCGCCACGAGGGATCGTCGCGGTCGCGCGGCGAGAGCGCGAGGCGCAGGAAATCCGTCTCACTGCCGAGCGCGCGGTCTTTCTTGTCGCCGTCCACGAGCAGCACGGGAAGGCGGTCGATCACCACGACGCTGTGATTGAGTTCGTTGTCGTCTTCGAGCATGTCCTGCGACGAGCGCGCGCGGCAGGCGACGTAATGCGAGCCGGGCTTCTCGAACTTGTGTTCGAAGGCAACCACCTCGCGTCCGCCGGGTTCGAGTTTCACGGTACGCGTTGCTTTGGCGACGTTATCCACGATGAACGTGACGGTGGCGTCGCGCATCGCTTCGGGACTTTCGTTGGCGATCGTCACGTTGAAGGTGACCGACGAGAAACTATCGACGACCTGCCGCGACGGCTCAATTTTAAGGAGAGCGAGGTTGTTGGGCTTCAGGTCCGGCGTGCCGGCCAGAATGATGTTTGGCTTCACGCGGTTGGCTCGCACGGTGCCGGCGATAAACGACCAGCGTCCGCCATCGTTAAGTTCCCAGCCGCTGGTTTGCATGTCGGAGAACAGGACGAGTTCGCGGCGCGGGTTATGCTGATTGTCGAGTTGCTGCAACGCGGCGGACATGGCGCGCGGAATATCGGTCTTGTCGTAACGCGGCGTGGCTTTTCGAATGATTTCCTTCGCGCGTTCAAGATCGTAGAGCGCGGCGGGCGCGGGAACTTTTCCCGCCGATGAGGTGAACATGACCGAGACGTCATCACCGTTTTGCAGCGTGCCGATGTATTTGATCGCGGAGTCGCTCGCTTCGGCCCATGCGGTGCGGTTGCGGCCGGTGTTCATGGAATAGGAATCGTCGAGCAGCACGACGGCGCTGGTGTGCGTGTCGGCCGAGCGGACGCCGGCGTTCGGCGAGCGGATCGCCGGGCGCATGAAGGCGAGCGCCAGGCAGGCCACGATCATAGCGCGAACGATGAGCAGCAGAATTTCCTGCATGCGCAACCGGCGCGCGCGTTCGGCCATCAGTTCTTCGAGAAACATCATCGCGCCCCAGTCGTAGGGAATCACGCGATTGCGATGCAGCATGTGAATGATAATGGGCGCGCTGACGGCGATGAGCCCGCCAGCGAGAATCAGATTCAGGAATACCATGCTAGCGCGGCCCTCGCGCGGGAGTGCTCATCGCTCGTGCCTCTTCATCAGGTACTGGCTGAGCGCGGCATCGTACGGGCCGTCGGTCTGGAGCATGACGTGGTCGTAGTGGAAGCGGTGGCAGGTCTCGCGCAATTTTGAAACGAACTTTTCAAGGCGTTCGAGATAGAGCTTGCGCACACGCGGCGCGTCGAGGCGAAGTTTGATGCTGCTGTTTTCCAGGCTGCGGAATTCGGCGACGTTGTCAAAGGGAAACGTGATTTCATTCGGATCCAGAATTTGAAAAAGAATGACTTCGTGGCGCTTGTGATGGAAATGGCCCAGCGCTTTGGCGAGGTCTTCAATGGGCGAAAAGAAATCAGACAGGATGATCACGAGGCCGCGGCGTTTGAGCTGCGCGCTGAGATTTTGCAGGATCGGCGCGAGATTGGTTTCACCTTTGGGTTCCGTCTCAGCCAGAACATTCAGCAGCGTGTTGAGATGGCCGCTGGTGGAGCGAGCCGGAATGTGCGAGCGCACTTCGGTGTCGAAGGTGACAAGGCCGACCGAATCGCATTGGCCGACGGTCAGGTAGGCCAGGGATGCGGCGAGCTTGCGCGCGAATTCGAATTTCTGTTCGCCTGCTCCTTTATAGAGCATGCTGCCGCTGGCATCGAGGACGATCGTGGCGCGCAAGTTGGTTTCTTCTTCGTACTGCTTGACGAAGAGACGGTCGCTTTTTGCAAAGACTTTCCAGTCGATGTGGCGCAGTTCATCGCCGCGAACGTACTGGCGATGCTGCGCGAATTCGACGCTGAAGCCTTTGTAGACGCTGCGATGCTGCCCGGTGATGAAACTCTGGACGACGGTGCGCGCGACGAGGCGCAGCTTGCTGATGCGCTGCATGGCGCGGTCGTCGATGAGCTCGCGGGCATCGGGCATCGGGCGTCCTTTTCAACACAAAGACACAAAGACACGAAGACACAAAGAAAAGACTTATTTCTTTGAGGCGGCCTGTACGTTTTCGAGAAGTTTTTCGATGATGAGGTCGGTGGTCAAGCCTTCGCTTTCGGCCGCGAAATTCAAGACCATGCGGTGGCGCAGGACGGGTTTGGCGATCGCGATAATGTCATCGACGGTGGCGTGAAAACGCCCGTGCAGCAGCGCGCGCGCTTTGGCGCCGAGCAATAAATATTGCGAGGCGCGCGGACCGGCGCCCCAGTCGAGCCAGCGCTTGACTTCCGGCGCGGCGTAGCTTTCGGAGACTCGCGTGGAACGAACGAGATCGACGGCGAACGCGTAAACGTGATCGGCGACAGGAACCTTGCGCACGATTTCCTGCAGGCCCATGAGTTCTTCGCCGCTGAAGACGGGCGATACCTTGGCGCTGTAGGCGCTGGTGGTGCGGCGCATGATATCGATTTCATCCTCGCGTGTGGGATAGCCGACTTTGACGAGAAACATGAAGCGGTCGAGCTGCGCTTCGGGAAGCGGGTAGGTGCCTTCCTGTTCAATCGGATTCTGCGTCGCGAGCACGAAGAAGGGCTCGGGCAATTTATATGTCTTGGAGCCGATGGTGACGCGGTGCTCCTGCATGGCTTCCAGCAGCGCGGCCTGCGTTTTGGGGGGCGTGCGATTGATTTCATCGGCGAGCACAAGATTGCTGAAGATGGGGCCGGGAAGGAATTCGTTTTTGCGGCGGCCGCTGTCGGGATCTTCCTGAATGATGTCGGTGCCGGTGATGTCGCTGGGCATCAGATCGGGTGTGAACTGGATGCGCGAAAATTTGAGACTCAGCGCTTTTCCCAGTGTGTTGACGAGCGCGGTTTTGGCGAGGCCGGGCACGCCGACCATCAGGCAGTGGCCGCGGCAGAATACAGCGAGCAGCAGTTCTTCAATGACTTCATCCTGCCCGACGATGAGCTTGTGAATTTCTTCGGAGAGGACGTTCTTGGCTTCGGACAATTTTTCAGCGAGCGCGAGTTCGTCTTTTGTGGCGCCGCCGGTCTCCGTTCTGGCCGCATTTCCGCTCATTCTGGAATTCTCCGGGCATGGCAGGCGGGGTTGTGAATAGCGACCTGCTCTGTGCTGGACTTACCGTTCAAGGCGAATCGTGTTAAAGAAAATTTCATTTTTCTTGGGCCCGGCGACGCGCAGTCCGGCGAAGAACGGTCCGCGCGTGGGCTGGGGCAGGGGGCCATCGAAAAAGCTCTCGTTGTTGATCAGCACGCGAACGACGCGGCCCAGATATTCCAGGCGTATGCGGTAGAAGCGGCCATCGGCATTGCTGTCGGGCCGGGATTGAAGCAGCGCGCGGCCGGGGCCGTTTAAGACGAGGCCGTCGGCGGCGATCTCGAGAGCCAGCGCCGAGCGCGGACGGGACGCGGCATCAAAGGAGGGGCCCGATTCCGATTCTGCATCCGCCAGGAAAACGGTGACGCTGGAACGTTCGCCCAGTTCGGGCACATGGACATCGACGTTGAGTGCGATGGCGGCGTCGGCGCTGAGGGTGCCTTTCAAGAATGCCGCGCCGGATTCTTCGTTGCCCGAGCTATGCAGTCCTTCGGTCTTGATCTCCCATTTTTCTTCGCGCGAAAACGTCCATGGCGTGAGCGCCTCGCCGGGCTTCAGGGCGGATTCGCTGACGAGTTTTCCGGTCAGCATCAGCCGTTCGCCTTCGGGCCGGGCCTTGGGCCAGGACGCGATCAGCGCCATCGCCGCCACGACACCGAGCACCACGCCGAGAACCAGGTTGCGTGTGGCGCGCCTGCGGCCGAGGTCGGCTTCGAGCATGACGGTGCGGAAATGGGGCGGCGCGGCGGGCAGTTTCGAGACCACGGCCTGGCGGATTTTTGCGGTGAGTTCGGCGCTGGGGGCGGCGGCGCGCCAGTCCGGCGAACCGTGCAGCAGGCTGACGACGTCTTCGAGTTCGACGCAAAAGCGCATCAATTCATCATCGCCGGCGGCGGCGGCTTCAAGCGCATGGCGTGCGGACTGGTCGCGCCCGGTGAGCGCGCGCACGATCAATTCCTGGAGGGTGACGTCGTCGTTGTTCATTTCACTTCAAATCCGCGCGCCTGCATTCGTGCCTGCTTCAAAAACGGCAGCAGACAAAGAATGTCCGCCTTCCTGAAATTGTGATGGCTGCTCATCACTACACTGGCTCCTTCAAACGGTCGCGCAATTTTTTGAGCGCGTGAAAGACACGGGAGCGCAGCGTGCCTTCGGAATCACCCGTAATGGCCGAGGCTTCCTCGTAGGAAAATCCGTTGAACACGACGAGAACAATAATCTCGCGTTGCGCATCCGGCAGCTCTCCAAGGGCCGCGAGCAACTTCGTTTTCTGCTCTTGGGATTGCATGCGCGCGCTGGGGTCGCTGCTGGCATTCTGTGCATAGGATTCGTGGACGAATGCGGATACCGAGGGGCTGCGGAAATCGGTCTGGACTTCCACTTCCGCGCGCAGTTTTCGTTTCTGCAGCGAGTTGTAGGCGACGTTGCGCGCGATGGTGAACAGCCACGGCCGGAAGGCGGCGCCGGGGCGGAAATCTTTGGCGTGAGTCAGAACGCGCAGAAACGTCTCCTGCAGAAGATCTTCGGGATCGCACTTTGTTGCCGTCAAGCGCGCGAGGAACGAGAGCACCGCGCCGCTGTGGCGCGAAAACAATTCGTCGAACGCGGCGGGATGGCCTTCGGCCATGGCGGTGAGCAGGCGGCCTTCTTCGAGCGTGCGCCAATTCACGGATTTACCGTTGGAATTGGCGGCGCTGGGCGCGTCTGCTGCAACAAGTCCTTTTACGCCTTGCGCCACCAAGCACTCTCCCAGCAAAGCGGTGTTGACAGTGACACCCGTTGAGGCCACATCATACACCATTCTTCAAACGTGTGCAGAGAATGGCGCTGCTGAATTTTGCCGATACGATGCGCGCATGGGTGAACGGCTTCCAGTGTATATTCTGGCTGGCGGGAAAAGTTCCCGCTTCGGGTCGGACAAGGCGCGTGCGATGGTTTCAGGCGGTACGCTGCTTGAAAAAATACGAGATTCGCTCGGTTCTTTTGCCGCGTCCGTCACGGTTGTTGCTGACCGCAATGATAAATATAGCGACCTTGGTTTTGAGACGATCGCCGATATCGATTCCGGACTGGGGCCGCTGGGCGGACTGAAGACGGCGCTGACTCAGGCGCGAAGCGGATGGCTGATCGTGGCGTCGTGTGATCTGGCCGGCATTGAGCTGCCGTGGATAGCTGAATTGCTGAGTGCGCGGACACCGGACGCGGGCGCGGTGGCCTTCAAAGGAGAGCGCTGGGAGCCGCTGATCGCGCTCTATCACACCAGAATTCTGGCTGATGTCGAGGCTGCCATTGCGGCGAATGAACTGGCGATGTGGCGTTTGATAGAGCGCGTGCGCGGTGTCGCGGTGAAGGTGCCGGCGGACTGGTCTGAGGCAGCGCAAATCAACACGCCGGAAGCCTTAAACGCATATGTTAAAAAGTCTAAAGTCTAAAGTCTGGAGTCTAGAGTCTGGGAGGGAGTCTGGAGTCTGAAGTCTGGGAGTCTGGGCGTCATTGGGGGGGACTTAACGAATGGCGGTGAACACAAAAATGGACACGGCGCCGCAACCGGAAAAATTGCCGGGCACGTACAGCGACTTTCTCACGGCGTTTCCGGCTCTTGGGAAGGCGCATGAAGATGTGGCGAAAGCGGTGGAGGCCGCGGGACCTCTGGATGCTAAAACCTGCGCGTTGATCAAAATTGGAATTTGCGTCGGCGGCGGACTGGAATCGGCGACGCGCAGCCACGTGCGGCGCGCGTTGCAGCATGGCGCCAGCAAACAGGAAATCGAGCAGGCGATTGTGCTGGCGATGAATACGGTGGGGTTTCCGAAAACGGTCGCGGCGTGGTCGTGGGCGCGTCAGCAGTTTGAACGCGGCGTGTGAAGTATGGTCAGCGGATTTCGAAGTCGGTGAAGGCTTCGGTGGGTTCGCTTTTTAACGTTTCAACGTTGTCGACGCGTGAATTGGCGGGGCCTTGTTTGACTTTGTCTTCGAATTTCTTGATCGCGGCGGCGGGGCCTTCGGCTTCGAGTTCGACATCCCCGGTGGGCAGATTTTTAACCCAGCCTTTCAGCTTGAGTTCTTTGGCGGCGTCTTGCGTGAACGCTCGGAAGCCCACGCCCTGGACTTTGCCGCTGATCCGCAGATGAATGTTTTTAACTCCCATTGGCAGTTGGCGTTTGGCGTCGTTCGGCGTGGCGGGCTCGCCAGCGAATGAACTCGCGAGAAAAAGCAGGAAGGCAAAGGGCGCGCCGAAATTTTTAAGCGGCGTCATGCGGAAATCTCAAGCGCGCGGTCATTGTATGCCCATGACGCGGCGCAGACCGAAACCGAAGAGCATGGCGATCACGAGATAGAGCCCCATCGATTGCATGAACAAATTCCACCACGCGGCGGGGACGGGCTCGCGCAATTTCAATTCGATAGAAAGCAATTTGTCACCGGTGGGCGATTCCGCGCGGAAGACCGTGGCCTGTTCGGGCGGCGGGCCGCCTTTGGCGCGGACGGGCACGGCGAGGTCGTAACGGTCCTCCCCGTGGCGGATTTGCATCAGGTGGTCGCCTTCTTTTTCAGCGCGAATTTTCCAACGGGCTTCGGGGGAACTCGATACGGCTGTAGGCGGCGGTGCGATAGCCACATTGGATGTTCCAGTCGGCGCTGGCCTATGAAACGCAATCGGCGCGATGGCTGGACCGTCGGGCGTTAAACCGTCATTGGGAACGACGTGGCTGAATCCGGTGGCGCCGGCTTCGAATGTAGCGATGACTTCGACGACGTCGCCGGGGCGGACGGGTTCGAAACTCAGCCGCGCGCCGACCCACATGGCCAGGAGGCACATCGGCGGGATGCTGTAGAGCGCGGGCTTCATGGATTCGAACGCGTACTTCGAACTGATCTGGCTTGTGAGACCGGAGAGGCGCGCCTTTTTTTCGCCGTCGCGGGCCAACTTTGCTTCTTTGGTGAGGACTTTAAGGCGTGCGAGATCGGCGCGGCGGCGGCCGAGCAATTCCTGGTTGCTGCCGTATTTCTGGAACAGATTAACGGCCAGACCCGTGATCGCTCCGACGATGATAAGTGCGGTGAATGGACCGAGCGCAGCGACCCAGCCGAGGAGGAAATCGAGCGGCACGAAGAGCGCTTGGACGATGGGCAGAACGACGTGGGTGAGAAATTCGATCATTGTTTTTCCACCGTAGCGCAAGCTGTTGACTTGCGCAATTCCTGGCGCTGCTTCACGGGCAGGCGGGACGCCTGCGGTACGATTATTTCAGGACTTCAACGCGGCCTTTGTTGCCATCGACTTTCACGGTCGCACCGTGCGGAATCAACTTGGCTGCATTTTTCAAAACCACGGCGGGAATGCCAAAATCGCGGGCGACGATGGCGCCGTGGGATAGAACACCGCCGCGTTCCACGATGAGGCCTCGCGCGTGAACGAAAAGCGGCGCCCAACTGGGGTCGGTTGTGGGGCAGACCAGGACGTAGCCGGTGCCGAGATCGCCGGCTTCCGCGGGCGATTTGACGATGCGCGCGGTTCCGGTGCCCAGTCCAGCGGAGACGCCGACGCCGACGAGCGCGCCGCCTTCGCTCTGTTCGGTCTGTGTGGCGCGACCGATGGCATCGAGCTTCTCGGAGTAGATGACTTCGGGCATTTCGAGGCGCTGGAAAGCCTGCCAGCGAATTCTGCGCTGTGCCGCGATTTTTTTGAGATCGTCTTTACGCGAGGAGAACCGAGCCAGTTCGGAGCGATGGAGAAAGTAGGCGTCTTTGCCCAGATCGTTGCGTTCAGCGAATTCTTCCATGACCTGCCGCAGCAGCGAAATGGCGATCATGAAATAATGCTTTCCGGTTTCGCGATAGGGCAGGTAGCGCTGCACCATGGCGAGCTCGGCGCGAATGCCGGATTCGAGCGATGAGGCGCCATGGTCTTTCAGCAGCGCGCTGAGTTGCTGTTCGGCGATTTCGCGTTCTGATTTCTGTTTTTCGTGCAATTCTTTCGGCGTGGACGGTTCGGCGTGAGCCCTGGCGGTCGCGGAGTGATCGGCGCGTTTGTAATTCGAAATGATCTGCAGCAGGTAATTGTTGTCTTCGCGCCAGCGTTTCTCGGAGAGTTCGAACTCGTTGACGGCGCGGTGGCCGAAGTCTTCAAGGAAATGGTGCATGGAAAATCTGCCGGAAGCTACTTCGTAAAGTGCGATGTTGATCTCCACGGTTTTGTCGCCGTCGAGGCCGCGGAGCAGTTTGGCGAGGCAGGCGCTGCCCTCTTCGCGTCCGAAAATCTGCTGGACTGTTTTCGAGAGCCGGTCGTGGAAATACGCGGCGAGGAAGCCGGGCTTGAGCGTTTCGGCACCGAAGTCGTTCAAGGCGATGCGTTCGCGTTCATCGAGTTCGGCGAGCAGCGCGGCATCACTGAGGTTGCTCAATTTCTTTTCGCGCGCCTGCTTGGCGTAGGCGAGAAATTTCGGCAGGTGCGTGCGTTCGAAGTCGTCAATGCAATGCGCCGAGAGCTTCTTCAGAACTTTTCCGGAGCGGTACATCTTGAAGAGAAACCACGGCAACTTGACCAGAAATCCGGCGCCGGCGCGTTCAAAATTGAATTGGGATGGCGGACCGAGAAGCTGTTCGGCTTTGCCTTGGCTGAGATCGTAATCGAGCGGGTAATCGTCGTAGAACAGTTCGGCGGAGCGCTGGCCGCAGGCGTAGACCTTGCCGCAGATGAGTTCGAGGAAACCTTCCTGCTGCACGCGGGCGGAGGGCATGAAGCCGAGGTCTTTGTAGAGCGTGATGAAACCGCCGCGATTCATGAAATTTCCGATGAAATCCCAGGTGAGCGGGGTGGGGGCGGTGAGAGTTTCGCCGAGATTATGTAGCGCCCAGGCGCGTTTTTCAGTGCCCGCCAATTTCGCGAGACGGGTAATTTCGTCGGTGCGGGCGACGGGGACATCAATGCCGATGTCGAGGCCGCGGATGCGGCGGCTTTGCAGCAGCGAGAATTTTCCGTTGGCGTAGCCCCATTCTATATCGACGGGGAAGTTAAAGTATTTTTCGATCTTGAGGCCGAGCTCGGTGACTTCGTAAACCTGCTCTTCGGTCAAGTGCGCTGAGACGTCGGACATGCTGCGCTCGACGATCTTCATGGTGTTGCGATCAATGACGAACACGTCGGGTTCGACTTTGCCGAGCACGAGCGCTTCGCCGAGTCCGGTGGTGCCTTCGATCAGGATGCGGCGTGCTTCGGGCTGATTGGGGTCTTCGGTGAACAGCACGCCGGAGAGTTCCGACGGGCACATCGACTGCACATTCACCGCGGTGCCGGGAAGATCGCGCACGTCGTTGCGGGCGCGGTAACGGATGGCGCGTTCGCTGTTCCATGAATTGAAAACGGCATTGATCGATTCGTTGATCATGGCGTGGGGATCGGTTGGGAAATCGCGTCCGGCCGCGGCGCGGAAGGCATCGAGATACGCCAGCGCCTGCTCCTTTAAGGAGGCGGAACCGGGTAAGGAGGCGCAATCCGGGAGTTTTACTTTTTCGAAAGCGTGTTCGGAGAGGCCGCAGACGATTTCGCTGTAGTGCAGAATGAAATCGCAGTACTTGCGCCAGAATTCGGGAACGGCGCTTTCAATTTCAGGGCGCAGGCCGACGTTGAGGACGGTGTCCATCATGCCGGGCATGGAGACGGCGGCGCCGCTGCGCACGGCGACGAGGAGCGGAGTGGGGAGCGATCCGAATGTGCAGCCGGTGAGTGATTCCAGTGTGGCGAGTGATAGCGCGACTTCCGCGTCGAGCCCGGCGGGCCATTTATTTTCAAGATGAAAGATTCGGCAGCATTCCGACGAAATGGTAAAACCCGGCGGGACGGGGAGCCCGGCGCGGCTCATGAGAGCGAGGCTGTGGCCCTTGCCGCCGAGGATGGTTTCATTGGCGACGCTGGCGCTGGTGGCGCCGAAAAAGTGGATGTGATTCAGAATTGCCGGCGCCGGTGCGCTTACCCTTATTTCGTCTTCGCGCGTGTTCAAGTTTGAAATCATACATGACCCATTTGAGCGTTTCACCTAAACTTAACAGGGAATTCGACGGTCCCATTTCAGGATTGCGTTGGAGGTCATCGGCGTATGGCACTTTTTCCGTCGACCGGCGGGTCATCGGATCCGCGAAAAGAAACCCGCGACGCCGTGGACGCGGCGCGGCTGGCTCAACAGGAAGCGGCGAAGCTTCGCGAGGATCTCGATCACCTCACACTGGTTACCGTTGCCCTTTGGGAACTGTTGAAGCAAAAGTCTGAATTGACCGACGCCTCGTTGACGGCGGCGATTCGGGATGTCGATGCGCGCGACGGCAAAGTGGATGGCCGTTTCGTGCGCCTGCCGGATCCGTGTCCCAAATGCAAGCGGCCCGTCACGCTCTCGACCAGCACGTGCGCTTACTGTGGCGTGAAGGTGGAGCGGACGTCGCCGTTTTGATGGTGGCTTCGCCCTATTTTGGGCAGACAGGAATGTCTGCACCACCATTGCGGACAGCAATGACGGAATGGCTGCCCTATTTTTGGAAACAGCGGCACGCTGCAATTATTCGCGTTGAGCGTGCGTGAGACTCGCAGGCTGGAAGCCTGCGGTACGTTTATTTTTTTTCCTCCTTTTTGCCGCCGATGGCGATGAGGCCTTGTTTTTCGGTGCTGACCCAGACGGCTTCGCCGGCGAGGATGGGGTCGGCCAAGGCGCGGCCGGCGAGTTTCTGATTGCGGTAGGCCCACTGCCAGCTGGAGGTCGTCAGATCGAACGCGCCGATCCGGTTTTCGGCGCAGAGCAGCAGCACGTTCTGATAAATGGCGGGAGCCTTGCCGCCCTTGCCGAGCAGCACGGTGTGGGTCTGCTCTCCTTTAGTGGTACTGACGGCGAGCACGGTTCCGTCTGCGGCGGTGAAAGCGAGATGTTCGCCGCTGACAGCGAGGTGAGTCGCGGGAGCTTTATCGACGCCGCATTCCCAGATGGCGCTGCCGTCGGTGATTTTGCGGCAGGCGATTCTAGCTTCGTCGGCGCTTTGTCCGGCGAGCGCGATGAACAGTTTTCCACCGGAGACGCTGGGCGAGCCCAAGGCTTGAGCCGGAAGAGCGACGCTCCAGAGCGTTTTTCCGGTCGAATCGTCGAGGC
>Ga0163155_10003759_pt1 | contig 16116 bp, 13 predicted proteins | sample OliLakLV19SP4G1_FD_148611 | JGI IMG/M metagenome (GOLD analysis project Ga0163155, IMG submission 148611) | Freshwater microbial mat bacterial communities from Lake Vanda, McMurdo Dry Valleys, Antarctica - Oligotrophic Lake LV.19.SP4.G1 | ecosystem: Environmental > Aquatic > Freshwater > Lake >... | reverse complement strand
GTCCGAAGCCGCTGCCGGCACCGGTGATCACCGCAACACGACCGCTCAGTTCCATGCCAATCGCTCCCTCGAGAAATCGGACGACACACCACGCACCGGGTCGGAGTGCGAATCAGGCAATCTCGAACAACCCGGCCGCGCCCATACCGCCACCCACGCACATCGTCACCACGGCGTACTTCACTCCGCGACGCTTGCCTTCGATCAGCGCATGACCGGTCAGCCGCTGACCGCTCACACCGTACGGGTGCCCCACTGCAATGGCGCCACCATTCACATTCAGGATCGCCGGGTCGATTCCGAGTCGGTCGCGACAGTACAGCACCTGCACCGCGAACGCTTCGTTCAGCTCCCAGAGCCCGATGTCCTTCACGCTCAGTCCCGCGCGCTCCAGCAGTTTCGGTACCGCGAACACCGGCCCGATTCCCATCTCGTCCGGCTCGCAACCCGACACGGCGAACCCACGAAACACTCCCAGAATCGGCGCGCCGCGGCGTTCGGCCGTCGCACGGTCCATCAACACGCACGCCCCGGCACCATCCGAGAACTGGCTCGCGTTGCCAGCCGCAATCGTGCCGCCAGGAACGGCCGGCTTGATCCCGGCGATGCCCTCGACCGTCGTGTCACCACGAATCCCTTCGTCGGCGGTGATGGTGACTTCCTTCGTGCTGATCTCGTTCGTGACCTTGTCCTGCACGCCCATCGTGGTCGTCACCGATACCAGTTCGGCATCGAACAGACCCGTATCCCGTGCCGCACCCGCCTTCTGCTGAGAACTGGCGCCGTAGGCGTCCATCAGGTCACGCGTGATGCCATAACGCGCCGCGACGGTCTCGGCGGTCTGCAGCATCGGCCAGTAGAGCGTCGGCTTGTTCGCCTGGATCCAGTCGTCGTGGATCATCTTCTTGTTCAGATCATTCTGCACGCAGCTGATCGACTCGACGCCGCCGGCTACGTAGATGTCGCCTTCGCCAGTCATGATCCGTTGCGCAGCCATCGCGATCGTCTGCAATCCAGAACTGCAGAACCGGTTGACCGTCACGCCCGACACCGTGACCGGCATCCCGGCGCGGATCGCGATCTGTCGGGCGATGTTCACGCCGGTCGCGCCTTCCGGATTGGCGCAGCCCATCATCACGTCCTCGACCTCGCCCCCCTCCAGCCCGGCGCGCTGCAGTGCCGCCGACACCGCGGCGGCACCGAGTGTGGCGCCGTGGGTCATGTTGAACGCGCCGCGCCACGACTTGGCGAGGGGGGTTCGTGCCGTGGAAACGATCACCGCATCGCGCATCCGGTCAGCTCCAGTAGATGTTCGCGGCGAAGTGTACCCGACGCGGCGGGATTGCAGAAGGTGAGCCGTGCCGGGTGCCCGGCAGCAGGCAGCGAACTACACTTCCGTCGCGACGGTGCATTGGCACGACCCTTCTGCGCACCCCTCCCCATTTCGCCGCGCTGCTTCCCTTCAGGCCTCACGACCATGCCTCTCGTGCGCGACATCCCGACCACACCGTTCTCCGACCAGAAGCCCGGCACCTCCGGCCTCCGCAAGCGTACCACGGTGTTCCAGACGCCGCACTATCTGGAGAACTTCGTCCAAGCGCTGCTCGAAGTAGCTGCGCTCTCGCCGGACGGCACGCTGATCGTCGGTGGAGACGGTCGCTTTCTCAACCGGGAGGCGATTCAGACCATCATCCGCATGGCCGCCGCGAATGGAATCCGTCGCGTCATGGTCGGTCAGGGCGGCCTGCTGTCGACCCCGGCTGCCTCGCATCTCATTCGGCTCCACGGTGCCGGCGGCATCATCCTCTCGGCCAGTCACAACCCGGGCGGCCCGGACGGCGACTTCGGCATCAAGTACAACGCCGGCAACGGTGGTCCGGCCCCGGAGTCGTTCACCAACGATGTCGCAAGGCGCGCTGCCGCCCTCACCACGTATCGTATCGCTGACATGGCCGAGGTGCCGCTCGATGCGATCGGCACACACACATTCGATGACCTGACCGTGATCGTCGTCGATCCGGTCGAGGAGTACGCGACACTGATGGAGTCGCTCTTCGACTTCAGCGCAATTCGCGCCATGTTCGCGGGTGGCTTCCGCATGCGATTCGACGCAATGCACGCCATTACCGGCCCCTATGCCACCGAGATTCTCGAACGGCGGCTCGGCGCTGCCACCGGCACCGTGATCAACGGCACGCCATTGCCGGATTTTGGCGGCGGACACCCCGACCCGAATCTCACCTACGCGCATGAGCTCGTCGACGAACTCTTCGGCGCCGCCGCACCCGATTTCGGTGCCGCCTCAGACGGTGACGGTGATCGCAACATGGTCCTGGGTCAGCGCTTCTTCGTCACGCCGAGCGACAGCCTCGCCATCCTCGCAGCCAACGCGACACTCGCCCCTGGCTACGCCGCCGGCATCGCCGGTGTCGCGCGCTCCATGCCGACCAGTGCCGCGGTGGATCGCGTGGCGACGGCCATGAACCTTCCCTGCTTCGAAACACCGACGGGCTGGAAGTTCTTCGGCAACCTGCTCGACGCCGGGCGCATCACACTCTGTGGCGAGGAGAGCTTCGGCACCGGGTCGAATCACGTGCGCGAGAAGGACGGACTCTGGGCGGTGCTGTTCTGGCTCAACATCGTGGCCGCGCGCAAGCAGTCAGTCGAACAGATCGTGACCGACCACTGGGCAAAGTTCGGGCGCAACTACTACACCCGCTACGACTACGAGGAAGTACCCAGTGATGCCGCCGCCGGTGTGATGGACGAGTTGCGCGGTCAGCAGGCATCACAACCGGGCCAGACGGTGGCCGGTCGCCGCATTTCAACCGCCGATGATTTTTCGTATCTCGATCCGATCGATGGTTCGACGAGTGCACACCAGGGGCTGCGCATCCTGTTCGAAGATGGCTCGCGCATCATCTTCCGCCTCTCGGGCACCGGCACCGCTGGTGCGACGCTGCGCGTTTACATCGAGTCGTACGTTGCGGGGCCTGATGGCCTCGACCGCGATCCTCAGGACGCCTTGAAGGAGTTGGTCCAGGCAGCGCTCGAGTTGTCGCAGATCCCCTCACGTACCGGACGCAGCGCGCCAACGGTCATCACCTGACCGGGCCAGACCGATCAGGTGGGCTGCGCTGATTCCTGCGGCATCAGGCGGCCCACCACGATCGTGATGTTATCGCTGCCACCACCATCCAGCGCATCCTGCAGGAGCAGTTCACACACCTGCTTTGCCGACGTCATCGTGCGCAATCGCTCGGCAATCTTCTCGTCGCTCACGTGCTTGGTGAGACCGTCGGAGCAGAGCAGGCCAACCTGATCCCACGACTGCTCGAAGCGCGTGATCACCGGCATCGCCTCCTCACCACCGATCGCGCTCGAGAGCACGTTCGACAACGGTGACCGCAGCGCCTGCGACCGCGTCAGCACACCGGCATCCACCAGGTCCTGCACGATGGTCTGGTCGCGCGAAATCTGTGAAAACACACCCCCGCGCATGATGTACGCACGGCTGTCGCCAACCTGCAGCAGATAGGCGTACGGCCACACACCAAGCCAGAGCGTGAGTGTCGTCGCCATGCCACGCGCATCCGGTGGCCCTTCCGCGCGTTCACGCGCGATGTCGGCGTGCACACGCATCGCCGCATCGGCCAGTGCGGCGTGCAGGTCTTCCAGGTCCCCCTCCTCCAGTCGGTAGAAGCACTTCGAGCAGGCCGACACGTAGTGCAGAATCCCTTCCACCGCCTGCCGACTCGCTTCCCCTCCCATCACGCTGCTGCCCACACCATCGGCCACGACCGCCAGAAATGCCATGCGGTCGCTGGTCGATTTTGCTTCGGTTGGCGGAAGGCTCGTGTAGTGAACGGCGATCTCGCGCCGAAGCGACGAAATCAGAAAATGATCCTGATTTGCCGATCGGACGAGACCGGTGTGTGTCAGTCCATAGACGTCGAGCTCGGAGTCCAGCGGCTTCCGGCTCGCGCTGATTGGTGCAGCAGTCTCAGCATTCATGCGACGACGGGATCGAGGAAAGGGTGATCAGCAGCATGATACACCCTTGCCCGCTCGATGAGAAAGCAACTGTGCAGCGGCGGGCGGCGGTATCGGCGGCATGTCGTGCCCTTCGTGCCCGGTCGCGGCCTTCGCCGGATTGTCCGGCTTCGCGCCGTGATCCATCCGTGCATGTGACATACCGAGCATCTGCCCGACCTTCATCAAGGTCATTCTTCCGGTCTGACGATCGTGCTGCATCACCGCCCCGCGTGTCACCGTAGCTGTTGGCAACGCCATGCTGAAACCCGCCGACGGCCCTCCCATGTTCTCGACACCCATCGCGATCGACATCGTGCGCCACCCTTCGACCGGCATCACGTATGACGTGTCATCACGGAACAACCGGCCGGCGTACAGAATCTCGGTCCATTTCCGGTCACGCGGCACCGCAGGATTGGTCAAAATCTCACTCACCACATCATGCATGGAGTGCAGATCGTCGAAAATGATGGCCGCTTCCGGATACTGCCGTGCGAACTCCGGCGAGATGGCAGCCGTCGTCGGCTATCTGGTGCGGCAGCGACGTCAGTGGTTCCTGCAGCATCCGAAAGAAGCGGGCAACCGTCGCGCGCACGCCGGCCTGCCGGTCCTCGACCGTCTTCCCCACCAGAAGCCGGTTCATAGAGACCCGCCTGAAACCAGTGGTACCCCAGATCAACCCATTGGACTTTGGAACCTTCTGCCGGAACACCAGTGAAGAGGGCTGCTCCTGCATCGGCTCCATGCTCTTCGGCTTCGAGCTCGACGTCAGATCAGGGCGGGTCTTGTTAGTACCCAATCAGCCGCTGCACTTCCGCAGCTTTCGCCTCACGCGGCAGCCGCTCATCAGACGGCACATCGTGGATCTGGCGATGCAGAATGTGCGACCAGTCGAACATCGCCTTGGCTTCCGACGCCAGACGGGCGTACATCGGCTCGATCGCCACGTCCTCGAGCGGCACGCAGGCGCGCCGCCGAAAAGGTGCGCGTCATGATGCCCTTCACACTCGCGTCGCGCCGCGACGGCGCAAAGCGGCCCGTCGGCAGCAGCAGATCGTATGTACTCGCGAATGCCGGCAGACTCGTCTCGACGTTCAGGTTGTACAGCAGTGACATTTCAAGACCCGAGATCCCAGTGGCACGACCGACAGCGCGAGCGCGGACGACAGCATCGTCATGCGAATCATCGTGTGTGCTTGTACATGAGGTCAACCAGTTCGTCATACATCGCATCCGCCTCCACTTCGCCCGCCTTGATCGCGTGGGTGGCGCAGTGCTTCAGATGGCTCCGCATCAATTCACGCGCCACCGCCCGCAGCGCCTCATGCACCGACGAGATCTGCGTCAGCACATCGGCGCAGTAGCGCTCCTCGTCCACCATCTTCTGAATCCCACGCACCTGCCCCTCTATCCGCCGCAACCGCTTCACGGTCCGCTCCTTCACATCCGAATCCACGCCCACTGCCTTCCGTGCACAGTGTGCGTCCGCCACCACCGCGTCCACCGCGTCGATCTCACTCATTTGCTCTCTCCCTCCTTCATTTCTGCGCCAGTACTTCCAGGAATACGTCGTGTCCGAATCTCTTCACATGCCTCGCGTCCCGCCCTTGGCAGTGCACTATTCCCCATTCCGTTGCCCTCCTCTGCGTCTCTGCGTCTCTGTGTGAAAGCCGTTCCAGTTCGCAGTTTTCCGTTGCTGTTGCCGTTGCCGTTGCGCTTGCTGCCGCCATCACCTTGGCCCCGAAAGCCTCACGCCGACTTGAGCCGCAAACTGTTCGTCACCACCGACACCGAACTGAACGCCATTGCCGCACTCGCCAGCACAGGACTGAGCAGCACACCGAACAACGGATACAACACGCCAGCCGCCACCGGTATTCCGATCACGTTGTACACGAACGCCCAGAACAGATTCTGTCGCATCGTCCGCATCGTGCGGCGCGACAGGCTGATCGCACGCACGACACCCGCCAGATCGCCTCGCATCAGCGCAATGTCGGCCGCTTCGATCGCGACGTCCGTCCCGGTGCCGATCGCGATCCCCACGTCCGCCTGCACCAGCGCCGGTGCGTCGTTCACCCCATCGCCTACCATTGCGACCACGCGACCGTTGCGTTGCTCGTCGACGATGGTGCTCACCTTTCCCGCCGGCAGCACCTCCGAAATGACCCGCGTGATTCCCACGGCATGCGCCACCGCATCGGCGGTCGGTCGGTTGTCGCCCGTGAGCATCACCACCTCCAGCCCCATCGCCTGCAGTGCGGCAATCGCCGACTTCGATTCCGCGCGCACCGGGTCGGCCACGGCAATGACGCCGGCCATCGCACCGTCGACTGCGACAAAGACCGTCGTCTTGGCCTGTGTCGCCAGCGATGTGGCCGTCATCCCGAGCGCGTCGTCGTGAACGTCGAATTCCTCCATCAGCCGCGCATTGCCCACGGCCACGAACTGCGAGCCGATCATCGCCGTCACCCCACGGCCCGTCAGTGACTCGAACGCCGTCGCCGGCGCAACCGTCAGCCCGCGCGCTGCCACCGCCCTCATGATGGCGCCCGCAACCGGATGCTCGCTCATCGCTTCCAGTGAAGCAGCCAGCGCCAGCACGCCATCAGCCGTGTGCGTCGTGTTGGTCGCCGCGACGATATCGGTCACGGCCGGCCGCCCTTCCGTAATCGTGCCCGTCTTGTCCAGTACGATCGTCGTGATCGCGCCCGCGCGTTGCAGCGCCTCACCACCCTTGATCAGCACACCACCTTCCGCGCCACGACCCGTGGCTACCATCACGGCCGTTGGAACCGCCAGGCCCATTGCACAGGGACAGGCGATGATCAGCACCGCCACCGCGGCCGCAAAGGCGCGCACTGATGCGGCACCGCCGCCCGCCCCTGCATTCCAGAGCATCACGAACCAGACCGCAAATGTGATCATCGAGAGCACGATCACCGTCGGAACGAAGACCGCGCTGATCCGATCGGCCAGCCCCTGAATCGGTGCCCGTGATGCCTGCGCATCGCGCATCAGCATCATGATCTGCGCCAGAACGCTGCGGCTGCCGAGTGTCGTCGCACGATACCTGAAGGCGCCTGTGGCGTTGATGGTGCCGCCGATGACGCGATCACCAGACTGCTTCGGCACCGGCATCGACTCCCCGGTGAGCATACTCTCGTCAACCGCGCTCGAGCCGAGTTCGATCACACCATCCACCGGAATCCGTTCGCCGGGCCGGATCACCACCACGTCACTCGCCCGGACATCGCGCAGCGAGAGTTCAACCTCGATCTCGCCACCTTCCGGCGTCGGACGCATGACCCGGGCGGTCGTCGGTCGCAGTGCCGCCAGCGCGCGCAGCGCCGCCGACGTGCTGCGCGTCGCGCGTGACTCGAACATCCGGCCGGCGAGAATCAGCGCGATGATGAAGATCACCGCTTCGAAGTACACATCCGGTGCCACGCCATGTCGCGTAAAGAGCCCGGGCACGACCGTCGCCAGCACCGAGTACACGAACGCGGCGCCCGTACCGACCGCGACCAGCGTGTTCATGTCGGCCGACCCATGACGGAGGGCCTGCCACGCGCTGACGTAGAACTGGCGCCCCGCCCACAACATCACACCGAGCGTCATCGCCAGCAGCGACCAGGTCAGCACCGGGGTTGGCATCGCGTAGAGACCCGGCATTGCCGACGCGAGCCACGGCGAGATCGCGGACATCACCCAGCGCATGAACGGGTCCGCCACCACACCCATTCCGGTATGTGCGTTGGACGCCATCAACGGCATCGATACCAGCATCGCAATCGCCCCGGCCGCGCCGCTGACGATGGCGCGCAGTCGCAGCGCCTCATACTCGTGCGACGTCGTGGCGTCGCGTGCTGCGAGCTGCTCCACCACATCGTCGCCTTCGGCCGGCAGCTCCGCGCCGTACCCCGTCTCCAGCACGCGCTGCACCAGCGCGGCCGGGCTCGAGATGGCGGGGTCGAACGTGACGGTCGCACTGCCCATCAACAGGTTTACCGACGCCTCCACCACGCCTGGCGCTCGGCTCAGCTGCCGCTGCACCCGGCTCTGACATGCCGCGCACGTCATGCCGGTCACCGGGAGCGTCACCGTCTGCGGACGCCCGCCAACCCCACCCGGCGCCACCTCGGCCATAGTCAGGATCTCAGGCATTCGACTTTGACTGAAGCTTTTCGGCAGCGGCCACGTTCAGCACCCGCCCCTTCACCACGTCATATCCCGCGGCATCGATTGCCGACTCGGCCGCCGACAGCGAACCCGTCGCCGGATCGATCAGGACCGTTGCCGTTCCGATCTGCACCGACTCCACCACCACACCCGGCACTGCGGCGAGCGCCTTCTGCACTGCCGTCACGCAGTGGCCGCAGCTCATGCCGGAGATTCCAATGGCAACTCGTTCCATGCTATGCCTCCCAGTGAACCCACACTCAGCCATATACCCCTGATGGGTATAAACAAACATAGGGTGGAGGGGTATGTCAACGGCGCACCACCGGACTGCGTCCGACGCGTCCCGGCGGCGGTGTTCCAGCGCCTCTACATTGACCCTGTGTCTCGTCAACGGACTCACTGTGCGTACCGGCGCCCGCGTCGGCTGACGGCGACAACCCTGCGAGCCAGTCTCACTCTTCTTCAGTAGAGCGCGGTCTCATGACCTCTGCACGCTTGACCTCGGGCGCATATGTACTCGCTCTCGTACTCGCTCTCACGCTCGCCCTCGCGCCGTCGCCCGTCGACGCACAGAACGCCGGCGTGGACCCGCGCCCGCCGAATGCTCCTGCGCAGTCACCAGCCTTCCCTGGGCAGACCCGTGCCCCGGAGCAGAAGCTTGGTGTGGCTTTCGATGTGGTCACCGTGGCGCAGGGTCTCGTGAACCCGTGGGGACTGACCTTCCTCCCCGGTGGCAAGATGCTCGTCACGGAGAAGCCCGGTCGCCTCCGCGTCGTCGCGCCAGACGGCACGCTGTCGGAGCCAGTGGCCGGGCTGCCGGCCGTCGACGCCCGCGGACAGGGTGGCCTGCTGGATGTCGCCCTGCATCCGAATTTCGCCTCGAACAAATTGATCTACTGGAGCTACACGGAACCACGCGACAGTGGCGCCAACAACACGGCCGTGGCGCGTGGCCGGTTCGTCGATGGCCCGGCACCCCGGGTCGAGAGTGTCGAGGTGATATTCCACCAGACGCCGTCGCTGGTCTCAACGATGCACTTCGGCGGACGCCTCGTCTTCGCGCGCGACGGTCGGCTCTTCGTCACACTCGGCGATCGTTCGATCACCGAAGGACGCATGCAGTCGCAACGGACGGATGGTCTGCTTGGCAAGATCGTGCGCCTCGAAGCAGACGGGTCGATCCCTGCCGACAATCCGTTCGTCGGCAAGACTGGTGTACGACCTGAGATCTGGTCCATCGGCCATCGGAATCTGCAGGGCGCCGCGATCAATCCGGCGACGCGCGAACTTTGGACCGTCGAGCATGGCACGCGCGGTGGCGACGAGATCAACGTGCCTCGGAAGGGCAAGGACTACGGCTGGCCCACGATCGCGTACGGCGTCGAGTATCGCGGCGCAGCGATCACCGGTGGCATCACACAGCAGGCGGGCATGGAGCAGCCGCTCTACTACTGGGATCCGGTCATCGCGCCGAGTGGCATGACCTTCTACACCGGATCGCTGTTCCCGGCCTGGAAGGGAAGTCTCTTCATCGGTGGCCTGGGCAGCACGAACCTGGTCCGACTCTCGCTCAACGGTGAGCGCATCGTTGGCGAAGAGCGATTGCTCACGGATCTGACGCCAGGCCGTGAGCGTATTCGGGATGTGCGTCAGGGGCCGGACGGCGCATTGTACCTCATCACGGACAGCCCAACGGCACGGATTCTCAAGTTGGCGCCAGCAGCGCGGAAGTAACGTCGACCAGCAGGCCGCACGCCAGCAGGCCGCACGCCAGCAGGCCGCACGCCAGCAGGCTGCGCGCACGCGGGAATGCACCACTTGATGGACACGGATCGACATGCCCACGCTGCCTGCATTCCTCCACCGCGATCGCACCATCGCGCCGGCGGGTTTCAACCGCTGGCGCGTACCGCCGGCCGCACTGGCCATTCATCTCTGCATCGGCCAGGCCTATGCGTTCAGCGTCTTCTCGCTGCCGCTCTCAAAGGCCGTCGGCCTGACGACCGCCGCAGCCGACGACTGGAAGGTCAGCACGATCGGATGGGTGTTCAGCACGGCGATCGTCTTTCTTGGTCTCTCTGCCGCACTGTTCGGCGCCTGGCTCGAACGCGTCGGACCGCGCGCCGCGATGTTCGTCGCGACGCTCTGCTTCACCAGCGGCCTGGCCCTTGGCGCCGCCGGCATCGCCACGCACCAGTTCTGGCTCCTGATTGTCGGCTACGGCGTTGTCGGGGGCATTGGGCTTGGGATCGGCTACATCTCCCCGGTCTCCACACTGATCAAGTGGTTCCCGGACCGACCCGGCATGGCCACCGGACTCGCCATCATGGGGTTTGGCGGCGGCGCCATCCTCGCCTCGCCACTGTCGGTCCGGCTGATGGCGCACTTCCGCACGGACGTCGGCAATGGAATTGCGTCGACCTTTCTCACGCTGGCGCTGCTCTATTTCGTGGTCATGCTGTTTGGCGTCTTCAGCGTCCGCGTGCCCGCCGCCGCATGGACACCTTCTGCGGTCATTGCCAGGCGCGCCGCATCGACGGTCAGCGCCGGCACGGGGCTGACCGTCGATGCGGCCGTGCGTACGCGGCAGTTCTGGCTGCTCTGGACCATGCTCTGTGTCAACGTCACCGCGGGTATCGGAGTGCTCGGACAGGCGTCGGCAATGATCCAGGAGATGTTTCCAGGGCGCATCACCGTCGGCAACGCGGCAAATTTCGTGGTACTGCTCGGTCTCGCCAACCTGATTGGTCGATTCGTCTGGTCATCACTCTCAGACCTCATCGGCCGCCGCGCCACCTACGCCGTCTTCTTCGCACTCGGCGCGGCCGTGTACGCCACCATTCCGACGATTGGTCGTAGTGGCAATGTGGTGGCCTTCATGGTGGCCTATTGCATCATTCTGTCGATGTACGGCGGCGGGTTCGCCACCATTCCGGCGTATCTGCGCGACCTGTTCGGCACGCTGCAGGTTGGTGCCATCCATGGCCGCCTGCTCACGGCCTGGTCGACAGCGGGTGTGCTCGGACCGGTGCTCGTGAATTACATCCGTGAGTACCAGCTCGATCGCGGGGTGCCGAAGGCCGAGGCGTACAGCGTCACGATGTATCTCATGGCCGGTTTGCTCATCGTCGGGCTGATCGCGAATCAGTCGTTGCGACCGGTCTCGGCGGAGGCTGTCTCACGAGCGTGATTGCCGAGGCATGGGCTGCTTGGCCGACATCACCGTAGAACTCGCCCCGGAAAGCCCCTAACTTCCGGATATACGAACCCGCCCTTCCGCCGCCCTCAGGCCCGGGTCGCGCCGCTTCTCCGAGCAGGTCCTCCGCATGACCATTGGCACCCGAGCGAACCCAACCCCGACGTCCACCGGCAGCGCTGCTCCCGCGCGCCCGACGCTGGTGAAGCATCGCGAGCCCGCCCCCATCGGCGATCACGTCGAACGAAACCCGGGCTCACCGCTCGATCTCGATGTCGTACGCGCCATTCGCGTGAACCGGAGCGCGGTTGAACGACGGGCCGCCACCATCCCCACCCGTCGCACCGTCAAGAAGGAATGGCAGGCCGCCTGGTTGCTCCGCGCCATTACCTGCATGGACCTCACCACACTTTCCGGCGACGATACGCCGGGCAACGTCCGCAGGCTCTGCGCGAAAGCTCGCAACCCGCTGCGCGACGACATCGCAACCGCACTCGGCGTCAGCCATCTGCGCATCACGACTGGGGCGGTCTGCGTCTATCACGCACTGGTGCCGACCGCCGTCGAAGCACTCGCGGGCAGCGGAATTCCAGTCGCTGCCGTCTCGACCGGCTTCCCCGCCGGCCTTTCACCGCTCGAGACGCGCATCGCCGAGATCAAGGCCAGTGTCGCCGCCGGCGCCCAGGAGATCGACATCGTCGTCACGCGCGCCCACGTGCTCACCGGCAACTGGCATGCACTCTACGATGAAGTGACGCGTTTCCGCGAGGCCTGCGGCGACGCGCACATGAAGACCATCCTCGCCACCGGTGAACTGGCCACGATGACCAACATCGCGCGCGCCAGCATGGTTGCGATGCAGGCCGGCAGTGATTTCATCAAGACTAGCACTGGCAAGGAGCCCGAGAACGCCATCCTTCCCGTAGGACTCGTGATGGTGCGCATGATCCGCGCCTACCGCGAGCAGACGGGCCACATCGTGGGCTTCAAGCCCGCCGGTGGCATTCGCGCCGCCAAGGGCGCCCTCGACTGGCTGGCCCTGATGAAGGAAGAACTCGGCGATCGCTGGCTGCGCCCCGATCTCTTTCGCTTCGGCGCCAGCGGCCTCCTCACCGACATCGAACGTCAGCTCGAGCATTTCGTGACTGGTCGCTACGCGGCTGCGTATCGCCAGCCGATGCCATGACTCACCGCATTCACTCCACATGACATCAGTCGCTGAGATCTTCGAGACGATGGCCTACGGCCCTGCACCGGAAGGCGACGCCCCGGTGCGCGAATGGATCGAGCGTCACCAGCTTGGCACCTTTGGTCACTTCATCGATGGGGCATTCACGAAACATGGCAACACCTTCGCCGTCAATAATCCGGCGACGGGTGCAATGCTGGCGAAGGTCACCCAGGGCACCGAGGACGATGTCGACGCCGCAGTGAAGGCGGCGCGCAACGCACTTCCGAAGTGGCAGGCGCTTGGCGGCCATGGACGTGCGCGCCATCTGTATGCACTGGCGCGAGCCGTGCAGAAGCATGCACGCCTGCTCTCCGTGCTCGAGACGCTGGACAACGGCAAGCCGATCCGCGAAACCCGCGATCTCGATATCCCGCTCGTCGCCCGGCACTTCTACCATCATGCGGGCTGGGCCCAACTGCTCGACACCGAGTTCGCCGGCTACACCGGCGCCGGCGTCTGCGGGCAGATCATTCCGTGGAACTTCCCCTTGCTGATGCTGGCGTGGAAGGTGGCGCCCGCTCTCGCCGCCGGTTGCACCGTGGTACTCAAGCCCGCCGAGTTCACACCGCTCACGGCACTCTGCTTCGCGGAGCTTGCGCGCGATGCCGGATTGCCGGCCGGTGTGCTGAACATCGTCACTGGCGACGGCGACACGGGGAAGGCGCTGGTCGCACACAAGGATCTCGACAAGCTGGCGTTCACGGGCTCGACGGAAGTCGGCAAGGTCATTCGGCGCGCCACCGCCGGCAGCGGCGTGAAGCTGTCGCTCGAACTCGGCGGCAAGAGCCCGTTCATCGTCTTTGATGACGCGGATCTCGACAGTGTCGTCGAGGGTGTCGTCGATGCGATCTGGTTCAATCAGGGGCAGGTATGCTGTGCCGGTTCGCGGCTGCTGGTCCAGGAAGGCATCGCGACCCAGCTCGAGGACAAGATCCGCGCCCGCATGGAGACGTTGCGGATCGGATCGCCACTCGACAAGTCGATCGACATGGGCGCGATCGTCGATCCGGTGCAGCTCGATCGGATCCGTTCCCTGGTCGATGCCGGCGTCGCGGAAGGGTCGCAGATGTGGCAACCCTCCTGGGCCGTGCCCACCACGGGGTGTTTCTATCCACCCACGCTCTTCACCGGTGTCGCTCCCGCCGCGCGTATCGTGCAGGAGGAGATCTTCGGCCCGGTGCTGGTGTCGATGACCTTCCGCACGCCGGGCGAGGCGGTGGAGCTGGCGAACAACACACCGTATGGCCTCGCCAGCAGCATCTGGACCGAGAACATCAATCTTGCCCTCGACATCGCACCGAAGATCAAGAGCGGCATCGTCTGGGTGAACTCCACCAACCTCTTCGACGCTGCCGCCGGATTTGGCGGCTACAAGGAGAGTGGGTTCGGCCGTGAAGGTGGGCGTGAAGGAATGTACGAGTATCTCAGCCCGTCCTGGAAGAAGGGCACGGACGCGATCATCGAGCCGGCACCCTTTCCTCCCGCGGCGCAATCGCCGAACGGCTTCGACACCCCGGACATCGATCGCACGCCAAAGTTCTTCATCGGCGGCAAGCAGGTGCGTCCCGATGGCGGCTACAGCGTTGCGGTGCGCGGCCCGGACGGGCGCGTGATCGGCGAAGTGGGTGACGGGAATCGCAAGGATCTCCGGAATGCCGTCAGCGCTGCTCTCGCCGCGAAAGGCTGGGCAAAGGCCACCGGCCACAATCGCGCACAGATTCTCTACTACATCGCCGAAAATCTCGCGGCCCGTGCCACGGAGTTTGCACGGCGTCTCGATGCGATGATCGGCGGCAACGGTGGCGCCGCCGAAGTCGAGCGCTCGATTGCACGGTTGTTCACCTACGCCGCCTGGGCCGACAAGTACGACGGTGCGGTGCACAGCGTGCCACTGCGCGGGGTCACGCTCGCCATGAATGAACCGATTGGCGTACTGGCGCTCGTCTGCCCCGCCGAACAGCCGCTGCTCGGCTTCGTCTCGCTCATCGCTCCAGCCATCGCAATGGGCAACACGGCGGTCGTCATCCCCAGCGAGCTGTATCCGCTCGCGGCCATCGACCTCTATCAGGTGCTCGAAACCTCCGATCTGCCTGATGGCGTGGTGAACATCGTGACCGGCTCACGGACCTCGCTCGCAAAAACGCTGGCTGAGCATGATGAAGTTGATGGCCTCTGGTTCTTCGGCCCCCGTGACGTTGCCGCGGCGGTCGAGCGATATGCCGCCGACAACATGAAGCGCACCTGGACCGACTGGACTCGGCGCGACTGGACCAACGCGGCCGAGGGTGAGGGGCGTGACTTCCTGCGGTTTGCGACGCAGGTGAAGAACATCTGGATTCCCTACGGCGAGTAACGTCGGCGCGGGGCGCAGTGTTCGAGCGCTGTCGGAAGTCCTCCGTTGCCGGATGGCACCGGTCGGCGAACGCGGGTGTCCGTCAACACTGTTCACGCGGGGCTCGCGGGGGAATTAATCCCCGACGCCTGCCGCAGACGCGGATGCCTAGGCCACCTCACCCCGTCGACGCTCACAGACGTCGACATGGTGCTCGTTGTGCAGGAGCGTGAACAGCATCATCTCGCGCACCGTCAGTTTGCCGAGGAGCGGATGCGGCAATCGATGCGCGTCGAGTTGGGTCTCCGTCCACTTTTCCATCGCCTGGGTCATCCCCCGCAACGTCTCGGAGTGCGCGTCCATGATTTCATTGCGGCGCGCCAGATCGGCGGTCGCATGGTCCTGTGGCGGCGTAAAGCGGCCGGCGGTGCCACCCGCCACCAATGCCTTCGCGTACTGCGCCTCGAGCACTTCAAGCGACCGCGATGGATAGGCCGCGCTCCCGAACATCATGCGCAGCGCCAACCGTGGCACCCTCAGCACGGGAAGCAACGGCGTCATGGCGCGAGTCAGATGCCGCACATGTTCTGCCGGCGACCAGTGCACGCCAATCGGCGCGAAAAACTCCCGCGTGCCGAAGCCGGACCAGTATTCGACACCGGCTTCATGAGCTGCTTCCAGCGCCTCGATGATCGCGCGACGGCTCGCGAGTGCAGGTCGAGCGACGGGGTACGGCAGCGTGGTGCTCATGGCCAATCCTGGTGACGCGTCCGAGTGCGTTCTGCGTGTCAAGTTAGCGCCCCGCAGACACCAAGGGGGTAAGGGTTCCGGGAGGGAGGAGCCGGGCGCGGCCGTCGAGCACACGCCGACTGCGCCGTCTGACCACCCGAGTGACCACCCCGACAGCGGCGAGATGAATACGACTGGCGGTATCTCGACGGCCCGATTCCGGTGCCGACGCTGCTCCTGCTCGGCATCGCGGATCTCTTCCCGTTTACTCTTACCCGGGCGACCGCCACCACCCTCGGCGCCAGGGTACAGCTCCAGCGGATGCCAGACGCCGGGCACAATCCGTTCTGGGAACAGTCTTGGATCGTCTTCCCTTCGGTCGAGGAATTCCTCGACCGAAGGGAAGAC
>Ga0163155_10003753_pt1 | contig 16125 bp, 15 predicted proteins | sample OliLakLV19SP4G1_FD_148611 | JGI IMG/M metagenome (GOLD analysis project Ga0163155, IMG submission 148611) | Freshwater microbial mat bacterial communities from Lake Vanda, McMurdo Dry Valleys, Antarctica - Oligotrophic Lake LV.19.SP4.G1 | ecosystem: Environmental > Aquatic > Freshwater > Lake >... | reverse complement strand
CAAATGTGCTGGAAGTGTCGCAACTCTGGCGCGATCGCATTACCGCTTTGTCTGCCGATTACCCCGATGTGGAACTGTCTCACATGTATGTAGACAACGCCGCGATGCAGCTTGTTCGCAATCCGCGCCAGTTCGATACCATCGTCACAGGCAATCTCTTTGGCGATATTCTGTCAGATGAAGCCGCCATGCTCACCGGCAGCATTGGGATGTTGCCGTCCGCCAGTTTGGGCGCGGATAATCCGGGTTTATTTGAACCCGTACATGGCTCTGCCCCCGATATTGCCGGACAAGATAAAGCAAACCCTCTGGCGCAAGTCTTAAGTGCGGCGATGATGTTGCGCTATGGGTTAGATCAACCGATCGCCGCCGATCGCATTGAGCAAGCCGTGATGAAGGTGCTAGATCAGGGCGATCGCACGGGCGATATCATGTCTGAGGGGATGACCCTACTGGGCTGCAAAGCGATGGGCGCAGCCTTGGTTAGGGCGTTAGCAGACCTGCCGTAAGGGTTGCATTCTGCCATTTTATAGGTCGATTTTCCATGGCGGCGTTATCCAGAAACTTTCGGGCGATCGCCCTACAAGCAGGATATTCAGTAACTTTCGGGTTAACGTATAGGAAATATACGGAAACTTTCTGAATATCTCTCCCTCTAGGGTGTTTATACGGAAACTTTCTCTCTAATAATAGTTAGCTGGCGAGGAAGGAATCCATGCTGCTTCTCATTCTCAAGATTGCGCTGACTGTTCCGGTAGCTGTGGCGCTGGTTTATCCGTTTCTAGGATATTCAGAGAATTCAGGTGTTTTTCATGAAGTACAAACGGCTGGTCCGGTGGGTGCTGTAGCGATCGCGTTGTTCTTCTTGGTTCTCGTGTTTCTCTACTGTCGAGACCTTCATCGATCATTGTCCTTCGTGCAGCCCGAACTGCGCCACGCATCACCAAGAAGTGTTTGGCTCATGCTTCTATTGCCATATAACTTCGTGGAGGACTTCTTTATTATCTGGAACGTGTCCGTTTCGCTAGAGCGAGAGGCTCAGCACAATCAAGTACTCCAACAGTTTCAGACCTTTGGCTTGGTGTCTGGTCTTAGCTGGTGCGTTGCGCAGATAGTTTCGCTCGTTCCCCACGCGATTGGATTCTACGCTGGGCTAGTAGCGATTCCATTCTGGATTGTACACTGGCGCTTCATCCGGAAGGTAAATTGTGTCTTGTCACAAACCGCGCAGGCTAGCCCTTCATTCCAGCCGACCGCCCACAGTGGCGGCTCAATTCAATGCCGTTAGGTATGAGGTAAAAGGAGGTCTACCGATATGAGTTTTGGAAAGTCTATACCGATCCTCCGAATATTTGATGAAGCTAAGGCAAGAGAGTTTTATGTAGATTTTCTGGGTTTCCAAGTTGATTGGGAGCACCGTTTTGAAGAGAACCTGCCGCTTTATATGCAAATCCCAAAGGATGGTTGTATCGTGCATTTATCAGAGCACCATGGAGACTGTAGTCCAGGTGCAGCGATAAGAATTGAGACGAATGAGCTTGAGTTGTTTCAAAAGGAGCTTCTCGCAAAGGGTTATAAGTACACTCGACCTGGTATAGAAGAAATGCCTTGGGGTAGCAGAGATATGTCTGTTCATGATCCCTTTGGTAACAGATTGACTTTTACTAGCGCCATCAGCACCTAACAAGCCCAGTGCAGCGGACTGAAGAACGGCACTGGTGGTGAGTTTGAGGCTCTGGCAGCCGCTGACTGGGAACGTCAAAACAAATAATCGATCCTAATCAGTCAAGGGCAAGTATACTAAACTCGTTCAAAGCTCAGAGGGGTACAACTCGGTGGCATATTCACAAAAGCAAGCGCCCGTTCAAACTGACGAGGCAGACTTTGATGTTCTACTTGATCCCGGCTTGATCCGCTCTGCCCGCAGCATTTACACAACCTATTACGAAGTGCATCCCGAACTGATTCAGCGCCCTTTAGGAGTGGCGATCGATCGCTTCACCTATCGCGGCAAGCTGATTTTTTCCGGTAAGCCAATTCTGCTTCCCCAAGAATGCTTCGTTCCTTTCAGCCAAATTGAATCTGATCTGTATTCTTAAAAATCTATGTTGATCACTCTGTATTCCTAAAACTGTTCTTCCTAATTGCAACGTTGTAGGTACTCAAACAGCGGATATTATTTGTTCGCAGGCGTAATGCTTATGGCTCACGGCTGATCTGGCAGTGGGGGTAATAGAGCTTCTAACTGAGTCAGTAGCGGTTCTAGCTCTGAGTGAATAATCGACCACAGTATGTCTTGATCGACTTCATCATATCGATGGATCACAATGTTGCGTAACCCAATAATGCGTTGCCAGTCGATCGCTGGATAAGCCTGCCTAAATTCTTCGGAGAGTCTTCGGGTTGCCTCTCCCAGAATTTCAAATTGCCGCTCTACGGCACTGATGGTGCGAATATCATTCAGATAGTCTTCAAAAGAAATGTTGGCTATAAAAGATTGAATATAGCGAATCGCCTGAACCATATCCCACACTGATGCGATGTCACGATTGTTCGATTGCATAAACAACTTTTTGAGTTCTCAGAATTTCATGTCGCCGATAGGGATTTTTCAGATATTTTTTACTCACTAAGTCAACCTTACGCCCAAATAAGGCTTCGATTTCCTCTTGCATTTTCATCCAATCATCCCAAGTTAAAGTATGTTCGGAAGCGAAGGTGACTAACACATCAATATCGCTATCGGGGCGAAAATCATCGCGGAGGACGGAACCAAATAGGGCAAATTCGGCAATTTTCCAGCGGTGGCAAAACTCAGCGATTCGGGTGGGGGAAGCTGTGATTCTGTCACCTACTAATCTTTGCAATTCAACCATCACCAACCTTCTCCTTCCCCAAAATCATCAGTTTGCAACAGTAGAGAGCAATCGATTTGAGTCTCTATCATGCCTGAAAGTATTTGAGTTGTCTTGCTTTAGACTTATTGATAGGTTTAGGACTTACGCACTCGCCCCCTAAATCCCCCAATTCTGGGGGACTCTGATCTCTAGCTCCCCCAGAATTGGGGGTTGGGGGGCAAATTTCGATTGATTTGCGTAAGTCCTGAGGTTAAATCCCGCTTGTTGGTCAGCCGCACGATAAAGCGGTCTATCCATTCAAGTAACATCCGAGTGATACCATTCCTATGGATTTTTTGGCTAGTCTACTGATGTATGGGTTGGTGTTTTTCTGGGGAGCGGCGATCGGCAGTTTTTTGAGTGTCGTGATTCATCGGGTGCCTGCGGAGCAATCAATTTGGTTGCCGCCCTCCCATTGTCCGCAGTGTGGGCATCGCCTCAAGCCTTGGGAAAATCTACCGATCGCAGGATGGCTCAGCTTAAAAGGACGCTGTTCTCACTGTAAAACGCCGATTCCGGTTCGTTATCCTTTGCTGGAAGTGGTGTGCGGCATCGTTTTTTTGCTGGTTTTTATCGCGTTTGGTGTCACCTGGCAAACTCTAGGCTACTGGCTGTTTTTTAGCTGGCTGCTGGCGTTAGCGCTGATTGACATCGACACAATGACCCTACCCAATCCCCTCACCCAGTCTGGACTGATTGCCGGACTGTCATTCCGCGCAGTAGTGGGCTTCTCCAGCGGAACGTTTGCGGGAGCCGCACAAGCGCTTATGGAAGGAGTCGTAGGCGCAGTGTTAGGACTATGGCTGCTCGACTTGATTGCGATCGCGGGTTCCTATGCTTTGGGTCAAACCGCAATGGGCAGCGGCGATTCCAAATTGGCTGCTCTAATGGGCGCTTGGCTGGGATGGCAAAATTTGCTGCTAGGCGGCTTTTTGGCGTGTCTGCTAGGCGCGATCGCGGGTGGGGCAGGCATGGCTTTGGGCTTACTCAACCGCCGACAGCCCTTTCCCTTCGGTCCCTTTCTAGCGCTAGGCGGGTTCATTGCGGCAATCTGGGGCAACGCGATCGTTTCGCTTTACCTACAACTCTTTTTGCCAACGCCATAGCAGCTTAGAAAAATGGGTGACCTGGGACTCGAACCCAGAACCAACGGATTAAGAGTCCGATGCGCTACCATTGCGCTAGTCACCCAGACATGACTTTCAAATCCTAACAGGATTTGGGTTGTCTAGCCTCTTTAAAGCAGGAGATCTTTGTAATCTTTCAACTTGAAATTTTCCTATCTTCAGCCAAAACAACACGAAAGATTGAACATCTTTTAATTCTTCAAGCTTAAAAATCGCTGCCACTCTAACCACAAGCGGTTAAAAACCAAATCTTCTTCATGTCTGTTCATTCATTCAATTGAGTCATACAATGCGAGACGAAACTATTCGAGAGCGATCGCAAAGGACTACTATGATCCATGCTTATGCAGCCCATGAACCGGGTGGAGAATTGAAGCCATTTGAGTATGAGTTAGGAGCCTTAGGTGACCAAGAAGTAGACATTCAAGTAGAGTATTGCGGCATTTGCCACAGCGATTTAAGCATGTTGGATAACGAATGGGGCATTACTCAATACCCTTTTGTTCCAGGGCATGAAGTGGTAGGCGCGATCGCTGCCATTGGCAACGATGTCACCCGCTTGAAAGTTGGGCAACGGGTTGGCTTAGGCTGGTATTCACATTCCTGTATGGAGTGTGAATGGTGTATGTCTGGCGATCAAAACCTGTGTTTAACCGCAGAAGGCACCATTGTCGGTCGGCATGGTGGCTTTGCAGATAGAGTTCGAGCGCACCAAGAATGGGTTATTCCTTTGCCATCCGAGCTTGATCCTGCTAATTCTGGACCTCTCTTTTGTGGCGGTATTACCGTTTTCAACCCCATTATTCAGTTAGATGTTAAATCCACTGAACGAGTGGGAGTCATTGGCATTGGGGGCTTAGGACACATGGCACTGGGCTTTTTACACGCTTGGGGATGCGATGTGACTGCTTTTTCTAGTAGCCCTGATAAAGAAACAGAAGCACGGGAATTGGGAGCTAATCACTTCATCAATTCTCGTGATCCTGACGCGCTAAAAGCGATGGAAAACTCTTTTGACTTAATTCTGTCCACTGTTAGCGCTGACTTAGATTGGAATCAATACCTCGCCCTGCTGCGCCCCAAGGGAAGACTTCACTTAGTAGGTGTGGTGCCAAGTCCCTTATCTGCTCAGATTTTTCCGATGATTGCGGGGCAAAAATCTATTTCTGCCAGTCCTTTGGGTAGCCCAGTCACCACGAGCCGCATGTTGGATTTTGCTGCCCGTCATGGCATTGAACCACTGACCGAGATCTTTCCATTCGATCAGGTGAATGAAGCAATGGAAAAGTTGCGAAATGGGAAGCCTCGCTACCGTTTGATCTTAAAGCATTAGTCAGCAAGCTCACGGTCAGGGCATAGTGCGATATGCCCTGATGAATACAGAAGCGGGAAATGTTTTCGCTCACTCCTGATCTCGAACTCATACCAGTTTGAAATTGAAACGCGACAGATGACTTTTTGAAAACGGCAACACTTCTTTGTCTTGGAACTCAAAACTCAAAACTCAAAACTCAAAACAGTATCAGGTTATCTTTAGGTCTGAGCGAAGATGCCAAGTCATTCAAACTATCGAGCTTCACAAACGACTGGTTTGAATTGTTTTTGTTTCGGCGATCGCACCCAATGCTTTCAAAGTTACTTTCTGCGCTTCCGTTAAGCCGGTCGTATTCGCAATCATCATGTCTTCATAAGGACGGGGGCATCGCAGCGTTTTTAGGCGAGTGCCCGTTTCAAGACTCCAAGCCTGAATGGTTTCATCCTGACTCCCACTTAAAAGAACCCCATGATTTGGGCTTTGGACGAGTGACCAGACCCAACTTTGGTGGGACTGGAGAACTGCCGTACATCCCATTTCAATATTCCAGGTGCGGATAGTTTTGTCGGCACTGCTGCTAGTCAACGTTTTGCCATCGAGGCTAAACAGGAGTGACAGGATGTGACTGGTATGCCCTATAAACGTTTGAATGCACTCACCCGTCAATATATCCCAAAGCTTGATGGTGCCATCATCGCCGCCTGTCGCGAAATAGTCATTATCAGGACTAAACGCCACTGCCCAAACGCGGTTTAAGTGGGCTTTTAGAGTGTTGAGACATTGACCCGTTTTGAGATGCCACAGTTTGATCGTTTGGTCATAGCCGCCACTGACTAACCACTGTCCATCGGGGCTGAAGGCGACGGATAAGACGCAACTGGTGTGGTCTTTGAGGGTGTCTAAGCAATCGCCCGTGTTCACGTCCCACAGTTTGACGGTGTGATCATAGCTGGCACTGGCAAGCCGATCGCCATCGGGGTGAAACGCGATCGCCCAGACCCAACTGGTATGACCATGCAATGTTCGCAAGCACTGCCCCGTGTGCGAGTTCCACAGTTTGATCGTGCGATCGGCGCTAGCACTAGCGAGGATCGAATCTGCTGAATGATTCGCATCGGGTTGTGGGGCAAAGGCGATCGAGAAGATGCGCCCGGTATGTCCTCGTAGCACCCGAAACGGCTGCGGGTTCGACACAGCACTTAAGGTTTGAGGATTAAAATCCCAGAGCTTGATCGTCTGGTCTTCGTGCCCACTGGCAAGCAGGCGATCGTTGGGACTGAGGGCAATGGTGTAAATCGAGTTGCTGTGCCCTTGCAAAGTTTTGGTGCATTGCCCGGTTCGCAGATCCCAGAGGCGTGTGGTGTAGTCTTCCCCACCACTAGCAAGCAGCGGTTGGGTAGGATGAAACGCCACCGACCAGACAAAATTTGTATGCTTCTGGAAGGTCTGAAGACATTGCTGATCGGCGATGCTCCAGAGTTTAACGGTGTGGTCATAGCTGCTGCTGGCTAAGGTCTTGCCATCGGAGTCGAAAGCAACAGAGGTTACAGGTTTGTGATGTCCAGTCAGGGTTGCGAGACAGGTTGCTGTGGTGACATCCCAAAGTTTAACTGTTTGGTCATAGCTGCCGCTGACGAGTTGCTGCCCATCAGGGCTAATCGCGATCGCTCTGACCCAGTGTTGATGTCCCGTCAAAGTTTGCACACACTGCCCGCTTTCGATATCCCAACCTCGAATCACATTATCTTCACCCGCACTGAAAAGCATTTTGCCATTGGGATGAAACACCGCACTCCAAACGCAAGCCGCATGACCCTGTAGCGTTTGCCCACACTGTCCCGTTGTAATATTCCACAGCCGAATAGTTTGATCGCCGCTAGTGCTGGCAAGCCATTGACCATCTGGGCTGAAGGCAATAGAAGTGACAATTCCGGTATGCGCTTCCAGGAGTTTGAGGCATTGCCCGGTGTGAATATCCCACAGCCGCACCTGATGATCTTGACCGCCACTGGCAAGAATCGGCTGGGAAGGACTGTAGGCAACACTCCAGACCCAACTGTTGTGTCCCGTGCAAACCGCCAACTGCGTCCCATCTGTGACGCGACTGATTTGAATCACGCCATTGGTATCGCTGGTTGCCAGTTGCTTGCCATCCGGGCTGAACGCAACCGAGGTCACGCCGCCAAACGTAGAGGCAAAAGCACAGTTGAGGAATTTAGCCTCAGTAAAATTGACCTGATGCAAATTGACATCTTGCAGATAGGCTTGCCGGATGATCAAGCCGGAGAAATCGTAGCCGGTCAGATCGGTTTCCAGTTGGCGGAACAGATTGAGCAGGTTGCCTGCACCATAGTTGGGTTGATGGGCAACGGGTTGATGATCATGGGTTCGTAGATGTGCCAGCAAGCGGTTCAGTTTATGTTCCAGTTGCTTAGGTGAGCCGAGTTTCGTCAGCAGGCGATCGCGCAGCGGTTGCAAAATCACCCGAATTTGACTGTCGCGAATGTAGTCTTTTACCTGGGCTTTGATCAGCGCGTGGCTGAGCAATACCTGGGGCTGTTCTGCCACAATCTCATGCGCCATCTGCTCAATCAGGGCTTCCGTCACCGATTCCATCACCACAGGCTGCTGAGTAAAGCCGATCGCGCTACTTTCAATCAGACTCCGCCAGCGCAACGATTCCAGCACTTCCATCAGCTTGGGCGTGGGCAATTCAATCACCAAATCTGCCTGAAGATCGGCGATCGTTACGGGTTCACGGTTAATCGCCAGCCAATTCATAATCGATTGCTCTAGCGTGGAGAGGCGATCGCACTGCTGCTGAAGCAAGTTGCCAATGCCATTAAAGGCAACCGTGCCTTGCTCTAGAAATTGGGCAATATCACCTGCAAACAAATCTTGAATCGAGGTGGCTGCCATCTTCAGCGCCAATGGATTGCCTCGATAGTGAGTAATTAACTCTTCTAGATCATCCACCGCACCCTGCAAGCCTTTAGCATCCAAAATGTATTGTCCCGCTACCCTATCTAGCCCAACGAGGGGCAGAGTCCTAACCGACAGGCGATCGCCCTCCATGGTGCCCACTTCCTGCGGCTTCTCTCGACTCGTCAAAACCAGGCAACTTTGATGAGCAATCTCTCCCACCCGCTTCAGCAGTTCACCATACATCTCATAGCCTTCGCGGTAGGTTCCAGCCCGTTTGCCGCCTTGCAACACGGTTTCAAAGTTATCGAGAATGATCAAACAGCGCGATCGCTTCAACAATTCAATCAAGCGAGACAATTTGCCGCTTACACTATCAGGCATGTCGATATCTTGATGTTCAACGAGAAACTGAATCAGCGTAGTCAAGAGTTCATCAAGCGGTGGCGCATCTCTGAGCGATCGCCAGATAACAAATTCAAAATTTTGAGTTTTGTTCGCGCAGCGTTCCTGTAGGGAAAATTTTAAGTTTTGAGTGGATGAACTTAACTGAGAACTCATAACTGAGAACTCACAACTCTCTACTATCTCCTCAGCCACCTTCACCGACAGCGATGTTTTGCCCATGCCTCCCATGCCCAGCAGCGTTACCAAACGGCAGCGATCGTGAACGATCCAGGTTTGCAGTGTCGTGAGTTCCTGATCTCGTCCATAAAAGATGGAAACATCGATCGCGTCTCCCCAATCAGTTCGGTGCTTAACTGATTGCACCTTTGGCGGTTGATTTGCTGACGCTGATGTTCGATCAACAACTCGCTTGAGTACAGGCTGGCAGTTGATCTTGGTGATTTTAATGCCATAGATCTCTGAAAGGGTCTGCCAGAGCTTGGAGCCAGTGTCTTTGATGTATCCCATATCATAACCAGAGGCTCTAGCAATCTCTAGATACGATCGCCCTTCCCAGGCTTGCCGAAAGACTAAAGCTTGAACTTTGTTGAGTTGAGCTTGTTCAATAACTTGCTCAATGATCGCGATCGCTGCTTCAACGTTCATAACTACTGCTGTGTGGGAACTACCAACTACTGTGAATTATTCTCCAGCCATCGCGGATACCCATCCGGGTAATTTTCTGGTAGCCACCCAATCACACCCTGTGAAATCACGCATTTGTAATTTCATGCTCTCAGTTGTAATACAGTCCTTGCCCGATTTATCAGCTTTACAAAGAGTTTTTGTTTTTCTCCACTGACCTTCATCTGACCTTCATCTGACCTTTTACCGACCGCCGATCGCCTCTTTCTGAAATTCTTTGCGGAGTGAAGAGACAAGCGATCGCTGTCATGACTTCGGCAATTGCAGAACTCCTGATGCTATCCACAAGTGACGTTCTTTGAGGCGATCGCTGCGATTGAGTTGAAGCAAGTGAATTAGTGATTTGCATGGTAAGACCCGCGATCGCTCTCTACAACATTCTCATTTTGCCACGCGGCGCGAGTTTGGGGATTTATTGGGAGAGGGCGATCGTCCGTTCCACACTCGCCAACCCACCCCTCGATCTGACCTTTTCCTGACCTTTTACCGACCGTCAAACCTCATCTTAGGCAGTTAGGTTGTTTGAAAGGTAAATGCTGAACGCAAACTTTTCGCACTAGCTCAGAGGAGAAGCAAAACAATGGATTTAAGCATAATCGCTAAGGATGACACTGTAATTAAACGTTTCACAATTGACAGTACCGAACTTGATCCGAAAGAAAAATTTGATCTGCCTAAAGGGGAAAAACTTGGGATCAACTGGATTCGATCTTCTCCTAAAAATGATCACTGGGAGTTTGAGCTTAAATCTCCCAAGGGAGGTTTTTTTAACTGGTACGCTTTCAAAACTCATGTTGAGGTCAATCCACCTATTGATGATGATGATAATAATGGCACTGGAATCTCATCTCAACTAAAAGCCTTCCTGGACGTGATTGCATGGACAGAGGGAACCGACCGCAACATTGGAGATGGAGCTAGAACTGGTTACAACATCATGTTTACTTTCGCCAGGTTTTCAAGTTTCTCCGATCATCCTCGCCTGTTGCAACGCTCTGGCGGATTAGTATCAGATGCAGCAGGACGGTATCAGTTTCTTTCAACGACTTGGGATGGACTTAGATTAGGAAGCTTTTCGCCTCAAAACCAAGACCGTGGCGCAGTGAAATTGATTCAGCGACGAGGAACACTGCAACTAGTTGAAGCAGGCAAAATTCGAGCAGCATTAGATTCACTCAGTTTTGAGTGGGCATCCTTACCAGACTCAACAGGTGTAGGACGGTATCCTCCACAACCGATAATTCCTGTCCGAGACATTGAGAGTCTTTTTGTTCAAGCTGGAGGGGTTTTAGCTTAAAGCCTACTTCTAAAGTAGGTTTTTACTGGCTTTCAAAAGTGAAAGCCTACTTCTCTTTCTAAAGTTTCTTCAGAAGACATGAAACCTAATTTTTTCGAGTTCAATAATTGGAGGAGATAGATATGGGAATTGTTCCTAATGGATGGATGCCTAACTGTTCGATGAAGCGAATTATTGTTCATTGGACAGCAGGAGATTATAAGGCTTCCAGTCTCGATAAAGCTCATTATCATATCCTCGTCGAAGAGGATGGTAATCTCGTCAAAGGCACACATTCGATTAAAGACAATGTTTCAACTGGCGATAACATTTATGCAGCTCATACTTTTGGGCTTAATACCGGGTCTATTGCCGTGAGTGTGTGCTGCATGGCTGGAGCAAAAGAATCTCCTTTTAAGGGTGGCTCTTTCCCTATGACTGAAAAGCAGTGGGAAATCATGAGTCAAGTTGTAGCTGAATTGTGTCAATTCTACAGCATTTCCGTAACTCCCCAAACAGTCCTTGGACACGGTGAGGTTGAGGCTACTCTTGATATAGATCAAGATGGTAAATGGGATCCAATGGTATTACCTTGGAATCAAGGATTAAGTAAGAAGAAGGTTGGAGAACAGTTTCGCGCTTCAGTAAAAGCCAAGATCTCAGGATCATCAACCATGAGAGAAGTTCCTGCAAGTATCACAGCGATTATTCAAGGCAAAACATTTCGAGAGGCACAAATTTTTAATGAAAAGAGTTTCATTAAAATACGTCCCATTGTTGAAGAATTTGGTTGGATGATTCTTCATGCTAATCAGGATATTGTCGAATTCAGTGGCTTTAGCGGTGATCCTAAAGCTATTCCCTATAAGTTAATTGATCAAGGAAATCAAGTCATTACCATCCCAGATGATACTACAGAGGCAGAAACTGTTGGACTTATTACCAAATACGGATTTGCGGCAGCCCGTGATTTAGGCGAAATGTTAGGGCTTTCTGTTCAATGGGATGGATCAACACGAACAGTCAGTATTAGCTAAGGAATCTGCTGACCTACGATCGCTTCTTGAATCAAAAATCAGGTCGCGATCGCACCCCGCTCTTTGTTCCCTACATTACCTGGCATCCAAAAGATCAGACTTTTTCCTGACCTTTTACCGACCGCAGATCGCGCAACATCGCAGTTAAACTGCAAACAACGGGGCATCAAACCCAGGATGCCCCTGGCAATCCTAATCTCATTGTTGAGCGTTCACTTCCAAACAGGGGTCTCTACCATTCACCACTACCCTATTTGGAGCTTCAGTTCATGTTCAATCTCAAACAGTTTTCGCTTTCTGTTACAGCGATCGCCGCTACTGTCATCCTCAGCACAGTTTGCTCAACAGCCGCCCAAGCGGCAACAGTTCACACCACTGACTTTATTCCAGATGCAACTCGAACGAATTTCAATGGGTTTGAGGGGTTGCCTGCAAGTTTTAATGATTCTATCTATGTAGAGGACAGGATCAAAGTTGAGCAGGTCAATGGGGGGAATAATATCGTATCCGCAGGTTTTCCAGGGTTTGAAGGATCAGGATCTTGGTATCCCAATGGTGGAGACATCGGCTATACAAAGATTACCCGCACTGATGCAAGTGACTTTGTGAACATTGGCTGTAATTGCTCAACCTAGGCAAATTGGTAGTTACAGCCCTTTTCTCAACCATTTTCGGTTCCTTTCCAGCTAAGAATCTTGCGTTATGGGCTTTTAGAGGATTTTCTCCGAGTAAAAAATAGCTGAAACCCGCATTTCTTCTGAGTTGAGCAATTACCATTGGCTTGCTTCGCGCTAGTGGTTTTGGCATCACAAGTACCTACGTTTATCAACTTCTAAAGAATGGAGTTTCAATCTTATCTGACACTCTTCTTGAGACTGATAATTCTGGTGGGTATCTTGGTTTCTCTGGTGGTGGATTTAATGAAATTCGCTTGGGTAACTACTCAGGAGATAACCCTAACCAGACTTTGAGTGGCTATAACGCTCTGGCGATTGACAGCATCGAACTATCTGGTTCTTCTGTACAACCCATTCCTACACCAGCACTACTACCAGGGTTAATCGGACTGAGTTTAGGTGTGTTAAGAAAACGTAAAGCTCAAGCGGTTTTGGAGAAGCAGAAAGCGTAGAACATAGCTGCGATCGCCCTTCACGAATTAAAGGGCGATCGCACGCTAAATCCTCAACAGAAATTACTGACTGGCAAAGCGCGATCGTGCTTTGTAATCCACTCATTCAGAACTTGAAGTGTATTCCAAGAATTGGATACACCCAACTTGTTCAATCAGTTTTTCCAAGGAACTACAACCATGTCTACAAATACTCGATGTATTCTCTCTTGTGATGGCGGCGGCATTCGGGGGCTGATCACAGCCGTGATGCTAGAGCGTTTAGAAGCAAAACTAAAAGCTCACGACACAACCAAACAACTCAGAGACTATTTCGATCTGATCGCTGGCACATCAACTGGCAGTTTGATTGCCTGCGGCATTTCTCAAGGATTCGCTGCCAGCACCATTAAACAACTCTACCTCAGCGAAGGGCTGGTCATTTTTCCAAAATTTGACGAGGTTGCCTGGGACTTATTGACTCGGATTCGCATAGGTTACAGTCAGCCAATTTATAACGGTGAAGGCTTAGAAAGAGTTTTGAAGGATAACTTTGAAAACGATCGCTTTGCCTCATTACCTGTTGCCACTCTCGTCCCCAGCTACGACGCTTATAATCGTCGAGCCGTTGTCATGGTCAGCACTCATCCTGCTGTGGCTGAGATTCCAATTTGGGAAGTGTGTCGAGCCTCCGCCGCTGCTCCGACTGCGTTTCCGGCTCATCTGATCACCGAGCCAACTTTTATTGCTTCAGTCGAAAATTCTGGTTGTTTCATTCCAGTCGATCGCCACGGTAGAAAAGCGCTTCCTCTGATTGATGGCGGCGTTTTTGCCAACAATCCTGCTTTGTGTGCGGTGATCGATCGCCTACGTTGGAACGATAAACCAACCGGAGCAGACTTAAGCGTTGCCTCATTTGGCACCGGACAAAACGTCAAAGAAATTGGGCTGGATGCCGCTAGAGGGTGGGGCGCATTGGAGTGGTTAAGCCCTCGTAAAGGTATTCCGCTGCTTGATACCCTGTTTGACGGTTCGAGTGATGTCGTTGATTATGCCATTCAAGGATTGCTGCCAGAGTGTAACTACTTCCGCTTCCAACCCACACTAGAAGCTGATTTGTCCGCATTTCAATCAGGTGCAGATAACCTCAGCCGCATGATTGAAGCAAGCGATCGCTATCTCGATCAACCACATATCGAGCAAAAATTGAACCAGCTAGCCACACTACTCCTATCTCGCCAGTCTGCACAGGCACTCGCTCCAGTTGCAGCAGCAGTTCCGTAGCCTTTTTTGAGCGATCGCCCAATTCTGCAACAACTTACTCAATTTACAAGGAGCTTTCATCATGAGCAAAATTACCAATGGAGTGATTGGATTAGTTATCCTGCTACATCTCGGCTTTCTGGTGATGGAGATGTTTCTGTGGACAAACCCGACTATGAGTGCAAACTTCGACCTCACCCCAGAGCAAGCAATCCTCACCGCATCTCTAGCTGCAAATCAAGGGCTTTACAACGGTTTCTTGGCGATCGGTCTGCTGTGGGGACGGTTTGCAAAACGAGAAGATGTGTCTATCAGCGCGTTCTTTCTGATTTGCATGATCATCGCTGGCATTTACGGCGCTGTAACCGTAAAGACATCAATTCTATTTGTGCAAGCAATTCCAGCCGCGATCGCATTGCTGCCAGTCTTCCTTGAACATCGCCTTAAAAAATCAAGCGCGATCGCATCTGTCTCATAGGTTGAATTGAGGAATGAAGTCACTAACCTTACACTTCACGAGGAACTGAACAATGGAATTTCTAGAAGCTTTATTTGAGTGGGTTGGAACACTACTAGATGCTAATGCTGATGGAGTAGTTGATTTGGCTGATGCGGCATCAGGAGCGGGCAGCGCAGTCGCAGCAGTATCGAACTTTGCTGATGCTGATGGTAGCGGTATCATCAACTTTGAAGATGCCAAGTCGCTACTGTTTAACTACATTGACCAGAATGGCTCTGGAACAATTGAGTCCGAGGATTTCCAGCAAATAATGCTGGCTTTTTTTGATAAAGATGCGAATGGTCAAATCAACCATATTGATATGCAGCTTCGCAAGTTGGCGACCGAAATTGGTGAACACTTTGGTCCGGCTGCAAAGGTAGCGTTCAATTCATCGCTGAAGGCATTGGTTTGATTTCTAGCAATACTTTGATTTCTGACAATACACAGAGCGATCTCATCTCTCGCGTAATTGGTTGAGTCCTTAAATAAAGAGAAAATACAGGTTTAGAACAATGGTAAGTCTTTTCAATTGGAAGCTTGATGCAGGAATTCTTCACTATAGGGCTGATTTGAATTCCCCCTGGAAACCTGTCATTTGGGATGAGCAGGCTAACACCCGAATGGATGGGAAAGACATAGGTGGAGTAAGTATGGAGGATGGTCGCTTCATGCTAGTTGTAGTAGGAGGTGACAACACACTGCTTTGGAGAATTGGAGAGCCATCCCCTTATTTTGCGCATGCTGGCATCAGAACACTAGAGAAGAATGAGGATCAAAATGCTGGTAAGTTTTTTTGGAATAATGGAAACCCGATGGAAGCAAAGAGTATTACCTCAGTTATCTTACTTGATGATGGGAAGGTGACTATTACCGTTGTAGGCGGTGATGACGCTGGTATGTATTCTCGACAAGAACGACCAAACTGCACTAATTTTACAAAATGGCAAAGGTTTTAATTTCGTGACTACTGAAATAGCGCGATCGCTTTTATCCCAATTAGTTTAGGTTGAGAAATAAAACACTACCCTCATAGATATTTAGTGTAGATATTGGGGTTCCTAGCATTAGGTCAACCTATCAAAACTCCAACATCGTTCTTTTTGAACTAATGTGCGATCGCTGCATCTATCTCTGTTAAGGCGATCGCCCTTCAAATATCCGCTGTGACCCAGGAGCGATCGCTTTGTTAAAACAGAGGGCGATCGCGGCTCTCCACTATCAAGGACATGAAACACAGGTTCCCAACAATATCAAACGATATGCCTAAAGTCACTGTTGGCGATCTAGATATCAACTACAAAATTCAAGGTCAGGGTGAGCCACTGTTAATGATCATGGGTCTCAGCTTCAGCCTGCTGGATTGGGGCACAAAACTCCCTGAGCTACTCTCGCAGCATTACAAAGTGATTCTGTTTGATAACCGGGATGCTGGAGAAACCAGTCGATCGCCCCACGCCTACACCCTTGATCAGATGGCAAATGATGCCGCAGCTTTACTTGATGCATTGGGTGAGTCTAGAGCGAATGTATTGGGTGTCAGCATGGGCGGCATGATTGCCCAACACTTTGCCCTCAATCATGCGGAC
>Ga0163155_10003750_pt1 | contig 16132 bp, 10 predicted proteins | sample OliLakLV19SP4G1_FD_148611 | JGI IMG/M metagenome (GOLD analysis project Ga0163155, IMG submission 148611) | Freshwater microbial mat bacterial communities from Lake Vanda, McMurdo Dry Valleys, Antarctica - Oligotrophic Lake LV.19.SP4.G1 | ecosystem: Environmental > Aquatic > Freshwater > Lake >... | reverse complement strand
GTATCAGTGGCTCTCGCACAGGGGCATGCGCGGCACAAAGCCGACCGTGGCCCGCGTGGCCAGCGTGAAGCTCGGCGAGCACACCGGGTTCGTGGTGATCAACCGCCGGATCAAGGCAACGCCCGAGCACCCGTTCCTCGTGCGCCGCAGCGACGCCCCCCCACAGTGGGGCTTCGTGTCGGCGGAGTTCATCAAGAAGGGCGACTACCTGATCGGCGAGCGCCTGGCCGAGGAACTCGTGCAGTCGGTCGATCGCGTCGATGCGCCCACGCGCACGGTGTCGATCTACGTTCCTGGCACCAACGTCTACTCGGCCGAGGGCGTGTGGACCCACAACGACCTGCCCGCTGAAGAAGCAACGAGCGGCATAAACGAAGTCTCCGCGAGCTCGGCGACGCACGCGTCCGGTTCAGCAAGCGCGTCGGGTTCGGGATCGGGTTCGACGAGCGGTTCATCCACCGTCTCTTCGAGCAGCACATCGGGGAGCAAATCCAGCGGCTCGTCATTCTCGTCTTCCAGCAGTGGTTCGGGGAGCGCAAGCGGATCGAGCCCCAGCGGGTCGGGCGGAACGGGAACGTATTCGATCTGAGTCATTCGGCTATGCGACGCTTCATGCTCCGGCTTACTTCCACCCGACGGTCGGTGAGTCGAAGTCCAATCCGGATGCGAAGGGCTTCCTCAAGGCAGCGCATCTTTTCGCGGGCACGTGGATCGACGCGAACCGGGAGAGTTACGAGGATGTGTGGGCGGCGAACGGTTCGAGAGGAACGCCATGAAGACCCGTCAAAGCGCTACCCGTGCGCAGCCCCTGCCGATGCCAATCTCAGCTCACTATGTCTGCTTGGACATCGCGAGGTATTGTTCAAGTGTGCTGCCGATTGGCGCAATCCATGACGTAGCAAGAAAGGCCCGCTCGAACTCAGCATCAACGAGTCTCGCTCCCTCGCGACACAGCGACGTGTAGCCGGGGTGCGGCAGCAAGCTGTTGTCCACATGCCTGACTCCAGCAACCGGGCGCTCGTCAGCCACAAGTACGTGTGCCAACGAGGGCGGTGAAGATGGATCACCCCAAGGAACAAAGGCAACCGGACACAGGTGATAGCCACGCTCACGCTCTCTGAGCGCTGGCAAATCCGATACTGGCACGTCGAGCACGCGCCCGGTAAGAACGGACTCGCTCTTGCCCGTCCAAGCGGCGTTTAAAGCAGCTCGTTCGCGAGGTGAGATCTGATCGCCGTATCTGTCAAGGACAGACTGCGGCATCACATAGTTGAACACACGCCTCGCGCCGAAGGCGATCACAGGGGGGTGCCCCACGGAAGGAGTGTTGGCAACGGTTCGCTTCGCCGACGCAGGGTTCAGTAAGCTGCCATAGCCAACAAGCAGTAGTGGTCGACCAGCAACCATGATGGCCTGCTCGAGAGAAGTCCATGGATATGGGATAGGCACGTTGTCGCTATGGGCGAGTAGCTGGCCGCACGACTCTCTTGCAGCTTCAATCCTCTGAACGAAGTCCATGGCCTTGCTCATCTGGATTCTGTCCCGAGCGACGATCGCAACCGCAAGTAGTCCGAGTATCGGCTTCGCGTTCGCTCAATTGGCCAGTCGCGATCGTCTAGTCCACGAATCCGCACAAACTCACTGGCATCCTCAACGAATATGCGGGCCTCTTTCCGTCTGCCATCATCGGATGCGATGCGAGCCAGCAACACGCAGATCGCAAAATCCCGCTCAAGTGCGCGGATATTGCTCCGACGGGACCACGCGCGAGCCGTCTGAAGCGTCGTCTCTGCGGCGCGTACATCCCCGCACCAATACTGCGCCTCGCCTTTGACCTGCAGGAACAGGGCAATCGTCTGCCCATACTCAGTGCCCATTACCAACTGCTCGTACTCCCCAGCCAAAGCGATTGCCTTCGACGCGTTAGTCGCTCTATGCGCGGTCCGACCAACCCCGTCCTGATACAGAGTGGCCTTGATGAGCGCAGTGCGGTTGACGGCCTCGAAGGCTTCGTTACACTTGGTCAACAAATGGCTTTCCCCGAGCACTCGGAACGCTTCATCGCGCTCACCCATGTCGATGCACACCAAGCCAATGTTGGTGAGTGCTCCTCCCTTCGCAGTGAGCAAGCTGCCCTCTAAGCCCGCCGCCAATTGCTGGTCTACCCATTTCAGCCCTTCTTGATGAACGCTAAGTGCCTCCTCAAGCCGCGCGTCGCGCCACAGGAGTATGCCTAGGCACGCTCTCGCCCGCCACGCCAGGAACGGGTCGATATCTCTGCTACGGGCGATGTCGAGGGCCCTTCTTGCAAACCTCGCTGCGGACTCGAATCCATCAACCAGCTCCGAGGAATAGGCAGCTTCGATGAGCGAAACGCACAACGCGCCAGGGTCCGTGTCACGTTCAAGCTGCTCCAGCAGTGCGATGAGCTCCCGATGAACCCGATCCAGCGTATCTCCTTCGCCGGCATGCTCCGCCGACATGCGGAGGCGCGAGAGGACCAGGAGCCTCATCTGCAGCTTCTCCGGCGGCACAATCGCTTCGGCTGCCCTCATGTAGGCACCAGCACTCTTGTATCTCCCCAGCAGCTCTGCCGCTGTCGCCGCCTCCAAATAGGCTCGCACAGCGTCGCTTGGGTTCTTGCTGGCGACAGCGACTGCCTCGGCAAGCTCCTGCAACTCGCTGGCAGGCCCGTACCTCATGTAGACGGGAACCAGTGCGTTCAGCACGTCCAATGCTTGGCCAGAATCCGATTGGGTGCACGCGCGTCGCAGCGCGACCCGATAGTTGTGGACATCGGCATGCGCGTCCTCCAACAACTCCAGGCGAGCGACTCCCTTGCTGGTGCTCTGGAGGCTTGTATGGAGTGCCCTCGCCTTGGAGACAAACACCCTTTGGTGTCCGTTGTCAAACACGCGACGGACATCAACCCCATCATCGCACTCCGCTATGATCGCGTCGCCGACCTCTTGAAACGGAAGATACATCGACCAACGCGACGACCGCTCGGCACGCAGCAACCCGCTTTCGTTCAATGCCACCATAAGTTCGTACGGATCGCCCACTCCATCAAGCACGCCTTGTGCTGCGGCATCGTCGAAGCTCCCGCGAAACTGTGACAGCAGAAGAAAGGCTCTCTTGGTGGACTCGGACAAAGACGCCAGTGTTGACCGAACAGCGACCTCCATAGTCTCCGCCGACGAGGCCCCAACGCGCAGACTTTGGCGATACTTGCGAGCATCGTTCACATAGCGATTAAGTCGTCCGAACCTTCCAAAGTTCTTTGCCGCTTGGTCGACCGGCGCTGGAAAGCCGCCGAGTAGTGCGCAAAGTCTTGCGATCTCCCGAATCGTGTCGGGCTCTCGCTGAAGTGCAGCCCGCACGTCCTCCAAAGGCTCGGCGGCCCGAACATCCTGGACTCGATCTAGGAACATTTGGACCACGGCATACGTCTGCTCCAGCGCCGCTGGCGTCAGTCCTCGAATCTCCGTCTCAGACGGCACCGGCAAGGGCTCCAGAGACCGTCCCACCACGCCGGGGACGGCAGCGCACCGAAACACTCTAGAGGTGATGAGGACCTTAAGCTCGGCTACTTGCTTGCACCATTCGATGAACTGCGCCTCGGAATCCTCTGATACTTGCTCAAAATTGTCAACATACAGAAGAAACCGATGCGCGGCGGAAACTCGCTGCAGTAGGCGGCGCAGCATCTCGTCCGTGCTCGCACCCGCGTCAACACTGATCGCAAGGCTGTTCATAATCCGGGTGACTACTTGGGCGAACGACTTGTCGTCACGAGACAATGACACCGTTCCGATCGTCCAGCCCTCGCCCGACAGCAGCTTCTGGACCAACGCTGCCACCGTCGACTTTCCCGCCCCAGGGGGGCCGTAGATGATGTACACACGACGGTTGAGAGAGCCGATATGGCCTGCAATTTCACTGGCGGCATGATCTCTTCCGTACACATCGTTGTCGATCGCCGAGCCCCAGCCCAACTCGTCGCGAACGGCTTTCGCAAGTCGCTCGATCGTGGGCGTGTCAGCCTGCGCGCTGCCGAGGATGAGTCCCGACTTTTTCGGGATCAAGAGCCGGCTCTTGATGTCTGAGTCGGAAGCTACCGTGGGATCGAGAAACACAGGAATGATGGTCCGCTTATTTTCAATAGCGGTTTGTATTTCAAAGATGATCTCTCGATATCCACCGCCTTCCGCTACCGCATCGCGACTTACAATCAATATGAAGGCAGATGCTTTAATGATCTCCGCCTCGCGCACCAAATAATCGTCTCCGGGGCGTCCATCGCGCTTGTATACATAGCACTTCAACTTGTATCGTGCCAGGCCATCGGAAAGCTCCTTGGCGAGCGACGCCTGCTCTCCGGCATGCGAAATGAAGGCGTGGAAAGCCGAAGCGGAGGAGTCGGGCGTCATCGTGGTCCCACTTTCTCACTCGTAGTCGCATCGTTCAAGCCCATCGAAGCGGCCGAGTCTGTCGGTGGGTGTGATGTCACGATGACGAATCCGCGGGTTCGGCCTGACTCAGAATCGACTGCTTGCATCGCCTTCCAAAGCGATGAGGCTTCGATCCACACCGGAGGGAGCCGGTACCGCGCCACGTCAAGCAGGAGGAACGCGTCCGCAGCCTCCGCGTAGGCTCCCAGGGGCGAGATGTGTCCGCCGCCCTGTTGCGCGACCGCTGGCCGGTAGTAGTTCACGAGCACTACGCCTTGGTCTGTCCGGAGGATGCTGCGAACCCGCTGCCGAAACGTGCTCAGGTCCGTCATTTCGGCATGAAGGATCTCTGCCCGAGCACCCTTAGCCTCAAGCAGTCGGCCAAGTTCGTCTAGTGTCATGCCGCCTGCTCGCACCTTTGATTCCGATACGACGCCGACAGCGACACTATCAAAAAAGCTCTCCTGTGTAAAGGAACGATACGGCTTCCATTGCGGAGCTTCCGGAGCCTGGGCACCGATAGCATGCAGTGCGATGACGCTCGATGCGACCCCGCAGTAGGTCTGTGTTACCTGCGTCTCAAACTTCTCAATCACGCGAGAAAAGCCCTTGAGGCTTTCGGCATCTTCGAGCAAAGCGACACCCTCGGGGCTGCTCATCGCGACTGGACCCTCAAATGAACTCATCTTTGACATTTCCACACATCCCAAGATCAGAAAGACGCTCGAACAGGCCGCAAGCTGTAACGCTGAGTTGACAATCATCGCTCTCATCCGATTACTCCTTACAAAAGGCAAGATCAGACGTCGTCTGACGGGCGGGGGAAGTGTAACTGGTTCAGGAAGCTCGCGGGCGAATGGGTGCGATTCCGCACCAGCGGTGTCCAAGGGTCGTCGAGTTTCGGTGGTTGTAGTCGGCAACAGGGAGCCGCACTCGTCAGGCGGGTGGAGACGCTCGGGAAGCCTAGGCGTGGAAGCGTGTGGCGATGCGCCCTGCATGTTCGTGGAACTCATCAACCTGTAGAGCCTCAATCTCGGTCTCCGGTTGTCGGGTCGATCTTGATGATGCGGGTTCCTCGCTCCTTGGACAACTTGACTACGTCCGCCGTGCCGCCCGGGCCGCGAGCAGGCGATCCGTCCCATACCGCGATTAGCACGTCAGCCATGCTTGCTATCTCTCGGGCCACGGCAGCGTAATCCACATGGTTCTCGTTGTCGTGTAAGATGGATGGCGCGATGTCGCTCGCCGCACAGATGCGCACGACAGCTGACTTGTGCTCCGCCGGGGTGACAGCAAGCATGCCATCTACCGAGCACGGCAACACAATACGCACTGGCATTCCACGCTGGATGCACGCCTCAGCAACAATGAGATCCGCTCCGATGGCTGCTGAGCCGATCCCGATCCAGCCAGATGCTCGGTCCATCCTCGCAATGTTGGAGCGTGTGGTGAGCGCTTCTAGCACATTCCGGACCGCTTCCGTCACTGCTGGTTCATTCGGAATCGTTAGGTGTCCCGTCCACCCAATGAACCGCCGCCGCACAGTCGTCCCCTCATTCATGTAGCCTCCATCCTGGCGGCCTTGGGGGTGTGTCCTTAGCGTCAAGTGCGTGTGCCAGCGCAAACACTTTGTCGTGATGAAGCCACTCGAAGAGGTCGTCAACCTGAGCGTAATCCTTAGCCGCCTCATCAATGCCTAGATGGTTCCAGTCGACGATCGCAGAGCGTAGTTTGCGCTCATCGCTCCGCTTTCCGAACTGCCATCCGTTAACCAGGCGTTCGGCAAGCCAACGATTGTGTTCCACTACCGCAAGGAGAGTCCGAGAGTGCTGCGGTAGTGTGAAGCTATCAATTATCTCTGTCCCGTCGCCACGCTTTACGACTCGAAGGCCTACAGCGGCAAGCTTCGCGGACAGGTGCCCAGCAGCTGCAAGATTGGATCTCCGCTCCCACACTGGCAGATTCACAAAGGTAGCACCCGGCGTATTAGGTGAGTCGGAGTTGAGGCCTACTGCGGAGTGTGCGGGTTGTGACCGAGACGCTCGATCGAGGTATTGAGTGGCCAATTGCTCTGCAAGCGGCCGTTGTGCTGATGTTGCTAACGACGTAAAGGCACAAGTCCCGCCAGGAGTACCGAACACAACCACTCCAGACTGATGAACAAGATCGGCCAACTTGGGTCGCGACGGCACATAGGCGGCGACGGTGATGCGACGCCGTGAGTCATCGGTCTGTGATGTCAAGAGGCATCGGGCAAGTAGCTCAGCGTGCAGGTCTATGGCGGTTGTGCAGATTTCCTCGTCATCGTCACCGCAGACAAGCACCAATGGAACAACACCTGGCTTGTTAGACAACTCGACGATGTGTGCACGCACGTCTGGGCCGGGTAATCCCCCTGCGTGCTCAGCAAATCCACCGTTGACTGCGAAGGTCACGCCCGCTGCCTGCTCGGCGGGATTGTGTGGTTTCGGATTGCGAACTCCGTAGCTCCAATCATCTTTTGCAGGCTCTGGGTTCCATGGGTCGCGGACTTCCTTCGGAAAGAACCGAGGATACTGCCCGCAGAACGACTCTACAGCCGGACGGTCACTTGGAGACACCAGGATCGTCATCCGGGTTCGTTTGCAGTTCTCGTAGTGAGCACGTTCAGCGATGCGCACAGCAAGCCGTTGCGCGACTGGGCTTATTCCGACAATGACTACATGCAACACCTCGTCCTTCGTACGAGGTCGAATTGGTATTAACAATCGTGCTAGAACATCATCCGCAGCCTGTTCGAATATGTTGAAACAGTGTACATCGAGTGACTTGCGCTGAAGAGAAGCTGGTTTGGCCAGTGGCTCGAGCAACAGTGCGAGTTCGGCGCGCCGAAGGTGGATGCTGACCTGCGGTTGGTTTGTCTCGTTCGGAGCGAGCGCTCTAATTAGCTGACGCAAATCACAGGCGCCCTCGATGTTGGCTTCATCCGAGCCGGTCACAAAGTACACTTGTGCAGCTCGCTCTGCTCGCACTCTTTCCAACAGCTTCTCGTCGGTTGCGTCACCATGAATCACCACAGCTCCGAGTTCGCGGCAGCGTTCAATGTGCTCGTTGGATGGGTCGGCATCAATCACGACAACAGTTGGCCGGCGCGAGTTGCTCGCATTTGAGGTGATCGCTTCACGTAGATGTCGCACGAGCCCGAGCCCGGTTACTCCAAGCCCACAGACCACGATGTGTCCTCGCTTGCGCCGCAGTATCGCGCGCTGAATCGAGTCGGCAAAGAGCCGAGTCAAGGCCTCAAAGGCGACTAGCACAACGGTCGCTACGGCGCAAAGTCTGGATGCCAGTTTCCAGATGTTCTGTTGCGGCTCGGCCGGCGCATTCAGGAAGAGGTGCTGGGATGCCAGATATACGGCATCGATTAGCCTGATGGTCCAGTTGCCCGCATGGGTCGTGGCTTGCCCGCTGGATGTCGTAGGTTGTAGGAACCAGCCGACGGTGCCAAACGCAAGGGTCGCAGTCGCTGCTCCCAACAAGATCGTCGCCTTAGCACGTTTGCCACTCGGAACACGACGCGGAACGCGATCGCCCAGGAATGTCCAAGACACGAGGGAGAGCAGGACTCCAGCGAGGATCAGCAGGCCGATTTGGTCCAACACGTCTCTAGCCATGGGGTGACCTTTTTCACGAGTGGGTTCAACTGCGCGTCAAGCGGCATTGTACGGCATCTGCGGGTCGCGGGGGTGTTCACGGCGTTGCACCTAGGGCAAACGCATTATCCACTCCCCGCCGCGAGGAGTTTGATCAGGTAGGAGTGGTCCCACGCGGCCAGCAGGCGTTTGTTCTTGATCCCGACTTTCCGGCTCTTCTCGCTCCGGAGCATGTTCAGTCCGATCCGGCGGAGACGCGAGAGGTTCTGCGCGCTATGGCCCTTGCGGGTCCGGCTCTGATCCTCATTGAACGCCACGTCCAGCGACCAGTGCAGTTGGTTCTCGACCCCCCAGTGGCCGCGGCACAGCCCCGCCATCACCGAGGCCTTGCGGGTCGTGACGCTGGCGATGTGGTGCTGAATCTGGATCGTCGAGGCCCCGGCGATGATCCGTTCCCGCTCGGTCCGCACCAGGCACCCGAGCCCCGCGAACCCGGCGGTGTTGAAGAGCCATGGCACATCCCAGGTGATCGTGGTCGTCCGCCGCTCGATCCGCCCGTGCCCTTTGTCCCACTCGGTGTGGGTATCGTGGCCCCGCCGCCCCCACCCCGCCTGCGCGGCGTCGTCGAACACCCTCTTCACGTCCGCGTGCAAGGTCGGCTGGTTGTCCTTGAGCGCCAGCACATACTCCCCGCCCTTGTCCACGATCTTCCGGGCGATCTCCTTCTGACAGCCCATGGCGTCGATGGTGACTGTGACACCCTTGATATCCAGCAGTTCCAGCAGTTTGGGGATCGCGGTGATCTCGTTGCTCTTGTCGTCGATGGCGACCTGGCCAAAGACCAGCCCGTGGTCAATGGCCCAGGCGCTCACCATGTGGATCGCCGCCCGCTCGCTCGCGTGATCGAAGCTCCGGCGCAGCGTCTTGCCGTCCACGTTGATCGTCCCGCACAAGGTCCCCGCCAGCGCGGCCGTCCACGCCATGAAGCAACGCTCGAAGGCGTCGGGGTCCAACGCGGCGAAGACCCGGTTGAAGGTGTCGTGGCTGGGCATCTCCTCGGGCAGGTCCAGAAAAGTTCGGAACCAGTCTTCCTTGGACTTCCCGAAGAGCGCGATCCCCACCTAGTCCTCCGCCCCGCACACCACCCCGCAGATCGCGATGGTGATGAGGGACGCCAAAGAGAAGCGTCGGCCATGAACGCTCCGCGGATCGGGCAGATCGGCGAAGTGCTGGGTAATCGATGTGGTCATCCTGACCTCCGTTGCAATCGCGGCACTCCGCCGCCATCCAACCATCGATCCGATCCTCCCGCCTCATCCAGTTCTTACCGATAATGCGTTTGCCCTGGCGTTGCACCAGGGCTGCAAATGACCGGCTCGCTGATCCACGATGTCTCGCGCAGGGATATAGTATGCTCAAGCATGGCGCTCTCGGAATCAGAACGTGGGTCTCATCGGTACGACGCCTTCATCTCCTACCGGCATGTCGAGCCGGACCGGGCATGGGCCAAGTGGCTGCATACGGCGTTGGAGACTTACCGCGTTCCGAAGGAACTGGTGGCTAAAGGCGTGCCCGCGCGCTTGACTCGGGTGTTTCGGGATGAGGAGGAATTACCCGCCAACGCCGATCTTTCGAGCGCGATCGTTCAGTGTCTTGCCGACAGCCGGTTCCTGATTGTGGTGTGCTCGCCGCGGACACCAGCAAGCAAGTGGGTCAATGCGGAGGTGGATGAGTTCCGCCGGCTCGGGCGGCACGATCGGATTTTGGCATTGCTCGTTGAGGGTGAGCCGGGGGAGAGTTTTCCGAAGGCACTCATAGAGATTCGACGGTCCGTAACGGACGTGACTGGGGCTATGCGCGAGCAAATTGAGGATGTCGAGCCGCTCGCGGCGGATGTTCGTCGGATGCGCGCAGACGAGCACTTCGCGACGCTCAAAGCGCATGCACGGCTACGGATTATCGCGTGCATCCTGGGCTGTCGCTTTGATGATCTTCGGCGGCGGGAACAGGAGCGTCGAGCGCGGCGTTTGCGGATGGTTGCTGCGAGCGTAGCGGTTGGGGTGTTGAGCTTGTCGATGCTGGGTGGGCTGGCGATCTGGCAGCGCTCGCAAGCGGTTGAGGCGGGGGTGCGGGCGACCCAGGCGCAGACCGTGGCCAAAGCCGCCACGATTGCCCGGAGACGGCAGGCGTATTTCGCGGATCTTCGAGACGCTCCAGCGATGTGGCGGGGCTCAAGGATCGACGAACTACGCGATGTATTGGCGCGATACGAGGGGCCGGAGTACGCCGGGCTGAGATCATTCGAATGGCATTACTGGATGGGCATGTTGCGGGAGCGGACGGGAATGCTCCTGGAGCCAGCGGGATCTGGCACGAACTATGTCGCGTTCGACAACTCCGGGCGGCGATTGATCGCCGTGGACCGAGAGGGAGCGTTCAAGGCGTGGAACGTTAGTGACTACGCCGTGGAGGCACCCCCCGATTTCCCCGTCATGCTCGCCGAGCGACGGGCACAATTTCAAGCCCGAGCTGCGGAAGAGGCGAAGAACCCCAGCCCTCAGGCGCGAGCGGAAGCTCGGCAGCGGGCACGACAAAGGGCAGCCGCCCCTACTCCGCCCATGCCATCGCGTAAGGTGGACTTCCCAGAAATTTTCGCGTCGATCCATCCGATCGGGACGGGTGATGACTGTGTGCTCGGGCCACCGTTCACGCCGTGGGCTCCGACGGCGCTGCTGGTCGGGTCGACGGATTGGAGCTTCCAGACCGGCATGGAGCTTGCACCATTCACGACTTGCATTGCGGCGAGCGACGACGGGACGCTTTTGTTCCACGCCGATTCCGATGCCCACATCTACGAGCGGCACCTGCCATCGGGGATGGCGCCGGTGAGGAGCGATCCGGATATCACTCGGGGCTATCGCGATTCCCTTCGGGGAAAGAGCATTGACATAGAGCACGGAGCGGTGACGGCGATGGCTGTCAGCCCGGATGCCAAGTTTCTGGCGGTGGGATATGAGAATGGGGTAGTACAGGTTTGGGGCCTTGCGTTGCCGACGATGTCGTCGACTCCCAGAATCGTTACGCACGGGGCCAAGCCGCACACAGGTATGGTGCTAGGAATAGCATTCAGCCCAGATGGACGCATGGTCGCCAGCCAGTCCCTCGGAATCCAAGATCAGTTCGTTTACGGTGCCAGTGGGTTTCGGCCCGGCGAGTTGATGATCTGGCAGCGAAGTACTGGCAGCGAGGTTTGGTCGACTCGCCCGCACGCACGTAAGCTCCCCCAGCCGCCGGGACGTCCAAGCGAGAAGGCAAGGTTTGTCACCGGCCGCATATGCCCGACGTTCAGCCCCGACGGCCAGCGGGTGTACAGCACTGGCGACCGCGGAATCCACGTGTGGGACGCGCAGTCTGGTTCTGGGCTTGGCGTTCTGCCAGGTTCGGATGGTGCGGCGATGGGCGTGGCGGTCAGCCGCGATGGCCGACGAATGGCTGGTATCGGTGCCGATGGCTCGCTCCGGGTCTGGGAATCTGCGGACGCTGCGACCGGTCGCGACGTGGGAGAAGCCGCACTTGCGGTGCGCAAGCTCGGCGTGAGCTCAGATAGTTGTCGCGTTGCCGTAATCGTTGACCGTGGCGAGCACACCCTTTCCGGCAATCCGTACTTGGGCAAGTCGCCAAAGTGGGTGCGTTCGGGAGAGGACGCGGTAAGGATCTTTGACGTGGCCTCGGGGAAAGCGATTATCAAAGTCGCGAGCGGCTCGGCACGGCTGGGATTCGGCCCGCCGACCGATGGCCCATTTCGAGTCCAGGGCCACGAATCGTCGGTAAACAAGTATGACCTCTTCGATCCGAAGGTCATGCAATTTGATCCCGAGTATCGCAGTCCTGACGGTCGGGTCGAAATCAAGGTGATGTCGAATAAGCTCGAGATGTCCTGGCCGGAAACGGATCGTCCGGCGGTGCAACTCGAAGGACATCAGCCTTGGCCGTCGGCCGAGGGTGAGGATCAGCGGTCGCCGTATGACTTGCCTCGTTCGGGGGACCCCAGTGCCAAAATGCTCACTGCTGCAGTGTTCAGTCCAGATTCCCGATTCCTCGCCACGGGCGACGGCGCGGGCGTTCTCCGCGTTTGGTCGACAAGCAACGGCGAGCTACTATCGAGTGCCCCGACGGCGCATGTGCGCGGCGTGACCGCGATCACCTGGAACCGCGAGGCAACCCTCCTTGCATCAGGTGGGATGGATCGCTCATGCACAGTCTGGGCGTGGCCAAAGATGGAGTATCGAGTCCGCCTAACAGGGCATCGGCGTGAAGTCAGCGGGCTAGCATTCTTGCCGGGCGACAAGCGACTCGCATCGAGTTCCGGTCACCCCGAGGTCGCGGGCAAGGATCCCGGAGAGGTTATCCTTTGGGAGCTCGAAGGCGGCCAGCAGTGCTTACAACTCATACTCCCACGACCTGCTGCCTTCGCCGATGTCGCAGTCACCCCGGACGGCTTAACCATTCTTGCCGCGGCGAACTTTCTGGATGGTCAGGACGAAGGCCGAGTCGTTGCTTGGACTTGCGGATCAGCAACGGGAAGCCGTGGAGAGTCGAAGTGAACGCGTTTCCCTTCCATGCCACCATCTTCGCACGGCAGCTGCGCCCGGTTGCGATATCCCCTCAGACTCGTGTCCCTGCTTCAGTATCCTGCTAGCCCAATGTCCCTGGACCGCGAGTAGTATCTTTCAGAGCGTTACTCACCCGTTGCAGAACTTCGCTCAAGACCTCGTCGTAGCTCTTTGTGTACCCTCTGGTTCGATGCACGCTCGCCAGCAGGAGGCGAAGGTCTCCGGTGAGCGGCGTGTCGTCAAGGTCGACCGCGATGATCGGGATCTTCCGCGTCAGAGCGAGTTCAACCTCCCGAGGCACATGCACCGATTGGAGCGTGGTCGACGATACCAGCACGAGTATCGCCTTAGCATTGTCGATTCCTCGAAGGATCGCCGTCGGATAAGTGTGGCTCACAAGGTCGATGTTTCGCGGCGCGATCCAGCACGGAATCCCCGCCGACTCGATCGTCGTGCAAGCAGCACCGGCTTTCGCGAAGTCCACCGACGAGTGACTGATGAATACATCAGCAGGATGAGGCGATGCGCCCGTGGAGGTTCCGCCTGTACTGGCCAGCAACGGCGAATCGAGCAGCAGCGCGGCTTCATTAAAGGTCATGATCGAGGCGCCCAAGGCGGCGACCGATAGCCCACGTTCGTCTCGCGACGGGTGACGACCGGTGCTCAGCCATTCGCAGTAGTTGCCAGCGTCGAGAGGCGGCTGTGGGAAACCGATGCGGCCTAGTGTCTCCGCGAAGTGCTGACCCGCGAGAGTCAGCAACCGGTCGCGCGCGTCAGCGTTGCTGAAACACACGAACTCCGCCGCCAGAGTCGCGTCCTTGAGCGTGCGCTCGGCGAGCGTCCGCTGGACCTCTCTCACGCGGTCGCTAAACGGACTGAGCGTTTGCAGCTTCGCCAAGTACTTTCGCGCTGCTCGCTCGACTTCGCCTTCGCATGGATGGGGACGAAAGTGGATGCAGTACGACGCGGCACCCTCCGCGACCAACTGGCTGGCGACGGGCCAAAGACTGAATGGGCAAGCGAGCGATTCTGAGCCGTGCGAGTATCCCGACGGATCGACCCTATACTGCAGCGGCCACATTTGCGTGTGGTCATCGAATTCCCCCGCGTCCGAGGCGATCGACAGCCCCTGCGGCCTTGACGCATTCAGAAGGCGATCAACCGTGGTCTTCAGCTTCGCCGCCTCGGATGCCGGAGCGCTCAAGAACAGCCAGTGACGCAACCCGCCAGATCGAGACGAACCGATGCCGACAGCGGCATCCGGCGCGGCACGGTGCAGCAGCAACTGGTGCCAGCCGGCGGGCACCAGACTCAGACTGGTGTGGGGCCACCTGAGAGCAGCGGAAACAAACTGATGCGTGCCGTTATCAAAACGTGCTAAATACATGCTGCCTCAGGCGAGTCTGCGCAGTTTCGACTTGATCGTTGTCGACGCGGATTTGTCCGGATCCTGCCGACCGGTGATGCCCCCGCGAGCCTCACGCACAATCTTGAAGTCGATCTCCTGGTCGATCTTCAGCTCAGCGGCTTTCAGCTTCACGCATCTGGAGACAATCGAATGGACCTGTTCGATTAAACAGTTGGTGTCAGTTATGTCGTACTCGTTGGGAATGTGCCATCCCGCGGTGATGGAATGCACAGCGCATAGCGTGGCGGTCTTCATATCATAGCCCCTGCCCGCGATGGTCTCCGTCCACTCGCCGCAGTTCACATGCGCGTCCCACCCGACGTAAACGCTCTCGCCATATCGATAGATGTGCAGGAACAACAACCCGCGCCCAAGTCTGACCACAGTCTGCTCTCGCTCTTCCTTACCATCGCTGCCCCAATACCAGATTCGCTCGTTACCCACCTCCAAGCCCTGGCCCGGAATGCCCCGTATCTCTGAGATGATCTGTTCGCGAAGCGCTTCCACCTCCTGTCCGAGCTTGTCTATGACGACCTGCCATGAGTCAAGGCGGATCGGTCGACGCGGCTCCTGAGTCGGCTTGCCAGCGCTTAGGCAATGAGTGCGCCGGCGGTGGTTGAAGTACGCTAACAGCAGCCCCGCGGGCAGGAGCAAGAACCCGATGCCAAATCCCAGCGTCAGGAAACCCCCAGCGACCAATCCGATCGCCACAATTGCCAGTGGATCCAGCCGGAGCCGGTCGGGCCGGTTTTGGGGCCTCCACAAGTCCACCTTCCAGCTCCGACGTTGACTCATCCGGGGCGGCCGGCGCACCGTGATCGAGAGCAAATAGTCGACCAGGGCGTCGGCGTCGGCTTGGCTGAATTTGATGACATTTCGAACCGACTGTTTCCGGACGTCGTTCCGGTACTCGATGTCGTACTCGAAATGAAAGCGATGAAACTCGCGCGGGCGCACGCTGATGATCGCGCTCGAGCGAAGCGTGACCAGAGGATCTTTCACATGGCGCACCCAGCAGTCCACTGTCACCTTCGGAGGTGCGACGAATGGATCGGAAGTGACGATGGTCAGCTCCACGCCTCGTCCGTGCGCTGCATTGCGAACCAGTTCATAGATGCGGTCCCGCTGCAACTCGGCCCCCGTCATACCGTTGGTGGAGTTGCGATCCACCAGCGGTACGTAGTTCCGATCGGAGCCAAGCTTAAGTTCGACGAGAGCGGTTGAGGAAGAGGTTTCGATCGCAGTCACGGTGGCATTCTCCAAAAAAACTCAAGCGCCATTATCGGTTCGCAACCGGTGCGATTGCTGTGTGCACGGCTTTCCAATCCAAACTGATCATCGGTGTGCCAGCGGCGACACCTCGCGGCAGCGATGATCCTTCATTGAAGCCCTGTAAATAGATTATGGGTTTGCGGCGCTGAATCGCCATCTGGACCTCGGTTGCAACACCGTAAGCCGAGTGCGTGTTCTGGCCGCATATGACCAACACCGCCTTGGCAGTGTTGATCGCACTGGCTGCCTCCGTTTGCCACCGATGATCCGTAACTGCCCCCGGCAGGGAAACGTCCTTGACCCAGATCGGGCACTGATCAGACGCCCACTCAGATACCAAACGGTTCTTCGTGGCAAGATCGTGCTCGAAGTCAAAGCTCATGAATACAGGGGTTCGGTCCATTGGGGGTACCTCTTCTGGATCGGGGGCAATACCACCACTCGGATGATACGGCCGCCACCGCAGAACTGTAGGCCGTGCCCAATGAGAGGGGCAGCACCACGCGAAGCTCGCTTGTGCATACGCCACAGCGATTTGCCCCGGTGTCCCCACGACTCTGGAGAGCGGTATCGTGACTGCCCTTTGTCGCGCGTAAACTGGCCTTTCTAGGCAAAATCGCTACATTGGCCGGAGAGAATCGGTTCGTGGGGGTTGTGAACAGGGAGCTTTAGACCGGCCCGCGAAAGCGGGCCGGTTTTGCTTTACGGCCCTGGGGTTTCCGGCGTCCGGGCGGCTTCGCGGAAGTGACAGAG
>Ga0163155_10003749_pt1 | contig 16138 bp, 11 predicted proteins | sample OliLakLV19SP4G1_FD_148611 | JGI IMG/M metagenome (GOLD analysis project Ga0163155, IMG submission 148611) | Freshwater microbial mat bacterial communities from Lake Vanda, McMurdo Dry Valleys, Antarctica - Oligotrophic Lake LV.19.SP4.G1 | ecosystem: Environmental > Aquatic > Freshwater > Lake >... | reverse complement strand
GGCACGGCGCGCGGCGGCATTGTGGCGTGGTTCACGCTGATCAATCTGGCGTTTCTAACCTACTTTGGTCCCCAGGTCCCGCCGCCGCGCGCCGTGCCCGGTCCCTATGAAGCAGGCGTGAGCGTCCGGGCCACAATCGGCCTTTATCCCGCTGGATACGACTGGCGTAAACTCCCGCGCGTGTGGGTTCGCATGCCCTCAACGGAAGGGCCGCCGCATCTGCTGGCGCTGACATTCCACGCGCTGCCAGAGGAACTCGCCGCCCTGCTGAAAAAGCAGCAAACCTGGCGCATCCAACGCGCCGACGCGCCCGCCACGCAAGCGGTGATCGAAACGCTTCCGGTCTCGCGCGCTCAAATTGACTCCGGTGCGCACCCCGTAAAAATCGTCGCGTGGCGCTGGGACGAGCACTCCCTGGAACCCTTCGACCGCAAAGCCTGAGCACGCCGTGGCACAGCGCTTGCATCACTCCGTGTCGGAGGCACGCGCCATGGAAATTTTCATTAGCATGACAGTAGTAGCACTCGCCGTAATGACAGTCTTCGTCCTGTCATAGGCGCGTGTGGTCGAAGGTGTATTTTGCCCCTAGTAACTTTGGGTCTTGGTCACCGCCGCCTGCTGCAACTCGGCCAGACTTTTTTCGACCTCGAAGTTTGAATACTTGCCGGGACACTCGTTGCTGAGCAGGTAATCCAGAATCTTCCCCTGAATCGCCTCGCCCCACGGCTCCCGTTTTAAATTTAGTTTCGCGACGGTCCGTGCCGCAAAGGGATCCAGCCACGCGCCGTCCGGGCCGATTACTTTGAAGCGCGGATCGCTCTTGAGATAACGCCACAGTTTCGCGCGATCGCCGCCGGCTTCCTTAATCTCTTCAACGACTTTGGCGCCGCCGATCGGATCTTCCTGGTACTCCGGGCAGCCGGCAAAATGTTTCAGCACCTGCTGGAAATAAAATTTGAACTCCACCTCGCTGCCGTCCCAATTGCGCAGCAGGGTTTCGGTTTTCGTCAGGCAGTAAGGACACACCCATTCGCCTTCGCGCGCCGCAAATTTATAATTGCCGCCCGCCTGTATGCGTTGAAACACACAGATCGACACAAGCTCCTCGAATGTCTTCATCGGCGCTTCGAGGCTCTTCTCTTGAAGCATCGGTTGCGCGAGCAAATGGTCGCGGATTTCAGGCGTTTGCAGCAGCGTCAGGCTGGAGCCATTCCAATCCGGCGCCATCACGCGCAGGCCGGTGTAAGGGCAGAGCCAGTCATCGCCAAAAGGGCGAATGACGACGCGCGGATCGCCCGGATCAAGCATCTCCGGCAGCGCGTCGGCCAGGGGCTTGGTGCGTTTAAGAGTTTTGAAAAGGTTATCGAGCCAACCCGCCATGCTGCGTGTCCTCGCGATGAGTCAAATCACAAGGAGCATAAGCCAAGCACGCTAAACGTAAATCAAAAAAGGTTAGCGGAAGCAACCACGAACTCGACTTCCAACAGAACGAACACGACTTCACCACAGAGGCACAAAGAACACAGAGGTTCACAGAGAACGGCAAAGATTTTTTATGAACTATTGAGAACTCACCAGTAAATCGCCGCCCGCGCCGGTGGGGCAGACATTCCTGTCTGGCGGGTGGCCGGTAGCCGTGGGTGCCAAGGAGCAAACGATGGGGCTGTTTGCTCCTTGGCGCCCGGTTGTCCCGGCACACTTTGCTGTGGCCCACGGCGCTCCGGTGGAATCTCCCCCGTCTCCCAATCCCCCCGTCCAGTCTGCTTACCGTCACGCCCGTTCCGCCAGCCACATTTTCAGCGCCGGCAGCATCGGTTCGCATTCCCGTACCGCGTCGGCCGGCAGCAGCCACCGCGCCTGCTCAACCTCATGCGGATGCAGCGCGACCTCTTCCGAGCTCAACCGTGCCACGCGAAACCAATGCAGCCGGTACTCCCCATTCGGCGAAATCGTCTCGTGAATTTTCTCACCCGCGCTCACGCTGAGTCCCACTTCTTCGCGCACTTCGCGAACAATCGCGTCTTGGATCGCTTCGCCCGCTTCGACCTCGCCGCCGACAAAACACCACCAGCCCGGCGCGCGAATCAGCTTCAGCCCGCGCCGGATCAGCAAGTAGCGCCCGGCCTGGTCTTGCAGCACCGCCACCACGCCGTGTTTTTTGGGTTCAGTCATACGGGATGTTTTACCTGAAGAACCCATCTCGCCAATCCACTTCAAATTGTTTCAACAATTTGTTTTGTCTTGTGTATACAAGCTGAGTTCGCCCGTTTTTTCACTCTCCTCAATTGGAGCGCTATTGATGAACCACTTGCAGCGTTCGGCGTGCGCGTTTCTAACCGTTTTCCCGCTGCTCTTTTCGATCACGCTTCGAGCCGGCGAGGCCACTTCGCCGCCGGCCGGTGAATGGCTGCCAAAACTGGCGCCCTCGTCCGACGAAGGCGAACTCTACAAAAAGAAATTCAAGATCCCCGAAGGCTTCGCGTGCGATCTCTTTGCCGCCGAGCCGATGCTGGCTCATCCGGTCGCCTTCTGCATCGACAACAACAATCGCTTTTATGTCTGCGAACTCTTCCGCTTCGCCGACGGCATCAATGGCGGCGGCGGACGCGATTACGGCGACATGGATATGCGCGGCCATATGGAAATTCTGGATCAGGATCTGGCCAGCCGCGGCACCGCCGACCGCGAAGCCATGATCCGCAAACGTCTCGGCGATAAAGCCGATCAGCTCACGCGCCACCACGACCGCATTCGTCTGATCGAAGACAAGGATGGGGACGGTAAAGCCGACAGCGCGACCGTTTTTGCCGATGGCTTCAACCGCATCGTCGATGGCGCCGGAGCCGGTATCATCGCGCGCAAAGGCACGCTCTGGTACACCTGCATCCCCGACCTCGTGCAGCTTAAAGACACCAACGGCGACGGCAAGGCCGATCAACGAAAAACGCTGCTGACGGGATTCGGCATCCGCATTGCCTTTCTCGGGCACGATCTGCACGGATTGTGTTTCGGGCCCGACGGCAAACTGTATTTCAGCGTCGGCGACCGCGCCTATGCGGTGATTTCGCAGGAAGGCAAGAGCCACGTCAATCCCGACTGCGGCGCGACCTTCCGCTGCAATCCCGACGGCTCCGAATTTGAAGTTTTCGCGACGGGACAGCGCAATCCGCAGGAACTCACGTTCGACAATTACGGCAATCTCTACACCGCCGACAACAACGCCGACATGGGCGACGGCGCGCGCTGGGTGTACATCGTGGAAGGCGGCGACAGCGGCTGGCGCGGCGGCTACCAGTATATTCGCTGGCCCAACAATCTCGGCGCGTGGAACAGCGAGCAGCTCTGGAAGACGCACTTCGAGGGCCGCGCAGCGTACATAGTGCCGCCCGTTGCGAACGTCGGCGTCGGTCCATCGGGCGTCAATTTTTATCCCGGCACGGGATTGACCGACGCGTACAACGACACCTTTTTTTATTGCGATTACCGGGGTGAAGGCGGCGGCATTTTCCAGTTCAAAATGAAGCCCAAAGGCGCCAGCTACGAACTGATCGAGCAGAAAAATTTCTTCTGGCAGGCGCAGGCCACCGACATGGAGTGGGGCCCTGAAGGCGGCGCGTACGTGAGCCTCTGGGTGGGCGGCATTTCGAAAACGGGGAAGGGGCGCATCTACCGCGTTTACGATCCGAAGACGGTCAAAGATCCCATCGTGCTTGAGACCAAAAAGCTGCTCAACGAGGGCTTCGAAAAACGCCCGCCCGCTGAATTCATCACGTTGCTCGGCCACAAAGACAAACGCGTGCGCATGGAAGCGCAATTCGAACTGGCCGAAAAAGGCGCGGAGTCCATCCCGCTGCTCGTCGCCGTCGCGGCGAAGAACGAAAATCAATTCGCGCGTTTGCACGCCATCTGGGGACTCGGCCAGATCGGCCGGAAATCGCCCGCCGCATTCGACGCCGTGATTCCCTATCTCGCCGACGAGGACATCGAAGTGCGCTCCAATTCCGCGCGCGCTCTGGCCGATGGCAAAGTCGCGAAAGCTTTTGACGGATTCATCAAGCTGCTCACCGATTCCAGCCCGCGCGCAAAATATTTCGGCGCGATGGGCTTGGCGAAACTCGGCCGCAAAGAGGCGCTGCAGCCGCTGCTCGAAATGATCAAAGCCAACTCGCCGCTCGACCCGATGCTGCGCCACGCCGGACTGATGGCGATCCTAGGCCTGAACGATCAGAAAATTATTGAGAGCCTCACCACCGACGCCTCGCCCGCCGTGCGCATGATTTCGCTGCTCGCCATGCGCCGCCTCGAAATGCCGGCCATTGCAACTTTTTTGAAAGACGCCGACCCGCTCATCGCTCTAGAATCGGGCCGCGCGATCAACGATGTGCCGATCGCCGCCGCGATGCCCGCGCTCGCCGCAATGATCGGACCGCTGCCGCAAGGCCACTCGATGCCGTACTTCATGTCCGATCCGTTCATGCTCCGCGTGATCAATGCCAACTTCCGCCTCGGCACGCCGCGGCATGCCGCCGCGCTGGCCGCCTATGCCGCACGCACGGATGGCCTTGCCAAAGCGCGCATCGCCGCATTGCAGTTGCTCACCTCCTGGGGCCAGCCGAGTCAGCGCGATTTAATCGTCGGACTCTTCCGTCCGCTCGCGCCGCGTGATGAAAAAGTCGCCGCCGCCGCGTTGAGCAAAGTGCTACCCGAAATTCTGCGCACCGCGCCGACCGACGTGCGCAAGCAGGCGCTGGAGACCGCAGAGAAGTTCAAGACGAAGGAAGCCGCGCCGGTTCTTTTCGAACTGCTCGCCAACGATAAGCTGATGGCCGACACGCGCGTCGCCGCATTGAAGGCGCTCGTGGCGACCGGCGATGTGCGGATCACCGAAGCGTTGAAGATCGCCACCGCCGATAAGAACGCCGCCGTGCGCAACGAAGGTAACAAATACAAAGCGCAGATGAACCCCGAAGGTTCCATCACCGCGCTCGGAGAAATTATCGAAAAGGGCGCTTCCGTCATCGAACGCCAGGGCGCGCTTCAGACACTCGGAACCATCAACGACGCCAAGGCGGACGACATTATTCTCAAATGGGTTGACGCGCTGGCCGTCGGTAAAGCCCCGAAAGAACTGCAGCTTGAAATCATGGATGCGGCTGGAAAGCGCGCGTCACCCGCGATCAAGACGGCGCTCGAAAAATTCGTGGCTCAAGCGGCCGCCGTCAAAGACGACACCCTCGCCGGCTTCCGCGAAACGCTCCATGGAGGAGACGCAACGGCGGGCAAAAAAGTCTTCTTCGAGAAAGCCGAGGCCCAGTGCATGCGCTGCCACAAGATCGGCAGCGAGGGCGGCGAAGCCGGGCCGGCGCTGGCCGACGTCGGCAAAAAGCAGACGCGGGAATACATTCTCGAATCGCTCCTGCAACCGAACGCCAAAATTTCTGTCGGCTTCGAATCGCTGATCGTGAAACTGAACGATGGAAAAACGCATGTCGGTCTGATGAAAAAAGAAACCGAGACCGAGATGGATTTGCTGATCCCGCCCGACACACGCGTGAAAATAGCCAAGTCCGAAATCAAATCCAGCAAGCGCGGCCAATCCCTGATGCCCGAAGAACTCAACAAAGTTCTCACGAAGCAGGACATCCGCAACCTGGTGGAATTCCTGGCGACGCAAACCGGCGCCGCCGCTGATGCCGCACACGGCTCGAACTAAACCAGATACGGATCTTTGATTTCATATGTCCATTGCTCGTCGCGCGCGGTTTAGAACATCATCATGAACGACAAAAAGCCGGGACGCTTCTTAAGTTTCAACATACGCCCGTGGGGCACGCTCGGCGTGCTCATGACGATGGCGTGCACGGCGACGCTCGCTGGATATATGGGCGCGCTCTGGTGGCCGCTGGAAAATTGTGCGTGCTTTAAAGTTCAATGCTTCTGGTTTCTTCTGGTCGGAGCGTGCCTTTACGGTTACTTCAAACGAAGCAACAGCGCGGTGGTGCTGGCCGTGTTTGCATTGGCGAACGCCACTGCTTTTGTGCCGCTTTATTTTGGCGGCGATTCACCCACAGCGTCAGCGCATGAATTCCGCGTGATGCTCTCCAATGTTTATACTGGAAACAGCGAACACCAGCGCGTGTTCGACGCGATTCGCGCTGAGAAGCCCGACGCGGTGATGCTCCTTGAGATCGATGGCAAATGGGCGGCGAAACTGGCGGTGCTGAAGGAAGACTATCCGCATTCACGCATCGATCCACGCCCGGACAATTTCGGCGTCGCGTTCTTTAGCCGCGTAAAACCGCGGAGCATCAGGCTGGAATACATCGGCGCGGCGGGAGTGCCCACCATCAGCGCCACATATGTGATCAACGGCAAATCGTTGACGCTCTATGGCACGCATCCGGTGCCCCCGATCAGCGGCGAGTACGTCCATTTCCGCAACGAGCAGATGATTGAGTTGGCAAAAAAAATCCACCGCGCTCCTGAAGCCACCCTGGTGATCGGCGATCTCAACATGACGTCGGATTCACCCACGTTCCGCTCGTTCTGTTCAACCGCGAATTTGCGCGACAGCCGTCAGGGATTCGGCGTTCAGGGAAGCTGGCCGCTGGGACTGCCCACGAAAATCGCCATCGATCACTGTTTGGTTTCGCCGCAGGTAAAAGTCCATTCACGGCGTCTGGGACCCGATGTGAATTCCGATCACTACCCCGTCATTGTCGACGTTTCGATCGAGCCCTGATTCCGCCGCGTCCCAATCCGCTACCCTCCTAAACCATACCGATCTCAATCTTTGCCCCGTAAACGTCAGCGAACGCCTTGGTCATCGCGTCTTCAACATCGCTGACGTTAATGCTTTTATTGAGCACTTTCGCCATCGACGTCACGCCTTTTCCAGCGAGTCCGCACGGAATGACTTCGTAAAACGGCTGCAGATCCAAATCGACATTGAGACTCAGGCCGTGATAGGTGATCCAGCGCCGCGCGCTGACGCCGATGGCGCAAATTTTTTCGGCGGCCGGTTCGCCGACCCACACGCCGGTCATTCCCGCTTGACGGTTGCCCGCGATGCCAAACGCGGCGACCGTCTTGATCGCCACCTCTTCCAATCGGTCGAGATGTTCGTGAATGCCGATGTTCCAGACGCGCAAATGCAGCAGCAGGTATGCCGTGAGCTGCCCCGGCGCGTGATACGTCACCGATCCACCGCGGTCGACACGAACGATCTCCGCGCCCGTGCGCACCGCCAGATCGCTCTCGCTGCACGGCAGGTGGGCGACCTCGGTTTTGCGTCCCAGCGTATAAACAGGTGCGTGCTGCAGCAGCAGCAGCTTGGCAAACGGCTCGATCATCGTCTCGAGCTCCGCGCCGTGCACGCGCTGCAAATCCAGCGCGTCGTTGTAACGCATCGGAGCGCGCACCCGAATCAAACTAAGGATCATTCATATTCCCAATCACAAAAAAACCAGAAACCCGTAACCGTCGGTCAGGCCATCCACTCGTGCTCATGCAGATTAGCGGGAGGCACGGCAAGCTGCAATTCGCAGGAGCGCGGAAATCGTTCCGTCGCGCGGTCCGCCGCCGACACTTCGACATAAAAGGAAAGTTCCGACCCTGGCTTCGCACACAGCGCCGCGAAAGGAATTTTTACCTCAAGAATTTCGCCCCATGCGACGTCGATGTCATTCCGGGTTTTCTCATCCCACTCGCCCCTGAGCTCGCGCTTCTCAAGATCGGCGGGATCGATCAGCAGAGTCAAAGCAGGCTCCGGGAAATGCACCGTGACGCGTTCAATGGAATGCTGCTGGCTGCCGTTTCCAGCGGCGCTCACGCCCAGCGCCGCCATCGCTTCCATATGAAAATCGACGCGCAGAATCAAATGTTGTTGATCGTAGCCAAAATAAATTTGATCGAGCAGCGAACTTGACGCGGTCATCACGCCGCCCTCTTTGTCCGCCCGGTAACGCCCGGCGCCCAGCCATTCAAAATAATTCGTGACGCGCCCATCGAGCCTTACTTTCAGGCTGTAAGTCGGGCTGGTGTAGCGGCTGGCGCGCGCTCCGCCTTTCACCGGCACATTCAAAAAGAAAGGGGCCGACTGGCCGATGAATTTATAAACATTTTTCAAATGTGTTCGGAAAAGCGTATCGAACGCGTCGTCATTTCCCGACGTGTGATCGTCGCCATACCACCAGTACCAGTCCGACCCTTCGGCGATGTACAATTCTTCCCAGGCGTGCGATAGCGCCAGGTCGTCCTTAACGAGCGTGCCGCGCGCTTTCGTCGCGGCCACAAGGTCTTCGCGCACGCGGTACACATACTCCCACGCGCGGCGGTCTTCCTGATGCCCGACCCAGATATAAAAATCGTGATTGATCCACGAACCCGGAAAAATCCGGTCGAGCTTTCGTTGCGGCGGATGCGCTTTGAAAAATTCGCTGACGCACACCGATTGAATACCGTGGCTGTTCTTCTCAAGCCGCCCGTACAGGCTGCGCAGAAATTCCAGACCTTGATCGGGATAGTGCTCCCAGCAATTCTCGCCGTCCAATATGACAGAGACCAGCGTCTCATCTCCCGCCGGCTTCTCGGCCGCCGACGCCTGAACGCGCTGAAGAAAATCATTCGCCGCCGTCGCGCCGTCCCAGCCCTGATACTGAAATCCGACGAGGTCCGAGAGGTGATGATCGCGAAACAGCATGTTCAATTTCGCGCCCTGCACCTGCGCCTGCCAGCCGCGATACAGCAGATCGGGCCGTTCCAGTTTTCCGCTGCCGTTCCGCAGCGTCTGCGATATGGAGGCCGATAAAATCTCCTCGTCCGTGGCGATCCACTGAATGCCATGCCGCGCGATCAGCGGCACAATATCAGAGCTGACCGAACCCTCCGAAGGCCACATGCCCTCGGGCGCGACGCCAAAAAGTTGGTGATGGAAATCGACCGCGCGTTTGATCTGCATTTCCGCGTCGTCGGCAAGGGAGATATGTCCGTTCGGGAGCGGGTTCGATGGCATGGCCGTCTGGCACGAACGCATATCGCACAGCAAAGGCAGGATGGGATGGTAAAATGGCGTCGTCGTGAGTTCCACCTGGTGGCGCGCCGCCAGTTCCTTATGCAGCGGAATCACTTTCGCCAGTACCTTCTTCTGCTCCTGCAGCATCAACGCCTTATCGCGCTCATCGAAGCCCCGGCCTTTTTTGCGCAGTTCGCGAAGCATCTCCGACTCTTCAAAACTCACCGGATGAAACCACGTGAGGTTGAACCATACCTGCAGATCGCGCAGATCCTGAACCTTGAAATCATCCAGCGCGCGCAACGCGGTCAGCCGTCCCATGCGCCGCAGTTCAAGCAGCTCTTTGTAGCGCGGGTGCACGCGAATCATGCGGTCCCACTGCGCCATGAAAAAATGGTCCAGAATAAAGCAGCCGTCTTCGGTGCTCAGCGCGTCGGCAGGAATAATGGTGCGGCGCAGAAATGGATCGCTGGCATCTTTCTCCACATAATCCAGAAGCTGCACCAGCATCGATGGCACCAGATTGATTGTGCTGCGTACGCCGGGAAATTCGCTGAGAAGCCGGGCCATGCCATAATAATCTTTGATGCCGTGCAGGCGCACCCAGGGCAGCACCATTTCGCCGGACGACAGGTCTTTATAGAACGGCTGATGCTGATGCCAGATAATCGCCAGCGGTATGGGCATGACGTGGACTCCAGCTGCCGGGCGTATTTTGCCTCGCGCCGTGATTTTACAAGCGACTGAGTGACGATGCGCTCAAGGGATTGCTCGTGGGCTCGTAAACACCGGAGGTCAATCCGCCGCTCGTGTCATCGTCTGGCGGAGCCAGCCATTGATCGATAACAAACGAAAGTGACTGCACAAGAATGATGCTCAGGAAAATGCCTTCGGGCAGCGGCGTGAAAATACGCAGAAAGAGTTCGATCACACCGAGCGCCACGCCGGCGTAAATCTTGCCCATGGTCGATCGCGGCGCCGTGGTCGGATCGGCGGCGAGATAAAAAATGCCCAGGATCGTGCTGCCGCTTAAAAGATGAATGGGAATGTTTCCGGCCATCAGCACGGGATCCGCCGCACGCCCGTAAATCCACGACAAAAAGTGCAGCCCGGCAAACAGCGTCATAAAGGCAAACAGTGGAAGCAGCGGCGACACGGCGCCCGTGAACAGCAATAACAGAACTCCGAAAAATAGCGCCAATCCGCTGGACGCGCCGATCGTTGCTGGCACGTATCCCAGCATCATATCCAGCCAATCGGAGTGCTCGATTTTATTTGAGACCGTCGCAAGCGCCGACGCGGCGTTTACTTTCGGAGCGTTAGCCGGAGCGGACTTGATGATGTCCAGCGGGCGCGGACCATGCACCGCTTCCGCTTCTTCGGCCCCCTTATAGAGCGGCTTTTTGCCATCGAACACCGCTTCGCGGTATTCCACGCGCGTCACTGATTTTCGCACATCGCCGCCCAGGAAATCGAGCCACAACTTTCCAACCGCGTTCGGCGCGGACTGCGCATCCGTTGACGGTTCCAGTCCGCGCGCCAACACCGGCCAGGCGGGCTGGCCGCCCGCTGTTGGCGCCATGGGATTGCTATCGCGAAACACCAGGGAGCCGACGCCGAGCAATTGCAGAATCAGCAGCCCGATCGCAGCCGGTTGCAGCAGGGGCATGCCATCCACAGAGAAAAAATGCTTGCCCAGGAAGACGGCCAAGCTGGCGCCCGCGACCGGAAATATCCATGGAACGCTGGGCGGCATCAGCAAGCCCAGCAGGAGTCCGGTAAACATCCACGTTCCATCGCGCGTGCCGGGTGAGTCTTTATAGATGAAACGGTGCGTCAGCAGGTCCGTCGTGAAAGCGCTGATAATGGAGAGAAAAACGATCCAGCTGGCCCACCATCCGAACACGAAAACGCCGACCATCGCCGCCGGTAGCAGAGAGACCGTGGCGGTGTAGCGCCGGGACGCGAGGGACTGCGCATCGGGTGTGACGGTGGAACGCCAGAGGAGGTAGCTATGCAACTGCGTTGGAAACATGGAGCGGTCGAGTTCCTGTCTTTGGCTTCCGTTTCGCTCCCGGCCGCATCGAACGGCCATGCAGGGAACTCAAAACTAGAAATCAGTTATATTGAATAGCCCTTGCTCGATATTTTTCAAGCCCGTTGTATTCGGCACCGTGCCATAAACCTTGGAAATGTCCTCGGAAAGGCGCCACCACACCTCGTTCAAAAAGTCCGCCGTATTCAGGGCTGCGGCATTATAAGCCCCCGCCGACGCACTCGCTTCCTTGCTCAGCGCGCGCATGAACTTCTCGGGAGCGCCATAGTGAAACGCCGGAACAAGGATCACTTTTTTGACGTTCAGCCGCGTCGCACGGATCAGAAGCATGTCGACGACGATCCGGTAAAGCCGCGGGTCCGTGGCCGCCTCGAGATCCTCCGGCGGCAGACACAGCACCAGCCGGGGCGGGGCGGTCGCCGCTCCTCCTTTTTCCTTCGCCGGCAACGCTTCCGTGTTGAGAAACGCCGTCTTCTTTAGAATCTCATCCGCCGCCTGCAAGATCGGCGGCGAACCATTCAACTGAAACGGCCCGATCGATTTGAGCTCGCCGCGCGCCTTGTCACCCCCCATGCGCCATTGTGCGGGAGCAAAAACGATCGCGGCATTGCCGTCCTTCGAAGCCTCGGGTTTATCCGCTCCAATAATCCATTTCACTGGCAAAAACGCGCGCTCCTGAATTTTCGTGCGCTTCGACACCGTTGGGATCAACATGTCGCCGCTATCTGCAATGGTGAGCCGGTTGCCAACCCAGCGCGTCGCCGGCCAGGCTTCAATATCGCGCACCAGTCGCAGCGACACCGAGCCCACTTTCCGCGCCCCGCGATTCACGGAAAAAATCATGCGCGCCGCCTGCCGCGAATCCAAACTCGCGTCCAGCGACGTGAATGCGTTCGGCTTAAGAGTCACCTGCCGTGACTCTTCTTTGACGACCGCTCCCGTTTCGTTCAGCGCGCTGAATGCGAACTCGGCCTTGATTTCAGCGGGGCTCGCGTTCTCGATACGGAAACACGCCGTGACGCTATCACGTTCGTAAATTGCGGCCGGGAGGTAATCGATGATGAAGTAGAGAGGCTTGTCCCGCGGCAGGCTCTCCGCGGCATGAAGGGTCGAGGCAATAAAAATAGTGAGGTGGATAACGAGTAAAAGTGTAAATGGCAGTCGGGCGCTCACGGTCAAGGAGAAAGCCTCCGCTTACTGACGAACTGTCGGTCTGTTAAGCGCAAGAACTTTGCCACCACCTTGATCCACGATTTTTACTTTTACGGTGACTTCGCCGCTTCGGTGTTGAGCCAATTCGGCCAATATCTCGCTCGTACTCTGATCCACCGAATACGTGAGCTTTGAGGTCGGTCCTCCGATAGTTGGAGCGATATCGATTAAAAAGATTCTATGCCCTTCACGCGTCTCGGCTCGAACGTAAAGATTGGCCGCATCCTTATCCTGCAGTTCGGACAAAAGTTTTTTCGCGCTCGGTGTTGCCAGAAATTCTTCTTTTGAGATCGGCTCCAATGTCGAGTGAACACCGACTTCAGACGAATATGAGCGACCTTTACCCTTAAATTTGGCAAGCGTTTTACCAAGCTCTATCGCGAGTTCGGCGGGCTTGTCTTTCAAGTGGAGTAATCCCAAATCACGTAAACGTTCATCGCCCATTTTCAGCGCCTTTTATTTTCAAATGTTCAATTCCAGCTTCCGCAGATCGCCTAAGGTCAGTGTTTGGATCTCCATCGTACTCAACAAGAAAGAAAATCAGCCCAGTTCCCGTAGCCCGTCCCATCTTAGTATGCATAAGCTGGTCTAATCCTGCTGCACGAACGTAGTCTACCTCTCGTTGTTTAGCTCTGTCAATGGCTGCGTGGACATTCTCGTACGATATTCCAACGCAGGTTAGACCCAATTCATCCCCGCCCTTACGAAGGAACATCTTATCACCGTCGAGTTTTGCAAACTCATCGTTATAAAAACCGGCTAGTTTTTTGATCACTTCGTCTGCGCCACTCTGCGTCAGCTTGGAATTCAATCCGCCAAGATTGGCAACATCTCCTTCAGCGTAAAGCACGGCAAAATCCGGACGCCAGTGCACTATGGCCAGCTCCACAATACGCGGATTATATTCCTTGCCCTTATCTTAAATTAGTCCGGTAACATGATCTCGCCAAAGCACATCTCCGCTGGCAACACGCTGGCGCATTGTCTCACAGTGTTCCGCGTTCAACTGTTGCAAAAGAGTTTGGGTGACGTCGCCGTCACCCAATCCCAGTGTGCTCTTTGCGCTTGAACTCACTTCGAACTCCTATTTCTTCACGTCCGCCGGAGTCTGCGATGTAACCGGCTTGGCTTCCTCCTCCACTACCTTAATGGAGAGGTCCTTGAGCTGGCGGTCGCTGACCAGAACCGGCGCGTTGGTCATCATGTCCACGCCCTTCTGATTCTTCGGGAACGCACACACATCGCGCATCGCTTCCGTCTCGCTCAGCAGCCAGACCAGGCGGTCCATGCCCAGTGCAATGCCACCGTGCGGCGGCGCGCCGTATTGGAACGCTTCCAGCAGGAAGCCGAACTTCTCCTTCGCTTCCTCATCGCCGATGCCCATTGTCTTGAACACGCGGCTCTGAATTTCCGGACTGTGAATACGCACCGATCCGCCGCCGAGCTCATAGCCGTTCAACACCAGGTCGTAGCGCCAGCATTTCACACGCTCGGGATCTGTTTCCAGATACTGCATGTCCTCGTCGCGCGGATGGGTGAATGCGTGATGCGCGGCGGCCCACTTCTTTTCTTCTTCGTCGTATTCAAACAGCGGCGGATCGACCACCCAGAAACAATCCCACTTTCCGTCGGCGCCGTACTCGGGAATCAGCTTGAACTTCTTCGCCAGATGCACGCGCAAGTTCGCCATGACGGTGTGAACCATCGCGGGCTTGCCGAACTGGAAGAAGAGCGTGTCGCCATCCTGAGCGCCCATGGCTTCGTTCAGCGCCACGCGCATTTCCGCGGAGATATTCTTGCCGAGCGGCGACTGAGCCCAGTTTCCGGCCGCGTCGATCTTCGCCCACGCCAGGCCTTTCGCGCCCATTCCTTTGCAGAACTCCTCGAGCTTGTCGATCTGCGAACGCGGCAGTTCGTGCTCTTTGGGAACGCGAATGCCTTTGACGATGCCCTTGCTGTCCACCGTCATCTTCATGATCTTCAGGCCGCCACCGTCGTGCTTCTTGACGATCTCGGTGAGTTCCACGTGTTCGAGCCCGAAGCGGCGATCCGGCTTGTCATTGCCGTAGCGGCGCATGGATTCATCGAACGGCATGCGTTCCAGCGGCAACTTGATATCGATGCCCTTGGTTTCCTTCAGCAGTGTTGCAATGAGTCCTTCGATCACGTCGAAAATGTCGTCCTGTTCGACGAACGACATTTCGATATCGATCTGCGTGAATTCCGGCTGCCGGTCGATGCGCAAATCTTCATCGCGGAAACAGCGCACGATTTGGAAGTAGCGATCGGTGCCGGCCACCATCAAGAGCTGCTTGAAAAGCTGCGGGCTTTCGGCCAGCGCGTAAAATTTGCCTTTGTTCAAGCGGGAAGGCACGAGGAAATTGCGCGCGCCGCCGGGCGTGTACTTCACCAGGAACGGCGTCTCCACTTCAGTGAATCCCGTCGCCGACAGATATTTGCGGATCGACTGAGCCGCCGTGTGGCGCAGGGTGAGAATCTTCTGCATCGCGTTGCGGCGAAGGTCGAGGTATCGATATTGAAGGCGGATGTCGTCGTTGGCCGTGAGTTCGTCCTTGATTTCAATCGGCGGCGTCTTGGCGCGGTTCTGCACCTTCAGCTGCGTGGCTTCCAGTTCGACGGCTCCGGTCGGCAGCCTATCATTGAGTGTGCCTTCCGGGCGCTTGCGGACTGTGCCTTCGACCGTGATGACCCATTCACCGCGCAGCTTGGCCGCTTCCACGTGCAGCTCGGCGCTGTTCTTGGGGTCGAAAACGACCTGCGTCACGCCGTGCTTGTCGCGCAAATCGACGAAGATGATTCCGCCCATGTCGCGATTGGTCTGAACCCAGCCCGAAATTCGAACGATCTTGCCGACATCGCTTTCGCGCAGCTCGCCGCATGTGTGCGAGCGGTACTTGTTCGCCTGCAGAAATGACACGATCCAGAGCTCCTTTGCTGAACTGCCTTAACGCGTTTCCATAACAGCCACACATTTCCACCACAGAGGACACGGAGGAAAGTTACAGGATACTCTATGACCCGCGATCTGCAATCCGCGCGCAACGGCACCCGTCTCAAAAGAGAGACGTGTGGCACCCACCAAGAGCAAGCTGATGCGGACGATTTGGCAGCCATCGGCTTCATCACACAAACGACTTTTTCGGAGGGCTAGTTGATAGAACTCCGCTCTAAATTCTAGACCGCGCTCCCTAATTCGGCTAAACTCATTCTCATGAAAACGGCGTCCGACATCTTTTGCGGGAGCGATGCCTCGGCGGTGGTGGAGCCGGGAACAATCACCGTGATCCATACCCGCACGACGACGCGCTTGACGCCGCAGTACCGCGTGCTGATTCACAACGATGACGTCACGCCGATGGATTTCGTGGTCTATATTCTAATGGACATTTTCAAGAAAGAGATCAACGAAGCCGCTGAGATCATGATCGCCGCGCACGAAACGTCTGTCGCGCTCGTCACCATTCTTCCGCTCGAACAGGCGGAGTTGCGCGTCGATCAGGCGCACTCGCTTGCGCGCGCGCAAAAGTTCCCGCTCACGCTGAGCATCGAACCGGCGTAATTCCTGACGAGGGCGCCTGTCCCCAGCAGACAGGAATGTCTGCTCCACCAGCCGCGGGCACGCCGATCCAAACAGAGCACTTCTGTCGCGCTTGTGTCCAATGGGAAGAGTTCTCTGCGTCCAGCATTTCTTTTATTAAAGATTTCTTCGTGTCTTGGAGTCTTGGTGTCTTGGTGTCTTCGAGTCTTCGAGTCTTCGAGTCTTGGTGTCTTGGTGTTGAGAAGTTAGCTGTTTTCAAGCGCGACTTCGCGCAGTTGGCCGCAGGCGGCGTTGACGT
>Ga0163155_10003742_pt1 | contig 16152 bp, 10 predicted proteins | sample OliLakLV19SP4G1_FD_148611 | JGI IMG/M metagenome (GOLD analysis project Ga0163155, IMG submission 148611) | Freshwater microbial mat bacterial communities from Lake Vanda, McMurdo Dry Valleys, Antarctica - Oligotrophic Lake LV.19.SP4.G1 | ecosystem: Environmental > Aquatic > Freshwater > Lake >... | reverse complement strand
TAGCTATAATGGCCGGATGCGGCTGATCCTGCTTTCTTCGCTCCTGACTGCCACTATTTTCGGCGCGGCACCCGCGCGCCCCACCTTCTACAAAGACGTATTGCCCATCCTCCAGAACCGCTGCCAGGGCTGTCATCGCTCGGGCGAAGCAGCGCCGATGGCGTTTCTTACTTATGAGGGAACCCGGCCTTATGCGGCAGCCATCCGTCAAGCGGTGGTGAGCAAGAAGATGCCGCCCTGGGGTTCCGATGGCCTGCATGGCAAGTTCAAGAACGACCCGACGCTGTCCGACGACGAGCGAAATACGTTGATGGCTTGGGCAGAAACCAAGGCCCCGGCCGGCAATCCGAAGCAAGCCCCTGCCCCCAAAACTTATGTCGACGGCTGGAATATCGGCCAACCCGACGTGGTGGTGGCCATGACCAAGGCTTATAGTGTCCCTGCCACCGGCACCATCGACTATACGCGCTTCATTCTGCCGCTCAACTTCACCGAGGACCGCTGGATCGCGGCCACCGAAGTGCGTCCCGGCAACCGGGCTGTGGTTCACCATGTGATCGCGTATGTGCGTGAACCCGGCAGCCAATGGCTGCGCAGCGAGATCCCCGGCGAGCCGATCGTCAAGGTGTCGAAGACCGATCGCGGCGCCCGCTTCTGGCTCGGTGCTTACGCTCCCGGCGTTCCCGCGCTACCGGCCGAACCGGGCCGCGCCATCCGCGTGAAGGCTGGCTCCGATGTCGTTTTCGAGATGCACTACACGACGAACGGCCAGCCCGCGACGGACCTGACCAAGTTCGGCATCGTCTTTGCCAAGGCGCCTCCAAAAGAAGTAGTGACCACGATTGGCGTCGACAACAACCGCTTCGTGATTCCGCCCGGCGCGGAGGCCCATGAGGTGAAGGGGCGCTGGGAAGTGCCGAATGAGATGACCCTGGTAAGCCTCACGCCGCATATGCACTTGCGCGGCAAGGATTTCCGGTACGAAGCTACTTATCCCACGGGCGAAAGCGAAGTGCTTCTGAATGTGCCTCGCTACGACTTCAACTGGCAGCACAGCTACGTGTTTGCCCAGCCGAAGGTGCTGCCGGCGGGCACCGTCATCACCGTGACGGCGCACTTCGACAATTCACCGAACAACAAGTTCAACCCCGATCCGAAGGCCGAGGTCCGCTATGGCGACCAGAGTTGGGAAGAGATGATGATCGGCTTCGGTACGGTGGCTTACGACGCAAAGAACGTCGACAAGAATATGCTGGCGCCCCGGAAGCCGGCGCCGAAGCCCGCGGCTGAATAGCGCTAGTCTGCACGCGTGTGCTTTAAGCATTCGTCACACTTTGGTTTCTTTTCGTCAAGATTTGGTCTAACTTCCAGGTAAGGGGTCTTGATGATGCGCCTCGTATTTTCGCGTCTTTTCGCGGCGGCTTTGTTCGCTGCGCTTTCATTTGCTCAGGTCCGCTCGGGGACGATTGTGGGCTCGGTAATGGATTCTACCGGCGCCCCCGCCGTGGATGTGGAGGTGGACGGTGCTGGGAATCCTAACTAACGCGAGCCAAACCATTCGTACCAACTCCGCTGGTGAGTTTAACGTGCCCTACCTCGCTTATGGTGCCTACAATGTTTCGGCCCGCAAGGCTGGATTTAAGCAAGTGAGCCGCACGGGTATTGCCCTCACCACTAACCAGACCGTCCGCGTGGACTTGCGGTTGGAAGTCGGTGCCGTGGAGACCTCGGTGGCGATTTCCAGTTCGGCTCTCGAGCTGCAAACCGAGAGTTCTCGCGTAGGAATAGTACCAATGGGCGTTTCGATCATCGGCTTTCGAAGCACTCGTTCTACTTCACGGGTCGCGGCAATCTAGGTTCCATTGCCAGCCCGAATGGTTGGGGCTCCCAAACCAAGGCCTTCGTCCAGCAGGGTGGATTTATTGGCGCGGTGAATGGTGACCGTAACTACTACGCGTCAGTGGGCGACACTTGGGTGATTACGCCCACGCTCGTGGCCGATTTGCGCGTTGGGTTGACGCGGGTGGCGGCCGACAATCGCGCCAGCACGTTTAGCGATCTTGACTATGCCCAATTCGGGGTGAATCCAGGCTTTTCCAGCACGATCGGCTTGGCGGGCGCGTATCCGGAAGCGACGAATTTCGGCGGCGGCTGGAGCAGCATAGCCGCGCTGAATCAGACCGCGTATCTGGCCAAGATCGAGCGGCAGACGAATTGGAATATTGTTTATTCGCTCACCAAGACTTCTGGCAAATTTACGCACAAGTGGGGTGGCGACTATCGTAACTATCTGTCGAACTATACCGACGCGCGCGGGAGTTACAACCTGCAGAGTGGAGCCAATTTCACCTCCGGCAATATCCTGGGGCCAACAGCAAACAATATCAAAATAACCTGACGGCGCAGTCGAATGGCAGCGGTTTGGCGAGTTCCCTGCTGGGTGCGGGTGCCATCGCCGCGGGCGAAAACGCGGTGCTGATGGCGCTTTCGGCCAAATATTTGGCCTTCTACGGGCAAAGCGATTGGCGCGCCACGAGCTGGCTAACGGTAAACCTTGGCCTACGCTGGGACTTGCAGCCGTCGCCCACTGAACGCTACAACCGTCTGAGTTCTTTCAGCTACCGCCAGACCACCGCCGGCACCCAGGGCGGGCTGTATTTCCCGGGCGCTAACGGCAACGACCGTCATCTCTATCAGACCCGCTACAAGGACTTTGGTCCGCGCGTGGGGATGGCCTATCGCTTAGGCGATAAGATGGTGCTCCGCGCTGGCGCCGGCGTCAACTTCCTGCCCTCCAACACCGGTTACTATGGCGGCCCGTATTATTACGGCAACCAGAACTTTGCCCCGGTGTTGAGCGCGCCGAATGCGCTGTAGTATGGCGGCACGCCGCAGGCGCTTCTACTGGCGCCATTCAATCAAGTGAACACGCTCATCCCGACGATCGGTGCCAACGCCAACGCCCCCCAATATTACGGCGCCGGCGGCAACGAGCCTCGCTTCGATCGCGACACCTTTCAGAACTCGAAGGTTTATCAAATGGAACTTCTTTATCGAGCGGAAGCTCGGTAAGGACTACCAGATGAACCTGGGCTACACCGGCAGCCGGGGCCAGAATCTTTTGATCGGCCGCTTTAGCGCGAACACCGAGCAGTTATTGCCGCAGCCGCTGCTCGATTCGTGGCGCAGCACCTACATCGCTACTAACGGCAACAATCCGGCGACTCAGTTGGTGCCGAATCGATTCAATCCGAACGGCACGATTCTCTACAACGGAAACTTGCGAAATGCCAATATCCCCTTGCGCGAGTCGGTTTTCCCCTATCCATTACTCACTGGCAACCTGGTGGGTACGATGGTGGGCTTCTCGACCTATAACGCCTTCATGGCCAGCATTCAGCGCTCTTACTCGAATGGCTTACTCTTTAATGTCCACTACACGTTCTCGAAGTCGATCGAAATGTCGAACCCCGAGTTGCAGAACAATAACTTCGGTAAAAACGGCGGGTTCAATGCGGGCAATACGGATCGCCGGAATTACAAGAATAGCTATAACCTCTCCTCCAACGACATCCCGCATCGCATGGTGGCGACGGTGGTTTACCAACTGCCTTTCGGCAAGGGGAAGCAATTCGATGTACAGAACAAATTCGTGAACGCGTTTGTCGGCGGCTGGCAGTTGGGCAACGTCCTGATTCTGCAGAGCGGCCAGCCGCAGCAGGGTTTCGGCGGCTGCAACTCACTGAATGGCCTGTGTGACCGCGCTTCCGGCGTGGATATCGAAGTACCGAAAAATCTTCAGCGCTGGTACGACTCTCCGAACGCGATTGACCGTACCGTCACCTTGCCCAGCGGACGCCAGATCACCCCGGGCCGCTTCACCTACCTCCGGTACAACCCGGAAGCCTTCAGCGGCCGGACGGTCACATTACTTAACGGAAACGTCGCGCCCGATATTTACTGGTATGGAACGGCAGCCCTGCGGTACAACGATATCCGCGGCGTAGCTTACTATAACCACAATGTCAGCCTGCAAAAGGACTTTAAGGTGGGCGAGAAGATCCAGATGCTGTTCTCGGCCGAAGCCACCAACCTATGGAACCGTGCGCAGTTTACCGGCACCGTGAATGCGGGCTCGGGTAACATCTTTATCGCCGTCAATCCGGCCCGTGGCGTGCGGCCGGGCAATATCCAGAACGAAAGCTTCGGTACCTACGGTCTGGGAACGCTCGACCCGCGCCAAGTGGAGATGCGGCTGCGTATTCGCTTCTAAAGCGGAAGTTTTTGCATTTATTTCCGGTTTTCCTCGTCTTAATCGCCTTGGCCCCTCACTTGCTACTTGTTGGGGGGAGGAAAACCGGATGAATATACTGATGGTGTTAACGTCTCACGACACGTTGGGCGAGACGGGCAAGAAAACTGGGTTTTGGTTGGAGGAGTTCGCCGCGCCCTACTTCGTCTTTCGCGACGCCGGCGCCACGGTGACCCTTGCCTCTCCGAAGGGCGGCCAACCGCCGATCGATCCCAAGAGTGACGAACCCGCCGCGCAGACCGACTCAACCCGGCGCTTCAAGAGCGACACAGAGGCAAAGCAAGCTCTCGCGCATACGCTCACCCTTTCGAGTCTGGATGCGGACGCTTTCGACGCCATCTTCTATCCGGGTGGGCACGGCCCGCTGTGGGATTTGGCCGAGGACCGGGCCTCTATCGGCTTGATTGAGGATGCCTACGTAGCGGGCAAGCCGGTCGCGTTAGTTTGCCATGCGCCGGCTGTATTGCGGCGCGCCATCTCCGCTAATGGCGATCCCCTGGTGAAGGACAAGCAAGTGACCGGGTTTTCGAACACCGAGGAGCAGGCCGTCGAACTAACCAAGGTCGTCCCGTTCCTGTTGGAAGACGAGTTGATCCGCCTAGGCGCCCACTATCAGAAAGGGCCTGACTGGGGCACTTTTGTCCGGGTGGACGGCAACCTGATCACCGGCCAAAACCCCGCTTCTTCCGCCGCGGCCGCCCACGAAGTGATGAGTATGTTGGCCCAGGCCCCGCCCACTCTTTAACGCGCTTCGATCTGGCGGATCGCGTTCTTCGCGACTTTGCCCAAATCAATCGACGGCATCATGCCAAAGCCGCGGCCCTGCGAAGGTAGGGCTTCGGCGTGCAGAGCGATCGGCCGTAGACGCGGTAAATCACTCTTATCGCCTAAGTCACCCAACACGCGGATCGCGATCACCTGTGCGGCCACGTCGTCGCCGGACAGATACTGCCGGGCCACTTTGACGACGCTGGGGTCAACAAAGACGGCGGCGCGGGCCAAGGCCGTGAAACCAGCCATCTTGCCAGCTTTGGCAATGGCGATCAGGTGAGGCAGCACGCGACGATCGTTGTATTGCGCCAAAGCATCCACCGCATTGGTGGCGACTAAGGCGTTCAGATCGAATCCTGCCTTGGCGATCACTTCGACTAAGTCCGGATGACGCAGGATACCCATCTCGCGCAGCGCCGCCACCTTGATGTCGGCGTCTTCTTCGGTTAGGGCATCCTTCAATTCTTCGATCGCTCCCGCTTCCCGCAAGTGCCGGGCGGCGCAAGCGCGGACGATCTCGCTCGACATCACCCGGCGCATGGCCGTATTCACTTCGGGCGAGCGATCGTCCTTCAAGGCAAAGCAGGCGTCATTGCGTTGCGCCGACGTCAGGTTCGCGTCGAGTAAACGGCCGACGGTCTCTTCTACTCCGGCCTGAGCCAAACCAGTTACCAATAAGATGAGGGCGTATTTCATCAACTTACTCCTGTGCCTTAGCGGTGGCGGACATTTCCTTCAGGGCGGCGGCGGCCGGCGTGAATTGAGCATTCACCGCCAACGCCTTCTCAAGGTGTTTCCGGGCCTCGGCCGTGCGGCCCAGGGCCTGGGCGATCAGCCCGGCATGATAGTGGAAAGAAGGCTCCGGCGTACCCAAGCGAAGCGCCTTGGTGGCGGCATCCCAAGCTTCGGCGGGTTGGTTGTTCTTGTATAACACCCACGCCAGCGCATCGTAAGTGTAGATATCCTGGCGCACCTTAAGTTCCGCTTTGGCTAACTCAAGCGCCCGGTCGAGCTTACGGTCATGGTCGGCGTAGACCACGGCCAGCGTGCGATTGGCCGCCTGATTATTGGCACGCTCCAGTCGGTCAATAGTGTCGATCATCTTCTGCTGCGACTTAGCTTCCTCCTTCTGGCCGGCAGCGGTGTAAGCATCTTCCAGGGCGGCCACATACTCCACCATCGGCACGCCGGCTTGGGCTTGCTTCAACTCCTGAATCGCCGCCGGGTATTTGCCCTGCGCCGTATGGACGCGGCCCAATCCATAATAAGCGGCATGATACTGCGGAAATACCTTCAGCGCGGCATTAAAGGCTAACTCGGCCGTAGCGGTCTGGCCAGTCTTCAAATAGATATTGCCTAAGTCCACCAAACACCAGGCGACATTCTCCGGCGAACGACTGCCCGAAGCGATGGCCTTCTTCATCGCGTCGATCGCGCCGTTCACGTCGCCGATGACGAAGCGATAGTAAGAGGCGCGGTTGTAACTCGCCAAGTCCGGCCGCAGGGACATCATCTTTTGGTAAGCGTCGGCGGCGGGCTCATACTGGCCCATTTCCATTAGCGCGTCGCCCAGCGTGCCCCAGTTCCAAGGGTCATCGGGCGCAATCTTGATTAAAGTACGCGACACCGTGGCGACGACGGAGAAGTTATGGCGTTCGAGCTCAATCTGGCTGCGTAAACGGAGAGCTTCGTAATTGCCGCCATCGGCATTGATGACGCGATCGACAATACCCGCCGCGCGAGTCAAGTAATCCGGGTTGGCGGTTTCGCGCATCTTCTGGATATAGGCCGTGGCGAGTAAGTTCTGATAATGTAAGTTGTCCTTCATGTGCGCGGTCATGGTTTCATAAGCCTTGATGCGATCGTCCGTCTTCATGCGCGAGATCTGATCGGCAATCGTCCGGTCCTTCAAGGCGGCCATCAAACGGTCAGGCTCGGCGCTTTGCGCGAGTAACATGCCGGCAGTAAGAAAGTAAGGGATCAATTTCATAAAGATTCTCTCTGGAAAAAGGTGGAGGCGGGCTGTCGCACGCCCCCACCGGAAGGAATTACTAACTACTGCGTGGTGCGTCCGCGTCCATTGGTGCCTTCAATGCCGCTAAAGAGGAAGCCGGCATGGGGAGGCGCGTGGAAAGGGAAACGGTTGAGATACGGGATATCGTTCGAGTTCACACCGTCGCCCAACTGATTATTGGGAGCGGCGCCGAAGCCCGGAACGAGCACTCCAGCGGTGGCTCGCAAGCCGATGTCCACTACGTCATCGCCGATGCGGCGGCCACCGAAGGGCCAGCCGGCGTTGTCGCCGCCTAGCGGACCGAGCCGACTGTAACCAGTATCGGCGGGGCCTTTGGGGGCTATCGTCAAGTCAACGCGAGTGATGTCGGGCACGTAAACACCCAGCAAGTCCGTACGCGGCGCCGGAGCGGTGTTCAGGTTGAACACACCCTTGAGCACAGCGGAGACGAAAATGGGATCGCGGATGAAGGGGGCGAACTGCATGTCGTTCACCGGATCGTTGCGGTTCCAACGGTCTTTCATCGGTAGGGGGATCAGTAACTCAACGGTGAGCGGGTTGCCCACGCGATCGATCTGCACATAATCGCCGACGTGCATCGGATCATTGGGGCTGGGGCGGATGGTGATGAACTGGCGCAGCGTAGTGGCCCAGCCGGCGATCCGCGCATTCGGTGCGGTAGGAGCAGTGGGCACCGTTCCATCGGCCGTCAGCATCGTGATCGGAGCTTCGACGGCAATCAGGCTGATGTTATAGCCGGCAAAGCCATCGGCGGCCGCCGGGTAAGCGGCGCCTTGGCCTTGATCGGCCGCACCGGCCAGCACCGGGGCCGGAGCACGGAAGTTCAGGAAGTCGAACGTGGCCGCACTGTCGAAATAGAAGGCGTCGTCACGGGGACCCGCGAAGACCTTCATCCCATTCGGCAGTTCAAACACCGACGGCGCGCCCAGCTTGGCCTCGTAATTCGGCGTGGCCTTGGGACCCTGGTTGGGTGGAGCCACGGAAAGCAGACGACCATTCTTGTCGCGGTCATAAGCGACCGAGGTGCCCTTCTTCAAGTCGCGGACCACCACGGTATAGGTCTGGTAAAGCAGGATACCGGGGCTGTCAATGGAGTCGATCACTCCGAAGTACGAGAGGAAGGTCGGGTTTTCGCGCAGCGTGGTTTTGAAGACGAAGTCGAGCTGGATATCCGGGGCTCCGTCGAGGTTGCGCGAGTTGTTGACGTTGAATCGGTAAAGGACGCTATCGGAAAACTTGTAATAGCTGGGTCCGTTACCCGGGTTCTGGAAGCCCTGAGCGCTCATGCTCATGACGACACGGTCGCTGCGACCGGCCTCATAGCTGCGGAAGATGTAAAAGTCGTTCAGGTTGGCGGTCTGGTCTTCGAGGAGCAAGGGCCCGTTGCGATGGCTCGCGGAAAATCCGCCGGCCACCAACACCAGGGCGGCCGAAGCCACTCGAAACATACGTTGGATCATGGGTTCCACCTCCTATGATGGATTTCTGTTCAGCAATGAAACCGCACGGTTCTTAAGAAGAAGGCGTGCGATCCCATATTGGAGCCTACGATAGCTTTGGCGCTTCGGATGTTCAGATGTCAAAAACTTTTGCGCGCCCCCCCCGTTGCGCCCCAGCGAAAAATTCGATAGTATCTCGTGAACAAATCGGGAAGTGAACTGATTTGGATTCGGGGTTTATGAAGCAAGTACTTATCATACCTATGGCCCTGCTCTGCGCAGCGGCTTCCAGCTACGGCCAAGCGGTGTACGGCAGCATCGTCGGTTCGGTAACCGACAGCACCGCCGCCGCCGTCTCCGGCGCCAAAGTCACCATCACCGATACCGGACGCGATGTTGTCACATCCACGACCACCAACGAATCGGGAAACTTCAACCAACGGTTTCTCATCGTGGGCCGCTATCGCATTCGCGTCGAGGCCGCCGGCTTTAAGGTTCTATTGCAGGATAACGTCGGCGTGTCGGTCGACACCGAGACCCGCGTCGCGCTGCAGATGCAACTGGGCGATGTCACCCAGACGATGGAGGTGAGTGCCGAGGCCGGTATCCTCAAGACGGAACGCAGCGACGTGGCGACTACTTACAACGAAAAGACGGTTACCGAACTACCGGTGCTCAATCGCCGCTTCACTAACTTCCAGTTGATGACGCCCGGTGTGGTGGCCTTCCCCACCTCACTCACCGCTGCTTCCGCCGAGAATCCGCAAGGCTCGTACCGGATGCTGGTGAATGGGCAGAGCTTCGCCGGCACCAGCCACTTGCTGGACGGCACGGATAACCATGACGCGGTGCTGGGCTGGATTGTGATCAACCCCACGCTTGAATCCGTCACTGAAGCCAAGATTACGACGGCCAATTACGACGCAGAATTTGGCGTGGCGAGCGCCGGCGTGGTGAGCGCGCAGACGAAGTCCGGTACAAATCAAATGCACGGCAGCGCGTTCTGGTTCCTGCGCAATGACAAGATGCAGGCCCGCAACCCTTTTACTCAGTCGCGCGTAATTCCGAACTCGAATGGCCGCACCATTCCGCTTACGCAATGGAATCAGTTTGGCGCCTCCATCGGCGGCCCGATCAAGAAAAACAAGCTCTTCTATTTCGGCGATGTCCAATTGACTCGCCGCAACACCGGCGGCGGCGCGCTGCTGCGCGTGCCGACGGCGGCGGAACGCACCGGTGACCTTAACAATCTGGGCCTCAATGTCTTCGATCCGCGCAGTGGCAGCACTCCGGCCACCCGCATCCAGTTCCCGGGCAACATCATCCCCAGCAGCGCACTCGCGCCGCAAGCTCAAGCGCTGCTCCGGTTCATCCCCTTGCCGAATAGCATCGCCAATCTCGACGCGCCAAACTTCTCCTCCTCGGGCGGGGTGAGCAGTGACGACGATGCCTTCAACACCCGTGTCGACCACTACACCACGGAGAAAATGCACATCTTCGGCCGCTATAGCCTGCAACAATTCCGCGTGCTGGCGCCAGGTTCGTTTGGCCTGGTGGCCGGTGGGGGTGGCCTCGATGCTTCGGGCTCCACCAACGCTTACGCGGGTAAGTCCGATTCCCGTAATCATTCGATCGCCGCCGGCTTCGACTACACCTTGAAACCGACCCTGCTGACCGATTTCCGCTTCGGTTACTTCCGCTACAAAGTCTTCGGCCAGCCCAATGGCATCGGTACCGCCCCCGCCAAAGACGCGGGCATTCCGGGCTTGAATGTGGACGATAACTTTAATTCCGGCATGCCGGCCTTCTTCATTAATGGCTACGGCAATAACCTCTTCCGCTTCGGCTATGCCCTCGGAGTAAATGGCTGTAATTGTCCGCTGATTCAGAATGAGAGCCAGTATCAGTTTGTGAATAACTGGACCAAAATTCAAGGCAACCACACCTTCAAATTCGGCGCCGACATCCGGCGGGCGCTTAACCTGCGCGTACCGAGTGACCGGCATCGTTCCGGAGAACTCAATTTCGATGCCGCCCGCACCCAAGGCCCCACCGGCGGCGGCTCTGGCCTCGCTTCGTTCCTGATGGGCGATGTCTCCCGTTTCGAGCGGTACGTTTCGAACTCGCTCAACGCGAGCGAAAGCCAAAATCGCTGGTTCTTCTTCGCGCAGGATTCCTGGCGGATCACCAATAAACTTACCGTCAACTATGGTCTTCGTTGGGAGATCTACCGTCCGCAAAAGGTGTCCGGACCGAACCAGGGCGGCTTCTTGAACTCCACCACCGGCGAGATTATGGTCGCCGGGCAAAACGGCGTCGGGTTGGACCTCAATGTAACTTCGCCGCTAACGAATTTCGCTCCGCGTTTGGGCATTGCCTATCAGTTGAACCCCAAAACGGTCATCCGGGCAGGCTATGGCCGTGGCTATAACCTGGGCGTCTTTGGCTCTATCTTTGGCCACAATGTTACCCAGAACCTGCCGGTGCTCGGCATTCAGTCCGATCAGCCGGCCAATAACTTCGATCGCGTCTTCGCGCTTACCGCCGGACCCACCGCGCTTGACCCCGCCCAGATTCTGGCCCGCCAGCCGCTTGGCCCCAACGGCAATCGCATGCTGCCCAACGGCGTGACGGCATTCATGATCACCAACCCCATCCGCTTCCCCACGGTCGACGCTTGGAACCTTACCGTCCAACGTCAGGTCGGCAAGAGCATGTCGGTGGAAGCGGCCTATGTCGGCACCAAAGGGACCCGCGTCTTTGCCGGTATTGGCGGTGACTACGATCCCAATCAAGCGGACATCAATGGCTTTGGTACTTTAACCACCAATCAGCGCAAGCCATTCTTCCAGAAGTTTGGCTGGGCGCAAAATCTCCGTTACTACGGCAGTGACGCTTCGAATAACTACCATTCGATCCAGCTCCGTTTTGACAAACGATTCGAGGGCGGCCTCTCTGTGATGTCGCACTATACGTTCTCTAAAAATATCGACTACGACGCGACTTACTATCCGCGAGACGCCAAGCTGGCGCGTGGTGTTTCAAACAACAACCGTCCGAACGTCTTCTTCATCGCTTCGCTCTATGAGGTTCCGATCGGCAAGGGACGTAAGTTCCTTTCGAACAGCAATAAAGCTGCGGAGTTTCTCCTGGGCGGCTGGCAGATGAATGGCACTTACAACTGGATGAGCGGCCAACCCTTCACTCCCAGCTATCGCGATTGCAATGCGGACCGCGACACCGGCTGGTGCCGCCCCGATCTCATCGGTGACTATAGTGTCAGCAACCCCAGCCAGTTTGGCTGGTTCAAAACCACCTCCACGCCCCTGGTCGCTAATGGCCAGATCGATGGACCCTGGCAACGGCCGCAACGGGCTAAGTTTGGCACCGTAGGACGTAACGAAATCTTTGGGCCCTCGTTTGCCCAGATGGATATGTCTTTCTTCAAGACATTTCGCATTCAGGAAGGAAAAACCTTGCAGTTCCGGGCGGAAAGTTTTAATTTCCTGAATCGGACGAACTTGGCGAATCCGAACAACTGCGTCGATTGCCCCGGCACTGCCGGACGCATCTTCGGCGCCTTTGCGGCTTATGTTCCCCGTCAATGGCAAATGGCTTTGAAGTTCGCCTTCTAGCTATTCTTTCGGTTCTGTCACCCGCAACGCCTGGTCGGCTTTTACGCCGGTCAGGCGTTGTTCTTTTCCATTAGGCCAGCGAATCACTAAGTCGGTGGTTTCGGCCGCGCCCAGCCCAAAGTGCAGGCGCAAATCGGACTGCGATAAGTAGCTGCCGCCGGAGCGCACTTCGTTCATCTGCTGCTTTCCGCCCGCAATGCAAGTTACTCGGGCCCCGATCGCCGAGCGATTCGACACGGTACCGATCAGTTTCACCTGTAGCCAATGCCGCCCCGTGCGGTTGTCGCAGCGGAGTAACTGGGGCACATCGTTCATGCAGTTGACCACCACATCCAGGTCGCCGTCATTGTCGAAGTCGCCCGTGGCCAAGCCACGTGCAGATACCTGCTCCAAAATGCCCGGGCCGGTGCTAGTAGAAACATCGCCAAAGCGCGAGCCGCCTAAGTTGCGATAGAGTACCTTCCGCTGCCGGTAGCCGGCCTCGGCATCCGTATTGCCGACCTCCGGGTAAACGTGGCCATTCGCCAGAAGAATATCCGGCAGGCCGTCGTTATCGAAATCGAGGAACGCCGCGCCCCAGCCCAGGAATCGAGTATTGCGGCCCAGGCCGGCCTGGAAAGTAAGATCCTCGAATAAGTTATCGCCCAGGTTCCGGTACAGACTCGACGTATCGCCGGCGAAATTAGTTTTGACAATATCGAGCCACCCATCGCCGTCAAAGTCTGCCATCGAGACGCCCATCCCCGCCTGGGACTTACCGTCGGCAGAGTAAGCCACACCGGCCTGGATACCTAACTCGGTGAAGGTACCGTCGTGGTTATTGCGGTAAAGCGCGGAGGAAGTCGAGTCGTTGGCGACATAGATGTCGGGCCAGCCGTCGTTGTCAAAATCCGCCACTAGCACTCCGAGGCCGTAAGTTCCCGCCGTTTCCAGGATGCCCGCTTCTTTCGACACGTCGGTAAAGGTACCGTCGCCATTGTTGCGGAAGAGAATGTTCTTCGCGCCCGGCAATCCGGGCGGGCCACACGCTACGGGCAGGCCCTTGTATTTACACGTGCCACCCTCCGGCACCGGGACCGTCTTTACGTCGAAGTCAATATAATTGGCAACAAAGAGATCGAGCAGCCCGTCGCGGTTGTAGTCGAGGAAAGCGCAGCCCGTGTTCCAGCGCGGAATCTTACCGCCGGCCGTGGTGATTCCGGCTTTGCGCGAAACGTCCTCGAACGTCCCGTCGCCACGGTTGCGATAGAGCTTATTCTCACCCCAGTAACTGACGAATAAGTCATCGTGGCCATCGTTATCATAGTCGCCAACACAGACGCCTTGGCCCCAGCCAGAGTGCACCAGCCCAGCTTTCTGCGTGACGTCGATAAAGGTGCCATCGCGATTATTCTTATACAGCCGATTGGTTGGCGGGCCGCCCGGAAACGTCGCCTGAAAGCGAGAGCCATTGACGAAGAATAGGTCGAGCCAGCCGTCATGATCGTAATCGAAGAAAGCAACGCCGCAGCCGGTGGTCTCGACTAAGTAGCGGTTCTTGCGTTCATCGCCGAAGATCGTCTTTTCGCGCAATCCTGCCTCGCGCGCCACATTGACAAAACTTACCGAGAGAGCTTGCGCGCTGAGTAACTGGTCGAGCGAGTAGACACCCGCCGTACGGCACAGTGACTGCAAGAATCCCCGGCGCTTCATCGCACCACCTTCGGCCGCGGCGCGCTCGACCGGTCGAACATCTCTTTCTGCATCGCTTCCTTAGCCGCCTTCCGGACCGCCGCTTCGGCTAAGTACTTCCTTGTCCCCTCGGCATCGCCCGCCGCGCGGAGTAACTGTGCCAATTGAGAATACGGCCCGGGATCCTCGGGCTTCAACCGGACTGCCCGCTCCAGCGCCATCTTCGCCTCGTCGCGCCGGCCTTTTTGCCGCAACACGGTACCGTACATGGCCCAGGCCTCGGCATAGTCCGGCGACAATCGGACGGCCTCGGCAAAGCGCAGGTCCGCCGCGTCGAAGTCGCCGTTCTGCCAATAGACAATTCCCAAGGTATAGTGCCCTTCGATCAATTGCGGGTCGATTTCGATTGCTTTCGCCAAATGCGTGCGCGCTAATTCTAAGTCGTCCTTTTGCTTATAAGCCAAACCCAGGTTATAGTGCATCACCGCATTCGCGGGTTCGATCGTCAAAGCTCTTTGATACACCTCCATCGCCCGCGCTAACTCGTTCTGCTGCATGTAAGCAAAACCCAAGTTACTCAGCGCGGCCAGATTCTTCGGCGCTTTCGCCAATACCCACTCCGCCTCCGCGCGACCCCTGGTCGCCTGACCTTGATCGGTAAGTAAGAAACTCAACGAATTGCGGCAATCCAAGCAAGCCGGCTTCAAGGCCACGACGCGTCGATAGGCTTTCAGCGCCTGCGCCCGGTCGCCGGTTTCCCGAGCCGCAACAGCGTAGCGCTCTAAGTACTCGAGATTGGCCGGCGCCCGCGACACGGCCTCCGCCAAGGACTTCGCCGCCAACTCCCGCTGGCCCTCAAGCCATAATGCGACGCCCAGATGATAGTGCGCCGCGGCGTTCGCGGGCAGTAAGTGGATCGCTTTGCGGAAACGAAGGATCGCATCAGTCCGACGCCCTAAGGCCGCTAACAAGAAGCCCGCCTCATCCTCCAAGGCCGACGTGCGCGGCACTTGTTGCTCCACCATCGCCAGCGCTCCCGTCGCGTCGCCGCGGGCCTTCAAACGCTCCACGTCGGCGCGCCAATCACTTAAAAGCAAAAGACACAAAAGAATCACTTGGCAAGTAACTCCGCCGCCAGAAACATCGCCATCGCCCCACCGCGTGGGTCACGATCCCAAATCGCCGTGCGCCGCAGATAGTCGTCGAGCTTGGGCTGCTTACCCGTCGACTCACAAACATCCATCAACTTACCGTCGCTGGCCGTACGCGCTTTGATCGCTTCCCAGGCCCGGTCGACCGCGCTTTTGTAGCGCGCGCCTTTCAGCCAACCTTCGCGTAAACCCATATGCAAGGCGGAAGCGATCATGGCCGTGGCGGAGAACTCTTCATAGGCCGTGGGATGGTCGATCACTTGACGCCACAGGCCGTTCTTCGTTTGATAGGGCAACAGGGCATCGGCGAGTTTTCCAAAGTCCGAAATGGGCTTCGCCCGATCAGCCACCGGCAAAGCGGAAATCATCAGCGCCATCCCGAAGGCGGGAAATGCATTGCCCCGGCCCCAGGCCGCTTCGTCGAGCGGCGAGTGGCGATAGAGTCCATCGGGCCGCAGGCAGAGCTTTTGCATAAAGGCCAAGTGCGCTAAAGCGGCCTCCGCGCGGCCAGCGCGCGCGAGCAGCGGGCAACCCATAAAGACCGAGTCGCTCATCTCGTTGTTCATCGACCGTTGCGCCATGGCGAGGTCAGCCGCGGCGCTCACGCGCGCCTTCGCCTCGGGAGTATCGAATTCGGCGAACAGCAGGTGGCCGGAGAAGTGGCTAGCCGTCGCTTTGGCCAGCGAGTCCTTCTGCCCACTCAGATAAGGCGCTACCAGGGCCGACACGTCGGCGCCCAGCCGCTTGCGCGCGATCACCGCGAAGGCGGGAATATAGGCCACTTCGTTCAGTTCACGGCCATAGATCTGCGACAGCTCCTCCGCCACTTGGCGCGGAGTCCGCCGTAAACGGCGCGCGCGTTCGAGCGCTAGCGGCGAAGCCACAATCTTACGCGGTAACTTGGTCACCACCGGCACTTGTCCAGCGAGCGCCGCGGCCAACGTCGGCATCGGGCTCGCGGTCAAAACGATATCGGGCGCGGTGCTATGGATCGTCCGCCAGATCCGGTGCGCCAGGGCGTTGTCGCGGTACGCAATGCCGGCTGGCGGAAACTGCGCGTCGCTGGCGGGCAGGGCAATCACCTCGTAACGCGTCGCCGCCTTGGTCTCGCCAATCACCACAATGCGCGGTGCTATGG
>Ga0163155_10003730_pt1 | contig 16189 bp, 14 predicted proteins | sample OliLakLV19SP4G1_FD_148611 | JGI IMG/M metagenome (GOLD analysis project Ga0163155, IMG submission 148611) | Freshwater microbial mat bacterial communities from Lake Vanda, McMurdo Dry Valleys, Antarctica - Oligotrophic Lake LV.19.SP4.G1 | ecosystem: Environmental > Aquatic > Freshwater > Lake >... | reverse complement strand
CCCCGTCCCCGGCCCCGCCACCCCCCACACCATGCAATGCATGGAGGTATGGGGCGGGAATCATCGCGTGGATCAGGGCGTGGTGATGCCGGGGCTCGACGTCTGGGTCTTCAGCGAGCCCTATCACGGCGACGACCTGGGCGGCGACGTGCACTACGTCTCGAGCTGCGGCACCGGACGGATCTGTCGACTCATCGTCGCGGATGTGAGCGGCCACGGCAGCCGCGTCTCGGAAGTTGCGAGAGGGCTGCGGACGCTCATGCGCCGTTTCGTCAACTACCTCGACCAGAGCCGCTTTGTCGAGGCCCTGAATCAGGGGTTCCTCGCCAGCGACGAGGATGGTCTCTTCGCCACCAGCGTGGCCATGACCTTCTTCTCTCCGAGTCGGCAGCTCGATGTCTGCAACGCCGGGCATCCCCGACCGCTGATTCGCCGCGCCCGCTCCGGGCGATGGGAGTTCATGAGCGGTCCGTCCGAGGAGCGCTCGCGTACCGACCTGACCAATCTCCCGCTGGGGGTCCTCGAGCCGACCGCGTACGAGGACTACGGCGTCACCCTCGAGCGCGACGATCTGGTCCTCGTCTACACCGACGCGGTCACCGAAGCGAGAGCACCCGACGGGACGCTTCTGGGGGAAGAGGGGCTGCTTCGGCTCATGAAGGAGATCGTGGCGACGGAGCCGGCGCGGCTCATTCCGACGGTCGTTGCGAAACTGTCTGTATGGCGCGGCGGGGAACAACCCGACGACGACATGACGCTCCTCCTTCTTCGGCACAACGGTGTCGCCTCGCAGGCGCCATACTTCGAAAGGCTCTGGGCGCCGGTGCGATTCTTCGGGATCATCGGGCGGGCGATGATGCCCTTCGGCGAGCGACCGCCGATTCCATGGCCGGAGCGGAGTGTTCCGAACATCGTCGGTGCCTTCAGCACTCGCGTGTCGCGGAGCTGGAGGGGATGGCGACGCCGCGACGCAACTCAGCGGTGAGACCCGTCACGCACGACCCAGCCCGAGGGCCGCGAGGATCACGTCGTCGACGAGTCGCGACGCGAAGCGACTCTCGGCGATGCGGCGGCTCTCCCGCCCCATGCCCTCGACGAGGGCGCGGTCGTCGGCAAGCGTGCGCATCGCCGCAGCGAGTGCCTCGGCATCGGCCACCGGGACCAGCACTCCGTTGACCCCGGGTTCGATCGGTTCGCGACATCCGACGGCATCGGTGGTGATGACTGCGCGCCCGGTGGCCATCGCCTCGAGCATGACCTTCGAGGTTCCCTCGCGATACGAAGGCAGCACGAAGATGGTGCAGGCGGCGAGCGCCGGGCGGACCTCGGGTGTGGGAGCGAGGATGGCCGGCACGCCTCGGGATCTCCACTGGGCAATCAGCTCGCGCGGGATCGCCGTCGGATTGGCGTCATGGCCTCCAAGAAGCGTGAAGGTCGCCTGCGGATGCGTGGCCTTCACCCGCTGCGATGCCTCTGCGAACTCGACCACGCCCTTGTCGCGCAGGAGTCGCGAGATCATCAGGAAGTGCACACCGCCGGGGAGCGGCGCGGGAGTGAATCGCGAAAGATCGACTCCGGAACCTGGAACGATCGTCGTCCGAGTCGAGGATTGGACGACGCCGTGTCGAGTGAACTCGGCCAGATCGTCGCGGTTCTGAAAGAAGACCATGTCGCAGCAGCGGAAGGCCCGGCGATAGAGCCGGGTCAGGGCCAAGCGCACCAGCGCCCGTCGGAATCCGCCGCCGGTGAAGGCATATCCCAGCCCGGTCACCATCGCGGCGATGCGCGGCACTCCGGCCTGCTTCGCCGCGACCGGACCGAAGGCCATGAACTTCGGGTTGTAGCAGAAGGCCGCATCGGGACGGATCTCCTCGACGACTGCGCGGATGGCGCGAAGGGTGCCGGTGTCCTTGAAGGGGTTGGCGCCGCCGCCGTCGAGCGGGACTTCATGCAGTTCAACCGACGCGGCCGCGAGTCGGGCGCGGGCCCCCGCGGTCTCCGCAGTCCCGGTGATTGCGTGCACCTCGTGGCCGAGTTCCTGCGCAGCGCGGATCAGACTCCCGCGATAGGAGAGCACATGCTCGGCGTGTTTGCCCATCAGGACGACGCGCACGGTCTGGGCTCACACCTTGTAGAAGTCCCGGTACCACTCGACGAAGCGCTTCACCCCGACCTCGACCGGCGTCTTCGGTCGATAGCCGATGTCGCGCACCAGATCCTCGACGTCCGCGGAGGTGTCGGGAACGTCGCCGGGCTGCATGGGCAGAAGCGTTCGCTCCGCCTTGCGTCCCAGGCATTCCTCGAGCACCTCGATGTAGCGAGCCAGCTCGACGGGTTCGCCGTGGCCGATGTTGTAGATCCGAAACGGCACGTTGCTGCTGGCTGCATCCGGCTCGGCGGAGCTGAAGTTGGGGTCGGGCGCGGCGGTGTGGTCCATCGCTCGCACCACGCCTTCCACGATGTCGTCGACGTAGGTGAAGTCGCGGCGGTGATGGCCGTGGTTGTAAACCTCGATCGGCTGACCCGCGAGGATGTTCCTGGTGAACTTGAAGAGGGCCATGTCGGGGCGACCCCACGGCCCGTAGACCGTGAAGAAGCGAAGGCCCGTGGTCGGCAGACCGAAGAGGTGGCCGTAGGTGTGGGCCATCAGCTCGTTGGCCCGCTTGGTGGCCGCGTAGAGCGAGAGCGGGTGATCGGCGCGATCGTGCACCGAGAAGGGCATGCGGGTGTTGCCGCCGTAGACCGAACTGGTCGAGGCGTAGACCAGATGCTCGACGGCGTTGTGCCGACAGCCCTCGAGGACATGGAGTGTTCCGAGGATGTTGCTGTCGATGTAGGCGTGCGGATCGTTGAGGGAGTGGCGGACGCCGGCCTGAGCGCCCAGATGCACCACGCGGTTGAAGCGCTCGCCGGCGAAGAGGGCCTCCATCCCGGGGCGATCGGCCAGGTCGAGCCGGGTGAAGCGGAAGCCCTTCCTGGGCGCCAGTCGATCGACCCGCGCCTGCTTGAGCGCAGGGTCGTAATAGGCGTTCATGTTGTCCAGCCCCACGACCTCGTCACCGCGGTCGAGCAGGACATGCGCGGTCGCCGCGCCGATGAAACCGGCCGCGCCGGTGACCAGGATCTTCATGGTGGGATGGTACAGGGTCAGAGCGACGCGTTTGCGGTGGTTGCCATCGTCGTTGCAGCCGACGCGGCGGGCCTGCGGCCATCGAGGATCTGCCGCCACTCGCGGTGCTCCTCGTCGCGCAGGCGCCCGAGGCGAAGTCCGCCAAGGTCGGGACGACCGGTGGCGGCGATGGCCACGTCGGCGAGCGAACCGGCGAGCATGCCGGCGCTGCCGACGATGGCCGGGAGCAGTTCGCGCGGCTCGACGCCGCGGCGCCAGAGGTTGCGGGTGCAGGTGATCCGCGAACTGACGGCCTTGCGCAGGTGGCGCTCGGTCTCGTCGTAGGCGAGGAGCAGTCGCGGCAGATTCGCGAAGCGACTCGAGGTGTAGGCCTCGCGCAGGAGCTGGTAGTCCTGGCTGCGGCGTGCCAGCTCGTCGTAGGGATGCCGCTCGAACCATGCCCGTCGGCCGAACCAGGTGGGGTGAAAGAGCGGAAAGCGGCGAAACGGCGAGCGGCAGATGGTCTCGTGTTCGCTGGGGGGGCGACGGCACCCGGCGATCCGCTCGTGTCCCTCGAGGACGACGATCCCGCAGCCGACGAGGTCGATCGTGGAATCCGCTTCCATCAGCGCCATCTGCGCCGCGAATCGTTCGGGATGGGCGATGTCGTCGGCGTCCATGCGAGCGATGAATTCGGGGGAGTGCCGCCGCGTGGCCACACCGATTGCCTCGTTGAGCCGCGCGGGAAGCCCCCGCGAGGCCCCGTCGGAGAGGACCACGAGTCGCCCATCAGAGACGTTCCGCATCAGCTCCAGCGACCCGTCGGTGCTGCCGTCGTCGATTGCAATCAGCAGCAGATCGTCACACGTCTGCGCCAGAATCGACTCGACCGCCGCTCGCAGCGTTCGCGCCGCATTTCGGAACGGAAGGATGACGGAGATGCGGGAGCGGAGCATGGGGGGAGAGGAACGAGGAATGAGGAATGAGGAACGAGGAATGAGGAATGAGGGCCCGCTCGACTTCGGGCGCAGTCGTTGCCTGCCGACGCTATGCGCAGGCAGGCAAGTGTCACGCAGTCCGTTCAGCAGATCCTCATTCCTCATTCCTCATTCCTCGTTCCTCATTCCTCCCCCTTCCCCCACCCCACTCTCTCCCAAGCTTCCGGCGCGGGGTGCTTGAAGGTGGCGCCGGCGGGGCCGAACCAGGGGTTGGGGGCGACGATGAGGGCGCCGTGGGCTTCGGCGAGCCATGCGGCCCACCAACTGAAGGAGCTGTTGGCCATCACCACCGCGCCGCAGCGGCTCATGATCCAGAGGTCCCGCTCGGGGGCGCCGCCGGGCGTTGAGACCACGCGGGTTGCAATGGGAAGCGTGACCTGCGCCGCGGCCCACTCGGGGTCGTCGGTGAAGACCAGGGCCTCGCGCAACTCGGGACGTTCCGCGCCGATCCTGCGGATCGCCTCCTGCTGATACGAAAGCGGCACCACCGGGTGCATCGGCGATGACGCGGCGCTGGTGTAGTCGCCGCGCCGCACGTGCACGGCTATGGCGCCGGCGTCGGCGCCGAGAGCCAGAGCGTCGGCGTCGAACTGCATCCGACGGATCGGCCGAAGTGCGCGGCGCAGGGCCTCCTCGATTGGGGCGAAGTAGTCGCGCTGCTGCCAGTAGCCGGTGAGGACCACGTCACGCGCCTCGCGGGCGGAGGCAACTTCCGGCCGGTTCGCCTCGAGCGGCTCGCCGCCCATGCGGTCGAAGAGGCAGAGCGTGTCGCCGATCATGACCCGGCCGCCGGTGTGGCGCAGGGCCCTCCAGAGTCCCGGCATTCGCAAGACCACCGATGGGGCGAGCCGAGGAACGCCGCGCGGCACCTGAACGCCCCAGGCTTCGAGCGAATACGCCCGAAGCCGATCCTGATCGAGGAGAGCGGTGTCGAAGACCAGCACGCGACCGCTGGCCTCGGCCAGTGCGCGTCCTGCGGCGTACTGGAAGAGCTGGTTGCCCATGCCTCCGAGCAGCCGCACGATGACGCGACCTGTGCCGCTGCGTCGAGGGGGTGAGCTCGATGTCCGAGCGGTGGCCCCGTCGTCGCAATTGCCCTCGCCGGCATTCATGCGCCGCCCCGCGGGGGTGCGGCGCCGTCGGCGCCCAAGCCCCAAGCCGCTCCGCTTCGGCGAGCGCGGACGAAGTAGCCGACGGTGAACTCCGAGTCGCCGATTCGGGAGTCGATGAGCCTTAAGAGAAGCGCCGCCGGCAGCAGCGTGCCGATGCCCAGCAGCAGAATCGGGGCGAGCCAGATCCGGCCTCCCGACACCTCCCGACGCAGGCGTCGCAGGGCCCACTCGCACCACTGGGCGAAGTGGCTGAAGGAGCCGTCGTTGGGAATCACTTCGATGGCCTCGAAACCCGCCTCCGCGAGAAACCGCCGATACCACCATGGTGTGTAGCCACCGTAGTAGTGGTGGGGCTCCTGATGCAGACCGCTCCCAAGCGGCGCCGTGATCAGCGCCGTGCCGCCGGGACGGAGCACGCGGCCCATCTCGCGGACCACTCGGATCGGCTCGGGCACGTGCTCGAGCACCTCGGTGCAGAGGACGACATCGAAGGCGCAATCGGCCACCGGAATCGAACTCGCATCGCACACGTAGTCGAGCTGTCCATAGCCGCCCTGGCGGATCTGGGCATCGTCAAGCGGGGTCGCGTCCTGGGCCTCGTAGCGGCAATGGCTGAAGAGCTTTCGATAGGGACAGCCGCCCGCGCCGATGTCGAGCACTCTTGCCCCCGGGGCAATCTGCGCCGCCTGGGCGGCGACCCAGTCGTCGCGCTGCAACTGATTCCAGTTGCGAAGGAGATGCCTCATGAGGAGTGGCTCTCCGTCGCGGTCGCCGGGCGCACGAACTCGAAGAGACCGCAGGCGTAGTTCGAGTTCCGAGCGTCCTCGGGTGTCGCCCCGCGCCGTATCGATCCGTCATCACCGACCAGATCGAAGCGCTCCAGCCGAAGCGGCGTGAAGCGCGAGGCGAACTCCGCCGCGTCGAAGACGTGATGGGCGTTGAACTCGACCCGCGGTCGACCCACCGGAGTGGAGACGTAGAGGCGTCCCTGCGGAGCCAGGACTCGCGCGAGTTCGCCAATTGCCCGGCTCGGGCCGTCGGGATCGAGCGGATCGCCGTACCGGCCGAGTCCGATGTGCTCGATGACGTGCAGGCAGGAGAGCGAAGCGATCGAACAATCCGGCCGGGCGAGGTCGGTCAGATTCCCGGCAGCGCATTCCAGTCCGGAGAGCGCCACCGGCAGAGGGCGGATGTCGATGAACTCCGTCGGCACGAAGGCCGAGAAGGCCGCGACCAGGCGCACATCGCTTCCGATGTCGACGTGCTTGGCGGGTCGCTGATCGGCGAGTCGCCGACAGAGCCACGCCGCCTGATGAAAGTAGTGGGGATCGAAGGGTGTCCGCGGCAGGTGATCGCCGAGCTGCGGATAAAGATTGCGCAGGTGAAGGGGCAGGCCGCGGCGGCGCAGCGCGAGGTAGTCGCCCGCGAAGCGCGGGAGCGACAGGAGCCCGCGCAGGCGGCGCAGGTCGATTGCGGTCTCGAGCAATCGCCGGAGGAGGTGGGGCATCAGGTCGGCGGCTGTGGAACGCGATGGGTGAGCGGGAGCTCGAGAAACGGTGGACGTGGTCCGCCGATGTGCCGATCGGCGGGAATGCCGAATCCGGCGAGGAAGAAGGCGAGTCGGCCCAGAAGCGCCAGCCCGATGGTGACGAGCAGGATCCTGCGGCGCAGCGCCGGCGTCGCAGTGGCCAGTGCGGCGATGGCCACGGGCAGTTCGACGAGGAGATAGCGTGGCTGCACGAAGGCCACCAGGGCGGTGCCCAGCCAGATGATCAGGAAGTGGACGGCAAGGCCACGGGCTTCGAGATCGTCGCGGCGGCGCAGACGGACGAAGGTCACGAGAAGCCCCGCAATCACGATGATGCCGCTTACGGCCTGGCCGATTCCGATGACCGAGGGCCCCCCATCGACGGTGACCACACCCATCCGCCAGATGCAGCCCAGAAGGTTTGCCGCGAGTCGGTACCAGATGGCGAGGGCGTTCCACGCCGGGTCGTTCCAGCCGCGTTCGCCGAGGGCTCGGCCGATCTCTCCGATTGCCCCCTCGCGCCCGACGACCTGCGTCGACTGAAGCGGCCAGAGCTGCGGACTGAGGTCGTAGAACGCAAGCCCCATCAGCCGCTCGCCGACGGCAAAGAGGACCACGCCGACGGCCAGCGAGAATGCGGCGATGCCGGTCAGGACGAGCACCGGTCGCTTCACACCGCGGATGAGCAGCGACGCCACGAGGATCGCCGCGAACATGATCGACTGCTCAAGTCGCACCGGAGCCGTCACCAGGATGGTCAGCACCGCCAGGGTGGCGTGTCGCCGAGTCGGGGCGACCGCAAAGAGCGCCGTCGCCGCCGCGGAGATCAGCGCAAACGGCTCCTTGGTCGGCCCGAAGGTCAGCACCCAGAGCCAGGGATTGAGGGCCATGGCCGCGCCGGTCACGATCGCGGCGCGGGCGTTGGCGACTCGACCGGCGGTGAGGGTCACGATTGCGGTGGTGATTGCCAGGAGGATCGCGTTGAGCGCGCTGTTCGCGTGCGGACTCACCTGGTAGAGCCAGAGAAAGAGGTACCCCGGTCGCGAGAGCAGGAGGGGGGTCTCCGGCGTCGCTGCCGCGAAGTTGCGATGCCAGGCCACGGCGTCGGCGACCACCAGTCCGGCGCTGAAGTCGTCGGTCCAGAGCTGCGAGGCCACGATGCCGTAGAGACTCGCGAGCGCGAGATACAGAAGCGCGGCGCCGAGTGCTGCTCGCCTGCTGTCGGCGGAGCTGCGCTCGTCGCTGAGACGGGTGGAGGGGGATGAAGCGGGCTGGGGGGAGTCGGGCACGGGCGCGATCTTCGGGGCGTCGGGATCCACGCCACGTGAAGGCGGCGTCAAAGGTGCTACGTTACCCGTGCGACCCGGTCGCGCCGAAGCATGCGATCCACCGGACGAGTGCGCAGTCTTTTTGCCACCACTGCCGGACAGATCGGCGAGGGGGCGCTGGCCTTCCTCTTCGTCCCCGTCTTTCTCGCGCTCCTGGGCGATGAGGGATGGGGCCTGGCGGCACTGGTGCCGCTGGTCAACGCCATCATCGGAATCGCTGGTTTTCCGCTCGCGACCACGATCAACCGCGAGCTTTCGCGGCTGGCGCGACTCCCCCATGGCCAACCCCATGGCCAACCCCATGGCCAACCCCATGGCCAACCCGACGCGACCGTGGATCTCGGCCCTGCTCCGGGTGCGGGTACGGAAGCGGCGACTGGGGCTGCGGCACCAGCAGCCTTACGGGGGGGCGGTGATTCGGACCGGAGTGGCACTCCGACGTTCGATCCGGCCGATTGTCACCGCGTGGTTCGCACAATCGGGGTCCTCTTCGGGGCAATTGCGGCGCTCACCGCGATGGGCGTCTGGATGGCGGCACCATGGATTGCCGAGCACTGGCTGCGACCCGGCGAGATCGATCGGGAGTCGTGCACCGCGGCGATCCGCTGGGTGGGGGTGACGGCGGCGTTTCTCGTCCCTCGTCAGGCGGCCCTCGGCGCACTCTTCGGACTCGGTCGTCCGCTGGCGGCGAACGGCCTCAGCCTGGCCACGGCGTGTCTGGCGACGATCGTCGGTCTGGTGGTTGCAGGGCCGCTTGATGGCGGACCCGTTGCCTTCATCGCCTCGCAGGCGATCTGCCAGGCCGTGGGCACCCTGACCACCACGCTCTGGGTGGGTGCGTCGCTGCCGCGTGTGGAGCCGGGTGCGCCGCGCGGGCCCGATCTCTCGACCTGGTGGAGGCTCTGGCCCTTTGTCCGGGGCATGCTTGCAATTGCGGCCCTCGGAGTGATCTTCGGACAGCTCGATCGCATCGTCGTGAGTCGAGCGCTGCCGCTGGGCGAGTACGGCCTCTACGCCGCAGCGGCCACACTCGCGAGCGGACTGAGTCTTCTTCTTCGCGCCGTCAATCTCGCGAGCTTTCCGGATCTCAGTCGAGTCTTCGCCCACGCCACCGAACACGCCGAGGGCGAGCGCCGCAGCGCCCTCCACCGCTGGTGTCAGGCCTCGATGACAATTGTGGTTCCCGCGGCAGTCACACTCTGCCTCTTCCCCGAAAGCTCGCTTGCGGCGTGGCTGGGGCCCGAGATCGTGCGTGAACCGATGCCCGGGGTGCTGAGCGCACTGGCGGCGGGGTGGCTCCTCAACGCCTTGGCAACCGTGCCCTTCTCGGCAGCGTTGGCCGCGGGATGGACGCGCTTTCAGATCACCCAGAATGTGCTCGCACTCGGGGTTGCACTCCTTGCGCTTGTCATTCTGGTTCCCTGGCTCGGGGCAGTCGGGGCCGCGCTGATCTGGACTTCGATCAACGCGGTGGCCGTCCTGGTCGGAATCCCCTTCGTCTTCTTTCCACGGACACTTCCCAGCGCTCGCCGAGAGTGGATCGTCGGCGACGTGCTGACGCCGCTCGTGACCATGCTCCTCGCCGCAGTCGGCCTGCGGCTGGCCCTGCCGACCCCGACGGGGCGCGGCGAGGCGATTGCACTGGTCGTCGCCGTCGGCGCCATCCTCTCGGTGCTTGCGCTCTTCACCTGCCCGGTGGCCCGGCAGGCGCTGGGGCTGCGGGTGAGAGGGCGTTTGAAGCCGCGGTAGGGCTATTCCGTCACGAATGCGCGGTCGGGATCGATGTGGGTCTCGGGTCGAAACCACGCGCCGCTCGGAGCCGGGCTCTCGAGAAGAGTGAACGCCAGTCGCTTGGGGCGGCGTCCGGCGAGACCGGGAAGCCGCGGCGACTCGTCCGCGAGCGCGGGAGCGGGGGTGGGGGCTTTGGAAGTCCAGGTGGCCTCGAGCCGCGTCACCACGCGATCGTTCTCGCGGGCCTCGAACACGACGAGCGTCGGTTCTCCGCGCCGTCCCGAGATCTCGGGGTTCCGACGCGCCGTGAAGCGCAGCGTGCCGTCCTCCTGGCGCACGGGATCGATCGAGACGTCGTATCCCGACTCCAGCTTTCGCAGCAGTCGTCCGACGATCAGCATCTCGGTCGAGTCGCGCAGTTCGCCGCGCCGCGCCAGCAGTTCACGCGAGCGGCTGATCCAGACCGGGCCCTGCGGCGGGACGATCCAGTAGCGCTCGCCGTCAAAGCCCGAGATCTGCGCCGGGGCGCGGTTGGGAAGTCCCAGTCGTGCCACGAAGCGTCCGCCGGGGCCGATGTCGACGGTGCCTTCGCGCATCGCCCCGGGTCCCGTGCCATCTCGCTCGATGCTGACCGAGTACCGCCGTGGGCCGGCCTTGTTCATCCCCTCCAGCACCGAGGGCAGATCGGCGATGGCCACGGGCGTGGTGGTCGTCGCAATCCGGGCGAGGAAGAGGGAGATCACAACCAGCGCCAAGGCGGGCACCATGCTCGCGAGCCAGGCCCGATGCCGCGCGGTCCGTCCCTGAATAACCCGGGCTGGAATAACCCGGGCTGGAGCAACCTGGGCTGGAGCAACCCGGGCCCGCGGCTTGGAAATCGAACCATCAATTGGAATGGCAATGACCGCCTCGACGACCCGGCGCTCGATCGCTGCGGCCTCGCCCGGGGCCAGCACCCGAAGCAGGCCGTGGACCACGCGCTCGTCGGCGAGCGCCTCCAGGGCGCGCTGATCGGCCGCTCCCGGCTCGGCGTCGAGAATCGAGAAATCCGGCGCCGCGTGGGCGAGGTCGGTGGTGCAATCGTCGGGCTTCGGGAGTGTGCGCCCGTGCTCGTGACTCCCGTGCTCGTGATTCCCGTTCTCGTGATTCCCGTTCTCGTGATTCCCGTTCTCGTGATTCCCGTTCTCGTGATTCATGTGCCGGCCTCCGCCAGAATTCCCTTGTTGCGGAGACAGTCGGCCAGGGCTTGGCGAGCGCGCTGCACGCGCTTGCGCAGCGTCTCCCAGTCGAGACCAAGCACCTTCGCTGCGGTGTGCGTGTCCTGCTCGCGGACATAGACCAGGTCGATTGCGGCGCGCTGCCCCTCGGGCAGCGCCGCCAGGCACTCCTGAAGCGCGGCCACGCGCTCCGGCAAGGTGTCGCCGGAGAGGCGATCGAGCCTGGTGAAACGGGCCGCGACCAGTTGCTCGAAGTTCTCGAGTCGCTTCCGCAGCCGTCCGCGGGCGCGGAGCAGAACGAGCAGGCGATTGCGGGCGATGCCACGGAGCCAGGGGGCGAAGGGTCGGGTGCGGTCGAAGGTCTCGAGCGCCTTCCAACTGTCGATGACGGCCTGCTGGAACGCTTCCTCGACGATGTCGTTGCTGTCGCAGAGCGAGCGCAGATACGCCGTGAGCATGCCCGCGTGCTCGCGGATCAGAATCTCGAAGGCGGTGCGGTCGCTGGACATGGGCTTCGACTCGTTGTGCCGGACGGGCTGGCGACGGGACCGGCAATGTGGTGAGAAAGGGGGTTCCAGGTCTCAACTCGACTGCCCGAGGCCGCCCCCGGGGGCCGGAGTGGCGATGACGGCCGCCAGCCTTCCGGTGACACCGTGGTCCCGTCGATGGCTGAAGAAGAGCTCGGCATGCGACGCGGTGCAGAGCGGTGCTCCGTCGAGGCGCTCGCCGGTGACCCCTGCGCACTCGAGGCGCCGCGCTGCGGCGGCGAAGAGATCGACGTGCGGCCGCGGCCACTCCGGGCGTCGGACGACGGCGTCGGCGAGTCCCGCCTCGTCGAAGGCGGTGGCCACCTCTTCACCCACTTCGAAGGCCTCGAGCCCAATCGCCGGCCCGATGGCGGCCAGGAGGAATGACGGACTCGATCCGAACATCTGCTGCATCTGGCGGATGGTGGCGCCGATTGCGTCGGCGACCAGGCCGCGCCAGCCGGCGTGGATTGCGGCGACTCCCCCGGTGACCGGACAGGCGACGAGAATCGGGGCGCAGTCGGCGACGGTCACCAGCAGCGCTCGATCCCGGTCGCGGGTGATCACGGCGTCGGCCTGTGGTGGTGGCTCGGGCCAGCGACCGCGGCAGATCGCCACCTGGGCGCCGTGCACCTGATGGGGCGACACGATCTCGCAGCCGGTCATGCCGCAGGCATGCAGCAGGCGGCGACGATTCTCTCGAGTGAGGTCGGCGGAATCGGTTCCCCCGACGGAGGAGCGTCCGCCGCAGTTCAAGCTCGCAAAGGGTGCAGCGCTCACGCCCCCGAGACGGGTGCCGAAGCCATGTCGAACCCCGAGATTCCCCAAGTTCGGGGAGTGGAACAAGACCACGCCGTCGACCTCGACACGTGCAAGCGGCCGTGGTTCACGCGGTGGCACTGGGTCGGAGGATAGAGCAGGGTGCGGGAGGTTGCGTTTACGATCCGCCCATGATCAATGGTTCCAATGGTTCCAAGGGTTCCAAGGGTTCCACGTCGCTCCCGTTGGATGTGATCCTCGTCAACGCGATCACGCTGCTTCTGGCCTTCGTCGCGGCGCTTCGGACCGGCAATCGCGAGTTCGTCTTCTACATCGCGGTGATGGTGGTGCTGATCGCCCTCGTCCTGCTGGTGCACCAGCGCGTGGGGTTCTCTGTTGGCGTCCTGCGCTGCCTCACGATCTGGGCGGTGCTGCACATGGCGGGAGGGCTGGTACCCGTTCCCGGAGGCCTTCCGATCCTCGGCGAGCAGCGGGTGCTCTATTCGCTCTGGATCGTGCCCGACCGACTCAAGTACGACCAGCTCGTGCACGCCTTCGGCTTCGGTGTCGTCACATGGGCGTTCTGGCAAGGTCTCTCGAGCATGGGCGGAAGCGCCGCTCGTCCGACCAGCGGAGCGGTCTTCATCTCGATGTGCGCCGCTCTGGGCTGCGGGGCGTTGAACGAAGTCGTCGAGTTCGCCGCCACCCAGCTCCTCCCCAGCACCAACGTGGGCGGGTACGAAAACACCGGCTGGGATCTCGTTGCCAACACCGTCGGCGCGACGATCGCCGGGGCGCTGATCCGCATCCGCATACTCAGATAGGCGCGGCGCGAGCGGCGGATGCGAAGCGCGCCCGGCTGCCGTGTGCCACGGTGGGGTTGTGCGACCGTGGCATCCAGACATCCAGGTTGCGTGGCGTCCAGGGCTTCCCGCCAACGAAAAACGGCACGCGACGCGTGCCGTTCTTCAGTGGGCCAGGGCAGACTCGAACTGCCGACCTCACCCTTATCAGGGGTGCGCTCTAGCCATCTGAGCTACTAGCCCTACACCTGCGGTGCCGAGCCGAACGGGGTTTCGAATCCTGGACGGCTGCTCCGCAAAGGGCGAGAGGATAGCAGGGCGGTCCGGGCGAGGAAAGGACGGGGAAAGGACGCGTTCGGGCACATGGGTGACATGGGTGACACTTCGATCCGGGCACATGGGTGACACTCACCGCCACTGCACCGAATCGGCCCCGACCAGCGCGGCGAGGCGTGCGAGTGCCTCGCCGAGCGCCGCCTTTCGGGCTCGCGTCGCCCGAACGCCCTCCTCCCACGAGTGCCCTTCGACCACCACGCGGCCGCGGTCGCGATCGTGGCTTGCGTTGAGCCGACCGACCAGCCGCGCGCCCTCCAGAATCGGCAGCGTGTAGTAGCCGTGGATTCGCTTCGCCGCCGGCACGAAGGCCTCGAACCGGTAGTCGAAGCCGAAGAGCCGCGCCGCCCGGGCTCGATCGCGAAGGAGGGGGTCGAAGGGACTGAGGAGGCGGATGCGCTCCGGAGCGTCGGGGGCGGCATCGTGCAGATCGCGCCACGCGGGCAGGGCGAAGGCGTCCCGCGCTGTGCCGCGATGATCCGCGACGCGAACCGGAGTCACGCGTCCGTCGCGGGCGGCGCGCTCGAGCCAGGCCCGGCTCTCCGCGAGTGACGCCGTGTGCCAATAGGCCGCGAGCTCGCGCGGCGTGGCGATGACCAGGCGCTCGAGCGCCGAGGCGCAGGCCCACTCGACGTGGACGCGGCGCGATGGCGCAGGACGGGCGTGAGCCTCGGTGAAGACTCGTTCGGATAGGTCGTAGACCTTCTCGAAGCGCTCGCGTCGAGCGATTGCGAGTGTTCCGGTGCGCCACAGGAACTCCAGCGCCGCCTTCTCAGGCGACCAGCTCCACCAGCCTTGGCCTTTGCCCTGGCCCTGGCCCTTCCCTTGCGCTCGCGGGTCAGCCGAGGCGCCCGACGTCGCGGCACGGTCTCCGAGAAAGTCCCGCGTCTGCAACGGGCCCTCGGCGCGGATTCTCGCCTTCACGCGGCGCAGGACCAGCTCCGGGCTCGCTCCCATCCGCTCGCGCCACCACGCGTCCTGCTGGATCCGAGTGCGGGAGACGACGAAGCGCAGCTTCCAATGCTCGTACCAGCGCAGCGGAATGATCGAGGCGTCGTGCGTCCAGTGTTCGAAGAGATGTCGCGTGTCGCCCTCGAGAAGCGTTCGCAGCGACTCGTGGCGATACTCGTCGAGCCGGGCGGCGAGAGTGAGGTGGTGGGCCCGCTCGATGACGTTGATGGAGTCGACCTGCACGAAGCCGAGTCGTTCGATGGTCGCCGCGACACGCTGCGGAGGCGCCTTGCCCTCGGGCGAGTCCAGCAGCCCCTGCCCGAGGAGCATCAGACGGGCTGCGTCGCGGGCCGAGATGACCGGGAGCGGTGTGATTGGGGAGGGACGTGGCATGGTGTTGGCCGGAGTGTTGGCCGGAGTGTTGGCCGGGGATCCAAGGCGGTGACCGCACGCCGATGCAACCGGCCGGTCGCCAGTATGATCGTCCCCTTTCCCACCCCCCAGACCTCACCCACCCATGCGTCGAGCCAAGATCAGCATCATCGGAGCCGGAAACGTCGGAGCAACCTGTGCCCATTGGGCCGCTGCCAAGGAGCTGGGCGACATCGTCCTGCTCGACATTCCCGAGCGGGAAGGCGTCGCCAAGGGCAAGGCCCTCGATCTGTCCTGCTGCGCACCCATCGAGCGGTTCGACGCCCGCATCAGCGGGACCAGCGACTACGCCCACACCGCCAACAGCGACGTGATCATCGTCACTGCCGGCCTGCCGCGCAAGCCGGGCATGAGCCGCGACGATCTCATCGCCACCAACGTGAAGATCGTCAAGAGCGTCGCCGAGCAGGTTGCCAAGCACTCGCCCGAAGGCGTGATGATCGTCGTCAGCAATCCGCTCGACGCGATGGTCTACACCGCGTGGAAGGCCTCGGGATATCCGACCCATCGAGTCATCGGTCAGGCCGGGGCCCTCGACGTCGCCCGCTTCCGCGAGTTCATCGCCATGGAGCTTGGCATCTCGGTCGAAGACATCCAGGCGCTCCTGCTCGGTGGCCACGGCGACGACATGGTTCCGCTCCCGCGGTTCTCGTCGGTGCATGGCATTCCCATCTCGCAGCTCCTCTCCAAGGAGAAGATCGACGCCTGCGTGCAGCGGGCCAAGGTCGGCGGCGGCGAGATCGTGAACCTGATGGGCACCAGCGCCTATTACGCTCCGGCGTCAGGCTCGGTGCAGATGGCCGAGGCGATCCTCAAGGACAAGAAGCGGATCATCCCCTGCGCCGCGTACTGCGAGAAGGAGTACGGCGTCGGTCCCAAGGGCGCCGGCTACTTCGTCGGCGTGCCGGTCCTGCTCGGATCGAAGGGCGTCGAGAAGGTGATCGAGATCGAGCTCGACGGCGACGAGAAGAAGTTGATGGACGAGTCGATCTCGCACGTCAAGGATCTGGTTGGAATCGTGCGGAAGACGTTTCCAGAGCTGGCTTGAGCGCTGCTGGTTTGAGCGCTCCGTTCGGCCCTTCGGGCCGACACTCGCTTTCGCGGGGGCGCAGCAGGTTGGAGCGAGTTGCGTGAGCGCTCCGTTTGGCCGAGTTGCGTGAGCGCTCCGTTCGGCCCTTCGGGCCGACACTCGCTTTCGCGGGGGCGCAGCGGGTTGGAGCGAGTTGCGTGAGCGCTCCGTTTGGCCCTTGGGGCCGACACTCGCTCTGGCGCGGATACCGTCCGACGTGCGAACCCCGCACCCCGCCCCTCATTCCTCGTTCCTCATTCCTCATTCCTGATCCCCTACCCCCCGCCCCCCA
>Ga0163155_10003726_pt1 | contig 16199 bp, 9 predicted proteins | sample OliLakLV19SP4G1_FD_148611 | JGI IMG/M metagenome (GOLD analysis project Ga0163155, IMG submission 148611) | Freshwater microbial mat bacterial communities from Lake Vanda, McMurdo Dry Valleys, Antarctica - Oligotrophic Lake LV.19.SP4.G1 | ecosystem: Environmental > Aquatic > Freshwater > Lake >... | reverse complement strand
AACCATTTGTATTTTTAACCCGCATCAAGCTCTTACTCTTATTGCCTGCTTCGCAGGGAAGTCACCTGAAACATGAAGGTGGGTCAACATGCAAGAATGATGGGTCAACATGGCAAGAATTTACACACAGCGACTGTGATAGACCTACTATCATCTTCTATACAGCATTCTCGTACCAACATATCTTTCGGTACTTAATTCACGGCACACCCTGCGCCTGTGGGGACACCGACCTTGGAGTCCGGGTGAACCTACCACGGTAGCAAAAACTGGCGCAATAAAAAACCCGGCATCGCCGGGCTTTGTTATTATTGCAAATGTCTTCCCCACCATTTTATTCGACCATCATTCAAAAAATGATAGTCAGGTAGTTTCCCCGTTTTTTTATACATCTTAAACCATTCTCGATAGTGTTCAACCATCAAATTAATGAGGCAATTGTTGTTATTAATTTCTTGTTTTTTTTCAGAATCATACAAAACAGGATAACACCCAATGCGATAAGTAACCGGGTTATACGCTATTCGGTTAATAATAAATAACGCTTCGATTCTTATGGAAAAATTCTTAGATACAGGAGATACATTATAACATCCCGGATACTCAAAGTTGTCATAAGATTGAACAGAACTACAACTATTCGATGTATCGGAAGCAAATTGTAACAGATATTCAACGACCTTCAATTTAATTGAGTCTTGAAGTTTATAAATACTTGCATAATCATAATACTTTCTTCGTAACGAGTCAAGAAGAACTCCATCTTCCCTCACCTCTACTTCCAATTTAATATAACCAATAGCACAAGTCTGCTTAGATACTTTAATGATTTCTACTTGCCCAAAAACCTTATTATAACTAAAAAGAAAGAACATACTTAAAAGCATACATAGATTAAAGCTTCCTTTCATAATAATTAATTTAAAAGTGAAAGAATTTTATTCCAAAAATCGGCATTAGAGCTACTATTTTGCCTGGCCGATTCTACATCTACCGATATGCCTGTATAGTTTTGACGAGGTCGATTATCTTCAAAAAAACTAGTCTCCATATTGGGGTCGGGAGTTCCATCATGATTTGCCGCTTGGTCTCTGGTACCATTAGCAATGCCCTTCCAATATCCATGCTTTGCATTCCACTTGCCTGTCTTGCTATCCTTAGTTGCAATATGCTGATAGTCCTTTTTCCCAATTGATGTTAACACGAACCCGTCAGCACTATTTTCTGTTAAAGTTGCCTTTGCCCAATCAACCGCAATACCTTCCTCTTTCAAAATCTGAGTCAGAAATGCATCTCCCCTTTTATCATCCTCCTTTCCATATTTTTCATAAATAGGTAAATAGAACATCCCAGATGTTAATGCATATCCATAGCAATTAGAGGACATGTCATACGGAGATTCTGTCACAATGTTTCCATCTGCATCAGTAAAAGTCTGACTTTTTAATTTCCAAGCTTCGACTGGAGTACCTGCATTTGTGTAGATAGTGTAAACTTCATATTCGGCAGTAGCACCTGGCTTTCCATCCCATGCACTAGTTGTAATTTTTTCTGTTCGACCAGTTGAAGTAGCGATTATTTTGCCGTCCTTGTCTACAATAAAATTGCCATTCTTATCTATAAATCTAACTGGATTATTTAAAGCATATTGATATGGGGATACCCCGTTGTAAACTTCAGAATATTTATCCTGTGTATGCCAACGCATTATTTGTGGGTCATACATTCTTGCTCCATAATCCATCCACTCTAATCCACTTCCATCGGAGAACTCTTTTAATTGTTTTTCTTTTCCATTAAACTGATACTTATTCTCTAATTTACCTGCAGCCTTCGAACTTATGCCAGCCATGGTAAGTCCGAAAGGATAATAATGCGTTTCTTCCAATATCGGTCCTCTTATATGCGTCACCTGTAAATTATCAAAGAACACATCAAACTTGCTTTCATTGCTGCAATACACATAAATATAACCGTTTTTCGGGATAGACATTGTAGGAATTGTTCCCAAATCATGATTTTTTAACACCCCATTACCGCTGGCATCAGTTCCAACCATGTCAAACCCACCACTTACATATTTGAACTGGTCATCGAGAACGATCCAGTTTATGGAAGCTCTGGGGCGGCTGTCTTCTTGTGCAGGTTGGTTGCCGATCAGCCCACTTATACCGGTCGGAAATCCAGCCTGCCCGGTTATTTGGGAACCTGTGGCACCATGGCTATTCACCACAGCCGAACCTGCAAATGCATTAATCAATTCAGCTAGGATCACACTATTGGTGGGTCCACTATACCCGCCGCCGGAAGGCTTTCGGTGGTAAGATTTTCCAAAAATATTAATTTGATCACCCGCCATTACTTTCAATGCAATACCCAGACCCATCTTATTGGCATTTGTATTGACGGATGCATTCAAGCGGTATAACTGATCACTGTTCGCTGTCGTGTTGCTGTAGGGGCTATTATTATAGGGAGGGTTACCATTATTGTTTGCATAGTCCGGGATCCCGTTTGCAGAAGATTTTGGAACAACGTTCGGTGTATTGATTGCATAATAATCATCTTCCGTTGAAAGGGCCGTGCCCCCGTTGTGCGTCACATTTTCGAGGGTTGCTGCAGGGTATACATCCTGTTGTTGTTCCTCGGTCAATACCATGCGTACATTTCCCAGATGATCTTTCAGCATATAATCGTACTGAAAACTGGCTGCCAGGTTGCCTGCGGCTGGTTTAAAACGTATGCGGCCTTCTTCATGGGGGATAAACTGTAACACATCATTTTCATACACTGCGCCGCCCATGTATAAAGTTGTTTTACCGGGCTGCCCGATTTCAGTTGTTGTCTTTTGCAGTTTATTACCTCCTGCATCGTAAGTATAGCTAATCGTTCCCTTGTCTGTTCCGTTATCATTCTTTACTGCTATTGTTGCCGGTAGATTCAGGTAGTTGTATGTAATAGCGCCACCGCTTATTAAATCATTGCCGGTTACACCATTTATCCGTTTGTTAAGATCGGTTACCAGGTTGCCGTTTCTGTCGTATCCATAATCGGTGGCCGTTGTATTCTTGTCGGTAAAGTCGCCCAGTTTGTTATCTACTGTTATAGCATCGGCCACCGCCTGTAATTTGTTGGTGTTGGTAAAATAACTATAGGTAAGCTGGTCTATGGGGTTGGTGGGGCTTGCACCGAGTTTCCAGCCATATTGGGTCATGGCTTTTATATTTCCATTGGCATCGTAGGCACTGGCAGCATTTATTCCATCACCCATTTGCACTTTATAGTTCATGGTGGTGGCGTTCCATGCGTTAATACCATCATCCTGTTTAAAATCTCCCTTCATCAGCCGGTTGGCGGCATCATAGCCAAAATCATATTTACGTTTTACATCATCACCATCACTTTTCCATATCATCCCGGTTATATTCCCATTGTATTGCGCCGCAGTATAGTTATCAATGGTGCTATTGGTTAATTTATCATAGCCCAGCTCAAAACCAAATCTTATAGTACCGCTTTGCCCTGTTGTAGCAAGGTAGCTTCTGTTCATCCCCAGCATCCAGCCTCTAATATTGTAATCGTAGTTTAATGTTTCTAACGGCCCTGTTACAGTGGCATTATTGCCGATAGATTTTTTCTTTAGCTGCCCCAGCTTATCGTATTCATTGCTTAGTATTAATTGTTCTGGTTTGCTTACGGGCAAACTATTGATAGTGCTGTTTATGGTCTTTTTTACATTCAGAACACGTCCTAAATCATCGTAAGTCATTTTTGTAATTACGATATGTTCCTGTGCAGTAGGTGCATTTTTTTGCTGGCGTTGTATCATCACCAACGGCTGCCCCGCCCAGGTGTATTGTGTAGTTATTATATCTGTACCGCCTGTTATGTTAGTGCTTTGCACTTGAATGGGTCTGCCTTTTTCATCGTAAAAGCTAACGGTGTATACATAAGTATTGGCTGTACCCAATACTTTTACCCTGCTGCCAGTTGGCATACCTTTTAGCTGCTGCGTGACTGTGTTGGCCTGTGCATAGGGCCAGTTGTTGTTTGATGCTGTTTGAAAATAGGTATCGTAACTATTGTTGTAAGTAGCTGGCAATGGGTTGCTATAAGTGCTGAGCCAGGTGTAACTATCGTAAAATGATTTGGTAAGCTCTTCAAACGTTTGGCCGCTGAGATTTGGATAAGCTACGCTTAGCGATGCCTGTGATTTATGATAAGCTCTGTCATTTCCGTTTATCCATAACCCTGTTGTTGTTGGACGGTTAAAATCATTTTCATACAAAGTGTACATCCATTTCCCCTGTAATCGAAGATTAGCATCTTGTGTTAATACCAGTCTGTCCCTGGCGTCATATACCATCCAGACTTCCCCAGCACCCGGTACTTTTTTCATTACCATCCTGTTTCTTTCATCATACTCATAGCGGAAGCATTGTTCCGCAAGTATTGTTGCATCAGTTAATACCCAACCAGGACTTATTAATTCAACTCCCCCTGGTTGAATAACACAACGTAAATTATTTAAATCATCATAAATATAATAGGTGCAAAGCCAGCCGTTGTAACCCCTCCCTGTTCCATCATCTTCCGTTCCGGTAGTAGTTCCTATCTGTACTTTCTTTAATATTACTTTCCCTTCTTTGTCTTTAAATTCAATTACCTGTTTGCCATGTTCATCTGCGGTGGCACTTTTATATAGCTCTCCGGCTGGGTATATGCCCCCATTTATTGTTGTGTTAATGGTATAGCTGCCAAAGGTTCCGGCATTATCAGTTACATTCCATATCCTAACTGCATCTGTTGCCGTATTTACCCAATACTTCATTTCCACACCACGGCTGCTGCCGACCCAGCTATTACCCGGAGCCATCGCTTTTTCTGTCCGGTTTAAAGGACTTGCTTCAAAATTTGTTTTGCTGTAAAAGAACGTTTCGTTCTGGCTGCCATACTGCGCCGTCATAAATGTAGCTTGCTGTTGAAAGGGATTGAACTTAAACTTGCCGTCTGTAATTGATATATTGTTTCCAGTATTATTAGCTACAAAAGGCAGGTACTTATATTGCTCCCTGCCAAAATCATCATACAAAACAGGGCTTACCATATCGGCCAGTGTGCCACTGGTTGTTTCCAGGCTGCCTTGCTTTATTACTGTTTGCAGTGGTCTGCCCAATCCATCAAAATATTGCGTAGCTTCTTTTGCATCTTTTAGCGGCCTTGTCATCAAGTTGTTGCCATCCTGCTCTGGCGCAACTGCATCCCAGGTGCGGATAAAGTTTACCTGCGTGCCAGCGGGGTATGGGTTTTGGGCAATTACCGTTTGCAAACCTGTTATCAGCAGGCTGCAACCAATCATAATCCCGTATGCAGCATTTTTATTCATGCTTGTTCGTTTTAATTATTGTTATTCCATTCCCTTGGTACTGCCCTTCATTATAAATTCAATGTCTTCTGCACTGATGCACCACTTATTTTTGAATGCGGCCGCAGCACCCCATAGAGTTGGCCCGTCTCATTACCAAAATACTTATACCCCGGTCCGGCTACATCTATATCAAAGCCATCATTTAGCTCCTCATCTGTCAGCCAGTTAAATAAAGGGTGTTGCTGCGCCCCTGATGTTCTCCGGGTGTACATGCCTTCGGTTACCAGTATATGGATACCCAGTTTGCTTCTGTACCATTGTTGCAACTGGGTTTTTTGTGCAATCGTATATCCATCTTCATAAGAAGGCACGGCAATAATCTTTAGCGTTGCAATATGTGCAGCTCCCAGGGTGTCTAAGGAATAAAGCATAGAGTCGGAAGCGGCATTTTGTACCAGCGGCAGGGTTATAATGAGTATGTTCTTTCCCTGGTATGCAGAAAGTGATTGACTGCCACCCTCAATTTTTGTAACACTGTAATTATGCAGGCTGGTTATTAACAATAGCATCAGTACAAAAACCGATAAGCCCAGTGATAAAACTTTTTTCATTTCTTTATTTTTAAGTGGGTGATTTACCCGGATTTTCTATTTAATTTATTCTCACTATCGTTACGCTCAATTGTTACAGTGTATTTTTTTTTACTTACTTATTGCTAGTCCGGTTCAATCGATACGATGTTACAATTGTCAGGTGCACCTACTTCTACACCCCTTTTGAAAAAAGCAGATGTCCCTGATATGGTGGAGCAGCCGGTACCAAAGAGTAAATAAAGTATATTACCGGATTTTGCAATATTTAATGAATAGTTACCTGCCGGTATGCAGCCTAATACACCTGTACCTGAACCGGGTACAGTAAATGTATACACCTGGCTGGTGGTAAGGTTGGTGTACGTAGCTGTAAAACCTGTAAGACTGGTGGAATTGTAATAGTTGATATTTACACCAGAAGCTGGTGTACAAGCAGTGGGGTTATATACCGATACGTTTTGTGTTTGATTATAAGTCAGGCTGCATGGGTTTATATCTATTTGCTCCTGCACTTGGTATCCGGTATTACCACAACTGCCCTGCTGGCAGGTAGGTGGGATGGCGGTATTTTGCCAGTTGGGAGGACTATTAGTAGGACAAGGGCTTGAACAGTTCTCCGGCTGACCTGCATAGTTGTAGCATATTTTTTTGAGGATGTTATTATCCTGATCCCGGATTAATGAAAGACGGTTAAAGATGTCGTATTCGTAATATTTTGTGCGGCCGTTGGGGTCGGTTTCGCTGGTCATTCCTATAAGTGGTTTATAGGTATAGGTGGTAACGTAGCAATTACTTAGTTGTCTTAATTTATTAAGTTCAGTTCTCATCGCCCCATCCGAAGTCAATGGGTTATTAATGATTGATACAATGATTCCGCTCTGAGTAAAGGCATCATTATAAGTTTTATTTATAATTTTTGCTACAGGATGTTGCTGGTTATATCCCCAGATATAGGAGGTAATTACTCCATCTTTGCCAGTTACTTCATTAAGATTGCCATTATCAAATTTTAAAGAAGCTTCATCAGTATAGCGGCTGTCTTTTATTAACGTATTTGCTCCGCCTGTACTTACAGTAAATGCTGGGGAAAGGTTTGATACGTCAATCTTTTGAATATTTTTTACATACAGTTCATTATTTTGAGTATTTAAAATATCATACTTATTAAAGCCAGCACCCATTAGTTTTCCGTTTTTCCAGGTAGTGCCTTCTATAATTGGGTTTCTGCCAGCTTTCTTTAACATTAATATTGGTTTCAGGTTGACATCTGCATTAGCGATGGCATTATTTACACAATTTTCAAACAAGCTTCCTGGATTGTTAAAATTTGTATTACGGCAGCTTATATACTGTTGCCTTATCATAGAGCGGTTGTATGTATAGTTTTGATAGGCATTCCATTTACAGCCAAAGTCGTTGCCGCAGGTAGAGTTAAGGGCAATTTGATAATTGGCTGTTAATCCGTTCAAGTCGTTGTTATAACCTGTGAAACAATTTTCAATTACAGAACAATTACTGGCGGTATTAAAATAATCGTAAGCATATTTATTTTTCGATTCCAGTGTTTCTCCTTTTGAGGTAGTAGTTACCTGCCTTGTAAGATTATTGTGGTATGGGCTTTCAAAATACGATGTGGAAATATTGGACAGAATATTGCCAGTGGTAACATCATACATCCTGTCGGTTATTTCGGTGCTTGTTTTTTTCTTTGTGGTAAGTGCATACTCGGTCAGTTTGATTCCTGGACCAGGAAGATTTGACCCACCCATGTATGGGCCTCCAACATTGAAGCTACTGGTTGTAAATGAAAACCAGTTAGCAATTTTGGCAGGGGTAAAAGATTCAGGAACAGCATCATAATTATATGCATACCATTTTTCATTTAGGATATTTCCGGCATTATTAAAATGTTGCTCCTCTTTCAATTCCCCTCTTTTATACTCAAATGGAACCGGTGCAGCCGGCCAGTTGGGCGTAGTAACAGAACATAGAGAATGAATGTTTACATTTTTATAGGCTATATCAGAATGAAGGTTCTCCCAAAGTTCTGAGCCAAAAAATTTATAAATGCTGAACCCATTTAAGGGTGTGCTTACTTTTACCTGGCTGTAACCTATATGATTACCCTGCGAATTCTGCATGGGTATCAGGGGGGTACCTGATTTTATATAGATTTGCTGACTACTTATGTCGCAACCAAAACAACCATTTGTGCTGCATGGGGGTGCGGGGCTAGAACATGTGCCGCTGTTATTGGAACCGCCACATTCACCAATTTGCCTTACTAATTCATTTCTCATTACCTGAACACAGGAAGGGCGACTGTATAACACACCAGCAGATTGATTATTGGAATAATTATAACTGTGGTTTGTTACTATTGGTGCAGTATTTATATTATCGTATTGATTAATTGTTTTGATTCGAAGCCCGCCTACCATTTCATTGCGGTTATCAGTATACATCGGCATTTCATATGTTGAAGCAATTACTCCGATTCCTGTATATGTACCCTTATCTTTAAACAAAACAAATTTATATGTACCGGCGGGCAAATAGCCTGTTTTACTTACTGTACTGTTTACCGGTGCTATTACAGAAAATACTACCTGATTAGTGCTGTTGTATATTTTTAAATCGGCAGTACAGCTTACATAGTTTTCATAACCCGTTGGACACGGTGTGTTTTGTAGTGTAAATTTGTGGTAATTAGCTGCTAATGTATGATATTGCTCTACAGGGGTACTGCCTCCGTCAAAGCCCATAGTATTACTGAATAAAAAATTTTCATTAAATCTTGTACTGCTTACCCAGGTGGTATGCGGCTCAAATTCAAAGGTTGTTTTTCCCCCTGTGGGGTAAATAATTTCTTTTATTGTGCCTGCCCTCATGGCTGGCCATGCAGGTTCACGGTTGGCTCCGGGTATTACATTAAATGTATCAACTGTATAGGCTGATGTTACTTTGGTATTTGAAGTAATACCATTATTAAAACCCCAGTGGTCGGTGGCAAAACTTAACCTGCGCGGCAGGCTCTCTGTAAAATAATTGAAAGTTGTTACGCTGGATGTTTGGGTATTGTCGCAAGTTTTTTCTGTTACAGTTTCTAATTTCAGCCGTTTTCTGTCTGCATTAATATTAGCTGTGGTTAATGTGGCGGGTAGCCCGTTTGCAAGGTCCTCTAAATAGCTTTGGGTAAATTCAAATTTTCTACAAAAGCTACCATCGGTTATTTGTATATTACCCAGTGTCTTTGATTCTGTATTGGCAGTTTCTGTATAAAAATCTTCATACGAAACATAGGCGGATACATCAGAGCGGATTGAGCCTGCATTAAATAAAACCTGCCCGTTTGTAAATGTGATTGATTTAAGCCTCACTCCTTTTAAGCCCAGTTTTATTAATTTATGGTCAGGGTTTGTTTCATCTGTACCAAGTAATTGCGGCATCGAAACATTGTAATAGGTATATTTTTCTTCCTCATATTCCAATGTTACTAATTTGGTGCTACTGGGATTGGTTACCTTATATAAATACCAGCTTGATATGGTGCTTTGGTTGATTATGGTATTTCCCGGCGTTAGTACGTTGGAATACTCTATAGGGTCAATATCATTAGTGGCAGGTGTTTTTCCAAACTCGTACTTCATACCATCAGGTGTAACAATAGTAAAGCCGGTAATATGAATATTGTTTGTAAGAATCGGTGTGATAATTATATCCTGTTGTGGCACCAGCATTGGAGTACGGTCATCACGGAAATAAAATTTACCTGAATATCCTCCTGTGTTGAATGTAAATAAATCAGGCTCGCCATCTTTATAACCATTTGCAAAACCCTGTGCATCAATTGTGGTAACTCCCGGAGTACCGTTAAAATTATAGTTATTAAAACCTTGTTCCGAAAAATGTCCTTTTTCCTGATTACTCAAACTACCCCTGTCATCGGGCAATCCATTAACTGAGCGGCTTACCAATCCGCCTGCATTCAATGCCCAGCCAATACCCACCCAACTTGCTGCCTCAGCAGTTTTTATACCGCCTGCATGATAGCTGATACTAATGGGGAGTTCTATCTGTCCCTCTTTAACCGTGTAAATAGGAATGCTGATATTAGGCAAGCCGGTATGATAACTTACGGGAACATCTATAAACTTTCCAAGGCTTGCTGAGTTGGGTGATAAAATGTTTACTTTTTGAATAATTTCATTTTGCGCCTGTGGCAATGCTGTTGCAGATATGGCAATTAGTACGCTTAGCAGTATTGCTTTTTTCATATTTTTTCCTATTATTTAGATATTCTTTTAAAAATTATATCCAATCCTGAAAACTACCGGTTGTGTTCTCGGCACCTGTTCATAACTAAGCATATCCCAAAGCAACATCAGTTTTGTTTTTTTAAAGAGTTTTGATTTTATTGAAACAACTTTGCTCACCCCTATCAGGCCGCTTTGCTGCCAGGCAGCATAATTATTTAGCGCTTCAATATTTTTGAATTCACTCCGGTAGTTCATTTCATAGCCGCCACTAATCCAAAAACTGCCTTTCAGCTTATAGTCAATAAAACTTCTTAGTGAAACTCCCTGTCCGCTCAGTTTCAAGTGCTGTATATCTTTGCCCCACCCTACTTTAAAAGAACTGCCTATTCCTATTAAAGATTTATCGTTGGGCTTGAAGCCAACAGAGAGGCCAATATCAGAAGTTGTAGGTAGTACGCCATTGCTCTTTTGGCTTTGAAGATTGGTTCCCAGTTCCAATCTTTTCCAGAAGCTTTTTGTTTTTTGATTGTTTGGCTTGAATCCTTCCGGCATAATATCTTCGCTACTGCTACCTCCAAACTGCATTACTTTATCTTTTAACTGGCTTAGTTGACTTTGGGCCGCTTGCAGGTTTTGCTGAAATTGTTGCTGCGCATTGGGGCCGCCAGCTGATATTTGTGTTTGGATCAAATTATTCACCTGCACCCGGGTCTGCAAGCCGGCCAAACTGGCAACCGATCCTGGCTCATTGCCCGGCATCCTGAACAAACCTGCCAGCATACTGTTCTGCTTCATAAAGTCCCTGAACAACTTCGTCTTACTCAATAGTTCAAGCGCTTTTTTTTCAATCTTTTTTGGGTCTTTTAAAATTTCCTTATACTCATTGACCTGTTGGGAATAATAATAGACCTGTTTGTTGAGTTTTTTTAGTTCTTTGGCAAACCCGAATTTTGATAACTGCTCTTTCAAAAACTGCTTTCGCTCCTTCAGGAACTTTTTTATGTCTTCTGCTTTCTGCAACTGACTTTTAAATACATCTACTTTACTTATAGCTGCCTTTACCTTCTCTTTTACATCAGCCGCCTGTGAGATCAGTTGTGGATGTTGCTGCAGTAAATTTAGCAAGCTCACCATTGAATCCAATCGAGGAGTATATTTAGTGAGTTTTCCCGGAGACTTTAGCTTTTCGGTGAGTTGCTGGTATTTTTCGTTTGCCCCAGTGAAAATATTCGCTGTCGCCAGTGAGTCGATTTTGGAAAGTTTTTGTTGAATCTTTTTCTCCTGTTGCTGTAATTGCCGGAGGGCCTTCGTTGATTTGCCATCCAGCTTTTGCCCCAGGTCCTGGACCCTGGCAGAAACCTTGTCGGCGTATTTTGCGGGAATTTTCGGAAGAATAGCAGACGTACTATCCTGACCATATATTGGTAAATATGATCCGAATGCTATAATTAAGATAACGAGGTACCTCAGCATAAGCTTTTATCAGTTTTTATTCTACTTATCGAAATTGTGTAAAATTTAAATACCAACCAATACCACAAACTGGTAATTCTTTAAATACCGTATAAATAATATCAGAAACCATTATTTATACGGTCAAAAAATCCCTTTTATTACGGTATTCCTGCAAAATGAACTTTCTGTTAATCAAAAATGGTCGTCTTCTTTGGTCAATATCAAACCCTAATTATTGTATTCAATCTGGAAAAAACGGATTTAAAAAAAATTCCTGAAAGCCGGGGTATTCGACTTAATCTTTCGTTTTTAGCAATTCAAAAACTCTAAGTAACATCTCGCTATCGTGTGCAAAACGAATTATCGCAAGTAAATCAAATAATTTATTCCAGGCAATAACCCTTTCGGGGTATAGTTTGGATGTTGCCCTGAATTGACCTTACACGTGTTCTGCTTTTTCCTAGCTCCCGCTCTGTATGCATCAAATACCAGGATCGAAGTATTATAACGACCTTTACGAAAGATGGAAAATGAATATATGTTGCCTGTTATTTTTAACGGGAAAGAATCAGAATTCCCGGCAAAGTTGCTCATCTATGGATTCACCAGTAAAATGCAAGTAGAGATAGATGGGACAAAAGTGTTTTTTGAGCTGGATGACGAACGGAACTGGCGGGCATTGATTTCGTATGATGATGCCTTGGCCAATAAGAAAATAAGTTCATATCTATTAAGAGCAGTGGCGGAAGCAATTGAGAAGATCACAAAATAATACCCTGTTTGCAGGTGTTTTCCCGAAGGAAGCTTCCCTGTAATCTTTAATTACATGATAATTTATGTCAGCCTGCAAACTACCTAACCACCTCCCCCTGCCCTGGTTATTTTCGGCGAACCGCCAATTAGAAGTGGCGAAATTCAGTCAGCTAAGCGGGTAAGGTCCCGGTAACTCTTTTTACTACGATACGGTTACTGGTCAGGTGACTGATGAGTACCGGTATGATATCTCCTTCCTTTACACGATCTGCTTCACTCGCTTCCAGAGAAAGCTTAGCCTGCATTTTGTCTCCGAACAGGTTTAAATAAACAGCATGCGGGGATATCTTATACACCATAGCAACTATCTCAATTTTGTTATTGAAATGCTGCAGGGCTTTTTTGTATTCCGGGATATAATTATGTGAGAATAATTCCGCTACAATACTAGCTGGCTTTTCCAGGTTGATCAGTTTAAAGCTGATAGCTTCATTGGCCGCCGTTTCAACCGGCTCCTTTTCCCATTTGGATAACTGGATCGGGAACAATATGTAGCTGTCGCATTCTTTTACAAAAAACTTTCCTTCTACTATTTTCAAATAACCGGCAAACCTGTTTTCAATCGCTGCTTTTTGTATCAGCAGGTTAACCCCTTCATTATGGGTGAATTTTACATTGTAAGCCGTCATCTTATCTCCCCGGTCAGATAGTTTAAGCTGGAAACTTACCCCATCACCCAGGCGGTATTGATGTGGTTTCTTTCCACTGTCCGCAGCATTGGTCTTACAATTGACTGATTTGAGCTTATTGTTGTGCAGGTACTCGATCGTTGCAAACTGTTTGTCATAGTTGACAAACGAGATTTTACCTTTATATATTTCCTGTTGTGTGTCCATTTGATGCTGCAAATGTAGGCCGAAGCAGAATAACCGGGCATAAAATAACGGGCTGGTTTGTTTCAACATTCACCCTATATTTATTCTATAATTTACCCGCATGTCAACCCGTCATCTTGGCCGCTCCGTTTTTGGTTCTCCTGTTAATACCGGCAATTTGATGCCCATAGAAGAAGCCCACACGTTACTGAATGAATGGGTGCCAAATGAAAAATTGCGCCTTCATATGAAACAGGTAGCTGCCAATATGAAAGCATGGGCCATTGAAAAAGAAGGAGCCGATGAACAAACAGCCCTGAAATGGGAGCTGGCGGGTCTTTTACATGATGCAGATTGGGAAAAATACCCCGATGATCACTGCCGTATTATCGTTGAAGAATTGGAAAAAAGAAATATTGATCCCGCTGTTATTCATTGTATTGCTTCACATGGTCCAAAGGTCTTTGGTGTGGAGCCTGTCAGCAAGATGGATCAAATGATCTATGCCCTGGATGAGCTCTCTGGTTTTATTCATGCCGCTGCGCTGATTCGGCCTTCTCTCTACGAAGGACTGGAAGTAAAAAGTGTTATAAAACGATTGAAGACGCCTTCCTTTGCTGCGCAGGTCAGCCGGGAAGATATCACCGATGCCCTGACAGGAATTGATGTCTCATTGGAAGAGCTGATCCGGTTTATCATTGATCATCAGCGGGCTGTTTCGTAAACCTCCGCAGTAAAAATATTTTTAATATCTCGTTAAACCTGCTGAATCAAAACCGGTCAGAATCTCCCCGGCCTGTGTTGGCCTCCCGCGTAAAGAACATTTAGTCATCCAAAAAATAATTTATGAGAAAGCTTTACGCTTTGCTCACAGGGTTTGTATTAACCTTGTTAGCTACCCAAGCCAGCGCTACACCAGACGTAGCCAATTTTACTTTTACTATCGATGCCCCCAACAGGCATGTTGTTTTTGTCAACAGCTCTGTCCTGGGAAATGAGCCGGGCGTACGCAGGGCCTTTTGGAGTTTTGGTGATGGAAGCAGTACCATGACTCCACCACTCCAGGGCACACAACACCAGTACCAGGCTCCCGGCACTTATACTGTTTGCCTTAAAATTTACCGGTATCGGTCCAACTTAAATGATTCGGTATTATCAGCCCATGTTTGTAAAACAATTTTTATTGAAACTATTTGCCGGGCCGATTTTGAACGATTACCGCTTACCGCTATTAATAACCCTTTACAGGCAACGTTTAAAGCACTGCCCTGGCATAATGCTGGTAGAAAGCCGGTAAGAATATGCTGGACATTTGGCGACGGAAAAGATACCTGTATCCAGTATTCCAACAGCTTCGCCGGTCCTTATGTAGTTAATTACCGGTACAGCAATCCCGGCTTATATGAAGTATGTGTAAAGATCTTATACCAGGAAGGATGTGATGCCCGAAAATGTAAGCCAGTACAAATAGAAAGACCTGATACCTGCCGGGCAGATTTTGAACGCCTCCCGCTTATCACAATCAATAACCCGTTACAGGTGGTCTTTAAAGCCTTACCGGAACATAATAATAACAGGAAACCCGCCAGGATCTGCTGGAACTTTGGAGATGGAAATGATACCTGTATTACTTATCCTGAAAATTATATCGGATTATATACGGTAGGGCATCGTTATGAACATGCGGGCCAATATGAAGTATGTGTCAAGATCCTTTATTATGGCGGATGTGAAGCAAGAAAATGTAAAGCAATAACGATACCACCGCCGCCGGTCAATTGCAGGGTACAACTATTTGAGATCACACCTTCTATTACAAGTTTGGTTCGTGGTTTCTGGGCGGTTCCGTATAGCCAACCTGTCAGAAGGCCTGAACGTGTCTGTTGGTATTTTGGAGATGGAGAAGACACCTGCATCATGATCAATCCGGATCATCCACTACCAGACTTGTTAATCCGCCATACTTACCCGGCTCCGGGTGTATACCGGGCCTGTGTAAGAATATTATTCCAGGGCGGCTGCCGGGCGGAAGATTGCCGGGAAGTGGTGATCCGTCCTTCCACCTCTATCTGCGGAGGATATATGACTGACTCCCTTACCGCCCCAAGAACAATTAAATTCAAAGGTTTTAGTATTCATAACCCGGGTGATGAAGTGATCCACTACCGTTGGACTTTTGGTGATGGCAGTACGGCACTTGGTCGTGAAGTTACTCATACTTACAATCAGGGTGGCGATTACGAAGTATGCCTTTATATTAAAACAAGGTTAGGATGCGAAACAAGGATCTGTAAAAGGGTAAGGATACCTGGTAATAATCAACCGACCCTGCACCTTACACCCAACCCGGTGGTGAATGTGCTGAATGTACAGTTTCTATCTACACATACAGAACAGGTGACGATTAAAATACTGAATGGATTTGGGGTACCGGTTCGGACATATATCCGAAATGTGAACGCCGGACCTAATAGCTGGACTGTTGAATTGGCAAATTTACTGCCGGGTGTTTATTCTTTTGTTGTGCAATCACCCAATCAACTGGCCAGTGCAATTTTTATAAAACAGTAATCAAGTTTTTCTTACGTCGGGGCTAACACAAAAAAAGCCGTCTCTTCCTGCGTTTATCAAAGGATTGAGGCGGCTTTATTCAACGTCATACCGGGCTTGACCCGGTATCATTTTCAACTTTTTTTTCTATCAGGGAAAGATGCCGGGTCATGCCCGGCAAGACACACACTAGTTTGTACCGGTAACACTTATTAAATTAATCGAGTAGGAAGGTAGCCATTAATTGGCTACCTGTCCCCTCACACCACCGTGCGTACCGTTCGGTACACGGCGGTTTGTTAGAAGAGTTTCATCTGGTGTTCGGTTTTCCAATAGTAATAGTTGG
>Ga0163155_10003724_pt1 | contig 16201 bp, 6 predicted proteins | sample OliLakLV19SP4G1_FD_148611 | JGI IMG/M metagenome (GOLD analysis project Ga0163155, IMG submission 148611) | Freshwater microbial mat bacterial communities from Lake Vanda, McMurdo Dry Valleys, Antarctica - Oligotrophic Lake LV.19.SP4.G1 | ecosystem: Environmental > Aquatic > Freshwater > Lake >... | reverse complement strand
TGGGTGGGCTGCTGGGGTTGAACCGCACCATGAAATTGCAACCGTTGGTGGATGGAGTCCGCACAGGCGCGATCAACAACATCCTGTTTCCCAGAGATGTGATTGCCAATGCCCCCCGCATTATCAGTGACCTGAGGACGATCTTCCCGCCAGAAGAAGGCAAGTTCCTGATTGGTCCGATGGCGAAACTGGGATGGGGAACGCCGACGTTGGTTAGCCTCTCCCTAGGCATCATTATCGAAATTCCGGGCAATATCGCGATTCTAGGCGTTTTGCGGGTGGCATTACCAACCGATGATGCGGCGCTGTTGGTGTTGCAGGTTAGTTTCATTGGGGCGATCGAGTTTGACAAAAAGCGGATCTATTTCTTCGCCAGCCTGTTTGAGTCACGGATTTTGTTCATGACGATCGAAGGCGAAATGGGGCTGCTGGTCGCCTTTGGGGAAGATGCGAATTTTGTTGTTTCAGTCGGTGGTTTCCATCCTCGCTTTAATCCTCCGCCCCTACCTTTCCCCAACCCGGTTCGCATTGCCATCAACATTCTCAATGAGTCCAATGCACGAATTCGCGTCATGGGCTACTTTGCGGTGACGAGCAACACAGCCCAGTTTGGGGCGCGGGCGGAACTCTTTTTTGGTTTTGATGCCTTCCGGGTGGAGGGGTTCATCGGCTTCGATGCATTGTTCCAGTTCTCGCCGTTCTATTTCATCATTGAGGTTTCGGCGGCTGTATCGCTGAAAGCATTTGGGGTAGGGCTATTCAGTATTCGCCTGCGGTTTTCGCTAGAAGGGCCAACGCCGTGGCGAGCTAGGGGGACTGGCTCGATCTCGTTCTTTTTCTTTGAAATCTCGGCAGATTTTGATATTACCTGGGGCGAATCCCGCGATACAACATTGCCCCCGATCGCCGTGATGCCCATCCTCAAGGCTGAATTTGAGAAACTAGAAAACTGGCGTGCCCTATTGCCTACTGCCAATAACCTGCTGGTGTCACTGCGTCAGCTCGATCCAGTCGCTGATTTGGTGTTGCATCCTGTTGGTAGCTTAAGGATTACTCAGAAGGCAATTCCACTGAATATCTCGATCGACAAAGTAGGGAGCCAAAAACCAAGCGATGCCAAGCGGTTGTCGATCACCGTAAGCACAGCTGGGCTGGGTAAAAAAGCCGATGCAACGGAGTTGTTTGCGATCGCTCAGTTTCAAAATTTGGATGATGCTAAAAAGCTTTCAGCACCCGGCTATGAACCAGAACCAGCCGGATTAGAACTCTCCGTCGTCGGATCGCAGTTTAACTCCAGCAAAATGGTGAAGCGGATTGTCCGCTACGAAGAAATCATCATTGACAGCAACTATAAACGATTTGTTCGCCCCTTCTTCCTATTCGTTGGTATGTTGTTCAGCCACTTCTTACGCGGCAACAGCATTAGCAAATCAGTGTTGTCGCAGGCTTACCAGACGCAGCTACAACCCTTTGCCGAAAAAATTGTAGTTCGTCCTGACATTTATGCCGTGGCGTTTCAGGCAACCAACCAGGTGTTTACCACCGAGACTAGCTTTGTTAGCGAAGCGATGGCGCGGGATTTTGTGCAGCAGCAAGTTGCCCAAAATCCTGACCTGCATGACACCCTTCACGTAATTCCCCAGCATGAGGTTGCGGTATGAGCGATTCCCTTGGCACTTACTCGTTTCTGCCCTGGCTGCGGCAAGGAATTGCTAACAGCATTACTGCCGTCGATCTGGATACCAGTGTCAAGTTGAGAGCTACCATTCCTGTACAGTTGCAACTGACGGGTGAGGGCATCAATGGTGGAGCCGTGACGCCTTTAACTGTTGACAAAACCGTGCAGTTGTTTGGGCCGGGAGATGTTGTAGGGATTGAGGGACGGGCGATCGTCAAAACCGAGCCACGCCACTGGATCACCAACTTTGAACCCAATTACCTGGTATACATCGATTTCTACGACGAAGATTTTCCCTGGCGCTACACCCCCGCTACGCCGGATATTGTCCGTAGCCGTCTGCGCCCTTGGCTCATGCTCGTGGTGCTGGAGGAAGGAGTGGAATTTGAGGAAGGCACCAACATCAAAGACAAACCGCTACCGTTTATCGACGTTCCCAATGCCAACACACTCTTCCCGCCTGCCGAGCAACTTTGGGCATGGGCACATGTCCATGTGAACCGCGACCTGGCTGCCAGCGAAACGGAGATTTTTTCGACCAACATGGGAGCCGTTCTGCCTAAATTTCAGGCAGTGTTGAACGAAAATGCTGACTTTGCCTACTCGCGCATTCTCTGTCCCCGTCGGTTACAAGAAAATAAAGCCTATCACGCCTTTTTGGTGCCTGTTTTCGAGAGCGGACGCTTGGCAGGGCTTGGGCTAAACCAGAAACCCGACCTCAGCGCAACCGCCTCTGCTTGGGATGGAGATGCGTCTAAAGAGGAGGCAATCTACTACCCCTACTACCATCGCTGGTATTTCCGCACAGGTACAGTAGGCGATTTTGAGTATTTGGTGCGGTTGCTCAAACCCAAGCCTGTCGATGCCCGCGTCGGGCGTCGGGATATGGACGTGCAAGACCCCGGCTCGAATGTACCGGGAATTACCAGACTGGAGCCGAGTGGCATCTTGAAGCTCGGCGGCGCACTACAAGTGCCAGAAATCAGTTTGACCCCAGAAGAATTAGCTGAAGTCAAAAAATACGACAACTGGGCAACCCCTTATCCACAAGAGTTTCAGGCAAAGTTGGCAGACTTCATCAACCTGGCGGATGATTACGAGGAGAAGACTGCCGAAGCAGCCAATTCAAATTTCCTCCCACCCGTTGATGAGACTGATCCGACGGCCGACCCGCTCGATCCAGATCCCTTAATCACCCCGCCACTCTACGGACGCTGGCACGCTCTGACCCAGCGTTTGTTAGAAGACCGGACTGGGAACCCTGTTTCGCCTAATAACAACTGGGTGCATGAGTTGAATTTAGACCCACGCTATCGGGTGCCTGCAGGGTTTGGCACTGATGTGGTGAAACAGTATCAAGAAGAATACATGAACGCTGCCTGGGAGCAGATTGGCGAAGTGCTGGAAGCCAATCGTCGGATTCGGTTGGCGCAATTGGCAAAGGAAATTGCCTGGATCTGGTACGACCGACACTTGCAGCCGTTGCGCACCGCAAATTTAGAAAAAGCGCTGGTGTTTACGGCTCCGGTACATCGACGGGTCATATCCCAAGGCTTTACGGTGCATCATCAGATGTCCATCAGTGTGGTGCCGCCGACGGTGATATCCACTCCCATGCGGAGAATTGTGCGATCGCGCGGTCGGCTCATGCGTTCCCTCCCATTTGCGGGCAATATCCAACCCAACACATTGCTGCAACGCATCAATGTCGGTGAAGTCAGTGCAGCTCCAGCTAAACAAACCCCGCCCGGTTTGGTGACGGTTGATCAGGTAGCAGATGCAGTGGCAGCCCAAGATCTTCTTAAGCCCTTAGGAGATTTGCTACGGCGTTTTCCCTGGTTGCCCAACGTCATTCTGGTCATCCTGATCTTGCTGTTAATCTTGCTGACGGCAACAAGTGGTTTGTTGTTTGCGATCGGGTTGGTGGTTGTGGGGGTGCTGGCAGCACTCTACCAGGTGTTGCAGCGAGCAGCGATTAACCAGGCGCAGATTGATGCCATTCACGAAAACAATCAAACGCCGGAATCAGTGAATGATTTGCCCCGTAGCCCCGACTTTGTGATTTCTGAACCGGGTGCAGGCGTTCAACCCCGACCTGGGGCAAGTGATAGCCCTGAGGCGGTGGCATTTAAGACAGCGCTGACGGATTTGCATCTCTTACTAAGAGCCAGCAAAGAGGCTTTAAAGCAGGAACCTAAAATTCGCCTGGATTTGCTGGGAATTACCAACACCACTGTTTTGGGCATTAACCCGGAAGTCACCATTCCTCGCCGTACGCTCTCAACCATTTTTCTGCCAGATCGGCTGAAAGCAGTTTTGAGCGAAGAATTCCAAGAGGCAATGGCTTATCCCGAAATCGATCTGCCGATGTATAAGCCGCTCAGCGATATTTCAGCAGAACTCTTTTTACCCAATATCAACCTGGTGGAGCAAAACAGCATCACTCTGCTGGAAACAAACCAAAAATTTATCGAAGCCTACATGGTAGGACTGAATCACGAATTTGCCCGCGAACTGCTCTGGCGTGAGTACCCCACTGACCAGCGCGGCAGCTACTTCCGACAGTTTTGGGATGTCAGCAGCTTCTTCAGCCCCGAAAATTTGGACAATGAGCAACTGAAGGAAAAACTACGGGATATTCCACCTATTCATCGCTGGTCTAATGCATCGAATTTAGGCGATCACGATCATCGAGAGCAGGCTGGCGACAAGGAAGAAGAAGTGGTGTTGGTGATTCGGGGTGAATTACTCAAGAAGTACCCCACCGCCGTTGTCTACGCGCACCGGGCCAGGTGGCAGTTAAAGCCAGACGGTACCATCGACAACCAGCAGGAACGCCGACTGCTGGAGTTAACAGCAGCTGAAAACGCAACACCGCCCCGCGACAAAGTAAAAACGCCACTCTATCAGGCCAAGGTGGAGCCCGACATTTACTTTTTTGGCTTTGATTTGACCGTTCTCATTGCTATAGGTGGCACGGGCGCAAACCCCGCTGATGACCCCGGTTGGTTCTTTGTGATTAAGGAACGTCCAGGTGAACCCCGGTTTGGACTGGATATCAGCAGAGACGGAGCGCTCAACGTTTGGAACGATTTGGCGTGGGCGGATGTGCTGCCCAATGGCAGTGGCGAATTTATTCAAATTACCAACGCCGCGCCTGCCTTCACTCTGGTTAAACCAACGGCGACAGACGTACAAGAAAAGCTGCCCCAGTATGAAGAAGACAAATTTGTAAGTTGGAACCGGGATGCTAGTTCTGCCGAGCTTGCCTATGTCCTGTATCAAGTACCAGTGCTGGTGGCAGTTCATGCGGCTGAAATGCTGCCACCCTCGCATAACGCTCTATAACGAGGTGCTAAAGATGCCGGAATTTGAAGACCAACGCGATCGTCTACAACAGGCGCGCACCCAGAAGGAGCAGGCGCGGCTGGATTTGTTCCAGTCCAAAGAACAGATGAAAAAAATCCAGGCGGAACAAACCCGTTTGGATCAGGTCTTCAACCCAAACAATCCAGAACATGTATCACGCCGACAGCAACTGGATCGCCTTTCAGCTAGTGCAGATGCTGCCATCCAGCGGCAGGAAGCAGCAGATCGCAACGCTCGGCAGGCTGAAGTTAATGCCTTTAACGCGTTCAAACCGCTGCTGGATCCACGCAAGCAGGTGAATCGGTTAAGCGATCGCTACCCCTTCCTCTTGCTCCCCGTCCGACTGGAAACCCGCTTCAAAACCATCACCGCCCCCACCGGAGCCATCAGCCAGGAACTCTGGGTGCGTGTCTATCCCGATGATTGTGCGATCGACACCTTTGAGCCATTCCTGTCTGAAAGTGAACTCAAAAGTCTCAGCACCTATTGGATTGAGATGTGGAAAGCCGGGGGCATTGAGAATCAAGAGCGGGGCGCTTGGCGCGGCTTGGTCAGTAGTCATGGTTCTGGTCGTGCTGCCTGGATGCTCCAGCAGACGTATCAGCCATTGAATTCCAAACCTACTAAGACCCTCGAAACCGATGTGATTTTGACGATCGCCCCTGAAACGCTGCCCAGTGAAACCGAACAAACGGCTCTCCAAAATTACTGGCGAACAATCTGGTTAGCAGATAGCGATCGCGACCAGACAGAAGCCGCTTTCGATACTTTAGTCGGTGCCATCAGCAATGATTCGACACGAGCAGCAACTCTGATCCAGCAATATATACCAGTCAACCTGAAGGAACGCCCCAAGCTACCGCTGACTAAAACCGATGTGACCGTCAATGTGGCGTTTCTGCACTTGCCCGATGTACAGACAATTTTCACCAAACAACAATCCTGGTCCCAGGCTCCCAGAGTCAACATCCTGCCTGACTGCTTTGTACTGATTGCAGAGGACGGTGGAAACACGCTGGAATTCATCGGAGAACTGATTCCCTCTCCCCTGGTGGTTGGACCAGATCTTTCAGCCGCCCCCACCGAACAACTCCGTCAGGAGAATGGCAATCTCGTCATCAGCGAAGACATGCGGTGGATGGTGGATTTTGAGCGGGCGGTTGCCGTGGGCATGGGGTTCAAGATTCCCCTTGATCTCGCACAAGCCCGACGCGGGTTCGATCGCATTCTTGTGCTGGGGCTGCGACTCAGCGCTAATGAGCAAGAAAGCAAAACTATACTGGAAACGCTGATTCAGCATCACCATAACGGCAGAAGCGGATTTAGCCTGTTACCCCAGGGCACGCCAACCAATAACACCGATCGCGCTGGGTCAGGGTTCAGTCGTGCCGATGATGCCGACGACAGTTTCAACGACTATTTCCGTAATGCAACTCAGGGAACGGACGCCGATTCGCTGTTTGCCGAGGTCGATGACCCGTTGCAGAAGCGGGATGGTCAGTGGTTAGCAGAATTGTTGGGCATTGACCCCAGCCTGCTGAAAAAAGTCCGCCATAGCGACGGCACCGATCAATGCGAAGCCAGAGCTATGAACACCGCCCTCTGGCCCGCCACCCTGGGCTACTGGATGGAGACAATGATGCATCCCGTTTTCACCGACACAGCAATCGAAGACACTCGCACCTTTTTTACCCAATTCGTGACCGGGCGCGGTGCTATTCCAGCCATTCGGATTGGGAGTCAACCCTACGGTATTTTGCCGACGACCGCATTTTCACGCATCCGCTGGATGTTCCCACCAGAAACACCGGGTGTTGCTGCGATCGTCCGTCCATCCCTATCCTCCGGATTTCTCGTCCGCCTTTACGAAATTCTGCAACTAGTGGATGAGGACTGGACAGATCTTTCACGCAATGTTTCCTTCGTTGGCAAATCGGGCGATGCCCACAAAATCTTGCTAGATGTTTTGGGGCTGCACGCAGGTTCCGTAGAGTACTATCAGCGGTACGCCGAAAGTTTGCAACACCTGTTCAACCGCCTCAACCTGGGTGGTTTGGGGGGCAACCTCTTAGCCGCGCTGATCGCGATCAGTTATACCGCCACTGGGATGGATCTGCTGCGCCAATTAGGGTATGCCAATGAAACCGTCCCGGACATTCTGGAGAAGTTCTTCTTAGGTAGCCAGAACTTACTGCAAGGGGTGGTGGTGGACGATCGCCCCCTCTCTGAAACCGAACCGATTCGCGGCTATACTCCGCCAACTACCGAAGCTCCCAATAGCGTTAATTATCTCCAATGGCTGATTGATGCCGCTGTAACCTCCCTCAATACCCTGAGACAACAACAGGGCTTCACCGACAATAAAGAGCCTACAGCACTCCTCTATCTGTTGCTACGCCATGCCTTAATTTTGGGCTACTGGGATGCAAGTCTGCGACTGCATCAATCGGCTGAAATCCTCTCTCCCATAGAACTGACGGCGCTGCGTCGAGAAGCCAATTTTGTGCATGTCCGCCAGCAAGCCACCACCAGTGAAAGCCGCTGGCAGTATCTCTACAAAAACGAATCCCGGATTACTGGCAGTAATGATCTAGCGATCGCCGACTATATCCCTCGTGTAATTGGCGAACTGATTGCCACCCGCCATCTGGATGATCAAATCAAAGCCCTAGAACATCTCAAAAATACACCCACAGCACGATTGGAGCGGGTATTTGCCGAACACATCGACTGCTGTAGCTATCGCCTGGATGCATGGCAGCTGGGATTAGTAAATTACCAATTGCAAGCCATGCGCGGTCTGCTCAGTGCCAAAGCGGAGGACAGCAAGCCTGTGCAAGGACTTTATCTGGGTGCCTTTGGCTGGCTAGAGAATGTGCGCCCCGAAAACAAACCCTTGAGTCCGCAGCCTCTGGATGACGAGTTAGCTAAGATTTTCAATCAAAGTCCTGCCTATAGCCCCATTATGCAAGATGCCAGTAATGGCGGCTATATCCACGCACCTTCACTGAACCAAGCAGTCACCGCCGCCGTGTTACGCAACGGCTACCTCTCCAATGCCACCCCCGCCAATCCACAAACCCTGGCGGTGAATCTTTCCTCTCAGCGGATTCGACTAGCATTGGGAATTCTGGAAGGCATTCGCAACGGGCAAAGTTTGAGTGCCCTACTCGGCTACCAATTGGAACGCGGACTGCACGATCGCTATGCCCTGGCAGAAGCAGGAATAGAAGTGGACCAATTCATTTACGAACTACGCAAGGGATTCCCACTACGAGCCAATCGTTTCATTACCACGGAAGAACTAACCGAACCGATTCAATCTCTGGAAGCCCGCAATGTCGTGGATGGACTGAGCCTGATCAACCACATCAAACAAACCAGCAACAAAACCTATCCCTTTGGTAAATCCCTAGAACGGGGCAACCCCACCCAAGAAGCCGCCATCAATGCCGAAGTCGATCGCCTGCTGGATATTCATGATGCTGTAGCCGATTTGGCACTGGCTGAGAGCGTGCACCAGGCAGTACAAGGCAACTACGATCGCGCCGCTGCCACCCTCGACACCTACAGCAAAGGCAACTTTCCCCCTGACCCTGACGTAGTGCAAACTCCCCGCAGTGGCATCACTCTTACCCACCGGGTCGGGCTACATCTGCGAGCAGGACTAGCTCCCGATCCAACTGCAACGCCCCGCGCCCAGTCAGAACCTGCCCTCAACCAATGGCTGACGAGTGTGCTGCCACCAACTGATCAGGTCGCCTGCAAGGTGACGTATCACAATCCCATTACAGGTGAGCCAGTTCTAGATCCTGTCACGGCTGCACCCATCGCCCAGACGGTGACACAACAGCAATTGCAACTTCAGCCGATTGATTGGCTATATGTGTTACGCACTGATAGTCAACCTGCCATGACCGAATTGGACGATCGCATCCTGCTCTACGTCACGCAAACCTTCTCTCCCCGTCCCGATACTCTCCTGAAGATTCACTACACAGAGCGGTTGACGGGTAAAATTAGCTTCTTTGAGCTGGCACCGATGATGCAGAGTTTGCGATCGCTAATCTTGCGTTCTCGACCGCTCAAAGCCAGTGATATTGCCTTACACAACGAAGCCAACCAAGCTCAAGAAGAAAAGGTCTTTGTCGATCCTGGACGGGTCACGTTGATGCAAACGAGTCTGTCAACGTGGCAAACAATAAATTTACCACCCTTCAAAACCACCTTGACGACCTTACTTGCCGATACGGTTGCAAATCGGACTCAAATTCTGACAGACATCGACGCGAACATTGCGACTGCCATCAATTTGCTATCCACCGCCAGTCGCTATGGCATTCCCCAAACAGGTTGGGGCTTTGCGATGGAATGGAAGCAGCGTACCTTTGGTGAATCTCTTAAAAAAGTGCGTGAACTCGTCGATCGCTGGGACGATCGTCTGACTCAGTTTAGTTTACGGCTTACAGACTACAGCGCTCTGCCACCAACGACAGCCGACCAGGAGCGCTATGATTTATTGCAACAAGCCGAACGGTTGGTTTCTACCACTGTCACGACCCCACTACCCGCAACACCCGCCGATTTGCAAACTGCCATTCTCACCAAACGGGATAACTTCTTAACCAAACTGAACGCCTTCAAGGCGATTTTAGCCACCCCAACGACAGCGATCGCCACCCTCCATGACAACATCGTCTTCTTGCTGCCCATCGCCGACTTTGATGTCTTAGCCTTCACCCTAACGGATCAGGAAGACGAAACGGTACGGTTTACTGGTGAATTGTTCAATCTCATTACTAACCTGGATGTCGAAATCGGGCGACGATTGACCCAACTTCAAGACTACTTGAATATCCACAACACCAGTACTCAATCAACCGTGCGGGTGCAAGCCCTGCAAGATGCAGCAAAAGCCTTGTTGGGCGACGAATTTCAGCTGATTCCCGAATTTGAACTGACCGCTGACCAGGGTAATGCCTGGGAAAACTCCTTCAACGATAGCGAGAGCGGCAGCCTAACCAACTACCTCACAGGAACCGTGGGAATTGACTTCCCAGTGGATAATTGGCTCTATGGGGCAGCACGGGTACGCGAAAAGCTGCATCACTGGGAACACCTCGTTATGTTGACGGGAGCATTTGAGCGCCCCGAACCGGAACTGCAACCGATTCAATTGCCCTACAAAACTAATGATCACTGGTTAGCATTACAGTTTCCCTACAACCCCGACCCGGCTACGAAAACAGACCCAACGCAGAATTATCAGTTCGATGGTGATCGCCTCCTCTACACTGCCCACTACGCCGCTCCCTTCCAGAAAAATCAACGGCAGTGTGGTTTGTTGCTTGATGAGTGGACTGAAGTGATTCCCAGCGACACCGAAACCACGGGCATTACCTTCAACTACGATCGCCCCAACTGCGAACCACCCCAGACCATGCTGCTGGTCACGCCGCCCGACTTTACGGGGAGCTGGCAATGGCAAGACCTGGTAGCTGCCCTGAATGAGACCTTAGACATGACAAAGAAACGCGCTGTCGAACCCGATCAGGTGGATGCCACTCCCTATGCCCAGTTTCTGCCAGCCACCATTACGGCAGTCACGCTTTACCAAATCTCAATCTCTGCCAACTTAGCGTTGAATAACAAAGTTCTGGATATTTTGACTGAGGAAGACGCATGACCAACCGCTATACCGTTGCCAACATCAGCGAAGCGCTGGTAAACCAAACCTTCCCAACCATCACACTCTGGAATCGGCTAGAAGGTCGTCCGCGCACCGCCAACTTTGATCGCGCCCTTAAAGCCGAAGTCCGCGATGCCCTATGGATGTTAACCCGACAATGGCAAATCGGCGAATTTCAGGGCGACGATGCCGGATCGCCCGTCTTTGCTAAACTCCACTTGGATACCACCCGCCTGACGAAATATCAAGCTAGTCCCAATCAGCCCGATAGCCCTCCGGTTGAAGCCTTTGAAACCGCTATTCCACTAGAGGCAAAAGTCGAGCGCCGCCCCATTCCATTTGTGCTGGAAGGGCAAGAAATCTCCCTTGATCTCCGCTTATTAATGGGACGGCAGTGGTTGAAACTGATGCGTTCCGTAGGCGACTTTGCCCAGGCGTATCGCGATCACTATCCAATTGCGCTACCCAACCCTAGCCTTAAGGAAGATGCCCCCCTATGTGCTCACCAGGAAGTCTGGCAAACCTTTACAGCTGTTGCCGATCGCCGCATGGATGGCTACGCTCTCTATCAGTACCTAACAGAACCTGCCACCCCAGACCATCACGCCTACGACGGTATTTCGGGTATCGCTGGCAACGAAGCAGCGATCGACACGCTGGCGACCAAATTTATTCAGTGGTTTGAGACGCTTTACTACCAACCTACCCGCCCCAATGCCTGGAACCCCAGCCGCTTGGAATATCAGTTTACCTGTTCTGCTCCAACTGCCACAGGCGAAAAAGTTTACACCGCTGAAGAATATTATCAAGGGCATCTCGATTGGTACAACCTGGATATAGACCCTGCTTCCAAGGAGTTGGGCACCCTCTCCACTCCCCCCGCTGACCCACGTAGCCCCGATACACAGACCTTAATTCCCACTCCCATCACCTTTGAAGGAATGCCGAACACCCGCTGGTGGGCATTTGAAGACCGTAAAACCAATTTTGGTGATGTCAAACCCGACACCACCGATCTCGCCAAACTGTTGTTGATCGAATTCGGGCTGGTCTATGCCAACGATTGGTTCCTGATTCCCTACACCCTCCCTGTGGGCAGCATCGCCAGTATTCGCGGCATGATGGTGACGAACGTCTTTGGCGAACGCCTCTGGATTAATGCGGCAGGCAGCGGTGTAGATGATCATTGGCAACGCTGGAGTATGTTTACCATCAATACCAAAGGCAACGCCAACGAAGTCGCCGACACCAGCCTGTTGTTATTGCCCACCGTGCCCAAAATTCAGGAAAGCGCCCCCCTAGAAGAAATTATGCTGGTGCGGGATGAAATGGCAAATATGGTCTGGGCGATCGAAACAATCATTCCCCTTGCCACAGGCAGCAGTAAAGCCGGTAGCGAGGCAGCGATCGAAACCTACAATTACTATCAACGATTGATTGGCGAACCGTCAGATGCTGATCTGCCGATTGCAAACATCCGCTATCGAGTCATGACTACCGTGCCAGAAAACTGGATTCCGTTTATTCCGGTTCACCGGGAGAACGATAGCCGCCAAATTCAACTACAGCGCGCAGCCATGCCCCGCATTTTGGAGAACAATCCAGAAGTTCCTGAAAAAGTGCGTCCCCGTGCAATCTTGATGCGACCCGGTTTAGACCAATCCCCGTTGGCACCCTACTACATCCACGAAGAGGAAGTTCCACGGGCCGGGGTTCGGGTCACGCAGTCATTCCAACGCACCCGCTGGAATGATGGTCGCACTTTCGTGTGGCTCAGTGTGCAGAAGCAAACGGGTCGAGGCGAAGGCTCTAGTGGTCTGGCGTTCGATCGGATTATTGATGTGAAATCTTAGCAACTAAGTCTTATCTATGCCGCTACAGTTCTCAGGTATGAATAATCCCAATTCCTCCCCGCGTTCCTCCTATGCCTATTTCTAACAACCATTAACTGAAAGGGGCAGGCTCACAGCCACCGCCGCCGGATGCCAGGACCTTCATTTCCTTGCTACCAACATAAAAAAGAAAGCCTGATTCCAAAAGGAATCAGGCTTTTGAGATTTCGACGCAATCAACTATTCATCATCCAAGTCCAGGTCATCCTCATCGGAGTCCTCTAGTTCATCACCAGACTCCTCTTCGAGTTCATCGTCAAGATCCAGATCGTCCAGACTATCAAGCACATCAGGCGCATCAGGTTCAGCCGCTTTTCTACCGTTACGGCGTTCCAAGCTGCGCCGATTCACATCAATCAACGCCCGAATCCCCTCATCTGAGTCTTCCGGAATGGAAGCATCAAAGTGAGCCGCAATTTGCGCCATGACCGCCAGGTCAAACTTTAGCGAGTCTAGCTCACCGAACAGTTTGGGAAACACCTTCGTGTTCCACGCTTGCCAGTCAAAGGTGCCGTTGTTCTTCTTCACCGCTGCGGACGTAGCATTGCCCATCACTTCTCGAAAACCGTAATAGGCTGTAACAGTAGCACTTTCAGCCCGCAACGCGACCTTGACCTTATAGAACCCATTTAGGATCTATTAATATGGCAACGGTTTCTTCGCTAAGCGTTTGAGTAGCAGTCGGATAAAACACAGCTTGACTTTAGCAACGGCATGTTCCAATGTTTGCTCAAAATTCTTCACCAAACTCTTACAGCGCTCCATCCAAGCATTGGAGCGCTCAATCACCCAGCGAGTCGGAATGACGACAAAGCCCGTCTTGTGCCTGCTTTTCAGCCTTGGTCGGCTTGGGAGCTAACTCAAACTGAATCTTGGTCATGATCTGAGGATAAACTTGCTCTAGCGCCTCAATCAGCACCGAGGGGTGGTAGCCGTTATCGACCAGGATCGTCAACTTGGGCAGGTCATCTGGTCGGTCTTGGAAATAAGCAATATTAGCCGTCAGCATTTCAATTAACCCTTGGTCATCCGTGACGTTGGCTTTGGTGCAAGGCACAAAGAACGGAAAGCCCAGGGTATCGACGGCTAAATGTCGCTTGATGCCATTGGTCGCTTTGTAAAAGCAAAAGCCTTTTGATGCCGCCCCAGCCGTACAGGTATTCTTCACCGCTTGGGAGTCAATCAACAGCAGGGTTGTCCATTGCGGTTTTTTTTTGACCTGTTCGCGCACTTGCCCATGTAAGGTGGTCAGGATTGTGTCTAGTACCCCCTCTGAGCGCCATTGCTTGTAGTGCCAGAATACAGTGGAGTAGGGGGGCAGCTCTCGCGGTAAATCACACCAGTTGCACCCGTTTTTGAGTTGATACAACACCCCATCTAGAATTTGTCGCTTTGACCAAAGTGGGGGTCGGGTTCGTTTCTTCTGGGGCATCTTAGGGGCTATGCCTGTCTAACGCCTGACCTGTGCCCGGTTACGTCCATGTCCGTTATTTCCACACGGTTAAGGGGATGTCCCTGCGGCTGTGCACTGGGACTCACAACTCAAAATACCCCCCGGCGCTTGCCCTTGCTTACTGCCTTTGGAGCGTTTGATGCTGCCTCCTGCCCCTACCCCACACGCGCTGTTAGAGCAGTTAGACCAGCTAGTCGTGACTGCCCCGTCTGCAACCAGAACAGTGTGACCTCCCCTCCCTGCTTACCCTATTCCTCAATGCGATCGCCCCTTTACCCGTCGCCCAACAGTTAGAGATTGCGGGCTATGTGTTTGAGCAACTAGCGGGTGTGGTCAATGAGCGTGCCAGTCTGATGCTCTCTGCCTGGGAGTCTTGGCATAGCACTCAGTCTCCAGTGCTTGATCTGAGTGATGATGCCGATCTGTTTGTGCAATCTCAAGCCCTGGATGTGGCTGACCTATTTGCCGTGGCTCTACCCACACCTTATCCATCACAACGTCAATCTCCTTCTGTGCGGGGTTCTGCCTTTGATGAGGAGGGGGAGGCAATGGGTGCGACCTGTAGCGAAGCGCTGTTGGGGTTAGGGGAGAGTGTTGTAGAGCACAACATCTGTGGTGAAGTGGCTGATTTTGAGCCGCTCAATGAGAGTGAAATGTTGTCAACGATCAAGTCTTTGTCACACGGTGAGAACATTCCTCAGTGGTCAGAGCAAGTGTCAGAAGGGATGCGATCTCTGACTATCAAAGCCAAGCATCAGGGTCAAGCGTTGCCCTTACTCTCACTCCAACAGTCCCTACACATGCCCTTGGTGGAAGTGTGGTTAGCCTTGCTGTTAGGGGATACCGGCTATCAGTTGACGCGTCAAGTGGGTGTGGAACAAGATGACTTCACAGCCTAGTCTGAGGCGTTCTACAGTGAGGCAGGGTTGCAGGTCGTAGCTGTGCCTTGATGCTGCCCTCAGAACTTAACCGTTTGCGCTTTGCTCCTGTATGCCTTGCCTTGTTTTGCTTTGCCTTCTCTGAGCCAGGAAGGGGGAAGTGAAAGCGGGGGAGGAGAGTCGGTGTGTGAGTCTGCGAAGCTGTGGTAGCAGTCCTGCCTTACTGGTGTCAGTGAAGTCTCTGTAACGCCGCCCTCTCCCGCTGCTGTCTCTCAAGCGACACCAACTCAGAAAATTCTCCAAAGCTTTGCAGAAAAACTTGCTTGAGTCGGACTCATCATCACTGTGTGGTTTTGGCTGGCTCGCTGTGCCACACAGTCTATTCCCACCAAGCTAGTCTTTGACGGTAGCTCTGTCTGTCTGGGGTAAGGGAGCGCTGACGCTACAGACCATGCTTTGCTAAGGCGAGAACAAAAGCCATTTGTATGTGATCACTGTGTCTACCGCATGGCTTGTCTAAGCGCACTGAAAGCGGGGAAAGGTCTCAATCTGGGCGATAAAGAATAGAGTATTTGCGTCGGATTGGGAGGTGGTCTATTGCTCCAGTGCGATGATTCAGTACCCAGAGCGATCGACCCTCCAGGCACTGCTGGCAAAGGGACGACGGCAGGCACGAGCAAACCATCAGTTAAGCCAACTGCGCGGGGAGAAACCACCAACATTTAGCTTTTTGCTGATGGGGTGGGAGTTTTGGCGGAGTGTATGGCGTGACCCAAGCTTAACTACCTGGCAGGAGAAAGCGGCGTTTGTTTGGGTGGTGCATCGGTTCAAGTGGGCGATTGCCTGGGTACTACTCTTCCCCCGCCCCTAACACCAGCAGCTTGATTCTCGCCATCTGCGATCGCAATCTCGCTCACCTCTTAAACGTCTCTGCCTTCTGCCTGCCCAGCACATTCAAGTTGCCCAAAAAATGTATTATCTCGCTCTGTCCAAACCGATAGTCCACCTCAATCAAGCGGTGCCGCAACACCGCACGCTTTGAGAACTCTTGCGCTATCTGATAGTCTCGCCGCAGTCTATTAAAGTCTCAAACCTTCTGTTGTACCGACTCACCTGCGATCGGGCATGATGGGATGGCAAGTCATCGATATTGAAGCAAAGGCATGGCGAAAAAGAAGAAGATCGAACCGCTGACAGGGGCAGCGTTGCTGCAAAAGGTAAAAACGTTAGACACCTTCAGCA
>Ga0163155_10003722_pt1 | contig 16206 bp, 15 predicted proteins | sample OliLakLV19SP4G1_FD_148611 | JGI IMG/M metagenome (GOLD analysis project Ga0163155, IMG submission 148611) | Freshwater microbial mat bacterial communities from Lake Vanda, McMurdo Dry Valleys, Antarctica - Oligotrophic Lake LV.19.SP4.G1 | ecosystem: Environmental > Aquatic > Freshwater > Lake >... | reverse complement strand
TAACACAAGTCATGCCCTGTATGCGTTTTAACCGTTTGCTAATCATGAAGATAGTGTGTTCACGATTGGCGCTATCCTCCTCCCTCTCTGCGAGACGTTACGCGAACGCCTTTGGCATTGGTCAGAGGATGCACCCTCACTCACGCGCCTTTCATCCCGGCGCTCACCTGGGTACAGGTAGAACGCGGGGCTTCCCATCTATAAGCTAAAATTTCAGAGGCTCGTTCTTCGCAGGCGTTTATGACATACTTGCCAGCCGACAACTCATTTCCCGAAAAGCTGCGCCGCTGGTCGCAAGAACCCTGGTGGTGGGCGGCGATCGCCTCTCTGGGCGTCCATTCTTTGCTGTGGGTCGTCTTGCCGTTTCTGCCGTCTAGTGAAAAAACTGAGCAAGATATCCAGAAACCTGTGGAGCTGATCCAGCTGACGCCTCAAGAGCAGAGCCGCTTGCCAGATTTTGCTGCTCCTCAGGCCATCACTCCCACCTTCCCCACGCCGCCTAATAGTGGATTTGCGGGTGGGCTGCCAGGACAAGGGTTTTCGCTGTCGCCGCTGCCCAATCAGGGCTTTGGCCGCCTGCCATCGCCTACACTGCCGCCCTTTTTTGTGCCATCTTTCCCACCGCCGTCGTTTCGATCTCGCACCAGCAGCATCTTCTCGCCGCGATCGCCCTTCGTCATTCCACCGCCACCACCCTCAACTCTACCGCCTCCTACCCCCGCTACTCCGCCTAGCCCAGATATCCGCAATCTATCGCCAGGGTTTACCCGTATACCCAACGTTCTTAGTCCAAATCCAGACAACCCGCGATTATTTGCGTCACCATCCCCTACGCCTACGGCATCGCCATCAGACCCTTCCGCCACACCCAATGGCGCAACTGGCACCCCCTCTCCAACAACTTCTGCCCCCCCCTCACCATCAAGTAGCCCTACTGCCCCTAATCAGCCCCTTTCTCCCGAGCAGCGGTTAGCAGAGCTGCGCGATCGGGAGCCTTTACTCTACACTCCTGAATCTCCATTCACGGCGAGAGCACGGGAAGGCGCGGGTTACCGGAGTTGGCTCATTCAAATTGACCGACCGAACCAAGACCCAGACACCTTAGAGAAAGTAGAGCTACCAAGCCCCTATCCACTAGCGGCATGCCTGCTAGCACCGGAACTAGACGGTAAGCCTGTCACATCGATCGTCGGTGTCGTGGTCGGTGCAGACGACAAACTCGTGGGGGATCCGGTGCTGTTGCAAAGCGGCGGGTATGGAATTTTTGGGGCAGAGGCGATCGCTATTGCCCGTGCCTATACCTTTGATAACCCGACAGACGCAGATCAGCCTTACTTGGTGCAGGTCACGTTTACCTACAACCGCGATGCCTGTATACCAGCGCCCTAATCACCGTATAAACTTAGACAGCGCATAAACCAGCGCGTGAACAGATCATGTTGTAACCGATGTTAGACGCTGCTTTTATTAATCAACTGCGGGCGATCGCGCCTCGACTGCACCAGTGGATGGACGGCTTTCGGCAGGCGCGGGTGCTGGTGGTCGGCGACTTGACGCTCGATGAATTTCTGACTGGAGAGGTAGAGCGGGTGTCGCGGGAAGCCCCAGTGCTGATTCTGCGGCACGAATTGACGCGGCAGATTCCGGGCGGCGGGGCCAATGCGATTTATAACTTGGCTCTGTTGGGTGCCCAAGTAAAAGCCGTTGGGCTGGTGGGCAAAGATGGACAGGGCGAGGTGCTGCGGGGAATTTTTACCTCAGCGGGGATTGATACCAGCGGCATTTTAGTGGATGGCGATCGCCCCACGGTGACGAAAACGCGGATTTCAGGGCACGCTCGCCAATCGGTCACTCAGCAAATTGTCCGCATTGATCGCAAGTCGGATGACCCACCCAATCTTGAGCTGCAACTCCAGCTAGCCGCCTATATTCGCCAGCAGCTTGGCAGTGTGGACGCGGTCGTTTGCTCCGACTATGGGGATGGCGTGCTCAGCCAGCCTGTGATTGAAGCGGTGCTGCAACACCCCTGCACCATCATCGACACCCAAAAAGACCTACACCGCTACGCCGGAGCCACGCTGTTCACCCCAAATTTGCCAGAGGCAGAAAAGGCCGCAGGCTATGCCATTACCAACAGCGCCAGTGTGCAGCAGGCTGGACACGATCTCTTGCAGCTGACACAGGCTGAGCAGATGTTGATTACCCGAGGCGACGAAGGCATGAGCCTATTTAGCCGCGATGGCAGCCACGAAACGATCCCCGCATTTAACCGTACCGACGTGTATGATGTCACCGGGGCGGGCGATACGGTAGTCGCGGCACTAACGCTGGGGTTAATTGCAGGCGCACCGCCCATTGAGGCTGCTATGTTGGGCAATTTGGCCGCCAGCTTAGTAGTACGCCAGTTTGGCACCGCTACGACGACAGTAGAAGCAATGAAAACGGCATTGCGATCGCTGCTCGAAACTTAGGCGCTAGAAACCCCAGCTAGGGCGAGAAAGGATTGGCGCAGATCCCAAAAAAATATGCGGGGAAAGTCGCAATTCTTAAAAGTCTGGTGTAAAGTTTAACTTTGAAATCAACTAGGCTTCCTGCTGGAATACTTAATCTATCTCTGCCGGAATACTTATCCATTCCTGCTCTATCCCTGCCGGAATGCTGACGGATTTAAGCCAAGAAATCGTTTTATTCTAAATTTAGAACCGTTTCTACCAAAGATCTGTTGGGTATTGTAAATCAGTAGAGGCACAGACTGCGCTAGTGCACCGGGTAGCGTTCCTGGATGCGTGGGATAGATGCGTAGTAAGCAGGTTCCGTTATGAGACTAAATCAACCATTATTGAAGCGCCAGCGTTCTACCCAATCTGCGCCCATACCGCACCGTCGCCCCAGGCTACCGTTCTGGCGGCTGGTGATTTTGACTATATTCATGTGCCTACTGTATAGCCACGCCATTAGCCAGTTGCGATCGCCCCAGGCTATTTTAGTGCTGGGGGGGGCCACTGAACGAGAACAGTTTGCAGCTGAGTTTGCCCAACAGCATCCCAATCTACCGATTTGGGTTTCTTCAGGCAGCAACCCCGAATATTCAGAATGGCTGTTTGCAGAAGCGGGCATTGCCCCAGGACGGCTAAATTTGGATTATCAAGCCGTCGATACGCTCACAAACTTTACAACCCTAGTCGATACGTTCAAAGCGCAGGGGATTACTAGCCTGTACGTGATCACGTCAGACAATCACATGCGTCGGGCGCAAGTGATTGGGGACATTGTGCTGGGCAGTCGCGGCATTGTCTTCAAATCCATTGCCGTTCCGTCTGGCCGTGCCCCAGAATCGTTTGAAAAAGTTGCCCGCGATGCCGCCCGCTCAATGCTCTGGGTGACGACTGGGCGAACGGGTGCAACCCTAGCGCGCTATTTCCAGTAGAGACGCGATTAATCGCGTCTCTACGAATTGTGTCTCTACGAATTTAGGATGGTTGAACGTGTTGTACCAGCACGTAGGGCTGCAAAATTAAGGCGCTAAAGCGTTTGCTGCGATCGCTGCTCCATGCCTTGATTTGAGCATCCGAGGGCTTAGCAATTAGCCCTTCCGCAATCCAGTGCTGCACAGGCGTGGTGTTATCGGTGGCGATCGCCACTGCCACATCCAGCAAATCTAATTCTGGAGCCACCAGTACCAGCCCATTGCGTTCAGCATGGGAATGTAGCCAATCCCACTCAGCTTCACCCATGGTTCCCGCCAGTTCATCTCGCAAATCTTGCATCCCCACAGTCCTCATCCAGCAAAGGTCAGCAACGCCCAGTTACTTCACTTATTTTACTTTTTCTATCATTTTTTCCCAATCTCTCAAGATAACACTTGCAAAATTGTGACTTTGGCAATTATCGCTCAAACGTTGTGAAACGTAACCTCTGGCAGGATTGATCTCCTAATTCAGCGCCCCAAATCGTGCAGCTGATGAATCGCCTCTACACATTGCTGGGTCACGCCTGCCAAGTCGTCGCGTTGGGTTGACGCAGGGGCAGGAATCACTGAACCAATCCGAATGGTAATCGGTACAGGACGGGGGATCAAGCTACCTTTAGTAAAAATTTGATCGGTTCCCCACAGACTTAGCGGTAGCAGCGGCGCACCCGTTTTAGCAGCAATTAGGGCAGCTCCCAGTTTGGCATCGGGGATGCGTCCGTCGGCTGTGCGCGTACCCGACAGAAAAATACCGACCGCCCAGCCCTGATTCAGCTGCGTGATGGCGGCTCGAATTGCGCTGCGATCGGCAGAACCGCGTTTCACCGGGTAGGCTCCATAGAGCCGAATGGCTGAACTGAGCACGGGCACCCGAAACAGCTCTTCCTTGGCCATATACGAGACCGGGCGGAGCACACTACAGGAAACTAGGGGCGGGTCAAAATCGCTGGCATGGTTGGCAACTATCACTAAAGGCCCATGTTGGGGCACCTGTTCGATGCCATGCACCCGACCCCGAAAATAAAGCCCCAGCGTGGGTGCGACTACCGACCACTTAAACAGGTGGTAAAGCAAACGGCTAGCAGAAGGTTCGCGATCGCGCATAAAAACAGACCTAGCTCTTCAGGATTGGCCTTAGATATCGGCGATCGCTCCCACATTTTTGAGCACTACCCCTGGGCAGGTACGTTTAATAATACCCGTCAGCACCTTGCCAGGGCCAACCTCAATCACGCTGTCTACGCCTACTTCAACCAGTTTGAGCGAGATTTCTCGCCAGCGGACAGAACCCGTCATTTGGCGAACGAGGCGAGCTTTCAAAACGATTGGATCAGTGCTAGGCATGGGGTCTACGTTAGATAGTACCGGCATCTGCGCTAGCTGAAAGGGAACATCAGCCAAAACTGGCTCAAACTCAGCCGCCGCATTGGCCATCAAGGGTGAATGGAACGCGCCGCTCACATTCAGTCTCAGCGCCCGTTTTGACTTGACGGCCGCCATCATCGCCTCTACGGCCTCTGAAGTCCCCGAAATTACCACCTGGCCATCGTTATTATCATTAGCCAGCACCACGCCTGGTATTTGAGCCAGCTGCTGCTCTAGTTGCGTCCGATCAAACCCTAACAGCGCCGCCATCGTGCCTTCGGACATAGCATCCATCAATTCGGCTCGACGCTTAACTAATTGCAAACCCGTTTCAAAATCAAACACTCCAGCCACGTAAAGCGCCACATATTCACCCAAGCTATGACCTGCCACCACAGCCGGATGATGCCCCTGCTCACGCATTAAGTCTGCCAGAATGGTCTCGATAGTATACAAACAGGGCTGCGTGTAGAGCGTTTTAGAAACCCTGTCATCGGCGCTCTGACAAATCTCTGCCACAGACCAACCCAAAATTTCTGCCGCGCGCTCAAATCTAGCCTGTGCAGCGGGCAGCTCGTACAAGTCGGCTCCCATCCCAATTGCCTGAGAACCCTGTCCTGGAAAAATCCATGCGGTTTTAGTCATTGATCGTCTGTGATTTAAGTGGTGCAGAATTGAGGTGAGTCAGATTTCGCCTAGCTTTAGTGGCTAATTTCTGCCCTCAACGCTGACTTTCCCCATCGAAAAATGGCGGCTCCCCAGGTTAGCCCAGCCCCAAAACCAGCAGCGGCGATCGCATCTCCTGGTTTAATATCGCCCCGGCGAACGGCTTCATCGAGCGCCAGTGGAATTGAGGCCGCTGACGTGTTGCCATATTCTGCCATATTGCTGAGCACCTTCTGGCTAGGAATTTTGAGGCGATCGGCAACGGCATCCAAAATCCGCTGATTGGCCTGGTGCAGCAGCAACCAATCGATCTGATCGACACTCAAGTCAGAGCGAAACAGGGCTTTTTCAATCACTTCAGGCACGCGCTTGACGGCAAACCGGTACACTTCTTGACCATTCATGGTCAGGGGTTGGAAACTGCCCTGCGCCACGCCGATGGTATCGGTTAATTCCTTGGGCTGGGGCTGGTAGGCCAAATTGAGGCAGCTATTTTGGGTACCGTCGCTGCGCAGTTCAAATCCTAAAAGCTGGGTATCCTCGTCGGTAGCTTGCAGAACCACAGCGCCTGCGCCGTCGCCAAACAGCACACAGGTACGGCGATCGCCCCAATCCACCCAGCGAGACAGCACATCTGCGCCGATCACCAGCACGTTACGATACACGCCCGTTTGAATGAACTGTGATGCCGTCACCAGAGCGAATACAAAACCAGAACAGGCTGCCGTTAGGTCAAACGCGACTGCTTTCAGAGCACCTAGTTCGGCTTGCACCTGGCTGGCGCTGCCAAATAGGTCGTCGGCAGTAGAGGTAGCCAAGATAATTAGATCCACATCCATCGCCGTCAGATCCGCCATGGCTAAGGCATTTTGAGCTGCTTGAGTGGCGATCGCCCTCAACGACTCATCTGCCGCCGCCAAATGCCGCCGCCGAATGCCTGTGCGAGACGCAATCCATTCATCCGACGTATCTACGACCCGGCTTAAATCGTCATTATCCAGGTAGCCTACAGGCGCAGCCGACCCACAGCCCACAAACGCAACCCCGGCATTCACATATTGCACCATTACTCAGCACTCTCTGGTTTGTCGCTGTTTTGAGACAGAGACGACTGACCGTCGGCGGCGATCGCTTCAGGTTGGCCATACTGCGATCGAATCCGCTTTAGTACTCCATGATCAACCGCTTCCTTCGCCATCCGAATCGCGTTAAAGATAGATGGAGCCTGGGAGCTACCGTGGCTGATAATACAAATTCCGGCTACCCCAAGCAGCAGCGCGCCGCCATGTTCAGCATGATCCATCCGCTGCTTAATCCGACGCAGATTAGGCTTCAAGATGGCAGTCCCCACCATTCCGTTTAAACCTTGGGGCAACTCTTCCCGCACAATTTGCAGCATCACGCCGCCGATCGCCTCGGCAAACTTCAGCAGAATATTGCCCACAAAGCCATCACACACGACCACATCAAAGTTACCCGTGAGCACGTCGCGCCCTTCGGCATTGCCAATAAATGAAATGCGGGGATTGTCCTGCAACAGCTGGTGAGCGCGCACCGCTAGGTCGTTACCCTTGGTCGCCTCTTCCCCAATATTGAGCAAGCCCACCTTCGGTTCGGCAATTCCTAAAACGTACTTGGAATAGACGGAACCCATGATCGCAAACTGCTCTAGAAACTTGGGGCGACAATCAACATTCGCACCCACATCTAGAATCAATACGGGCTTGGCGGTCATCGTCGGTAGCACTGCACCAATCGCGGGACGATCGATCCCAGGCAATCGCCCTAGTCGCAACAGCGCCGCCGCCATTGCCGCACCAGAGTGACCCGCAGATACAACTGCGTCTGCCCTACCCTGTTTAACCAAATTCATTGAGACGTTAATGGACGCCGCAGGCTTGCGCCGAATAGCGCTCAGCGGCTCTTCGTGCATTTCTACAACGTCCTTCGCTGGAACGACTTCCAGATTATGAGGAGAGTTATGGTGCTTTAACGACGCTTCAATTTGCGCTGGATCGCCAACTAGCAGAACCTCTACGCCTAGCTCTGCCTGTGCCCTAATGGCACCTGCGACAATCTCAGCTGGGGCAAAATCCCCACCCATCGCGTCAACTGCAATCCGTGCCTGAGTTGAACCCATCGATCAAAGTTATAGAAACCTCAAAAATTCTATCAGATGGACCATACCCGAAACCGGAGAAGCGGATGAGAGCAGGCCGACTATTCTAATTCTCCGGGGGGCACAATTCGCTGAAACAAGTAGCCTGTGCCCCGCGCCGTCAGGATTAGCTCTGGATTACTGGGATCATCTTCGAGTTTGGCCCGCAGTCGAGAAATATGAACATCTACTACTCGGGTATCGACGTGACGCTCTGGAGTGTAGCCCCACACCTCTTGGAGAATCTCGGAACGGGAGAACGGTTCACCCGATCGCCCGACCAGCAGTTCGAGGAGACTAAACTCCATTCCTGTCAGCCGAATCCGCTCGTCGCCTTTGTAAACCTGACGCTTGTTGGTGTCGATGCGAATACTGTTGATGTGAATCACACCAGAGCTAGGAATGCCCGAAGTGCCAGTTTTCTCAACCCGACGCAATACAGAGCGGATGCGGGCTTCTAGCTCTTTTGGAGAGAAAGGCTTGACTACGTAGTCATCTGCCCCTAGCTCTAAACCCGTAATTCGATCGGCCACGTCGCCTAGCGCGGTCAACATGATAATTGGCACGTCAGATTCTTTACGAAGCTCTTGACAAACGCCATAGCCGTCTAGCTTGGGCATCATCACGTCTAACACAACTAGATCCGGATCTGAATGGCGGAACGTCTCAAGGGCTTCTTCGCCATCGGCAGCGGTGACGACATCGTAGCCAATCATGGAGAGACGAGTTTCAAGGATGCGCCGAATGCTGGCTTCGTCATCCACAACAAGAATTTTTTCTTTACGGTTCTCCAATTTACTCAACACTCCTTAAGGCAATTATTTTGGATAGTTAATTATTTCCACCTTATCATTAAGATAGTAGCGTATATCAATACCGTCAAAGCGGTGAAATTCTCAGTATCGCTACATTCCAGAGTTTTTTAAGATTCATACTATCTGAAACTATACTGAAAGAAATTTTAAGCAAAGTTACCTAAGCCTACTCATTAAGGAATGTAAATAATCGCTAAGGATCATAACTCAAATAAAATTCAATAGTCAATTTAACTGAATCGGAATGGCAAAACCGCGATCGCTATATGTCTGTAATGAGTGTGGAGCAGAATCTGCCCAGTATTTTGGTAAATGTCCGTTTTGTGCCAGCTGGAACTCGTTAATTGAGCAAGTCATCGCCCCAACGGCGGCTAACTCAGCCAAGGTCGGCGTTGGTGCAGCCGCTCGAGCTACCAAGCGCACTAAAACTAGCGATCGCAACGAGCCTCACCCTCTAGCAGCTCTTACCCTGCCCGAAATTTCTGACCATGCCCAAGCTCGGCTCTCGTCTGGCTATGGGGAACTCGATCGCGTCCTAGGCGGCGGCATTGTGCCGGGTTCTTTGGTATTGATCGGTGGCGATCCGGGGATTGGTAAATCGACTCTGCTGTTGCAGGTTGCAAATCAATTGGCTAGTCACTATCGCGTGCTGTATGTGTGTGCTGAAGAATCGGGGCAACAGGTCAAACTCCGAGCGCAGCGACTAGGAATCAGAGGGCAGAGGTTAGCAGGTGGGGAATCGGCAGCCAAACACTTGGCGTCCCAAGCTCTAACCCCCAGTACCCTGTACCTGTTACCCGAAATTGACCTGGAAACAATTTTGGCAGAACTGGAGGCGCTGCGTCCCCCCGTGGCGGTAATTGACAGTATTCAAGCGCTCTACTTTGCCAGCTTAAACTCGGCTCCCGGTTCGGTGTCGCAGGTGAGGGAATGTACATCAGCGCTGATGCAATTGGCGAAGCGCGAACACATTACCCTGTTTATTGTCGGACATGTCACCAAAGAAGGGGCGATCGCTGGCCCTAAGGTGCTGGAGCACATGGTAGATACGGTGCTTTACTTTGAGGGCGATCGCTATGCCTCCCATCGGCTGTTGCGGTCGGTCAAAAATCGCTTTGGTGCCACCAATGAGCTGGGCGTCTTTCAGATGGTCGATCAGGGGTTAGAGCAAGTGCAAAATCCTTCAGAATTATTTTTGGGCAGCCGAGACGAGGAAAACCCTGGTACAGCGACCATTGTGGCCTGTGAGGGCACTCGGCCACTGGTGGTGGAACTCCAGGCACTCGTTAGCCCCACCAGCTATCCATCGCCTCGCCGCACAGCAACAGGGATTGAATATAACCGTCTGCTGCAAATTTTAGCGGTACTCGAAAAACGGGTCGGGATTCCGCTGTCCAAGCTAGATGCCTACGTGGCATCATCAGGCGGGTTAAACGTAGCAGAACCCGCCGCAGATCTGGGGGTGGCGATCGCCGTAGCAGCCAGTTTCCGCGATCGCGTTGTCGATTCTGGCATGGTGCTAATTGGGGAAGTGGGGTTGGGCGGGCAAGTGCGTCCGGTTTCCCAAATGGAACTAAGGCTGAAAGAAGCAGCCAAGCTGGGGTTTAAGCGGGCAATCGTCCCCGCTAGTCAGGCCAATTATCCAGGGGTCGGCTTAGAAGTCATTCCAGTGGGGCGGGTTGTGGATGCGATCGCCATCGCCCTGGTCAGCACTAAAAAAAATGAGTAGGATGGGGGGCATCGTTCTCAGTTTGAATCCTGGAACATCTACGGCGTTGGGTAAGCTGCTATTTAACAAATCAGATAAAAATCAGATAAAAATCAGAGATTAATCTGGGGCGTAGCGTAGCAAGTTTGAAGGTTCCATAAAGCAACGACCCATTTACGACTCATTGATTAAAGAGTTAATGTAGTCGCATCAGATTCAGGGTGCTACGGATGACGGATACCCCGCCCTCTTTGTTATGGTTACTTTTAAGAATGAGGCATGTTTGGCTTGCCACACGGATGCTGTGGTCAGCAGGTCTTGCCAGGTTCAGCTCAGAGTCCAGCATCGTGGCTTTAGCAGTATTTTCCAAGGAGTAGGGCACTGTGGTTTCAACAAAAGAAGCAACTCAATCGACAATTTCTGCACTACCTACCCCCGCTGCACCCAATGGGGTAGCAGCTACAGAACTTCGTCCTTGGGGTTCTTTTACAATTTTGGAAGAAGCACGAGGATACAAAATCAAGCGGATTGAAGTCAAGCCAGGGCATCGCCTCAGTTTGCAAATGCACCACCATCGCAGCGAACACTGGATCGTTGTATCAGGGACTGCCAAGGTAGTTTGTGGCGAAAAAGAAATGCTGTTGTTCAGCAATCAGTCTACGTATGTCCCCCCTTGCACCTCGCATCGGCTAGAAAATCCTGGCGTCATTCCGCTGATTCTGATTGAAGTTCAAAATGGCGAGTATCTTGGTGAAGATGATATCGTCCGGTTTCAGGACGACTATTCTCGGGCTAATTAACCCACGCCTGCTTAACTCTTGATTTCGGGAGCAGGTTAAGGCACTGAACGAGCCTGTAGACAACGCTCTGCACTCTTTTTGTCAATTCCTTTTATTTTTTTTTGCGGAGAGCAACCCATGTTGCTCGATCAGGAGCTTTGCTGCGGGCAAAGCTCCTTTTTAGTCAGCTGGCGGATGATGAGCTGAACTGACTAAAATCAGCGAGCCACATCAGGTAGGATGCATCCATTTTTCTAAGGCATCCATTTTTCGCGGTAAAATCAGCGCATCCATTTCCAGTAAATCTCTGGGCTAAGCATGATTCACCTCAGTGCGGCTGCGGTTGTCGAAATCAATCGTCTTAAGGCTCGTCACCCCGAGCCCCACGCTCTGTTTCGGCTAAAAGTTGAAGCAGGAGGGTGTGAGAACTGGTATTACACGCTAGCGTTCGACTCAGAAATAGCTGCCGAAGACTCCATCTGGAATTGTCACGGAGTAGACGTTACCGTCGATTCCCAAAGCCTGATTTACTTAGACGACCTAACCGTAGACTATTCTGAAGATCTGATGGGTGGCGGGTTTCGCTTCAACAACCCACAGGCAATCGCAAGCTGCGGTTGCGGCAACTCCTTCTCAATTGACCCATCTCTGCTTAAAAAATAAGCTCTTACACCGAGGCAATCCAGGTAGAGCTGCCAAAACCAGATTCAGGCCGTCTGCTGCATAGCACCACGTGAACATGGCACGCAAAGGGTATATTTTGAATTAGTTCTAAACTTAAATTGACAGTTGGCTCCAAAACTCGGTATGCTTGAAGACTGTGAAAAGTTAGACCTACAAGCGGCAGAGTACGCCATTCGTCCATGCCTACAATTCAACAGCTGATTCGGACTGAGCGCCAAAAATTAACGAAGAAAACCAAATCACCAGCGTTGAAGAGTTGTCCTCAACGTCGTGGTGTTTGCATTCGGGTTTATACCACAACGCCCAAAAAGCCAAACTCTGCGCTCCGCAAAGTTGCGCGGGTGCGTCTGACATCTGGGTTTGAGGTAACAGCCTACATTCCAGGTATTGGTCACAACCTACAGGAACACTCTGTAGTGATGATTCGCGGAGGTCGGGTCAAAGATCTTCCTGGGGTTCGTTATCACATTATTCGCGGCACCCTCGATACTGCTGGGGTCAAGGATCGCAAGCAAGGACGTTCTAAGTATGGAGCCAAGCGACCCAAGGCAGGTGCAGCCGCAGCCACCACAGGCAAAAAGAAATAGAATAGCTCGCAGGAAGGTTCTGAGCTGAAGGATTAAGCTGAGGGGTTAGCGATCGCTTCAGTAGAGAATTTCTTTAGGCCACTTAGGTATCAGCTCTTAAGCCGTCCTGCCCCCCGGCTTTTTATATGCTCATGTTAAGGTGATAGGCGTTCCAGTGCAGATGCGCTAGCGAGGCTTTTCTTCTTAGTTAGAAAAGCCCTCCCTGGCCTCACTCCGGTTCTATTGTATAGACTCTATTGGCCTTAACTACGAAAAACCGTCGTAAGACTGTTGCTAAATCGTAAGTCTCGTTTGTTTTAGTCCCAAGCTCTAAGGTTTACTAAACGTATGTCCCGCCGCACTGTTATCCAAAAGCGTCCGGTTCCTCCCGATCCCACGTACAACAGCCGCCTCGTTAGTATGACGGTACGGCGTCTGATGTACTCCGGCAAAAAATCTATTGCGTCTGGCATCATCTACGATGCGTTTAATTTGATTCAAGAGCGGACTGGTTCTGACCCACTTGAGGTGTTTGAGAAAGCAGTTCGGAATGTTACTCCTTTGGTAGAAGTAAAAGCTCGCCGCGTAGGTGGGGCAACCTATCAGGTGCCAATGGAAGTACGATCTGATCGAGGAACCGCTCTGGCGCTGCGTTGGCTCATTCAATTTTCTCGCTCTCGTTCTGGCCGTACCATGGCAGGCAAGCTGGCAAACGAACTAATGGACGCCGCCAACGAGACAGGTAGTGCTATTCGCAAACGTGAAGAAACACATCGGATGGCAGAGGCAAACAAAGCATTTGCTCACTATCGTTACTAGACTGTGCAGATATCTTCAAGCCCAGATATCCCCAACGATTTACAGAACCGCAGGTCTGTCAAGGGACAAGGCTAAAGTATAGAATCTTAATAGAGGCAGTCACGCGAACGTTGACCGCACAGACTAAGGAGGTAGCCGTGGTACGCAGCATCCCGCTGGAAAGAGTACGAAATATAGGAATTGCAGCTCATATTGACGCAGGCAAAACCACCACAACAGAGCGAATTCTGTTCTATTCCGGGGTTGTCCACAAGATGGGCGAAGTTCACGACGGAACCGCCGTGACCGACTGGATGGAACAAGAGCGGGAGCGCGGCATTACGATTACTGCTGCTGCGATCAGCACCGCCTGGACTCGACGTGATCCTAAGGATTTAACTAAAGCTGAGCCTGGGGCACCCGAACACCGAATTAATATCATTGATACTCCTGGACACGTGGACTTCACAATTGAAGTTGAGCGTTCGATGCGAGTATTAGATGGGGTGATTACGGTTCTTTGTGCCGTAGGCGGTGTGCAGCCTCAAACAGAAACTGTTTGGCGGCAAGCCGATCGCTATCATGTACCCAGGATTATATTCGTCAACAAAATGGATCGAACCGGGGCAGACTTCTTTAAGGTCTATGCTCAGGTATGCGATCGTCTCAGAACCAACGCCGTTCCAATCCAAATCCCAATTGGCAGCGAAGATAAGTTCAAAGGTATCGTCGATCTGGTGCGGATGCGTGCTTATCTTTATACCAACGACTTGGGAACTGATATTCAAGAGACTGACATTCCCCTCGAAGTCAGAGAAGTCGCTAACGAGTACCGCATCAAACTGATTGAGTCGGTTGCAGAAACCGATGATGGTTTAACAGAGAAGTATCTCGAAGGTATAGACCTGACTGAAGATGAGGTACGTACAGCCTTGCGTAAAGGCACTACTGCAGGCACAATCGTGCCGGTGCTGTGTGGCTCAGCCTTTAAAAATAAAGGGGTACAAGTCCTGCTAGATTGTGTAGTTGACTACCTACCCTCTCCACTGGAAGTGCCACCCATTCAAGGTATATTGCCCGATGGCACTACTGCCATTCGTCCAGCAGACGATGCCGCACCACTTTCAGCCTTGGCATTCAAGATCATGGCAGACCCGTATGGTCGTTTGACCTTTGTTCGGGTTTATTCTGGAGTGTTAAGCAAGGGCAGTTACGTCTACAACTCTTCCAAAGACAAGAAAGAGCGAATTTCTCGTCTAATTGTGTTGAAAGCAGACGATCGCATAGAAGTGGACGAACTGCGCGCAGGCGACCTTGGAGCAGCCCTCGGACTGAAGGACACCTTCACAGGAGATACGATCTGTGACGATAGCGATCCGATCATTCTTGAATCTTTGTTTGTTCCAGAACCTGTTATTTCGGTAGCAGTGGAACCCAAGACAAAGCAAGATATGGAGAAGTTATCTAAAGCGCTCCAGGCTCTCTCCGAGGAAGATCCAACTTTCCGGGTTCATGTAGATTCCGAAACCAATCAAACCGTAATTTCGGGTATGGGTGAACTTCACCTAGATATTTTGGTAGATCGGATGAAACGAGAGTATAAAGTGGAAGCAAATGTAGGTGCCCCTCAGGTCGCCTACCGCGAAACCATTCGCAAACCAGTTCGCGCTGAGGGCAAATTTGTTCGTCAGAGCGGTGGTAAAGGTCAGTACGGTCACGTTGTGATCGAAATTGAACCCGGTGAAGCGGGTACTGGTTTCGAGTTTGTTTCTAAGATCGTCGGTGGCACGGTTCCAAAAGAATACGTCGCCCCCGCTGAACAAGGGATGAAGGAAGCCTGTGAGTCCGGCATTTTAGCAGGTTATCCATTGATCGATGTAAAAGTCACAATGGTAGACGGCTCATATCACGATGTGGATTCGTCAGAAATGGCCTTCAAAATTGCTGGTTCAATGGCGATTAAAGAGGCTGTCATGAAGGCATCACCTGTCCTTCTGGAGCCTATGATGAAAGTTGAGGTTGAAGTTCCTGAAGATTTCATCGGGAGCGTCATTGGTGACCTCAACTCTCGCCGGGGTCAAATCGAAGGTCAAGATACCGACCAGGGAAATGCCAAGGTGACTGCCAAGGTTCCTCTGGCAGAGATGTTTGGATATGCTACCGACATTCGGTCTAAGACCCAAGGTCGTGGCATATTCTCGATGGAATTCAGCAGCTACGACGAGGTGCCTCGCAATGTGGCTGAAACCATCATCGCAAAGAGCAAAGGGAACGCTTAATCAGGAGATAAGGGACAAATAGATCCATGGCACGCGCAAAATTCGAACGAACCAAACCCCACGTTAACATCGGTACAATTGGTCACGTTGACCACGGCAAAACGACGTTAACGGCTGCAATTACAATGACCCTGGCGGCTAATGGTCAGGCTCAAGCACGGAAGTATGATGAAATTGATGCTGCTCCTGAAGAGAAGGCTCGGGGCATCACGATCAATACAGCTCACGTAGAGTATGAGACGGAAGCCCGTCACTATGCTCACGTGGATTGTCCTGGTCACGCAGACTACGTGAAAAACATGATCACGGGCGCAGCTCAGATGGATGGTGCCATTCTAGTTGTGGCTGCTACTGATGGAGCCATGCCCCAGACCAAAGAGCATATTCTTTTGGCTCGTCAGGTCGGTGTTCCTAGCATCGTGGTTTTCCTCAACAAAGTAGACCAGTTGGATGACGAAGAACTGCTGGAACTGGTGGAGCTAGAGCTGCGGGAACTACTCACTGAGTATGATTTCCCTGGTGATGATTTGCCCATTACCCGTGGATCAGGGCTAATGGCGCTAGAGTTTATGGCGGCTAATCCTAAGACCAAACGCGGGGAAAACGAATGGGTCGATAAGATCTATGAGTTGATGGACGCAGTTGACTCGTTTATTCCTACGCCTGAGCGTGACATCGACAAGCCGTTCTTGATGGCTGTGGAAGATGTATTCACGATTACTGGACGGGGTACAGTCGCCACAGGCCGGATTGAACGGGGTAAGGTCAAGGTCAACGAAACCGTTGAATTGGTTGGTATCCGCGATACTCGTACTACTACGGTAACGGGGATCGAAATGTTCAAGAAGAGCCTAGAAGAAGGCTTAGCGGGAGACAACGCTGGTTTGTTGCTCCGGGGTTTAAAAAAGGAGGACATTGA
>Ga0163155_10003720_pt1 | contig 16222 bp, 8 predicted proteins | sample OliLakLV19SP4G1_FD_148611 | JGI IMG/M metagenome (GOLD analysis project Ga0163155, IMG submission 148611) | Freshwater microbial mat bacterial communities from Lake Vanda, McMurdo Dry Valleys, Antarctica - Oligotrophic Lake LV.19.SP4.G1 | ecosystem: Environmental > Aquatic > Freshwater > Lake >... | reverse complement strand
TCCTAGGCAAGGTCATCACCCTCACCGCAGGCCACTTAGCCAAGATCGAAGAAAAACCCGAAGTCCGCAAAGCGGGCGGCGTCTATTACACCCCCACCTACATCGTCGATTACATCGTCAAAAACACCATCGGCAAACTCCTCGAACCCTCCGATCCGAGCCGCGACCGTCAGGGAGTCGATGCCTTCAATCCCCGCAAACCACTCCCTCACGGTCGCGGCTCGTTAACTGTCCTCGACCCCGCCTGCGGCTCCGGCTCCTTCCTCATCGGGGCCTACCAGTTCCTCCTCGACTGGTATTTCGGGCAGTACACATCCGACCCCGCACAAGCCGCGCAGCTCGCCACCGGTAAGAAACCCGTCCTCCGCCCCGCTCCGCACGGCGGCTGGGCGCTGACCATCAGCGAACGCAAACGCATCCTCCTCGACCACATCCACGGCGTCGATCTGGACGGCCAAGCCGTCGAAGTCACCAAGCTCAATCTCCTGCTCAAATGCCTCGAAGGCGAAACCAGCCAAACCCTCGGCTTCGAGCAAAGCCGCCTCTTCCACGAACGCGCCCTCCCCGACCTAGGCCGCAACATCCTCTGCGGCAACAGCCTCATCGGCACCGACATCATCGGCACCGATGCCTGGACCGCCATGAGCGAAGAGGAACGCCAACGCATCAACCCCTTCGACTACGAACGGGCCTTCCCGCAAGTGTTCAAGGGGAAAGACAAGGGGTTTGACGCGGTGATTGGGAATCCGCCGTATGTGCGACAGGAATCTATAGTTCATCAAAAGCCGTATTTAGAGCGCGCTTTCAAATCGTTTGACGGTGTCGCAGACCTCTATGTTTTTTTCATCGAGAAGGGGCTTCGATTACTCTCGAATGAAGGGCGATTTAGCATCATCGTGTCTAGTAGCTTCCTACGAACAAATTTCGCACGGGCGCTAAGAGGGTACATCACAGACAATTACACTATTCATTCAATTATGGATTTCGGAGGGCTAGCCGTCTTCGCAGACGCGAAAGATACATATGTCTGTATTCCTACTATTGGAGGATCAGTGCGAGAAGATGGCGTTGCAATTCATACAGCACGAACACCTGATGGCGACGGCGTCAACGAAGCGATCAAAAATCCTATTTGGATTCCGCCAACACAGCTACACACGAACGCATGGAACATTGACTCTCCACGCTCCGTCGCATTGATGGCTCGATTAACTGTAGATGCAACACCATTAGGCATACTTGCAGAACGCAAGTTTTTTCGCGGCGTGACGACGGGCTTGAACGACGCATTTGTGATCGATGAGGCAACGCGAAAAACGATTATTGCTGAAGATCCTCACGCTTCGGATCTAATCAAGCCGTTTCTTCGAGGAGAGGATGTACGCTCGTACCGTGTTGACGCTGGCAAGCTGTATCTTATTTTTGCCCGCAGGGGCACGGACATAACCAAGTATCCGAGCATTGAAAAACATCTAGCGAGGTGGAAGAATGATTTAACGCCGCGATCACAAGGCGGAAAAGTAGGTCGAAAACCAGGCTCTTATCAATGGTTCGAGATTCAAGACGATACCGCCTACTACGAAATGTTCGACGCACCGAAGATCATATATCCCGACATCACGAAAGAACCCCGATTCCACATTGATGACAAGGGTTATTATCCTGCAAATACGGTGTATTGCATTGGACTGTCGGATCGCCGCCTACTCGGCTTCCTAAATAGTAGGCTCTTTTGGTTCTGTATATCTAAAATAAGTATTCCATTCGGAACTCGTGCGGGGAAGTTTCGCTATCGTCTGATCTCGCAATACATGGAGCAGATTCCAATTAAGAGTACATTGATCAGCGAATCAAGCACAAGCGAACGTGTCGCCACCCTCGTCACCTCCATGCTCTCCCTCCACAAACGTCTTTCCGCCGAAACCCATCCTCAGCGGCGTGAGCAGATCGAGCGGGAGATTGACGCCACCGACCGGCAGATCGATCAGCTTGTCTATCAGCTCTACGGCCTGACGGAGGAGGAAATCCGCATCGTCGAGGAGGCCACGAAGTGACGGTTTACACCGACTACAACGGACGGAAGGTGCGGCTGACCGATGAGCGCCGGGCGCATTTGCTGACACATCCGGAAATGGTGCTGCTTGAGCCGCGATTGGCCGATGCCATCGCATCGCCTGAGGTGGTGGTTCGATCCGGCACGGATGAGACCGTGCTACTGTATTACCGAGGCGAATTCACAGAGCAGTTCGGCGCGAAACTGCTTTGCGTGGTCATCAAACATCTGCCCGAGGATTCGTTTGTGATCACCGCGTACTTGACGGATAAGATCAAGGCAGGAGCAACGCTATGGACAAGGCCGTGAAAGTGTGGTTCGATGCCGAAGGCGACTTTCTGGAAGTCGTGTTTTCTGATGCGCCGGGCCTCACCGTGGCCACAGATGACGAAGCGGTGATGAAGCGCGTCGATGCCCAGGGGCAGTTGCTAGGCTTTTCAATTCTCGGGGTGAGTAAACGGGCGCAAGAAAAGCATCCTTTGGAAGCCACGCTCGACGCGGGCACTGCCGCATGAGATTGACGCCACCCACCGGCAGATCGACCAGCTTGTCTATCAGCTCTACGGCCTGACGGAGGAGGAAATCAGGATCGTTGAGGAGGCCACACGCGATAGGCTCAGGCCATCGCATGTGCAAGATGTCTTTGTCGGGTGCGTCAAGTACGAAAGCGCACGAACGCAGCGAGCACAATCGAACATCAACCGACACCCCCCATTTCTGACACGGCGATTTTCAACGGCTTCAACCGCGAAGCGGTGGGATACCGTAGCCGTGGGCGTGAGCCCACGGTAGAGCGTGAAATGTGGGTTAAGCCACGAAGTGGCGACACAAAGAAAATTCGTTTGTGTCGCCGCGTTGCGGCTTGGCCTGTGCTTATGGCTGTTCCGTGGGCTCACGCCCACGGCTACGGTAGGCCGCCGCTTTGCGGCTGAGAATAAAGTCGTGCGTTTTCGTACAAGGCTTGGCGCAGACGCACCAAGTTGGATTCACGTTTCCCGGTGGCTTCCAATGATGAGTATCGCTCAACCAACACGGTGCGTCTGCGCCGAGCCTTGATGCACCCTACCTGCAACACCCTTGTTCATGATCCAATTTCCTATTGACTCATGGTTCAAAACATGCTAAACTATGGACGGATCGATAGGCGGTTCGCATCCTCACTTCTTCTACTTCTTCTTCGGGGCCGTTGTCATGACTTGTACCGAATATACCGTTCTGGCCGGTGCTTTTAACGTCCGCCACTGTCTGCCTCGCGCTATAAGGGTTTCCGGGTAGACGTCTAGTGGATTCCCCCTAGACACGCTTTAACATCAGTATTTTCAATAGATTAACCACGATGTCCAAAATGAAAAAACACGCAAGTAGACAAATCCGGGTACCGAAACTGATGGCCTGCTTATTCTGCATGTTTGCTTTCCAATCGCCATCGCTTCCGCTACTCTTAGCTAATGATTTTCAATCGAAAACTGGAACTTTTTCGCCATATTCCTGCTGTGCTGACGCTGCTGGTGATGTGCTCGATTCCCTTCGCCTTGGCCGTCGATGAGGCGAAGCAGACCTACATCCCCAAGGTCGCGGACAAGTCCGATGAAGGCGTCAAGGCGATTGCTTCCATCGTGAAGCCTGCGGGGTTTGAGATCCATCTTTGGGCGGCTGAGCCTGATGTGGCGAACCCGGTGGCCTTCAGTATTGATGAGAAGGGTCGCATCTATGTCGCTGAAACTTTTAGGCAAGGTGATGCGGGCGGCGTCGTGGATAACCGCGGGCACATGTACTGGCTCGATGATGATCTGGCGGCACAGACCGTCGAGGATCGCAGAGCGTTCATGCTCAAGCATCACAAAGAAAAACTCGAGCAGTGGACAAAACATCACGATCGCATTCGCCTGCTCGAAGACACCAAGGGTAATGGGTATGCGGACAAAGCCACGATCTTTTCTACGGGGTACAACGATCTGGTCGATGGCACCGGCGCAGGTGTCCTCGCATGGCGCGGCAACGTCTACTACACCTGCATCCCCAAGCTTTATGTGCTGCGCGATGACAACAACGATGGCGTCGCTGATGAAACGAAAACGCTCAGCGAAGGCTACGGCGTCCGCATTGCGTTTCGCGGTCACGACATGCACGGCCTGGTCATGGGGCCTGATGGTCGCATCTACTTTTCCATCGGCGATCGCGGCTACCACATCACCACCAAAGAAGGCAAACTCCTGCACGACCCCGGCAGCGGCGCAGTCTTCCGCTGTGAACCCGATGGCTCACATCTCGAAGTCGTCCACACCGGCCTTCGCAATCCGCAGGAGCTGGTCTTCGACGACTACGGCAACCTCTTCACCGGTGACAACAACTCCGATTCGGGTGACCGCGCTCGCTGGGTTTATATCGTCGAAGGTGGACACACCGGCTGGAACATGTCGTTTCAGTACCTCTCCGATCGCGGGCCTTGGAATCGCGAAGGCTGGTGGCATGAATGGGATGCGGCCAAGAGTCCGACGGAGTTCGCTGCTCACATCGTCCCGCCCATCAAACACATCGGCAACGGCCCAAGCGGCGTCACCTACTACCCTGGCACCGGTTTCGACGACAGCTACCGCGGCACATTCTTCATGTGCGATTTCAAAGGCGGCCCCAATGTCAGCGGCGTCTGGTCGTTCAAACTCAAGTCGCAAGGCGCGGGGTTCGCGCTCGATGATCTCAAGCATTTCATCTGGGGCACGCTCGTCACCGATGCAGATTTTGGCCCTGATGGTGCGTTCTATTTTTCCGATTGGGTCAACGGATGGGAAGGATTGGGTAAAGGCCGAATCTATCGCATGACGCAGGGCGAAGGCATCAAGAATGATGTCGTTGCACAAACGAAAAAGCTGCTGGCGGAAGGTTTCACCAAGCGAAGCGAAGAGGAATTGCTCAGCCTCCTGAAACATCCCAATCGCATGGTTCGGCAGGAATCACAGTTCGCACTGGCGGAGCGCAATTCTTATGACTTCCTGCTCGAAGCAGTGAAGCAAAAGGAAAATCAACTCGCTCGACTACACGGCATATGGGGCCTGGCGCAAGCGGCAAGACGATCGAAAGACCTCACGCAGATTCCCGACATGATCGCGGGCTTTGCAGGTGATGAAGATGCGGAGGTTCGCGCACAAGTTGCCAGAGTGCTTTCTGATTTGCCGGGACTGGCGCGCGGGAAGGCGGCGCTCTCTAAACTCATCAACGACTCAAGCGATCGCGTGCGCGCCTTGGCGCTGCCCAGCTACGGCAAGAGCATGGCCAAGGGCGATACGAAGGATCACGCGGATGCAGTGGCAGCGATTCTGCCGGTGCTCGCCGCCAACGCTGACAAGGATCCTTTCCTGCGAACGGCTGCGGTGGTCGGCCTGTCTTCTCTGAATGATGCACAAGCACTGATCGCAAAAATGGGCGATGAAAATCACTCCGCTCGCCTTGGCATTCTGCTCGCGCTTCGCAGACTTGGTGATCCGCATGTGGCTGCGTTCTTGCAGGATAGTAATCCGCAGCTTGTGCTCGAAGCGGCACGGGCGATTCACGATCAGCCTATTGATAAGGCGATGCCTCAGCTTGCACTGATGATCAGTACGACGGCGGCGATCAAGGATGAGGCGCTGCTTCGCCGTGCGATCAGTGCGAACTATCTGATGGGTGGTGTAGCACAGGCACAGACGCTGGCGAGCTACGCCAAGCGCGAGGATGCACCCGCTTCGATGCGTAGCGAAGCGCTCGATGCGCTGATGGACTGGGCGGGCACATCGAAGCGCGATCGCGTACTGGGTGCGCATCGTCCGGTGATGGCGCGAGCGGCGGATGAAGCGAAAGATGTCGCAGGCAAAGCGGCGATGGAGATTCTGGCAAACAGTGCGCAGGCCAATGTGCGCCAGGCAGCGGCCAAAGTGATCGAGCATTACCGCGTGGCTGCTGCGGCTCCGCTGCTGCTGTCGATCACCAAAGATGACAAGCAATCGGGCTGGCTTCGCATGGCCACGCTCAAAGCTCTGGGCGCGATGAATGATCCTGCACTGAGCGAAGCGGTCACCGCCACGCTCGGCGCCAGTGATGCGAACCTTCGCAAGGAATCACGGCAGTGGCTTTCAAAGCTCAAACCCGCTGAGGCGATTGATGTATTGGAAAAAGTACTCGACGCCGGCGAGGTCAGTGAGAAGCAAGGCGCCATCGTCACGCTGTCAGATATGAAGCAAGCTGGCGCTGATGCGGTGCTGGAAAAACAGTTCGACAAACTGCTGGCGGGCAAGCTGCAACCGGAGCTGTCACTCGAACTGCTCGATGCAGCCAAGGCTCGCGCTACGCCGCGCATCAAACTGAAGATCGCCGCCTACGAAACATCGCAGCCCAAGGACGATCCCCTGCGCAGCGTCAGGCAGTTGCTTGTCGGCGGTGATGCAGCCGATGGTAAGAAAATCTTCTGGGAGAAGGCCGCTGCGTCGTGCAATCGATGTCACATGGTGGGTAAGGATGGCGTGGGCGAAGCTGGGCCGAACCTGTTGGAGATCGCCAAGCAAGGGCGCGAATATATTCTCGAATCGATGCTCTACCCCAACCGAAAAATCGCGCAGGGATTTGACACCTTCGACATCGAGACGAGCGAAGGCGACCGCATCATCGGCATCCTCAAAGAGGACAAGCCTGATGAACTGATCATCGTCACCGCAGAGAACAAGCGCGTCACGGTGAAGAAGAGCAACATCGCCGACAAACGCAAAGCACTCTCAGCCATGCCCGACAACATCGTGAAACTGCTTACGGAGCGTGAGCTTCGCGACCTGGTGGAATATCTGGCGACGATTAAGTAATGAGGAAGGCAATTCGCATAACCACTTGACTTTTCCGCTATTTATCGGCACAATAGGCTATCGGTTCCGCCCCCTGTTTCGTCCCTCCCGACTTGGTGGAAGCTATGAGAAAACCCTCTGAACTTCAGCGCGAGCGGATCACCGCTTGCCGCTTTTCGCTTATGTCCTGCCTCTTGGCGAGCGCGATCTTCATCGCTTCGCTCACCAGCTGCGCCTCCGATCCGCCTAAGAAAGTCATGACGCCCCCGCCGCTGCCCACCTACACCGGCGAGCAATATCTCTACGGCACCGTCGGCTCCCTCGCCAACCTTCGCGCTTTTGAACCGCTTCTCGTCAGCGGTTACGGCCTCGTCGTTCTTCCCCCTGGCACCGGCACCGGCTCGGCTGATGTGCCCACTTACCTGCGCCAGTGGATGATCAACGAGATGCGCCGCAAAGGTCTAGGCTCCTTCCAATTCGGCACCGAAGATCTCTCGCCTCGCAAAGTCCTCGAAAGCAAAGACACCGCCATCGTTCGCATCGAAGGCCTCATCCCACCCGGCTCACCCAAAGGCACCAACTTCCCCATTCTCGTCACCGCTCTTGAGCGCACCCAGACGCAGAGCCTGGAACATGGCACGCTCTGGACTGCGGACCTTTCCGTCGGCGGCGCGGATACCTCGATGCAGTTTCGCCGCGCACTGGCCGAGGCCAAGGGCGCGGTGTTCATCAATCCGTTCGATGAACAGTCCACCGAAAAAGAACGCTTCGCCTTCCAGCGCGAAGGCGTCGTGCTCGCTGGCGGCGCGGTGACGCAGGATCGCCCCATTGATCTGGCGCTGAATCAGCCCAGTTGGGTTTTCTCGCGCATGATTGCGGATCGCATCAACGAACGCTTTCCGCATGAGAAATCGACCGAGTTTTTCAACACCGCCATTGCCAAGAGCGACATGCTGGTGCGCATCAATGTCCCTGCGCGTTTTGCTGGTGACCCCACCAAGCTGCTTCGCCTGATCAGTCGTCTGTACCTTCGCCGTACGGGTGACTTTGAAGCGGACAAAGCCCGTCAGCTTGGCGAAGTGCTGGTGGCTCGTCCTGATCAGGCTCAGCCGGTGAGCGATAGCTGGCAGTCGCTGGGCAAGGTCGCTTTGCCTGTGATTCGCGAGTATTACCAGAACAGTTCTGCCGAGGTTCGACTGGCGGCTCTCGAAGCAGGTGCCTGGCTCGAAGATGAACTGGCTGCTAATGAACTAGCGCAGCTGGCGCTGCATGTTGATGCCCCCGTCCGCCGTAAGGCGAGCGAACTGCTGGCTCGTCTGCCTCGCTCGACGCGCGCCACGCTGGCGCTGCGCAGTTTGCTCGATGATGTTGATCGCACCGTGCGCATCGCCGCCTATGAAGCCCTGGCCCAGCAAGGCGATTCTTCCGTGAATCGCATTCCCATGGGCGATCGCAATCAGTTCAAGTTCTTCATCGATGTCGTGCAGGCCAAGGACCCGCTCATTTATGTCAGCCAGCGCGATGTGCCTCGGCTGGTCGTGTTCGGCCCCAACACCGGCTTCAAGGATCACATGAGCGTCTCGCTCTGGGATGGCCGTTTCCGCATCGAGGGCGGCGAGGCCAATGAACAACTGAGCGTCTTCTATCAGTCGCCGCTGAATCCCAAAGGCTCCGCCCAGAAAATCGCCCCGACCGTCGCCAACCTGGCGGTGCTGATGGGGCACAAGTATTCCGCTGAGCGTCCCTTTGATGGCTTCGATCTTTCCTACAGCAGCATCGTCAACGCGATCTATAACATGCAGAGCAATGGCGATGTGCTGGCCGGGCTGGTCATCGCCAAGAATCCGTTGGCCAGTTACATCGAGAAGATGCGCGATCGAGATCCCAATGAGACACGCCCCGAAGGCGCTGCGGAAGAAGAAGCGACAGGCGATGGTGCCGCTGCGAATCTCCCGGCTGAGGGTGACCTGACCCCGGTGACGGCAAGGCCGGGCAAGGCAGCGGCACGGCCGGAGTGAGGCCCATGCCGCCAAGAGCGAAGCCGCAAGCGGCGGGGAGTCTCCAGCGTTTAGCGCCCCGCCCAAGGCGTGGCCTTCTTCGCCTCCAAACCATTCGTGTTTTTCCTCGTGTTCAACCGATTAAAATGAATGGCGATCAATGAGCCGCTTCCCATCTTGACATGAGTTTTTGATAAGCTGTTGCATTGACTGCGTATCGTGCTCAGCCGTTTGCTGATTTGTCCAACAACCTGAAGGAGAACCCGTGGCTGACTTTGCCGCGAACATGTTGGATTCGTCGGCCCCTTCGCAGGATGCAAAGGGTTCGCTGCTGAGACAGATGGTACAAATTGTTCCGATTGGTTCGTGCTTTGCCCTGTTCGACATGGAGGTCGAAATCTGATGATGCGCCTGGCCAAACTCACCGCACAAGGCTTCAAGTCTTTCGCCGACAAAACCGTTATCACCTTCGATAAGCCGATCACCGGCATCGTCGGCCCAAACGGTTGCGGCAAGTCCAATACTGTCGATGCTGTCAAGTGGGTCCTTGGCGAACTCTCCGCCAAGAGCCTGCGCGGCGGCGCGATGATGGACATGATCTTCAACGGCTCCTCCACGCGCAAACCCGCCGGCATGGCGAGCGTGTCGCTGACGTTTGATAATCCGGTCATTGAAGACAAAAGTTCTGAGTTCAAAGTTCAAAGTTCCGAATTGGATGCCAACAGCAACGACTCCGTCGCCGCCTCCACCGATTCTACAACTCAGAACTCGGAACCCAGAACTCAGAACCCTTCCCGCGCCGCCCGCCGCGCCCTTCCCGTGGATGCCGATCAGGTCACTGTCACGCGCCAGCTTTATCGCGATGGCTCGAGCGAATATCTCATCAACAAACAGCGTGCCCGATTGCGCGACATTCGCGAACTGTTCATGGACACAGGCATCGGCACCGATGCTTACTCGATCATCGAACAAGGTCGCGTCGCGGCTCTGCTGGATTCCAACGCCAAGGAACGCCGTGAGATTTTCGAGGAAGCTGCGGGCATCTCGCGCTTCAAAGCTCGCAAGAAAGAAGCGGAGCGAAAACTCGAACGCACCGAGCAGCATCTGGGCCTGACGCGCACGCGCTTTGACGATCTGCAAAAACGACTGCGCAGTGTGAAGATTCAGGCCGGCCGGGCGAGGTCGCATCAGGAGCTTTCCACACGATTGCGCGAGCTGCAACTGAATTACGCACTGGCGGAATATCACAAATTGCAAGGGCGATTTAAGGATGTGGCTGAGCAGCTTGAACAGGCTGAGGCCGATCACGCGGTTGCCGCGCGCCACCTGGCGGAACATGAACAGCAACTGGCGGACAACCAGATCGAGCGCCAGTCCGTTGAGCAGCACCTGAAAAAGCTCGAACAGGATCGTTTGCAAGCCAAGGCGCGCCAAGAGCAAGCGGAGCAGCGCAAGCAGTTCGCGAAGAACTCGCTGGCTGACCTTGAAAAACAGATTGAGCGCGACAGCAAGCGCATCGATGAACTGGCCACGCGCTCAGCGCAGCTTGAAACCGAACTCACCCAGCAACGCGAAGATGTGGCCCGGCTCTCCGCCGCTCACAGCGGTACGCAGCAGCAACTCGAAGATGCACAGAACAAGTACCGCCAGGCTCAGCACGAACTCAACGAAAAGCGATCCGCCCTCGAAGATGAAAAAGCCGGCATCGTCACGCTGATGCGCCGCACTTCGCAGCTTCATAATGAGATCAACTCGATTGCCGTGTTCGAGAGAAATCTGCATGGCACCCGCGAAAAACTCGACCTTCGTTCCACCAAGGTTGCCGAGGATTTGGAACGACTGCTCACCAGCCGCGATGAAACGCAGGCCAAACGGACGCAGGTGAAAGAGCTGATCGAGCAGCAGAACGCGAAGATTGCCGAACTTAAATCGCAAGCTTCCGAACTCGATGCCGAGCAGCGGGCACTGACCGAGCGATTGAGCAGCGCCAAGGAACAGCGATCAGGCCTGAGCTCTCGCCGCGCTGTGTTGCAGGAGATGCAGGACAAACAGGAAGGCATCGCGGATGCGGTCAAGGCGGTGCTCGCGCGCAAGGCGACGGGGCAGAAAAAGTCTGGAGTAGCGAGTCCAGAGTCCGGAGTCTCGCGTCCCGGAATCACAGCCGATCAAAAGCAACAAGACTCCGGACTTCGGACGCCGGACTCTGGACCCTTTTACTTCGTTCGCGGTCTGCTCGCAGAAATGTTTGAAGCCGATGTTGAGCACGCTTTGCTCGTTGAAGCGGCGCTGGGCGATCATCAGCAGTCGCTGGTCATTAACAGTCTGTCCGACCTCTGCGAGAACGGCGGCAGCGAAGCGATCGCTGCACTGTCAGGACGTGTGACTTTTATTGCCATCGATCAGTGTCAGATTCATGGCACCGACCCGAAACCCGAAACCCGAAACCCGACACCCGAATCCCTCATCGATCACGTTCGCTATCCCGCTGAGATCGCGCCGATCGCTTGGTCGCTGCTTTCGCGCACTTACATCGTGCCTGATCTGGCGACGGCCAAGCGTCAGCGCGAAGTCATGCCTGATGGTTGCAGGTTTGTGACCAAGCGCGGCGAGCTGCTGGATAGTGATGGCCGGATCATGGCGGGGCCGATGGGCGCAAAGTCGGCATCGGGCATCATCAGCCGCCGTGCTGAGCTGACGAAGCTGCGCACGCAATTGGCTGAGCTTGATGAGCGGATCAGCACCGATCAGCAAAACCTGTCGCAGCTTTCTGATCGTGCCAAGCACATCGATCGCGTGTCGCAGGAACTGCGGCAGAAGCTTTACGAAGCCAACACGATGCGCGTGGAATGTTCGAGCAGGCTCGACAATCTCGCGGGCCAGATCGCCAGTCTTGAGCGCGAGCAGCCGGTGCTCAGCGCGGAGATTGAGCAGATACACAAACAGCTTCACGATGCCCTAGAGAAGAAGACACGGCACGAAAGCGAAGCTGCGAATCTGGAACAAAACTCCGCAGCGCGGCAGGCCGCTGTCGATCTGCTTCAGGCAGAAATCAGCGAACTGAGCAGCGAAGCAGAGACGACCCGCGAAGCAGTGACGACGGTGCGCGTGGAACAGAGCAAGCTCGCCGAGCAGCTCTCGGCAGCCCAGCGTCAAGTGCGTCAGATTGAAATCGCCCGCGCTGACATCGACCGGCAGCACAAGCTCATTGATGAACAGCTCAAACAACATCATCGCCGCACTGAAGAACATACGCGCGTCGCCGATGAAGCGCGCCAGGTGTCGCTGCAAGCATCGGCGGAACTGGATCAACTCGAAGGTGCGCTCGAAGAGGTGCGCGAGAAGCTCAGCGAGATGGAATCCGTCGTCGGGGAACTCAAATCCGCACTGCAAAAGCACAAGAAAGATGCGGAGGCAGCGGACGAACTGGTGCATCAGCTTCATGTTGAAAAGCGCGAGCTTGAAGTGAAATGCGAAGGTGTGTGTCAGCGCGCAGCGGAGCAATTGAATCTGGATGTGGTCGCGAAGTACAACGAGATCGAAAATTTGAAGACACGAGGCGCTGACGACGCTACGCCGCAAGCGGCTCAAGACTCGGGACTTGTTCCCATCGACTGGGAAGCGGTCGAGCAGGAAATCCACGATCTCAAGACCAAGCTCGATCGGCTGGGTAATGTCAATCTCGACGCCATCACCGAACAAGATGAAATCGAGAAGCAGGTCACCGAACTCGAGTCGCAGGTCAAAGACATCGAAGATGGCAAGTCGAAACTCGAGCAGCTCATCAAGCAGATCAACGAGGAAAGTCGCACGCGCTTTGAGAAGACCTTCCATCAGATCAAGGAAAACTTTGCTGGCCAAAATGGTCTCTTCCGCAAGCTGTTCGGCGGCGGGCGTGCTGATGTATTCCTTCAGCCTGATGAAGATGGCAACATCGATGTGCTTGAGTCAGGCATCGAAGTGGTCGCCAAGCCGCCGGGAAAAGAGCCGCAGTCGATCACGCTGCTTTCCGGCGGTGAAAAGACGATGACCGCCGTCGCCCTGCTGCTCTCGATTTTCCAGACCCGGCCGAGCCCCTTCGCCATTCTCGACGAAGTCGATGCAGCGCTCGATGAGGCGAACGTCCATCGCTTTGCTTCGATTCTGCACAGCTTCCTCGACCAGAGCCATTTCATTGTCATCACGCATAACAAGGCCACGATGCAAGCCTGTGATGTGCTCTACGGCATCACGATGCAGGAGCGCGGCGTGTCCAAGCGCGTCTCCGTGCAGTTCGATCAGATCGGAGCCGGCGGCCAAATCAGCCAGGCGGCGATCGAGGCACAGAACGCCCGGGACAAATCGGTGGTCCGCGATGACGATGACGAAGTGCCGATGCCTTCGGGCACCTTCGGCGGCCTGGAGCTGCCTGCTGGTGCACAGCCCAAGGCGCTGACGGATGAAGTTGAAACGCAGGAAGAAACTGCGGCCATCCCGTCGATTGAGGACACCGCCCCTGCTTCCGATGGTACCGCCGATGATGCGGGCAAAAGCGGCAAGGGCGACAAGGGCGACAAACCGTCGCTGCGCAATCGCCTGGCCCAGATGGTGGAAGAGCGGCAGGCGGTGGATGCGCAGAGCAACTGAAGCGATATCAATTTCTATTGCCGAGCCTCTCGGCCATCGCCGACAGGTTTTTCATGAGGCAGCGAGCAGACTGAAACTGATTATTTCATATTCATCACACCGAATCGGGCAATAGGCGATATAATCAAAAGCTGACGGTGATGGTTCCCTGTTTCCCTTGGCTGCGACGTTCGATCGCAGCCGGTTTCCTTCGACTCCAATTGTTCATTCATTCTGCCCGCCCCGGAGCGATATGCGATGAAGATTCGCCGCGCATTCACGCTGATTGAGATGCTCCTCGTTGTTTCGCTGATCGCCCTCTTGATCGCGCTGCTTTTGCCTGCGCTGAATCAGTCTCGTGTCATCACGCGTGAAGCGATCTGTGCATCGAACATGAGGCAGGCTGTGGCTGCATTCACCAGCTACGCCTACGACAACAACAAAATCTACCCCGACTTTTCCTATCAGCCCGCCACGAACAATCAGTGGACCCAGCCTCACTACTGGGTGCAGACACACTGGCGGGACTACATGAAGAATAATTACGCGTTCAGCCGTGATTTTTTCTACTCGCCCAGCAACAACATTTGGAACCGCGACGACTTCTACTGGTACGACACCGCCAACCCCGCCACTGCTAACGCCATGGTCATCGGCTATTACTACTTCGGCTCCACGATCGTCAGCGGCACCAGTTTCAAGAGTGCCCTCACGACCGCTCCCCCCACCAGCTACAAAGTCATTTTCCCTCGCCGCGTCGGTGCTGACAGTTGGTCCAAGCTTCTCTGGGCTGATGTGAACCGACAACTGAGCAACCACATCGGCACCTGGCTCACGCCCGGCGATGCCCGCCGCTGGGGATCCAACCACTGGTACGGCACCGCTGACCAATCCGTCGCCGGCTCCCACCGCGCCTTCGTGGATCAACACGTCGAATGGATCAAGACCCCCGAGTTCAAGCTGCAATCTACCTACGCCAGTGCACATCATTACTGGTGAATCGCACTTTATAGCCGCAGCGTCCTCGCTGCGGCTGTGAAAGAGCGCAGTTCTCTACGCAGCGATCATCAGACTGAAGCTGATGTACGCCATGTGTCACATCACCAGCTTCCCATCCTGTGCCGCCAGCGCTTTGATGGCCTGCTGGTCATCGTGCACGCGGATGGTCATTTGATATCGCTTGGCTTCACCGGGTTCGAGCCACTGCGCCGCTTGGGGATGCTGATCTTTTTCTTTGCCTAGGAGTGATCCGCTGAAGGGTTCGAGGCCGGTGACGTAGGAACCGCCGGGGCCAAAGTGTTGCCAGTTGGCAAAGCGTGGCAACGCAGCGGCAGGATAGATCACTTCAAACGCCAGACCGAGTTTCGCATTGATGAGGCCTGCGTGACAAAGGCCCTGAACATCCGGTTCATTATCAACAAGCAGCACGCGCTCGCCGCCGCCACGATGCGATTCGAGGGGCTGCGTCACGGTTTTGAATCCGTTTGCTTTCGCCGCATCGACGGGGCCTTCGCCGCCCAGGTATTGCGTTTTGCCTTTGTAGATAAGCTTCGCGCCAGCATCGACGAGCGGGTAGCCGAGGTTGATGTGGTAGAGCCAGTTGTGAGCGCAGCGGGTGTTGCTGCGATTGATCACTTCATCGTAGATCGCAATTTCGCTAACGCCCAGCCGACACTGAATCGTTCGGCGAACCTCAATGACCGGGCCAAACATTCTTGAATCACGAATCGACATCGCCAGCAGCATGCCGTTGCGTCCGCGATGAGGATCCGGATTCAAAAGCATTTCGACGGCAGCAGGGGTGTTGGAATGATGACCATGCACACCCAGCGACTGGCCATCTTCGGTGCGAGGCGGGCCGAAATAATTAGGGCCACAGGACGTGAGCAATCCGCCAGCCCAACCGGCAAGCCAGTCAGCGCCCAAGTGATAAGCGTGACTAGGCGGGCGCAGGCCGTTGGGCGTGAGGTAGGCGAGGTTGTGTTGTTTGAAAGAAGCATCCACGATGTCGCCGCCGCGATCGAGATTGACAGTGAAGCGCAGGCCCGAGCCTGTGTCGAAATGAGCAACGCGACACGCTTGCGGCCCGCCTGTGGCTGCGGTGGGCGAAGCATCGAGGGTGCCTGTGCGGATGCCGCCGACTTGGAGAACGCTTTCGAATTTTTCGGTATCGAAGGGGCACAGTTCCTGCGGACCGTTACCGTGGGAGGTACCGCGTGAGGTCGATGATGTTGCAGATTTTTTCGCCATGATGTTTAGTCCGTTCGATATTCAAAGCCATAGAGTAACCTGAAGCAATTGATTTTTAAGGAAATCAGGAAACATGGAAGTAAGGAAAAGAAGGCTGTTTTTCGCTGCTGTTTCCTACCTTCTTTTCTTTCACGCTTTCCTTAAAAAAAATCAATGTTAACGTTATGCAGAGGTCTCAAATCCCTTTTTGCGCTTTCTGCGCCTTTTTGCGGCGAGTGTCGCGGCCATCCGATTCTTCGTTCGCCAAGGCGAACGGCTAAATACGCTGGCCCTGGCTTCAAACACCGCGCGATGACACTGGCTAAAATGTACCGTATCATCGAATCGCTTACCCGGTGACGCCTTTGGAGAACGCCCATGCCTGTGTATGAATACGAATGCGGAAATTGCCACCAGATCACCGAAGCCTTGCGCAAGATGGCGGACGTCAATGCCCCGCTCACCTGCGAACACTGTGGCAGCGACCAGACCAAGCGCGCCCATAGCGTCGTCGCCATGAGCACCGGCGGAAGCAG
>Ga0163155_10003716_pt1 | contig 16239 bp, 28 predicted proteins | sample OliLakLV19SP4G1_FD_148611 | JGI IMG/M metagenome (GOLD analysis project Ga0163155, IMG submission 148611) | Freshwater microbial mat bacterial communities from Lake Vanda, McMurdo Dry Valleys, Antarctica - Oligotrophic Lake LV.19.SP4.G1 | ecosystem: Environmental > Aquatic > Freshwater > Lake >... | reverse complement strand
CCCGCCGGCAATGCCGCCGAGTGCTCCACCGATCCCACCGCCCCACGCCTCTCCCTCACCCGGGGCTTTCGCGGCCTTGCGAGCAGCCGCTTTCTCGGCCTCGCTCGCCTGTAGCTCCTCAGGGCGTGGGTAGCGGTAACGCATCAGCACCTCCTGACCTACGCGGAGTCACACGGGGGCCACCCTCAGTACGTGCGGTGCTTTTTGCGTTGCGTGGGCGGGATGTAGGTGATGCGCCGGTCCGGCAGCACCGTGGGCGCGCGCATCGGGTGGCCATCTCTCCACGCCCGGGCGAAGGACACGGCCGATAGGGCGTCGTCACGGCCGACGAAGACGCTGCGCACCACCCCGTCGGGCGAGGTCCGCGCCTTGACGGTGCTGCTCTTCGCCTCGTCGAGGAGATGCCCACCAATAGGCATCTCGCCACAAACAATCGCATCTCGTAGGTCGTCGCGGCGCTTCTTCACCTCGCCCTTCGGGCTCCCGCTCGTGTGCGCCTCCACTCCGCGCGTCGTCTCCAGCGACTGGTACACGACGGCGCCCACGCCGTTTTTCTCCACGATGCAGGCGACCGGCTTGAGCTTCACGATCGTGGCCCGCACGCGCGCGATAAAATCGGTGATCTGCGTGGACGAGCTCCGCCACGTGGCCAGCACCCGGCCTGTGCGATGGCCGACGACGCCGATGGCGCTCGCGTCCAAGCCGAGCCCCTCGCTCGTGTCCACTCCGAGGATCACCGGCTCATCGATCGCCTCGGGCTCAACGTACCAGCACCAATCGTCGTCCACCCTCACGGTCGCCTCGGCGTACGCGGTGATATGCAAACCTTCTCGGAATGTGAACGAGTGCTCGGGCAACACCGGGTACTCGCGCAGCATGCTGCGCGCGTCGCCCTTGAAATCGCGCCACAACTTGCGCGTCCACCACGCGGCCGAGTCGCGGCGCTGAAAGCCGTACGCATCACGCAACGCCTCCCACGTCTCGTCGTCAATGTCGGCGCTCGCGGCCCGGTACGCAGCGTGCTGCTCCACACCGAAGAACAACGGCACCCATCCGTCCTTATCGGCGTCGTCGAAGATCGTGCGGAAGAGTCCATCACCGGGCACACCGGTGCTTTCCACCACCAGCAGTGCGGTGGAGAGCATCGTCGACGTGAGCGCTGCCCAGACCGCCCGGGCATTTCGCCAAAATGCCATCTCGGTGGCGTGGATGTAGCCGTAGCTTGTGCTCCGGCCGGTGCGTGATTCGCCGTCCTCCGCGGGAGAGATTGCCGTGAGCGCGTCGATTGTCGCGCCGTTTTCGAGCGTGATCGATTCCTTGTTATCAACGACAAGATCGAAGCCGCCCTGTTTTAACCATCCGCGCACGCGGCGAAGAAGGCCCTTCGCCTTGCCGTGGTCGTCTGCCACAATACACAGCGGCAACCCGGGGTTTTGTATTGCGACGAGCGTGAGGTAGAAAGCGACGACGGTGGAGCAGCCGATCTGGCGGCCCTTGAGCACCACCACGCGCTTGCTACCGCACATCGCCTTGAGCACGTCCCGTTGCTCTCCATTCAGCGAAAACGGCGAGAGCGTGCCCGTCGATTGGTCGAGAATCTTCAACCCCCGGGCGAAGGCGACGCACTCAAGATAGGACGGGAGGTCCACGCGTCAGTCGTCGTCGACGACGATCTCCGGTTCTGGCGGGCCATGTGCTATCTCTCGCAACGCGCGCGTAAAGATGAGCGTGCGGTCCGCAGCAACGGCCGGCGCCGGTTGTGGCTTCGGTAACGTGAAGTCGAGTATTTGCTTGATTGCAAATCGCACGTCGTCGCTTTCTCCACTGTGAAGTAGCGCTGCTAGCTGCGTGACGACGTCCGGAAGCATCGATTCGAGCATGGCGCGTACCTCGGGGTTCTTTCTCGCCGCTCCGGCGAGATTGCCTGATTGCCCTTTCTTCCACGATGCGGGCGTAGGTGCTCTTTTGCTGATAGCAGCAGAGCGAGGATTGCTCACGTGATCCTCGCGATGATGTGCTTGGTCTGGATCGCCAGCACGTTTAGGTCCGGCTGCAGCGGGTCGAGATGTGCGGTCCGCACGATCACGATGTCACCGGGGTTGAGCACGATGGCTCCCACGTCGGGCTGCACGCTTGCAGTCGCGAGCACTCTGTACACGAGGCAAGCGTTGCCCGGGATGTTCGCCGCGTCGGTGTAGATGCCGCCGACGAGGCCGGGCGGGCGCACGGGTTCTACGATCGTCACGCCCGCGAGCATTTCGTCGGGACAGAAGTCCGCGGCGGTGAAGCCCGCGGGCGTGCCGTTCCGGTGGGTGTAGATTCTGAGCGCCAAAGCTTCAACATTCATGGTGCATCCTCGATTGGTGTTTTTCTGATCGTGATCGTGATGCCGTCAGTGGCGATCCACCCTCCGGCCTTGAGCGGACCAATGGCGTGCGTCACCACTCGGCGAGGCACGCGAGCGCATAGGTCCTCGATCGTGAGGGATCTCTTGCTGTCCGCCGCGAGGTGCGCGACCAGCAGCACGGCGAGCGGGATAAACAGCGAGTCTTGTGACGGGAGCATGCGCGAGAACCACCATAGGGCATCTGCCTGTGAGAATACCCCGTCGGGTTTTTGATTTCGCACTTTCATGACCTCTTCCAGCAGGGTGGTTTTTCTCAGGTTGTTCACTGCGCCTCCGTACTTTTTGCCTTTATACTCGGTCTTGCGCTCGCCATAGAGTTGGCGATGCGCGGATTGCTGACTCACGCCTAGACGGCGACCGATCTCAGTGGTGGGCAGGCCGTCGAGATGGAGCGCGAGCATCGCTCGCTGCTTGCGTGTGCACGACTCGTCGGCGGCTGCGAGGATGAGGCGGCGCAGCAAGGCGGGGTCGACGCGGCCGTCGACCCCGTCAAGCCCCTCGGTCATCTCGCCGTCTTCGTCTCCGTCGTTCATGCGGTCGCGTTCACCCGCTCACCGGCGCAGTTGCCTGCGCAGGCAACTGCACAGGTTCAGGTGCCCTGCGCGCGATCGTCAGTGCAGCGAGGTCTTGTCTGAGCGCAGCGTTTTCCATCGTGCTCGCTGCGAGCTCACGTTCGAGAATCACGATGCGGATCTTCATCTTGTCCACCGCCCACGCGTGCTGCTGAGCGACGTGGTGCGCGTGGTCGCCGATCTCGCGCACCACGTCGATCGCTTTCTCGGTAAGGGTCTTCAACGCTGTGCTCATGTGGGCTCCTTTGGTGGGGTCTTTCTCATAGGACATTCATCGTCTGCGGGCAGATTGCGAACGTGGGAACGATGCCCCCACGCGGTCGACGGACGTGCCGGACCAGGACGTAGAGCGCTGAAGGGAACGCGACCTGCGAAGACGACACGCCGGCTGCTGGCTCGTACTGCACGCGCCCGCGGAACCGCAACACGTGCGCACCTGCGTCGACGATGGCCGCGTACCACTTGGTGTCGCCGTTGTCCGGTGCGAGCAGGACGACGGTGCAGCCGTCTTCCGACGCCTCGACGGCCTTCTGCACTGTCTTCCCCAGCGACGCGAACGGTGGGTTGACGAAGATGTTGCGGCCGAAGTCCGACCAGCGCACGGCGCTGGCGTCGAGGGCTACGGCCCCCTCGGGCAGGTGCAGCGGTGCGAAGAACCTCGGCACGATGGCGTTGCCGGCGTGTGCCATTGCGTCGAGGTCGATGTTCCACCTCCCGACGATCAACGAAGCAAGCAGCCGAGGTGTCCGCCACTCCTGCCGTGGGGCGGTCAGCGCGTGCGAGCCGCAGTTGATGTTGCGCGTCACGTGGGCTCCTTCTGCGACGCGAGGTCGCCGATCCAGAGGGCGTCCGCGTGGTCGTCGCTCTCCAGCGTGATGTGAGGCCACTTCGCCCTGGCCGCGGCCATCATCGCGTCCTTCTTCGCGTTGCCCTTGCCTGTCGCGTGTTTTTTGATGGTCGCGACCGGGATGCCCTCGTACGGGACCGAGTGCGCCTCGCACCACGCGGTCACTACGGCGAGGGCGCCACCGTAGGCGTGCGCGGCGTCGACTCCCAGGTGCCGGCGCACCTCCTCGATAGCCACGCGGCCGACGCCTTCAGCTACATTGTCAAGGCAGTCCCGAAGGCGCAACCACTTCATTCCTGCCCCCTCAAAACGCCGTTGCCGATCGCTTTGCAACAGCCACGTGCCGCTTGCGACCGGCTTGCCCCCTTCGAAGATCGCCCAACCGGTTCGCGTTCCAAGGTCCAGTGCGAGTAGTAGTTTCATCCTCCCCCCACGATCTCGGCGGGCGGGATCCTAGTCGCCCGACACCTCTGGGCCACCACCCGCTCTTCGCCTGCCTCGGGCGAGCACCCGTGGCACAGCGAGTAGACCAGCCCCTCGGCGGTAAGCAGCGAGCACCGTGGGTCCGCCGAGGCACGGCAGAGGGCACAACACTGTGCCCTCATGGCGCCCCCGCGAACAGAGCGGCGGCGGCGAGGAAGAGCACGATCCCGAGCACCACCAGCGAGACCACAACGGCGGCCCCCGGCTCCGGCTCCGGCTCTAGCTCCGCCTGCCTCACCAGGCGGATACGGAGGGCCTCGCGCTCACGCCAGGCTGCTGTGTGCCAGACGTGCGGGGTGGACGGAGAGGGGCGTGCGGGGCGCCCAGCGAGCCTAGATCGTGTCAAGAGGTCTCCTACGTGGTTTCTGTTTCTGCTGCCGTTGCCGTTGCTGCCGTTGCGCTTTCTTTCGCGCCGCGGCCTCGCCCGCGACCATAGCCTCGATTATCCTTTGTCGGCGCACTTCTTCGGGGGTAGGCGTGACGCCCGTCACAGTCACTGCCATTTCGTGTCCTTGGGCGGGCCACAGAGGATGCATCCCTGGTTAGGCACGCACAGTGGGCAAACCTGCGCGTAGGTAGGACCCGTTGGCGGGCGGTCGTCTGAGTTTGCGGGGTATGCGGGGTTGCGGGGTCGTTTCCCCTCGCTGCCGGTTTCGCTTTTTCCCTCAGCCGTATGCATATCTATATCTATATCTACATTCTCTTTAGGAGTAGAAATAAACCCCGCAACACTCGCAACGCTCGAAACTGGCTCTTCCGTGGCGTCTGAACGCCATTCGTTTTTGCGGGGTTTTTGCGGGGTTTGTGCGGGGTTTGTCGAACTCGGTGGCTCGCGGGCCGCCCAGAGCTTGGCATTGTCGTGATTGTTTTTGCCTACATCCATCATCCTCATGCCGTCAACGATGCGCCCCTTCACTCGACGCAGTGCGCCAGACACTCGTAGCGCGTCAAGGGGCTGGCCAGGGCGATGCCTAGTGAGCTCTTCGAGAGCGGTACGGAGACCGTCGCTGCGGTCCCCTGTGTCGGTCGAGACGCGGCGGACCACCTCGCGTGCAGTCAGCCCGAGCCCTTTCGGATCGATCTCTCGCCACCCCGCCAACAGCCCCCGGATGGCTTGAGTCTCGGTGTCGGCTTCTTCTTGGAGCTCGGCGCGCGTGAGGCCCGGGTCCGGCAGGCCGACCCAGACGACAGCATGCTGGATGAGGCGACCCCAGCCCTCGAAACTACCCCAAGGTGGGAGCTTCATATCGGGGCGCCCTGCCACGCAGTACGCGCGCAGGATGGTGAGCACGTCGGCGACCAGTTGCGGCCGTTGTTCGAGCACCCACGCTCTGAGGTCGGCGTGCTGCAAATCGACTCGCTCCTCGGGCTTCTCGTGGGGGGTCTCCAGGCAGATGTGCAACGTCCGTCGGGCGAGGTCGCCCTCAAGCGCCGTGTTGTTGCCCGTAGCGAACCAGGTGGCGTGCAGCGGGAGTGTGACGGTCTCGTTGGTGCCTAGCAGGCGGTCCCGCCATGTCGTGGTCGTAAGAGCGGCGTCAAGGCTGGAAGTGCCCAAGCGGTCCTTTACGTTGTCCAACAACACGAGCGTCGTTCCCGACATGGCGATTGACGTGATCTTCTTTCTCATCTCCTCGTCGTCGGTCGTCGACGGCATCGCGGCCATCGTCCGACCCGAGTAGACCAGCCCGATAATATCGCAGAGGAGCCCCTTGCCCGTTCCCCGCGCGTTGGCTGTTACCAGGTTGAGCGGTGCCGGCGCGTCGAACGCGTACCGAGCGAAGGGCGTCAGCAACGCGGCGACCCACGCAGCGCGGTGTTCGGGCGCCTTGAACGGCACATCGCCGACGATGGCAATGATGCGGTCGCGGGCAGTCGTTGCGTCCTCGATCGTCGGCGCGTCAGGTATGGGGGCGCACACGCTGCCAGTGCGCAGCACCAAGCCCGTGGCCACGTCGTAGCCAGGCTCAGACAGCAGACTCCCATCTGGCCGTAGGACGGGCGCTTCTATTATCCCTGCCAGTGGGCGCATCCCGGGCCAGATGCCGAGCTCAGCTACCGAGTCGACGCACCACACAGGAGGGTGCGCCGGCTTGTAGATTGGTTCGCCCGTTTCCTTGTCGGCCGACTCATGCACCCACGCGGCCGACGCCGCCATCCTTATGCGAATGATCGAGCGCGGCATCTTGCGAATGTGCGCCGCACATTCATGACCGCCTGCAAACGAGGATCCCTGCATTACTTCGACGAGGAGGCCCGCACGCGAGAAAACCTCAGCCGCCGCCGCACCGAGCGCTGCGGCGGCGGCATCGGTGACCTCCTTCTCGCGGGTCGAGATAACGATAAGCGGGATGATGTCGCCGTCGCGGGCAGGTTCCGCGGGTCCCGCCGTCTCACGTGCTCTCGGCGCCTGTCTTGGTGTCGGCTCTGGGCGCTCCGGTATCACCCGAGGCTCGGACATCCCAGCCTTCATCCCGCTGTTGAGCGTCTGTTCGATCTCGCGGTCCTCGAGCCCGGCAGCGCGCGCTGCCTCCGTGAGTCTGGCCCACACCTCGCTCTCGACGAGGTGGCCTGCGCCGACGAGTTGGCCGAGCGAAAATGCAGCCACGTTCAACGTGTGGTTGCGCTGGCCTTCGGGCGCGTGCACGACAGCTTCGCACTCCTTCGCCAGCGCAGCGTTGGCGTAGCCCTGGCCTCTCGGTATCCGTGGCGGATTCATCGCTGGCGGCGATTTGCGCGGTTTGGGTGCGAGCACTCGCAGCCGCACGTTCTCTGGCAACTCCGCGAGCTCCGCGAGCTCCACGAGCCAGGCGTACGGCTCTTTCGTCACCGGGTGGATCGACGGGGGAGCCACGACGTAGCCACCATCACCGCGAGTGTCGACGCCGACGCCGAGGCCCTTACCGGCGCCACCCGCCGTGTTCGGCCACTTCTCGCCAGCCGGCCGCTTAAAGTAAAAGTGCCGTCCTCCGCCGCCGCTGCGCACAGTGAGCGTCGGAGGTAGAGCGAGTCCCGCGATAGTCTCCGCGCCACCACTATCTTCGTCGACGACGTAGATACCGCTCGCGGCGCCCGTAGCGATCCCGATATTCGCCGTGGGCCATCGCCGCGCCCATTCACGAACAACCTCGGGGTCCTTCGTCGCTCCGTTGGAGCCGTGCTGGTTCAGTGGCTGCTTACCGTGGCACGGGAGTACTGCCCAGCCGCGCGCGATGTACCCGAGGGCGATTTCCACGTTCATCGGGGCAACAACTTTCTGCCCGCGGGCGTGAGCACGACGACGGCGTGATCGTGCTCGTTCCCCGTGATGACCGCCTCACCGCGGTCTGCCATGTCAGCGACGTCAAGTGTGAGGTCCTTCGACCAAAGAGCCGACCAACGGCCGTCCTCCTCGACAGCTTGAGCAGCTAGGGCCAGACGCCCAAGAGTCTCCGAAACGGTGGTCATGCCGCCGTTCAGTTCGAAATGATCCTCGTCCACGTCGTCGAAGTCTTTTGTCGTCTTGTTCATCGATGAATCCTCTGCCGAGGTGAAAAAAAACGGGTCCCCCGGCAGAGGGACCCGTCGGCGCGACACCTAGTATGCCGCGCGAGCAATCGTTCTACTCGGTCGCGTCGAACGAGTCGAGAGATTCCCCATGGCGGGCCGGTCATCCCGATCGCCACGTGCTGCTGTGCGTGTCTGTACTTGGCTATGCACCTCCGTGCGTACGTGACGAAGATGGATCACGACGACGGCACGGTCCAAGTCGCGCGTGGATGCCCGCCGCGAGAAGGAGTCGACCCGACCCCACGCAAAATCAACCCGTTGTGGTGGAGCCTGATCAGCCGCCGCCGGGCCGTGATGCCGTCGACGCCGAGGTGGCCTGCGACGTCGGCGATGGAGGTCCCCGGGTGCTCGGCGACGAAATCGAGGACCTGCCTGTCGCGGCTTGTCGTCGGTGTGTTCGTCGTTTGCAGATCATCGAACGACGGCGTCAAGCTCGCCCGCGCGCGTAGCTTCGGCCACCGTCGGTCGTCGGCGGGAGTGCAGGCCTCGATGAGGTCGCGCAGCGAGGCGCTGATCATCGGCCACCTCGGCGGAGCGATCGAAATCTCATTCCTTTGGCCGTGAGACGGATTGTCGCGACCCGGTCATCCTGCTTGAGCAGCCCGTCCTGGAAGGCGTGCGACCCACTCGCGGGCAGGGGCCGGCCCTTGAGCCGTTCGAGGAAGCCCCGAGCGATTGCCGCGTGGATGGCCTCGCTCGCCGAGGCGCGAGCGAGCCCGAGAGCGCGCGCGACCCCGCCGACGGTCATCTCGTCTTTCTCTTCCAGAAGGATCATGAGCGCTAAATCCATTACGTCCACGCGCGTACCACCAAGGCACGGGAGCTCGTCGACGATGGCGCGAGCGAGCGTCGGCTCCTCTACGATGTCCTCGATCTCGATCTCGATCCTGGCTGGCGGCACGTGTCGCGCGAATACGCCTCTGGGGGTTCGTCCTGGTTCAAACGTCGACGTTGTCATCGGTCTGCTCCTTTGGGTTTTTTTCTGGCCTTCGTTGCTCTGGTCGCATCTCGGCAGGTCGCGCAAACGGCATCTCGCGCAAACGTGACTCGCCGACACTGAACACACTCGACGCACACGCCGAGGGGATTCACCTCGATCACTTCGTTCCTCTTGAGCGCGCGTCCTGTTTCGCCTGGTCAGCTTGTCGCTGCATCCAATCGATTCGCGCGCGGAGTTCGTCGATCTCAGAAGCGAGATCGCGCGGCGCTGGTCGGCGAGCCTTGACGGCCTTCATTGCGCCGCCGGGGTGGTCGTCTCGTTGCCTAGCTCGACGATGACGTGGTGGACTGGCTTCGCGTCGTTGTATGCAGCGCGCGCTTCTTCGGCCGTGTCATAGTAGCCGAGGAAGGTGCGCTTCCCGTTGAACTTGATCCGAGCCTGATACTTCCCGTGGAACTTGTCCCAATAGTACCCTCGCGCCGACGTATTGAAGTGATTAGATTGCTTGGTGACTATCCTCAGGTTCGCTGACCTATTGTCAAGAGCGTCGCGTGAAATGTGATCGGTCACGTACCCGGTGGGCGGCTTGCCCACGATAAGGTGATGGATATACAGCTTAGCCCCCCCCCCGTCGGGTTTTTTTGCTTCGGTCGAAGCGTAGAGACCGTTATGGCCTTTTTTAACACACCACGTGTAATCACAAACCTTCTCGACCATGGACGCGTCAATCAATATCTCCACGTGTCCGTGACGCTTCGATTCGACGTGGATCGTCGCTACGCATCCATCGATTGTAATCATGTTGAGTTTGCGTCTGCCGGTATTCATTGCGTCACCTCGGTGGTCGTCTCATCGCCGAGCTCTACGATGCGGTGAAGGACTTTTTTCGCGGACAAGTACGCGGCGTGTGCCTCTTCGGCGGTGTCGAACAGACCGAGGTAGGTTTGCTTCCTGTCGAGCACGATCTGAGCCCGGAACTTCCCGTGGTACTTGTTCCAAGTGTACCCCCGCGCGGACGTATTGAACTGATTCCCCTGCACGGTGACGAATCTTAGATTCGCCGCTCGGTTGTCCAGAGCATCACGCGAGATATGGTCGATTACATGCCCGGTGGGGGGCCTGCCCGCAACGAGGTGGTGAAGAAGCAGTGTTTTGTACCCCCCGTCGGGACGTTTGATGTTGGTCGACGCGTAGAGAACGTGACCTCGCTTTCCAACATGCCAGGGGTAATCACAGACCTTCTCGATTGATGATGCGTCGATTAGCACCTCAATATGCCCGTGACGCTTCGAGTCGACGTGTATCGTAGCTACCAATCCTTCGATTGTAATGACGTTAAGCTTTCGGTTCGATTTCACTTGGCTCCTCCTTTTTGATCCACGGATGGTCCTCTCCAGGCCGTGACTACGGTTTGAGTGGCCGTCTCGTCGACGCCGCCCCCGATGCTGAGCTCTATCGAGACGATCTCGACGACGACGGCGAGTACTTTCTTAGCGGCGTTATATGCGGCGCGCGCTTCGTCGGCGGTCTCGTACACCCCGAGCAGAATGTTCTTCCTATTCAGCAGAATATGCGTGTGGAACTTGCTCGCCCCACCGTCGGTGGTGACGCCGATCTTTCTACTCATCTTGATCCTCCTATTGACGCGCGGATGATTTCCAACTCGATTCGTCTATCTCGAACAAGTCCGTAACTACCCCCCTTGAGATCGAAATCTAGCTCGGCGCGAGCGAGTGCCTCTTCGGCGTAGAAGAGATCTCGCGTGTGCGCCGTCACAGCGGATGCTTCCTCCTCGGTTGGCGTCGCCGGCGGGCCCCACAATCCGTGCAGCCGATAGTCAACCGTCGGCTGCCTGCGAGCGAAGCCAGTCCAGTGAGGAGACCGGCCAAGGATAGTAAGCGCGCCGCTGTCGTAGAGTTCCTGCTCGCGAGGGCCCCAGATGCGGTCGAAGATCATGATGCCACCCGCGCCATGTGCAGCAGCACGTCTCGGAACGCGACGGGCGTGGCGAGATTCTCCGCGGTGCTCAGCCTCACCCGTGGCTTGATTCCCGCTGCTCGAGCGACGCGCCTCGCATGCGTGGAGCGGAATCCCTCGTCGAGTCTCTCGCCACGCGAGGGACCCCACGTGAGCGCCGGCAGATCGCACGCGTGCGCATAGAGCCAGGTGGCCTTGCGCGCGCGGTGGCCGTAGTGGCCCTGCTCGACGTGGCAGGTCCAGCCACCGGCCGTGTCCGCCAGGATCCACCCGCCCGTGTGTGGAGGGCGGGTGAGACCGTGGTGGCTCCACGCATGCGAGGCGGCGGGGTGTTCGAGCACCCCGCCCCACGCGCGCACTGAGGCAAGCGCCGAGGCGAAGCACCCGCCGTCGTCGCCTTTGGCCCTGCGCACGCGCGCCGAGGGTCCGCCGCTCCAGTACCTTCCCCACCGCTGGCAAGGCGGATGGGCCACGACGCGGTGCGGTCCATCGTACGTGCGCGCGTCGCGCGCCTCGTCCCAGACGTCGACGTCAGCGAGCCCCGAGTACACGCCTCGCGGATCGACAAACAGCGCGGCGATCATCCCTTCACCCCCACGGCCTTCGCTGCGAGCTCGCCCTCAAGCGCTAGGACTCGGTCCGTCAGTTCCTCGCGCTCACGCACCCCCTCGGAGAAGCGCACGCAGTCGGCCTTGAAACTCTCGGCCTTCTCTCGTTCAAGCGCCGTGACGCGCGCCTTGAGCCGGTCGATCTGCGCGACCAGTGCGAGCGCCTCGCACGTGACCTTGTCTATGTCCGTGGTCATGACTCTTCCTTGGTGCCTGAGCCGGTCGATCTGCGCGACCAGTGCGAGCGCCTCGCACGTGACCTTGTCTACGGCCAAGTTCATGACTCTTCCTTGTCTGTGGTGGTCATAAGCGAGTCGATCAACGCGCTGATGTCGATGCGTCTCAAGAGACGCCTCGCCCCGATCTTCGCCGTCGGCAACACGCCACGTTTGATCAAGATTTCCATTCGTCGCCGACTCACACGCAGCAGGGCACCAGCCTCGCTGAGCGTGAGGTAGTCCGTGGGAGGCGGCAACGGTCTGATGCCGCTCCGCTCGCCCTTCTCCGCTTCACCGTCGACGCCTTCTTTGTCCTCGCCCATCACCCCTCCTCGCCAGGCTCGCTGTCGCCTTCGATGACCTCGGGCGTCTCTTCCGTCTTGAGCAGCGACAGCACCCGGGTCCACTGCTCCAATGTCGCGGGAGCCACGTTGTCGTTGAGACGCTTCACGCAGTTGAGTCGCGCGACCTTCATCTCGGCGGCGTTCATCCCATCCCCGACGAGCAGGCGGTCAAGCTCCGTCCATGCGAGAGCCTTCACCTTGTCGATCGGACTGGCGACCTTAGGGGGCGCCGCCTTCGACTCGTACGAGTCTTGCGGATGGTCCTCTACGTCCTGTGTGAAGCGATTCGACAGCCCGAGCGTGTAGAGCGTAGCCGCGATAAACGCGCGCTTCTCCGACATCTTCAAGATCGTGTTTTCACAGTCATGAGGACGAGAGATGTATTTGTTCTCAAGCGACGAACACACGCCGTCGCCTTCGCCGACGTCGACGCCGTCGCGAGAGAGGATGCATTTCACGACGGCGCGGTAGAGCCCGCACGAGGTCTTGCTTTTCCCGTACTTGTCGACGTACTCGGTGATGCGGTCGGTCTCCGCCTGCATCGTGATGATCTCAAATCTCATCGACAGACCGAAGGCGATTCGGAGCCTCTCAGCGCCCGGCTTCAGAAGAGAGGGCTTGCCGCTCGTGCCCGGGATTACCCCGTAATCCACGCCCGATTGGAGCGCCTCGGTGATAAGTCGCGCCGCCTTCGCGTGGCTCGCCACAAGCTGTGCAGGCTCGAAAATCGGCTCCAGCAGCATCGGCGACGCTGCTGGCTCACGGATAGCGATTGCTGTGCTGGGAACGGGAGCGGTAGAAGTGACCATCAGAATCCTCCTGCGTTGACGTTGACGGACTTGGGCAGCTTGAGTACGGATTTAGTCTGGTGGATCGCGAGCAGTGCGCAAAAGATCGGCAGCGACGATTGGAGCAGTGTGAGAGGCAACACGACCTCGGACGGGTCGCTCCCGTCGGGCGGAAGGTGCACGAGCATCGCCTGCTCGACCTTCACGTCGTGGTGGAGGTTCCATAGATGGGAATAGGCCGCGGCCTGCAGAATCATTTCCTTACGCACGGCGCCCGATTTCCAATCGGCGATCGTGACGACACCATCGATGCGCGCGACGAGGTCGATTGTCCCGCCGAAACCACACTGACTGTCGACGAGCGGCACTTCGACGCCGAGCACCTCGATCACGTGGGCAGCGCGCCACCGCTCAAAAGCATCCAGGCATCGCAGGGCCTTCGCCAACACCGTCTTTGAGACGTCGTCGTCGGGAGCAGCGATCGCTACTCCCGCGAAGGTCTGCTCGATAAAAACGTGCGCGAGCGAGCCGGTGTCTCTCTTCTCGCCCCAGACCTGCGAGTAGCTCTGGCCCCCCATCCCGAGCTTCCATGCTGCGTGCGCCATGCCTCCGCTTTTGCCGAGATCGAGGAGACCAAGGACCGTCGTCGTCCCGCTGAGCTTTGCCCCTGTGGTCGCGTGCCTATAGTCTCGGCGAGTCTTCGCAGCGGTCATCGGACACCTCCTCGGGTAGGAGGGACAAACGCGACCGGCCTGACGTCCGCATCGAGGCCCGCGGCCTTGAGCGTGCATTCTACTTCCGAGGCCGCATCGCCAGTGGCCACGTCGTCGTCAACTCCCTCGGCCAGCACACTCACCGTGACCATCAGCGTGATCGTGCGGACGCGCGGGTCCGTTGGCTCTCCGATTTGCGGCACGTGCTCGTCCGAGCACAGCAGCGGGGGACGAGCGGAGATATGTGGGTAGCAACGCGTGATATTTTCGCGCTCCTCGCGCGCCTCAGCACGACACCCCTCGCAGAGGCAGAGAGCGCCACTGGTGATGGTGCACTTTTCTAACGCCGCCTCGTCCTCTGCGATCCACGATGCGAGGATCTCGGGGTAGGTGATATTCATGAGCCACTTCCAGGTTGGAGGATTGTGCCGGTGAGGATTGTGCCGGTGAGCTTGGCGCCGTAGAGACTGGCCCCCGCGAGATCGGCGTCGGTGAGGTCGGTGCTGCGGAGATCGGCCCCCGCGAGGTTGGCCCCCGTAAGATCGGCGCCGCGCAGATCGGCGTCAACGAGGTCGGCGTTGGTGAGGTTGGCGCCCGTGAGGTTGGCTCCTGCGAGACAGGCATAGCGGAGGTCGGCACCAGTGAGGTCGGCACTGCGAAGATCAGCACTGCGAAGGTCGGCACCAGTGAGATCGACGTCGCGGAGGTCGGTGCTTGTGAGGTTGACACCCGTGAGGTTGGCTCCTGCGAGACAGGCTCCGCGGACGGCAAGCTCTTCTCCACTTGGGTGGCCCTGTAGGTGTAGAGCGTGTTTGGCGAGGGCGCCGCGAAGGTCATCTGGGGTCATCGGGTATCTCCGATACCGATCGCGCCGGTGAGGATTGCACCAGTGAGCTTGGCGTCGCGCAGGTCGGCGTCGGTGAGGTCGGCGCGAGTGAGGTCGGCGCCTCCGAGATTGGCTTCGCGGAGGTTGGCGTAGCGGAGGTCGGCGCCTCTGAGGTCGGCTCCCGTGAGATTGGCTTCGCGGAGGTCGGTGTAGCGGAGGTTGGCGTCGGGAAGGTTGGCGCCGGTGAGATTGGCTTCGCGGAGGTTGGCGTAGCGGAGGTCGGCGTCGCGGAGGTTGGCTCCCGTGAACTTGGCTTCGCGGAGGTCGGTGGCGTAGAGGTCGGCTCCCGTGAGGTCGGCGCCTGCGAGGTCGGCGCCGCGGAGATCGGCACGGCGAAGGTCGGCGCAAGCCACATTTGTGTCAGTGAGGTTGGTCCCGCGGAGGTTAGCCCCGCGGAGGTCGGCTTTGAAAAGGCTGACCCAGCGGAGGTTGGCGCCCGCGAGGTCAGCGCGCGCGCCACCCTCGCCACGTAGATACAAAACATGGTCGGCGAGAACGGCAGTGAGGGTCGCGGTGTTCATTGGCCACTTCCAGGCTGGAGGATTGTGCCAGTGAGGATTGTGCCGGTGAGGATTGTGCCGGTGAGATCGGCGTCAGTGAGGTTGGCACCCGTGAGGTTGGCGTTGGATAGGTCGGCGCCCGTGAGGTCGGCGTTGGATAGGTCGGCACCTTCGAGATCGGCGTCGGTGAGGTCGGTGCTGCGGAGGTCGGCGTCGGTGAGAGCGGCTCCTGCGAGGTTGGCGTCGCGGAGGTTGGCTCCCGTGAACTTGGCGTCGGTGAGATCGGCTCCTGCGAGGTCGGCGTCGCGGAGGTTGGCCCCTGTGAGGTCGGCGCCGCGGAGGTCCGCGATGCGGAGGTCGGCGTCGGTGAGAGCGGCTCCTGCGAGGTTGGCGTCGCGGAGGCGCGCACCTGCGAGCTTGGCTCCGCGCAGATCGCCGCCTGCGAGGTTGGCGCTGGTGAGATAGGCACGTAGGTGCGAGGCGTGGTCGGTGAGGATCTCGGTGAGGGTCGCGGTGTTCATGAGCCACCGCCAGGCTGGAGGATTGTTCCGGTGAGGTCGGCGTCGCGAAGATCGGCGTCAGTGAGGTTGGCGTCGGTGAGGTCGGCGCCCGTGAGGTTGGCACCCGTGAGGTTGGCGTCGCGGAGGTTGGCCCCTGTGAGGTCGGCGCCTGCGAGGTCGGCGCCTGTGAGGTCGGCGTCGCGAAGGTCGGCGCCGGTGAACTTGGCGTAGCGGAGGCGAGCACCTGCGAGCTTGGCTCCGCGCAGATCGCCGCCTGCGAGGTTGGCGCTGGTGAGATAGGCGCCTGTGAGATCGGCGTCGCGCAGATCGGCGTTGGCGAGATCGGCGTCGCGGAGGTTAGCTCCGCGGAGATCGGCCCCTGTGCGGTTCATGAGTTCCTCCAGGCCGCTGCCATATTGTCAAAAAACCGCGTCTCCTCGTCTGCCTCCGACTCGCTTGCGCGTCCGCAAGCGAAGATTTTTTCGGTCAGGTCGTCGTCGGCGCTAAGCGCCCCCTCGGCGGCCGCGGCGTCGATCTCGCTCTGCGGTGGGCCGGACGCGCCCGCGTCCTCCGCCTGGCGCTCAAGGGCGATGGTCATCTCGAGTGCTGCTACGGCGCCCGACATCGCTCGGACCGCGGCTGCCATCTCGGCGAGGCGCGCAGATCGGCCACCTACGGTGAGGGTGGCGCGGTCTTGCGCGGCCACCAGGGTCAGGGTCAAGGTCTGTGCGGTGCGGGGGCGGGGGCGATTCATTTGGGTCCCTTTTGCGCGGTCTTGCGCGTTTGTGCGCGTCCGTGCGTAGGTTCATCATGGTCGCGAGCCGCGGCCGTGTCAAGCTGCTGCAAGCTGCAGCAGCCACAGATCTTGTGATTCCCGTCACGCTTTGGCGGGAAGGGGGGGGGGCCGGCC
>Ga0163155_10003710_pt1 | contig 16253 bp, 15 predicted proteins | sample OliLakLV19SP4G1_FD_148611 | JGI IMG/M metagenome (GOLD analysis project Ga0163155, IMG submission 148611) | Freshwater microbial mat bacterial communities from Lake Vanda, McMurdo Dry Valleys, Antarctica - Oligotrophic Lake LV.19.SP4.G1 | ecosystem: Environmental > Aquatic > Freshwater > Lake >... | reverse complement strand
GGTCAATTTTTGCTGATTTGTTTCTATGCAATCCCATGCAGATAGTACCTGTCTCTCGGTACTTTTGCAATATTAGTCTAACTACAGTACACTACAGCATAGCGCAACTATTGCATTGGAACTTATCAATGGACGCCTACCTCGCTACTTGGTTTGATGGATGAAACAGCGCCTCATCTGGAGTATGGCATGAGCAAAGATGGTCGCCAGAAAGCCTTGGAAACAACCCTGGCTGGCCTCAATAAGCGGTTTGGTGAAGGAGTGGTCATGAAGTTGGGCACAGCAACCCGACTACAGGTTGAAACCATTCCTACCGGCAGCCTAAGCCTCGACATTGCGATCGGGGTGGGCGGCGTACCGCGCGGGCGTATTATTGAGATCTATGGGCCGGAAAGCTCTGGAAAAACAACCCTCTGTTTACATATCATTGCCGAAGCCCAAAAAAATGGGGGTATCTGCGGTTTTATTGATGTGGAACATGCGCTTGATCCGGCCTATGCGAAGCGGATTGGGGTGAATGTCGACAATCTCTATGTCAGTCAGCCGGATACGGGTGAGCAGGCACTAGAAATTACCGACGCACTGGTTCGTTCGGGGGCCATGGATGTGGTGATCGTCGACAGTGTCGCGGCCCTTGTTCCTCGTGCTGAGCTCGAAGGCGACATGGGGGATAGTCATATGGGGTTACAGGCGCGCCTGATGAGCCAAGCCCTACGCAAGCTCACCGGGGCCGTAAAATCTAGCGGAACCTGTATGATTTTTACCAACCAGCTACGGCAAAAAATCGGGATCATGTTTGGGAATCCTGAAACAACCACTGGTGGCATGGCGCTCAAATTCTACGCCAGCGTGCGTCTAGATATCCGGCGGATCGAGTCGATCAAGCAGGGTAATGAGGTGATTGGGAATCGCACACGTGTAACTGTTAAGAAAAATAAAGTAGCCGCCCCTTTCAAGATTGCCGAGTTTGATATCATGTACGCTGAAGGCATCAGCACCATGGGTGACCTGGTCGATCTTGGGGTCGAGTACGATATTTTGACAAAACGTGGGGCCTATATCCGCTATAATGAAGAGCTGATTGGTCAAGGCCGCGAAGCAAGCAAGAGTTATCTGACTGCCAATCCACACCTTGCCTTGGAAATCGAACAACTGTTGCGCGCCAAGGCTGGATTGCTCGGTAATTCGGCAGAAGTGTTGCTGAATGATCGCCATACACCAATCAACACTACCAATCTTGATCAGGAAAGTTTGGCAGTAGATGGGTAGTCACGCTTGCGCTATCCGCTTGACAGTTGTCATCGCCGATCAACCATCGGTAGGGTTGCTCCAAGCGCTGATATGTTCCAAAGCAAAGCAAGAGACAGATTCCGATTGTGCCTAACCACGGTACAGTTGTAATCCCGTTCTATTTAGTATCTAGTAGACCGCAGTTGTTCCGGATAGGGTCTACGACCTGCCGTTGTCATCGGGTACCCTATTGTGTGCGACCCCGAGCACGAAATTGCGGTGTGCTGAGTATAGGCGTTTTAGATCGGTTGGGGCCACGCGTTCTACGTTAGATCACCTGATGTAGCAAGAACGAGGCAAGAAAACCGCCAAGACTAACTCGCTTATTGTGCGCTGTGGCTTCGGCTACAGCGTTTTTGTTTATACTTTTACTTGCGATAGACGACAAGGAAACTTACTTACAAGGAACTCGATCTTATGGGCAATACGATTCTAACCATTGCGCTACTCATCGCATTCTCCATGATTAGCGCAGGTGCTGCCGCCTATCTCGCCTTTAAACGCGGTAAGGAAACCGGCATAGACACCGAAAAGGAACGCCAAGCCGCGCTGCGCCAGAGTGCTGAAGAAGAAGCCGCACACATCATACGCGACGCAGAAACCCAAGTCAAGCAGATGCGATTGGAGATCAAAGAAGAAGAAGTACGCCAACGCAATGAGATGGAAGCGGAACAAACCAAGCGCCGTAAAGAAGTAGAACGCACCGAAGAACGCCTGCAAAACCGCCTGGATAACGTCGAACGCAGATTGGAACAGATCGAAAGCCGCGAACGCAAACTCAACCAACGCGAAAGCAAACTCGATCAACGCACGGCCAAAGTTGTTACCCTGGAAGAAGAACGCTTGGTCGAATTACAACGCATTGCGCAAATGTCGCAAGACGAAGCGCGCCAAGTACTGCTGGCCGAGGCCGAAAAAGGCGCACGCCACGACATGGCGCGCCTCATCCGCGAGGTCGAAGCCGAAACCCACGAAGAGGCCGATCGCCGGGCGCGCAGTATCATTACCATGGCCATCGAACGCCTGGCCAGTGAACACATTTCTGAATATACAGTGAGCAGTGTTGATCTGCCGTCAGACGAGATGAAGGGGCGCATCATTGGGCGGCAGGGGCGCAACATTCGTGCGATCGAACAAGCGCTGGGCGTCGATCTGATTGTGGATGATACACCAGAAACGATTATCATCAGCAGCTTTGATCCCGTGCGGCGTGAAGTGGCGCGCATGACGCTGAGTAAACTCATCACCGATGGGCGGATTCATCCGGCGCGCATCGAGAAAGAGGTAGAGAAGGCGCAGCAAGAGATCGAACGTGTGATCACCGAGGCCGGCGAATATGCTATGCTCGAAACTGGCGTGCAAGGCTTGCATCGCGAAATTCAGCGGCTTGTGGGGCGGCTCAAATTCCGTACAAGTTATGGGCAAAATCAACTCTACCATGTGATCGAAACCTCGCACCTGGCCGGTATGATTGCCCAAGAACTGCATGCCAATGTCGCCGTCGCCCGCATGGGCGGCTTGCTGCATGATCTGGGCAAAGCCGTCAGCCACGAGATCGATGGCCCACATGCGATTGTCGGGGCCGAGATCGCCAAACGCTATGGCGTGAATGAGGCAGTGGTCAACTGTATTGCCAGCCATCATGGCGAAGTCGAGCCACAATCCATCGAAGCCGTGATTGTGGCCGCGGCCGATGCGATTAGCGGTGCCCGCCCGGGGGCCCGCCGCGAAAGCCTGGAAACCTATATCAAGCGCGTGACCGCGCTCGAAGATATTGGCAATAGTTTTGCCGGTGTCAGCCAGACCTATGCTATTCAAGCGGGCCGCGAGGTACGTGTGCTGGTGCGCCCAGAAGATGTGGATGACTTGACTGCGATCACCATTAGCAAAGAAATTGCCAAGAAGATTGAAGATAATCTGCAATACCCTGGCCAGATCCGGGTGACCGTGATTCGTGAGACGCGGGCTACTGAATATGCTAAGTAACGACTGATTCTACTTGAAAATTTCGTTTATTTTCAAAGCCGCGGCATACAATTGCCGCGGCTTTTTTATTTGGCGAACGTAACGATTCACCCCTCTCGCGCCGAGAGGGCACCCACTCCCTATCGTATGGGCTAACCATTACCCACATCTTTGGGTACCAGAGAGGGCGAGCGTGCCGGGGACGGCCCAGCGGCATGACGGCACTCCGCTATGTTGTTGGGCCGTCCCCGGCACGCCTTCCCTACTGCCAACTTGTGGGTAAAGGTTAGGGCGCAGGTTGGGAGAGGGTAGCCTGAATCGTGACTGGCGAACATTAGACCTTATTCCGATTTAATTTTGTGAATGCGTAGGTGCGGTTACAAACCGCACAAAGCTGACTCCACCCTGATTGTGCGGTTACAAACCGCACCTACCAGAACCACCACACCCTGTTTGTTTTGTCGCCCAAAGAACAAATCGGCATAATCTCTATTGTTATTCTGCCCCAATAGTGTAAACAACTTGTAAGGCGAAAATTTCAATAATGCGGTTATAATTTGTTTTAGCAAAGACAGTTTGCGCAGTAACGTTTCGGTTACGAAGGCAATCGCATTGCAAGCATCCTGTAAGCATTTATTTTGAAGCAGCAGCGTCATAGAGTATAGCAAATGTCTTGCAATGTTTGATCTAGCGTATCTTTGGATTTCTATCTTCGTCCAAAGATAAAAAGACCGGTCTTTTCGCTAGTAAGGTAGTTTCAGATCTACAGTACCGCAGCCCTGTCATAAATTGCATGCAAAATTTAGTGATGACAGGTGCGGTACAACGACTCGTAACCAGGCTAACACACATCGACGTATCTTATTGAAGGAGGCAACTTTATGGCTGAGCTAATTCGAGTCTCTGCCCAATCACGTTCTACGGCTGTTGCGGGAGCGATTGCCGGTGTCATGCGCGAAAACGAGCATGCTGAAATGCAAGCCATTGGCGCGAGTGCGGTCAACCAGGCGATCAAAGCGGTGGCGATTGCCCGTGGCTATCTAGAGCAGGATGGTATTGATCTGGTAATTGCACCGACATTTACGGAAGTAGAAATTGAGGGGAACGAACGCACCGCTGTGCGCATTGCGATCTATCGACGCCCGCAATCGCTATTGAGTATCCTTGCGGTCCCTCACCGCAATGGCACGCCTACCCTAGCGATTGCGTAAGATCGCTATACTCCCTTCATCCAGTAAAATTTAACGTCAATTAAAAATAAGTAACGATTCAGGCAGCGGTTTGCACGCTGGAACGCGCCCAGGGGCTCCCGATCCTGGCGGCATGTACATTATTGCCGCCAGGATGGCGGTGTTCCCGGCTAGATCGTTACGACAATAGAGTCCTTGGCTACGCGCGGCGGCCACGACGGCGACGGGGTTTGTTCGGGTCGGACGTTTCGCCTGACGGCGCTTCGCTAGCTGACTCTTGGGCGTTGGCTTGCGGTTCTGTGGCGGCGCGTTGGCGTTTGACACGTGCATTATCTTCCTCGGCACCGGCTCGGCGTTTGACTGTACAACCGCCACATGTGCTACAGCCACCGCCACTACTACTTTTGCTGGAAATCAGTTCGCTCACGGGAAATTCGGCGATCGCATTGCTCTCTAGCAACACGGTGACGGTCTCCTTGAGCGGATGCAGATGGCGGACGCGGCCGGCGCCTTGGGGGGTTACAACCTCCGCGCCCAATTTGGGCATTTTGCGGTTTTGCTCTTTGTATACTTCATCTTCATAGGACAAACAGCAAAGCAGGCGACCACAAACACCGCTGATCTCTTCGGGGTTCAGGGGAAGTTGTTGATTTTTCGCCATACGAATGCTGACCGGTGTAAATTCACGTAGCCAACTGGTGCAGCAAAGCTGGCGCCCACACTTGCCCACGCCATCCAACAATTTGGCTTCATCACGCACGCCAATCTGGCGCATCTCAATGCGCGTGCGGAAGATGCGCGCTAATTCGCGTACCAACAGGCGAAAATCGACGCGATTCTCTGAAGAAAAATAGACCAACAGCCGCCCGCCGGTATAGTTATAATCGCAGCGCACAATTTTGATATCCAACTCATATTCTCTGGCCTTGCTGCGACAAACGGCCAGTGCTTCGCGTTCTTTGTGCGTCCACAGATCCTTCTGCACCAGATCCCACGCCGAGGCGCGGCGCACAATGCTTTTCATTTCGCCTACGACATCGCGCGCCTCGATGGTATGGGGAACTTCAACGATCTGGGCAATTTCGGCCCCTTTGGCTGTTTCGACAATGACAAACTCGCCACTTGCCAGATCCAGCAAATCATTTGCGCCAAAGTGATAAATTTTGGTAACAGGATTAAATTGAATTCCAACAACTATGGGCATTATCTATATGACTCCTCGTCACTTGATCCAAACTGAGTTGACCACACGCTCAAGCGAGCGCGAGGGGTATAGAACGAGAAAATTGCGGTCATATATTCTCGTCCTTCTGGCTTGCCATTGCTGACTGAGCATTGCTGCGTTACGCACTTACCAATGGCAGTTTGAGGATTAACACTTCTAGGGCCAGGCGTGTATTGATCGTATGTTGTAAATAGGTTTCGATACGTTGTAGCGTGCGCAAATAGTCGCGCACGATTTTGCTGGGCACGGCATCGGCCTGCCGTTGTAGCACCGCCGTTTGATCAATGTTACTACAGCTCTCTACACAGCCCGATTGCACCAACAAGACATCGCGCCACCAAGTCGTCCACAAGTCGATCATCGCAAAGAGGTGGCGGCTGGTGAAGGTGCTAGCGCTTTTTTCGGCAAAGAGCAGCCGCTCGACTGGATCGGCCGCGCTCAACTGCCACAGGGTTTGTAACTGGGCCAGCCGCTGATCTGTCTTGTCCGACTGCTGGGCTTGGTTGACGGCCCACCCCAACCGACCCCGTGCCAGCCGGCCCAACAGCGTGGCTTCGACTTCGGCAACTTGCCATTTTTGCATGAGCGCTGCCACAATTGTTTCGGGAGCAAGCGGTCGCAGTTCGAGTACCTGACAGCGACTGACAATCGTTGGCAATAGGTCATTGCGATCCAGCGCTGTTACACAAAAGAGGGCGAACGCGGGCGGCTCTTCCAGCGTTTTTAAGAGCTTATTGGCAAAGCCATCATTCGCCATGTGCATGTCTTGAATGAGAAAAACTTTATACTGCCCCTCCATCGGTCGGAGGGCAACATCATGGATAATCTCGGCGGCTTGCTCGACGCGCAACATGCCCCCGATGCGATCGATTGCACCGTTTTTGTCGATTGGCTGAATCACGCGAAAATCTGGATGATTGTCACGCGCCATCAACTGGCAGGCACGACAGTGGCCACAAGGCCGCTGCTGGGCGTGCGTACACAACACGGCGCGTGCAAAGACGCGCGCAAGCGTGCGCTTGCCCACCCCTTGCGGACCAAACAAGAGATAAGCATGGCGCAAGGATGCCCGCTGGTGAGGCGTATCATTGGCGCTGACTGGCTGCGCGAGTTGCTGTAGAAACTGGGTGGCAGCTGTATGACCATCGATCGGCCATTGGGGATCATCATTCATCACTGCATTATATCACAGATGAAAATAGCCATCAAACATGTTATAATGGCAGGCATGAAAGCACACACATCCTGCAAACGGCGCTACAGCACAAATCGTCTAAATGATGGGTTCCCCTTGATCACAGGAATGATCACAGGGAAACGGCATAGACATGTTGGGTTTTGGCTGCTGATTGGCTGGGTATGTTTCAACCTGGCCGGTTGCCAACAAGCAGACGCAACACCTGTGCTGCCGCCGGTGGCCGTCGCGACCGCGGCCACAACTGTCGCACCACCGGCGAGTAACGGCCAAGAGTCTGGGGTCATCAATAATGGCGACCGCCAACTGGTGGTCTGGGTCCCAGAATTTTTTCAACCGCCAGGAAGCACCCCGGTTGCCGTACTCGAAGATGTCTACGAACAATTTCGGCTCAATCACCCTGGCGTGCATCTCGATTTACAAATCAAAGCAGAGGATGGCGACGCCAGTCTGTTCAACTATTTACGCTATGCCCAAAACATGGCCCCTACAATTTTACCCGATGTGGTGCTGCTGGAGACTGCGCAACTTTGGCAAGCTGCTGATCTGGGGCTAATTCAGGGGGTTGACTGGCAAGCCTTACCTCGCACACCAGATTTCTTCCCTTTTGCGCGTGACGCAGCCCGTTATCAAGAAAAAACGCTTGGCATTCCCTATAGTGCCGATATCATTCATTTGGTCTATCACGCGCAACAAATTGAACAAGCGCCGCTCACATGGGCGGAGCTGATGACAAGTGGTAGGCCCTATCTTTTCGCCGCTGGCAAGCGCGAACAACCCAATGAGTCGCTGTTGCTGCAATATATCGGCGCAGGTGGGCAACTTGCTGAAAATGGTACGGTGAACAATTCAACCGCCCTGACGGCGTTGTTTACATTTATGGCGCAGGCCAAGCAACAAAGTATGTTGCCAGACGGTATTGTGGAAATTAGAAGTTTGGATACAGCATGGTCAACCTTTGAGGCCGATTATGCGGGCTTTGCCGACACTTCTGCCCGTTTGGTATTAGCGCGCCGACAGACGTTGGATCAGTTGGGTTTTGCGCCTGTGCCCACGGCCACGGGTGCCACGCTGACGATTGCCCGTACTTGGGCCTTTGCCGTGGTTACGGCAGATGCGCAACAACAACAACTGGCGCTGGATCTGATTGCGCAGCTCCTGGCACCTGCTGTTCACAGCGCCTGGAGTCGTTCTACGGGGCAATTGCCAACCCAAACGACTGCCTATGTGGCAGCGTTGGACGCTTCCCTCTATTATGAATTTTTACAGCGCCAGTTGGATGTGGCGATCCCCATTCCCAATGGACGCCCTTTTGCCGATTTTGCGAAACGCTTACAGCAAGCGCAAGAATCGGTATTGCTCGATCAATTAACCGTTGAAGACGCGGTTACGTTTGTACAAACAACCCCTTGAATCGGTATCGTTTTATAGCTTCGCCAACAGTAACTGTTCAAGCGCAACGGCTGCCCCATCCTCCTCAATCGAGGGCGCGATCCAATTCGCAATGGCTTTGAGCCCCGGTGAGGCATTGCCCATTGCCACGCCATACCCAGCCGTTTGCAACAGCGGAATGTCATTATCGTTGTCGCCAATCGCCAGCACACGCGCTGGATCCACCTGTAATAGTTCACATAGGTGCAACAGACCTTGGCCTTTGTTGACCCCGCGCGCCATACCCTCGACCAGGCGCGGATGGCTGCGCGTGATATAGAGGGTGTCGCCAAAGCGTTCGACCAAGGTCGGGAAAATATCCGCTTCAATTTCAGGATTATTATCGCTCAAAAACTTCATCGGCGGTCGCGCATTGGGGGCACGCAAGAGTGGCTGGAATTGGGGCTGTAGCGTGCGCGGTGTTCCAAAAATGTGATCATGAAAGGTGCGGTCAGCAACATCCGCGGCCCAGCGATTTTGGTATAAGCCGGTATGGCCTTCGGCGTCGTTGATGTAGAGCGTTGTAATGGTAGCGGTGGCAGCATCCAACCAGGCAGCGATTTCTTGGGCGATTGCCATGGGAATGCTGGTCTCGGCATAAATTTTCCCCGTGCGCGGATCGCCGACCACGCCCCCATGCGCGGTAATGACAGGATGGGTTAAATTCAGATAGGCCGCGTTGGTGCGCACATAATCGAGCGTGCGCCCCGTGCCAACGGTCAGAGGAATGCCACTTTCCTGGACTGCGGCAATCGCGGCGCGTACGCGGGGGGTGGCAACACCGGCGTGGAAAAGATCTTGAACGGTGCCATCCAGGTCCAGCACAACGAGATCAAATGGGAGGGATCGAGACATGCATCATACCTATCGAAGTTGTACTGCCAAGCCAGGTTCGCGCAGCGCGAACCTGGCTTGGCAGCGAAAGGAAAAGTCTTTCAAATAATGATTGTTAGCAGTCGATCATGCCCATGATAATCTTGGCGCAGGGAAATGTGATAGGCATTGGGCAAGCGCTCGTTGGCCAGCGCCATCACCGCTTCCCCTTGATCGTAGCCAATCTCCAAAAAGATCGCACCTTCTGGGCGCAGATAGTGGGTGGCTTGCTCTAATAACCGTTTGATCGCGTCTAGCCCTTCAGCGCCAGATTCTAGGGCCAATTTCGGCTCGTAGTCGCGCACATCGGCGTCTAGCTCTGGGTAGACCGTGCTGCTAATGTAGGGTAAATTCGCCACAATGACATCGACCGCTTCGGGCAGTGGCGTCAACAAATCGCCATGAAGCAGTTGAACCTGTTGGCGCTCATCCAGCGCGCTGATATTGGCCTGGGTCACAGCCAACGCGTCCTGGCTGAGATCAATCGCATAGACTTTGATCTGTGGCGCATTGGCGGCAATGGCTAGCCCAATCGCGCCACTGCCCGTGCCAACATCGGCTACCAAACGACAAGTTTCGGTATGGCCACTTATAAAATTCAAAACCGCATCAACCAGTAACTCGGTCTCTGGTCTGGGGATTAAGACGCGCCGATCGACCTGAAAATCCAGGCCATAGAATTCCTTGCGTCCAATCAAATAGGCGACTGGTTCATGACAGATCCGCCGCGTAATCAATTCAGTATAGGCATCGGCTTCTTCGGCAGAAAGCGTATACTCGTGATGCGCAAAGAGCCAACTGCGGTCTACACCCAGCACATGGGCAAGAATTACCTGTGCATCCAAACTTGCTGTGGGTGAGCCTGCCTCGTCAATGCGTTGGCGCGCAGAAATCAACGCTCGCCCTACGGTAGTCAAAGGCATGAGCCGCCAGACGATCTTTTGCCAAATCGAAGACGGTTGCGCGGCAACCGGAGAATCGTTTTGATTGGTTTGCAATGGCGTACTTTGTTGTGTTGCGTGTTGTGCTACATGTTGTGTGGTAGCAGGATGATGGTTGGATGATCGATCATGGGTCTTAGCTTTTTCACCACACTGTGAATCCACTGAACGCTGTAGCGAGAATGCTGGTCGAAGATTGACCTGCAAAATTGCCAAAATGGCCTCCTTCTCTAAACCTTGCTGAACGTTACCCGAAACGAGCTTTTGCTCCGCCGCGGCGAGCGTTGTTTTGCTATATGCCCAGTGATATGGAAATAGCTTTCAGACAACAACTCTGTCCGCGTTCGACTTCTTTGTCGATGAGAGCAGCGATGCGAGCCTGCGTGGAAAGACGTTCGCAATAATATATACTCCGCAGCAGCACATAAATACATTTTTATTCGGCAAAAAATGTACCTTTATGGCGCTGCTCAGTAAACAGTACGCTCTACAAAAATTCCCGAATAACTAGGAAATAGCGTAGATCATAACAACTTGGTGAGGCATTGGTTGCGCATTGCGCGGCAACTGGCGTGTGGCCGATGGCCGCTCAGCCATTACCCTCGGAGATGAGATTGAGTCGTTCGGCCTGATCCTGTTGCGCCAATTCGTCAATAAATGGATCGATGTGACCATTCATCACCGTATCCAACTGATAGAGGGTCAGGTTAATGCGATGATCGGTAACGCGATTTTGGGGGAAGTTATAGGTGCGAATCTTTTCACTGCGATCCCCCGAACGCACCTGGCTCTTGCGCGTTGCATCCATGTCATCGCGCTGCCGTTGCAGTTCATAATCGTACAAGCGTGTCCGCAAAACGCGCATGGCCTTGAGTTTATTTTGGAGCTGGCTACGTTCGTCTTGGCACTCGATCACAATTCCGGTTGGGATATGTACCAAGCGCACCGCCGAGTCCGTCGTGTTGACCCCCTGCCCACCCGGCCCGCTGGCGCGCGTCACGGTAATTTGAATATCGTTATCATTAATATCGACTTCGACTTCCTCCGCTTCGGGCAACACGGCAACTGTAGCAGCACTCGTATGAATGCGCCCCTGGCTTTCGGTGGCCGGCACCCGTTGCACGCGATGGACGCCGGATTCGTATTTCAGGCGGCTATAGGCCCCCTTGCCTTTGATAGCAAAGACCGCTTCTTTGACGCCCCCAATGCCTGTCTCGCTCACGCTAAGATTTTCTGTCTTAAACTTATGATCCTCTGCCCAACGCAGATACATGCGATAGAGTTCTCCGGCAAAGAGGCCCGCTTCTTCGCCGCCCGTGCCAGCGCGAATCTCCAAGATGACATTTTTATCATCCTTAGGATCTTTGGGCAATAGCAGTTGTTTCATCTGCTTTTCGAGAGCAGCCTGTTCGGCCTCAAGCGCCTCGATCTCTAGCTCGGCCAATTCGCTCAATTCGGGATCGCCTTCTTCGAGCATAAGCCGGTTTTCGGCCATCTGTTGCTCGACGGTGCGGTAGCGCCGGTAGGCGATGACCAATTCCTCGACATCGCTACGTTCCTGGGCCAACTCGCTCATGCGCCCGTAATCCGCCAATACATTCGGATCAGCCAATAGCTGTTCGATATCTGCAAAGCGCCGATTGATTCGTTCGATCTGTTCGTAAAGTTTGGACATAAGTTTATAGAATAAATTATTGCGTAAAAATAGGAAGATGACCCAGCGCGATCACATGGGCCCAATCCGCAGGGTTGCCTTCGGTAAAGACGGCCATCTCACCCACAAGGGTCGCATTGGCGGTTTCGACCAACGCTTTGAGACCACGCAGCGTGCTGCCCGTGCTGATCACATCATCCAGAATGACAACATTTTTCCCGACAATGAGGGATAAATCCTTACCGTCAATGTAGAGCGTCTGTGGCTTGCCGGTGGTAATGCTCACCACTTCGGCTTCCAGACAATCCACCATATAGGGTTTGCGCACCTTGCGTGCAACGACATAGGGTAACCCACTCTGCACAGAAAGCGCATGACCCAATGGCACCGCTTTGACTTCGGGCATAATCAACACTTGGGCTGTTGGGGGAATATGTGCCGCCAAGATGGTTGCTGCCCGCTCGACCACTTCCGTATCGCCCAGCATATTGAAAATGGCAATTTTTATCCCAGGGGCCACTTCAAAGATCGGCAGATCGCGTGTCAAGTCGCCAATTTGTACAGTATGAGTATGACCGTCGTAACTCATCTCATCTCCTGCTCATCGCTTTGCGCCACATCGGGCGGCCTGCGCGTTGCTATGACCTTTCACAAGCCTCTATTATACCATCATGATCAATGTTGCTCATAAAAAATCGCACCGTAGACATAACCGTAGAGATAACCGTAGACATAACCGTAGGGCACAGGTGCTTTATAGTTGTGAATGATCAATGACGAATGTATAGGCCCGCGCTTGACAGTCTTTCGGCATAATGATATTCTGTGCTCAATTGAGAATAAATCTCATTTGTTTTGTTGAAGAATTATGTAGAGGAATCGGCTATGACAACTGCATATCGCTTAGGCTATGTTGCCAAACTTTATCAATTTCTGATTGTCTTCCTGCTTATGGTTACTGGATGTACTGCCAACAATTCAGCGGGAAATGCGGGTGGTGTTACCCAAGCCGCAGAACATACAGAAGCAGAACATACGGTGGAAATGGCTGCCGCACCTGTTGATGTGCTCCCCGCGCTTACCCCAGTGGATCTGGCCGCCGGTGAAAAATTACAGGTAGTCGCTACCACAAATCTCGTGGCCGATATTGTTGCCCAGATCGGTGGTGATCATATTACGCTGCATACATTAATGGCACCGGGCATTGACCCGCACAGCTACACAACCACCCCACAAGATGTGCGCCTCCTGACCGATGCCGACGTAATTTTCATCAATGGCGTGCATTTAGAGGAAGCGCTGGATGAACTATTGGACACGCTCGCCGTCCCTGTGGTACCGGTCAGCGTGGGCGTTACGCTCAGTGAGTTAGCACCAGCAGAACACGAAGATGAGCACGCCGTTGAAGGTGAAGCCGCGCACGAAGAACATGATCACGCGGGGCTGATCCACACACCTGGCAGAGCGTGGCGAATGTCAACGTGTGGGCGGAAAACGTTCGATCCACTTTAAGCCAACTGGATCCTGCCAACGCGGCTGCCTATCAAGCAGCTGCCGCTGCTTATCAGCAGCAACTAGCGACGCTCGATGGGGAATTGCGCGAAAAAATAGCGGAGATTCCAATAGCCAATCGCAAGCTGGTAACCGATCACGATACCTTTGGCTACTTTGCCCGCGACTACGACTTTGTGATCATTGGCGCGCTGGTGCCATCCCTCAGCACCACAGCAGAACCGTCAGCCCAAGCACTCGCGGCCCTGCAAGATCAAATTGTAGACGAAGATGTTAAGGCGATCTTTGTCGGCACCACCGTCAATCCACGTTTGGCAGAGCAGCTCGGCCAGGATCTGGGTATCCAAGTGGTCAGCCTTTATAGCGATTCACTCAGCGCGGCAGATGGACCGGCGGCCACCTATCTAGACTTTATGCGCTATAATGTGAATACAATTGTAGCGGCGCTGCAATAATTGGATGTAGCGTTTGTAGATACCAATGAAGTAAAAAAATTCGACCTCACAAATTATAATGAGGTCGAACTTTTTTACTTCTCAATTTAATTTTGTTTAGATAGTTGTCTCTGAGCCTCAAAAGAAATCAGGAGAAGAGATCAGCCCGGCAGTTGTCGGCGCTTGCCAAAAACATTGGCGGTAAGTATTACCAGACTGCTGGCCCAACGTACCCATACGGGTGTGGCCAAACGGATGATTGTGCGTGGTCGAGCCGGTTTTGTCAAGCTGTAGAGCCAGACACCAATGGCGAAAAGGCCAAGCGCCATGCTCATTTGTATCGCTTCTATCAACATGCTACCAAGGTCCCCTCTATGCATTGCTTTGTGCATCTATGGTGGAAAAGCTTCCACACACATGGATGTTACCGTAGTACTAGAATGGACTCTATTATGGCATATAGTACGCAGAAATCAAGAGCATATTACCCTTTACTTCTTTACTCGCGTGTACGGTCATGCCATAGTAGATCTATAACATGGGTTATGGCAGAACCGTAACTTCGATTAATAATGATAGCTAACCTTGGTTAATTGAATCGTTAGCCGGCGTAAATTTTCTCTATAATGGGCCAACTTGGCCGAAAGCTGTTGCTTTTCTGCGCCAGTTGCATCCCATTCATGCACAGGTTACAATACCAGCATACACCAGTGCCACACACGCGACACTGTTTCCCCAGCCATTCAAGATGCCGATCAGGAGGAATCATGCTACCCATAATTGATACACACCAACATCTCTGGGACCTGAATGAATTTACGCTGCCCTGGCTCGATGGCGCGCCGACCATCAATCAAAGCTATCTACAAAGTGACTATGCCGCGGCGACTGCTGGCTTGAATGTCGTGAAAGCCGTCTATATGGAGGTCGATGTTGCGCCTGCCCAACAAGTTGCCGAGGCGCGCTACATTATTGAGCAATGTGAACGCGATGACACGCCAACTGTCGGCGCGGTGATCTCTGGGCGTCCTGCCTCGGACGAGTTTGCGGCCTATATTACTCAATTTAAAGGCAGTCCTTATATCAAAGGGGTGCGCCAGGTCTTGCATGGGCCGTCAACGCCCGCCGGTTATTGTCTCCAGCCGACTTTTGTCCAGAGTATCCAATTGCTCGGCGAATTAGGCATGAGCTTTGATCTCTGTCTACGTGCCGGCGAACTGGCCGACGCGGTCAAGCTGGTGGAGCAATGTCCTGGGACACGCTTTGTCGTCGATCACTGTGGCAATGCGAACCCCAATATCATTGCCGGCGCAGCGGCTGACGAGTCAGCGGGTGGGCGACCCCATACGCGCCAACAGTGGCTGGATGACATGCAAGCGCTGGCCGACCGCCCGAATGTGATCTGCAAAATTTCGGGCATTGTGGCGAGTGCCACCCCTGGCAAGTGGAACGCGGCGACCTTGGCACCCACCGTCAATCATTGTTTGAACGCCTTTGGCCCCGATCGCGTGGTCTTTGGCGGTGACTGGCCTGTCTGTACATTGGTTGCGTCCTACCGCGAGTGGGTCACTGCCTTGCGCGAAATTATTGCCGAGCGCAGCGAAGCCGAGCAGCGCAAATTGTTGCACGACAACGCCGAACGTTTCTACGGTCTTGCCTAAATCGGTAAAGCATAGCACAGTCGATAGCGGCTGGCGACGTGACCGCCAGCCGCTTTGCGAAAGGGGTAGGTGATGGGCAACGGCAGATTGCGGATTGGTCTATTGGGAGCTGCGCGGATTGCGCCCAATGCGTTGATTTACCCTGCCCGCCACGTTGACACGGTAGAGATTGCCGCCATCGCGGCGCGCGATCCGCAAAAAGCCCAGACCTTTGCCACCGCCCATCACATTCAGCGTGTCCATGATTCTTATGCGGCGCTGCTGGCCGACCCCACGATTGATGCCATCTACAACCCGCTGCCCAACCACCTGCACGCTGAATGGACGATTCGTGCGTTGCAAGCGGGCAAGCATGTCCTCTGTGAGAAGCCAATCGCCGCCAATGCCGCCGAAGCCGAACGTATGGCCCAGACGGCGGACGCGACTGGGCTGGTTTTGATGGAAGCTTTTCACACGCTCTATCATCCCCTGGCGGCACGCATGAAGGCGATCATGGATAGTGGCGAGTTGGGCAGGGTGCAGCATGTCGATGTGCAGTTTTGTACGTTGATGTGGCGCTGGTGGGATATTCGTCTGCGCTATGATTTGGCGGGCGGCGCAACCATGGATCTTGGCTGTTATGCGATTCGGCTGCTGCGGTTTCTTCTGGACGCCGAGCCAGAAGTCGTACAAGCCCACGCCCATTGCTTCACCCCCCAAGTGGATCGCTGGATGGCCGCCGATTTGCGCTTTCCCAATGGAGTGACCGGTTCCTTTACCTGTGCTTTCCTGTCGCGCAAACTGATCCGCATTACGGCGCGTGTTACCGGTGACCAAGGTGAGCTACGGGTCATCAATCCCATCTTGCCCCAACTCTTTCATCGTCTTTACGTGCATAGCGCC
>Ga0163155_10003709_pt1 | contig 16255 bp, 7 predicted proteins | sample OliLakLV19SP4G1_FD_148611 | JGI IMG/M metagenome (GOLD analysis project Ga0163155, IMG submission 148611) | Freshwater microbial mat bacterial communities from Lake Vanda, McMurdo Dry Valleys, Antarctica - Oligotrophic Lake LV.19.SP4.G1 | ecosystem: Environmental > Aquatic > Freshwater > Lake >... | reverse complement strand
TGGATCATAACCTTGGGCAGTTGTATAGCGATTAAGCGCATTGTCCATATCACCGCGCTGGGCCAGTTGCCGGCCTTGACTAATAAGCGTCGGCGCGGCCAGCCGTTTCGCCTCCAACGCTGGTTCTAGCGCCAGCGCGCGATCCAATGCCACGGCCTGCGTAAATTTGTCTATCGCACCGGCTATATCCAATGTCCGGGCCAGGGCTTGTCCTTCTACGAGCAACTGCTGGGACTGCGCGCGTTGCACCTCCTGGTAAATACGCTCCGCATCTGCTTCAGGATCGATTACCAAGTCGGCATTGTGGACCAATGCCTGTCTGAATTTGTCAACGGCACCGGCTACATCACCGGTTTCAGCAAGGATGCGCCCCTCTTCCTGTAAACGCGCAGCTTGTGCCTGCTGCTGCAGGCGATCCGCTTCACCGGCTGGGTCAAGTGTGCGCGTTGGATCTAAGACCTGAACCTGTTCAAATTGGGCAATGGCGGCGGTTAATTGGCCGGCTTCGGCCAATATCTTTCCCCGACTATAGGCCGCCTCTGCCATGCTGGCATGAACCGGCCATAGGGGACAGGTGCGATGATAGGGGTCATCCCCAAAGTAGCGCGCCCATTCCTGCGCGCTAAAGTTGCGCCCGGCCCGCTGACAAGCCAGCTCGATCATCTGTGTCATGGCCAATGGCCAGAGCTGCACTGTGCCCTCCAAACTGGCTGCAGCCAGCCATTGATTGTCATCACTAAAATTAATACTCAAAATGTCATCATATTGACCGTTAATGATAATCGGGTCGCTTTGCAGCGGCTCGACCTGCCATAAACTGGTAGCGCCGTTCTCCCCGGCGGCGGCCAACCAGCGGCTGTCGTCGCTGAAAGTAACGTCATAAACCTGACCATTCATGCCGTGTAGCGCAACCGGCTCTTTTTGAAGGTCAGCGAGTGACCAGGCTCTGACCACCTGATCATCGCCAGCCGTCACCAGCCAGCGCTGATCGGGGCTGAAGGCAAGCGTTCTAACCGCTTCTTCATTGCCCGATAAGACCCTAGGTGAACTTGAAAAATCCTGGACGCGCCAGATGTGGACTGTTTTGTCCCAACTGGCAGAAGCAAAGAATGCGCCATCAGGGCTAAACGCAAGGGCAGCAACCCCATCCTCGTGTGCAGTCAAAACCAGCGGCGCGACATCGGGTTCATTCACTTGCCAGATGCGCACAGTCTTATCCTGGCTGGCAGAGGCCAGCAATTGACTGTCTGGGCTAAAGGCGGCATCATAAATGCGTGCCGTGTGCCCATGCAGTACAACAGCCGGTGTCGTTGGCACCGCTACCGACCAAAGCCGCACAGTCTGATCGGTGCTAGCCGAGGCAAGCCACTTGCCGTCGGGGCTAAAGGTGATCCGTGCAATGCCAGCCGTATGGCCCTGCAACACAGCCAACTCTACACCTGGCTCAGTCAGCGACCAGAGGCGAACCGTCTGATCGGCACTGGCCGAGGCAAGCAACTTACCATCTGGGTGAAACGCTAGATCAAAGACTACACCTGTATGACCTTGCAAAAGCATGGGGGGCTCAGTCAGGTGCTCACGCGGCCAAAGGCGCACCATGTAATCCCCACTAGCCGAGGCAAGCCATTGACTATCTGGGCTAAACGCGACATCATAGACCGCGGCTGTGTGGGTAAGACGTGGTAGCCCATTGGCAGACTGTAGTGCCTGGCGCAAGCTTTGATTGGCCACGTCAACTTGTAGGCCGACAGGCGTATCGCTCAAGGTATAGGTGGTAGTAACTGCTTCCACCCCCAGCAACAATTTTTCTTCCGGGACATTGGCTACTTGGACTTGCACGGCCAATTGTTTGGCGCGCGCGATTGCCGCATTGCGGGCCTGGATCAATGCAGATTGGCCTTCTTCTTGCGCGTGAGCCCGCTCTCGATCCGCCCGCTGGCGTTCGTCTTCGGCGTTCTTCTGTGCCGCCACGGCATCGGCGCGGGCCTGGCGCGCCTCAAACGCGATGTACCCAATAATGCCGACAAGGAGCGCCAATACAACGGCCAGTAGCGTGGTGGCGGCAATGATCCGATTCCGCCGTCGATTCTGGGCTTGTTGCGCGACGGTCTCGCTGCTGCGCTTTTCCTCATTGCTGCTGCGCTGTAGAAAATCATGTTCATCATGCATCACGTCGTCGCTATGGGTGTCTGCAAACAGTTGTGCCTCGCGCAAGCTCTGCTTGCGGAGCAGCAGATCGTCGCGCTGACCACCCGTCAGCCAACGCTGATAAGCTGTTGCCAGTGGGTTGTCGTACTGCGCCCGCCATTGCGCATTGGCCTGTCGAATCGGCTCGACAAAGCGATCATGCACCAACTCCACCCAATAGCCACCAGCTCGTTGTTCGGTACGTAGCAGAAATTGGTCGGTTAACAGCTTTACAATCGAATTAGGCATACCTGCGGTATCAGCCAATCCTTGATAGACCATACCACGCGTGCCGGCTTCTGTAATCAATTCCGCGTTAACCCAGGTCCGCAGCCGGCGTTCTGACAACTTTAGATCGGCTTGTTTGATCACACTGGCCACGGCCAAATTGTAGAAATCGGCCAACGCTGTGTTGACATCACCCGACTGTTGCAGATCGGTCATGGTGATTTCAGCCGAGGCACGTTCACCGGTGGTGGTAATCTTTGCCCACAGTTGGTAACAGACCACTTGCAACTGTACTGGTTCTATATATTGTCCAAGTTGCTCCTCTTCTTGCCCCAGCACTTTGATCCGTCGCAAATTGTCTACCAACGTCCGCGCCACCCCAGCGGCAAATGGATGTCCTGCTAGCGCCGCCGGTTGACAGACCGCCGCCAGCGCGGCATCGACGCCCATGCGCTCCATGTAGAAGCGCGCGCGCAATTTGTCTGCCATTAATTGCGCATAGGGATCAAGCGCGGGGACATAATCCTCGCGCAGGGTGAGCACGACCCAGAGATTGGGATCATCTAGCAATGCCTGATTGAGTTGACGAAAGAAGCCTTCACGCTCACGCCAGCGATCGGGATGGGTGGTGATGATCTCTTCAAATTGATCAATCAGTAGCGCGTACCGCTGCTCGGCATAGAACCCATGCTTGGCCGAATCAACGATTTCGGGGTTAGCAGCCTGCTCTATATAGCGCCATTGCTCACCATCCACACTTGTGAGGTGGGCAAGAAAATCGCTCAATGAGAGCGTCGCTAGACGCGCCGGGTTGACATTGCTCTGGTCCAAGCTGGCCATCAGGTTGAAGAGATAAATATTCTCTACCGTCCCCACACCGCTTGGCAACTCACCACTGACCCGCCCTGTGGGCAACACAGCAAAGCCTTCCTCGTCACGCAGTTGCGGAATGAGACGCGTGTGGAGTAGCGAGCTCTTGCCAGCCCCCGACTGCGCATAAAAGAGCAGCACACGCTCGGAAACGACGCGCGCGAACAAGTCACGCGCTTCGCGGTCGCGCCCAAAGAAAACATTACGCTGGGCATAGGTAAAGGTGCGCGGGCCGACATACGGATTGGTCGGTAGGTGGCTGGATGATTCGCTCATAATTTTGCTCATGTTTCACTCTAGGGGGTCACAATTGCGGCAATCCTTGGGCATACTCCTGTAAGCTACCCCAGAAGACATCAAATTTGGCCTCACGCCGCATATAATCTTCAAGATAGCGCGTCTCTTCCGGGCTAGGATTCAACTGCAGGCAGCAGATGCCACGGTCTTCCTGTTTGCTATTGGGCTTGATCAGTCCGGCGTAGAGCACGCGAAAGGCCCAACTGTTGAGCGAGAAGCCAAGGATAATCAGGTCATCGGAGAGCGCTTTGCGGATCAGGGCGTGGATGCGGTCGATGGCGTCGTTGCCCTGACCCTGCGCCACGTTGACCAGGAACTCTAGGTAGTCATCCTCGGTCAGCACCAGTGAGTCGGCGTAGCGGTCCAGCCCGTGCAGATGGTAGACGAGCGGCGCGTGTGCGCTGGGTTTGTAGGCTCCATCGATCACGGAGTCGATGGTGTCCAGTTCACGCCGCCAACGGCAAATTTCGGTGCGCGGCTGTTTGCCCGCCCGTTGTAATGCTTCTTCAATAAAGGTGTAGGGGCTGGTGGTCAGGTAGATCTTGATCGGCAGATTGGCCAGCACCAGCAGTGGGTCAGTGCGCCCCCCATCTAACCGCGGGTAGTCCAGCAGGTTGGCAAAAGCAGAAACAGTCAGTTCATCGACTTGTGCTTCAGCCTCGGCCAATCTGTCAGCAGTGGCCCCAGCACTCCCGGCCAGGTGATAGATATGGTTCTTCACATAGTTGAGATAGTCAGCCTTGAGCGCCTCATCGTTGAGGGTGCCTTGGAGTTGGAAGAACTTGGCGACCTTGACTAGGTTTTCTTTGTCGATAAGCGGATAGCCGGCATAGGCAGCGTATTGGGCCAGGAACGCCCCATGCCCATGCAGCGCCAGATCAAAACAGGCCTCATCACTGATGACGGGGACAACGCGGCCGGCGCGAATGCGGTCGATAAAGTTGGTGGGCGGCGGGGCAGCCGCGAAGGCCGCGCCGGGTTTGAGAATGGGCATGATGACTCCAAGATTATACAAAGTTGAGAAGGCTTTTCCCGAAGAAGCTCGCTAGAATCGTAGCCGCCCAGAAAACCTTACTCGCTTTACAAACGCCAAAATATTGACTACTCTAGGTTTAATCTAGGTTTAAATAGAGTAAGGGATCACTAAACCCGCCCCATCCATCAGTACGATCATACGGATTTATACGAATGCCGAAAGAGAGAAATGCACCAACAGCCGCACCGGTAGCACCTGACAAGCCAAGAAGTTCACCCCGCTGTACAATTTGTCCTTCAGCGACATCAACTCGATCAAGATGCGCATAGAGCGACTCACCCCATTCATGTCGTAGCAGGATGAAATTGCCAAAACCACCGGGTTCGAAACCTACTCGCAACACGTCACCGTCATCTGTTGCCATTACAGAAACACCCAAAGGTATGGCAAAGTCAATCTTATTGTTCCCTTTTAATGGCACACCATCATAGAGGATTTGGCTGTAAAATTCTGGATTCTCACCGAAAAATTGGGAAATCGGATAATCACCATCGAACGGCTTAGCGAGTGAGATGCCTGAAGACGCGGATGATGCGAGCAAAGCTTCGCCACTGATCGACTCTGCCACCCAACCTGTCACAGCAACGCTCTCACTGCTAACACCTTGTATCTGCCACCATGTGATACTATCGGCAGTGAGAGGCCCACCGACAATGATAACCGGTGTATTGCTCGGCATTTGGCCAATGACATCGTCGCTAATCTTATCTAGATAACCGGGTGAACGCCGTACATTTATCCAGTCCTTTGTCCGTAGTACCTGTCCAACGCTTATCGTTGAACCAGGGACAATCACCGCAACCGAAGTTTGGGCTATTTGAATTTGAGCTAGATTCTGTTGGATTGCTGCAAAAGTTGCTGTAGCAAATAGATTAACATCCGGTGATGGGGAGATAACGATAGCAGCCACGGTTGGTGTGTCGGCTACATCGGGCATGCCTGTTGGTGTATCTTGCAGCACATGGGTAGGAGTCGGTGTAGAAACCGGTGCAGCCGCTTGCGAGGTCAATAAAATAGAAATATTATTGGCGGAATCTGCCACAAGCTTTTCTGCCTGAATACGTGTCCCTTCTGCAATCTGCAACCTTGCATCCGTTGTACTAACAAGTTTGCTTTGTGCTGTTACTGCTGCAACGGCCGTGCCACGCTCATAACTGGCTTGGGCTTGTTGCTCACGCGCATAACTGGCGCTAGTAAGCGCCCAGGTTGTAAGGCTAGCTAAGATGAGAATCAATAGGGCAACAGTGCTGATAAGCAGACGTTGACGTCGCAGGCGCTGTGTTTGTGTTGCATCAATGCTTGCTTGAATAAATTCGCGTTCCAAATTGCCAAACTCGTTTTGAGAGGTATCAAATTGCGCCTGCGCGGTGTGTAATTGGGTTCTATTCAAGAGCAAATTTACATCTTTACCTGTACTGAACCAATTCTGTGCAGAACGCGTGAGCGGATGTTGGTGCTCTTCTAACCAGATGCGATTGGCGCGTTGAATCGGTTCGACAAAGCGATCATGCACCAACTCCATCCATGTCCCACCAGCGCGCAATTCGGTACGCAACAGAAAGCGCTGCTGCAAGGCATCTACCGCGCGGTTGTCCATCCCGGCGGTCGTCTCATCCCCGCGGTAGACTGTGCCGCGCGTGCCAGCCTCGGTAATCAACTGCTCATCAAACCATGTACGCAGCCGGCGCCCGGAAACGTTGACGCTTGCGACTTGCAGCGCGGCCTGGATTGCATCCTCATAAAAATCGGCTAGTGCTGTATCGACATCACCGGCGCGCGTCAGATCTGTCGCCGAGATGTCTGCACGCTCGCGACTGGCTGGACTCGCCTGTTCACTATCGAGGAGGTTTTCCCACAATTGGTAACAAACCACCTGTAACTGTACCGGTTCGATATACTGGCCCAGTTGCTCACCAGTTTGCCCCGCCACTTTGATGCGCCGCAGGTTATCGACCAACGTCTCGGCCACGTCGGGCGCAAAGGGCCAGCCGGCTTTTTCTGATGGGCGTTTGATCGCTTCCAGCGCTGCATCTACACCCATGCGCTGCATATAGAAGCGGTTGGTTAGGCTACCGGGGACAAGGTGTGCAAAGGGATCTAACGGCGCGATAAAATCCTCGCGCAGGGTAAGCACCACCCAAAGCAGGGGGTCGGCGCGCATGGCGTCACCCAGTTGACGGAAGAATGCTTCCCGCTCGCGCCAACGTTGGGGATGGGTGGTGACCAACTCCTCAAATTGGTCAATAATGAGCACATGCGGCGGTTGGCTGTGCGCTGCCGTCTGGCCGTTGGCGCGAGCCTGGGCAGCGCGCTGGGCGGTCGCCGCATCATAGACATAGTGTTGCCCATCACGCGTGCGCAATCCAGCCATAAAGTCGCCTACCGGCATCTGGGCGAAACGGGCAGGGGTGCTCTCCTCGTTCTGATCCAGGCTAAGCAACAGATTGAAGGTGTAAATATTTGCCACGTTGTCGATGCCAGCCGGCAATTCACCGCCGACGCGCCCGACTGGCAAGACCAGATAACGCGCCTGTTCGCGCAGGGACGGAATAAGCTGCGTGTTGAGCAGTGAGCTTTTGCCGGCACCAGACTGGGCGTAGAAGAGGGTCAGCCGTTCGGCGATTACCAAAGAGAGTAGATCGCGCGCCTCGTACTCGCGACCGAAGTACCAGTTGCGGTCAGCAAACGTAAAGGTACGCGGTCCGACATACGGGTTACGCGGCGTGGCCGGCGTCTCTGCATCTGGTTGACTAGCAGGCGTCGAAAGATTTTGCATCACCCTTGTCTCGGTCATTAGTGCGCCTCCCAACCTTGGTAGATGGCACGGATAAAATCTCCCGGCTCACACCATTCAACGGCAAATCGGGCTCGGCTCATGTACTTTTCCAGGTACTCCTGTAGGTTGCTGTCACTCTTTTCCACTTGAATGGCGACGCTGGTTTTGATGGTGCTAAACGGGCGTGGTGCGATGATGCCACGAAAAAGGGTGCGAAAATCCCAATCGCGCGGGCGGTAGCCGATCATGACCAATGACGATTCAGTGAGGACGCGGCGTACACAGGGTGGCAGGATGCGGCCATCCTTAAAAATGTTGGCGAGAAAATCCAGATAGTCATCTTCCGTCAGCACCAGCGACGCTGGCCAGCGATCAAATCCGTAAAGATGGTAGATCAGCGGATGCTGCGGGTCAGGATTATAGGTTGACCCTGGCGCAAAGAGCGAGGGAATGCTTTCCAACCCATCGCGCCAGCGAAAGACTTCGATCTGGGGCTCTTTGCCAACGCTCTCCAACGCTACCTCCAGAAAGTCGTGATAGCTGGTTGTGATGTAAATCGGTAATGGCAGTCCGGCTAGGATGCGGAGGGGGTTGGCGGTTGGTGAATCTACTTTAGGATAGTTGAAACGCCGCGCAATCTCCGAGACGGTCAATGTGCGTGCTTCGCTGGCCACTTCTGCGCGCTTGGCCGCAGAGATCGCCTCATCGCGCCGTGCCTTGGCTTGCAGCGCCGCCTTGAGAAACTCGATATAGCGCTCTTTGATCCGCGCATCATCCCCCCCTTGCTCGCCCGCCTGATGGACAGCCGTATACTGCGCCACGCGCGCCAAGGAATGACCCTGATCCGCCAGGGGGTAGTTGGTATAGCGCGCCCAACCGCTCACCAGCGCATCATGATTGCCGATTGCCAGGTCGTTCATAAAAGCGTTGCCGACAATCGGGACCACTTCGCCATCGTCAATGCGGCGGATAATCGTGTCGCGCGCAGTCTCCTCTTTGGGTTCGGGCATCAAATCATTCAAGAAGTCCAGTTCTACTTCCATACCGCATCCTTCTTCAATTTGTTTATGGGTATTCCAGGGATGAGCCACCCAAAGTCGCCTAGACCGAGCACATTCCGGCGCCTCTTTGGAAGGCTGTCACGTGTATTACCCAATCTCCATCATTACCCGAAAACCGCGCCAGATTATTTTGGATTCCTGATTGCTGGCAGCACGAGCACTACAACGCACCTCATCGACGGCGCTGCGATAGGAGCCGCCGCGATAGATACGCTCCTCCCAGCCAGCCAGTGTGCCGGTCCACTGCTGTACATTGCCCAGCATATCCAGACAACCATCAGAACTGGTGCCATTTGGATGCGCTGTCACGGGTGTTGTTTCTATGGTACCGACATTGGCTGCACCCTCCTGCCACGCATTGCCCCATGGATAACGACGACCGTCGCTGCCCCGCGCCGCCTTCTCCCATTCGGCTTCGCGTGGCAGTCGATAGCGTCGACCCGTCGTCAGGCTGAGCCAGGCGCAATAAGCGACGGCATCATGCCAACTCACACTCACAACAGGATGATCCCCCTTGTTCTGGGGTGGCTGTCGCAGAAACCAACCAGCCCGCCGCGGTTCGGGTTGGGCCGGATTGTGCGCAAGAAATTGGGCATATTCATCGTTGGTGACCGGATATTTGCCCATACGAAAATCTGGCAATGTAATTTCACGTTCTGGCTTTTCATCTTCATGATCATGGTCACTCCCCATCATAAATGGTCCACCGGGAATTAGCACGCTCTCTGGTTCCCAGGGTTGACGCTTAATCACGAGCTGCGCATCGCCTTGTGGCAGTTCTAGCAGGCGATTATCCGGTGAGCGGCTGAAAAGCACTGGCGTCCCCCACTCACGCCCATCACCAATAAGCTGAATGGCTTTGCGCGCCTCATTGAGCGCGGCATCGACCGGGTAGCCCTCCGCGAGCGTACGGTAGAATTCGCCGGCCAGGGTAATGGCGGCGTTGTCACTGACAGGAAACTGCATGGCTAACACGCTAGGCACACCTTGTTGCACCAGTTTCTGTGCCACACCGGCAAAGGGATCGCTGCGCCCACCTTGGGCGCCCTGGCAAGCGTTGAGAAAAGCCAGCCGCAATGCGTTATGATCGTGGAGCAGCGTGGCCAGATCCTCGGCATCGACCAGGCGACGCTTCCCCTGTTCATCCTCAAAGAGCAGGCCGCCCGTATTGTGCTCAACATCAAAGTCGCCGTGGCCAATGAAGTGCAGGATGTGAACTGCTGGGCCGCGGAGCCGTGCTTGCAGGGCTGGCAGGGTACTCTTCGCCAGCCGCTCTAGCACCAAGAGCTTGCGACTCTGGAGATCGGCCAGGACATCGTGCAGGCGACGCCATTCTTGTTCGACATCGAGCTGGCGTACATCGCTAGGATTGGCAACAACGCCCAGAATGCGCAATGGTGGCCGGATCGTCAGCATCTGTTCTGGTTGGGCAAGATCCAGATAGCGCAGCAGTGGTGTCTCCTGGGAGAGTGACAGGTGGCGCGCCAAGTGGGTAGAATAGAGATATTCCCAAGGTAGTTCGGCCAGTTCTGGTGTAGCATCCAGGCGGAGACGAATGCGCAGCGCATTACCCGCCAGCCCCAGACTGAGCCGCAAGCTCTCGCCCACACTGCCGGCAAAGACACGCTCATAGAGCTGTGCGCCAAAGGTCTTGGGGTCTAATGATGCTACACTTTCCTCCGCTTCTGGACGCAGATTCCGCAAGGCGCGGCCAGAGAGCCAGAAGAAGCTACGCAACGCGGCCTGGCTGAAAGGCAACACAAAATCCACATTGGCTTGCCCAGCCGGTGCGTTGATGACACGCGCATTGTAGCCAGTGGCCGTGCGGGTGATTAGGAGATCAAAATTTTGGTAGGCGTGGGTCGTCATAGTAGTTGGCCGAAACCGTTCCTTATCGATAAAACCCTTAAAAGTCATCCATACACTCTCGTGGATTATCGGGCTTATTTGGTTGACTTGTAACGGCTATCCCTCCCACACCCAGAGCCGTTGCTAGCGGGACAGTTCCTCCCTCCGTGAAGGGCTATGCTTTACCCACAGCTTTGGGTACTATAGTGCGGTTGGCTTGAAAACCGTAGTTTTTGTTTACGAGACCCCTGGAAGGAACAACGGTTTTCAAACAGAGCTTACTTTAGGGCGGGCGCGCGTGCCGGGGAAGGCCCCAAAACAGAGCGTAGTGCCGTCAAGCCGCTGGGCCTTCCCCGGCACGCCTTCCCTACTGTCAACTAGTGGGTAAAGGGTAGCCTTGTCAGGGGGAGGTTGGCTGCACCTTGCGAGCCGGTGCAGCCTGTACCAAAAAGGTGGGGTGGCTTGGTTACTTCCTATGCCACCACTGTCAACTCCACCTGTTCCGTCAACCATTCGGTGCTGGGATCGGTGACGGGCGCAGCGTTGCGGAAGGCATACCCTTTGGCAGTCGCCGCGACAGAGGCCAGCAGGGATTCCAATGCATTTTGGGGCTTGTCCAGCGCTGACCGCGTGGCCGAGCGCGGTTGATCAAGCGCGGGGAGTTCGAGCCAGCGAAAGTTGGTAGTGCCAATCGTGGCAAAAACCTTTACCACATCCGTGCCTTGGCTATAGCCATAGGGCAGACTGGCTTTGAAAATCCGGATCACTTCGCGTTGCGGATCAAGCGGCAGGAAGGCGGCTTCGTCAGCCGGATAGATCTGGCTGATGCCCCAATCTGGTTGCAGATCGAACATGGTAATATTGAGTTCGTTGCGCACTGGGTCAGATCTGGTGGGTGGCAATTCGGGTAATAGATTTTTAATGCGCACCGCAAAATGTTCACCCGCCTTGACCGTACGCGGCCCAGCCGCGAGGTCAAACGGGAGTAACGTTGGCCGGTCGCCACGCTGATAGTCCGCGGGCAAGCGGAACAGTTCGACCGTCAGCTTGTTTTTCAGCGGCGAGCTATCGTCGTAATTCGCCAGCTCGCGCACATTGCGATATTGTGTCAAATGCGTCAGGCGCGCAACCAGGATCTTACCTGACTTCGGGTCGTTGATGGGTAAGGCTGGACGTAAATTGGGAATTGGCTGACCGGCGCTGTCGCCAATCAGGTAGTTGCCTGCCCCATCTACCATTACCGTAAAATCTGCCGTTTGGTTGGTTTCGACCATGCGTACAAAGCCACCTTCACCGCCTTGAATTAGATCAACGACAGCCTGGAGCGCGTACGTTTGGTTGATGGACGCTGGCAAATCAACCTGTGTCACCATGCCTACGGTGCGTTGCAGGCGTGGGCTACCGGGGTTGAAGAGCAGCGCCTGGGCACCCTGCTCGATCGGCGCATCCTGGAGTACCTGGGTGATCTCGGCCCAGGCATCGACCGATCCCACATCGGTCACGGTGACGATCGCCAGACGTTGGGCAGAGCGCACAGCATCGAGAGTCGCGGGGGGATAGATGGCAAATTGCACCCCCTTGCGCACCAGTCCCGATTGCCCGGCATCCAACTGGACTCGTTGATTGGCAATATCCACCTTGCGTACATTGACGCGGTAGATTGAACGCGTCTGGTCGATGCCAAAGACGGTACGCGTACCATCGCCATGCAACATGGGTGTCTGCAAGTCAAAATAAGCGTGGACTTTGGCAACTACACGATCCTGCAACATCTTATAGGTCAGACCGTTGCCCAAATTACGCAAAGCATCGAGCAGTGCATAGGTCAATGCACCGCTGCGTGTCCAGACACCATCGATCTCAAAGTTATCTTCATAGGCTAGTTCTGTGCCACGACAGGCGGCCAGCAGTGTATAGCCAGTCGGTTCGGGCAGCCAACCGCTGTCCGGCTTGAGATTGCGCGTGGAACTGCGCATGGCCGCCTGCCAATTGGCGATCTGCGCCTGCCGTTCGTTGGCGTCGAGTAGCGATTGGCGTTGTGTCGTGTCGATGACGCCGATGCCGCGGGCCGTCGCGCTCACACCACGCGTGGCCCCCCCAGAGTGGCAGCTATCCAGCACCAGGGTGACATTGAGCTTTTTATCGACCATTGTTTGTAAGAGTTGGGCTAGATGCAGATCGCGCAGATAGCGGTCTTGGCTATTGCCAATGTCGGTCGGCACCAGTGTTTCATCATGTTCATTGGCACCCTTTACCTCTGGATAGACGGTAGCGGCTCGCCCGCCGTGGCCAGAGTAGTGAATAAAAACTTGGTCGCCCGCTGTGGCGATGCTGGTGATATGGTGAAAGCCAGCGAGGATGTTTGCATAGGTGGGCCACTGCTCAGGCGGCTCTTGTGGTTGGGCTGCGCCAATATTGGTCGCCGTCAGGCTAAAGATGTGATCAGCCGGCACCCCCATCCGGCCGATCAAGAAATCGCGCACGCGGGTCACATCGCGCACGCAGCCACTCAAGTGGCCATAAAAATAACCGCCGGGCAACTGATTGGGCAAGTATTGATCGATCCCAATCAGTAACGCATAGAAATTGGACATAGATTCCTCCTTCGTTGGAACGAAAATGCGAATCGGCGAAACGGGATAGCGCTAGGCTGTGTCGTGTCTAGATATACGGCAATCGCACATAACTGATAGTGCATTACCAGCGGACAGCGTTAAATTTCATCACATGCTGCTCTGAATGAATGCAGAGCCTAGGATAGAAAACGTGTTTAAACACCTTTGCCGTCGCAGGTGTTGAATTCATTCAACACGAATTTAACGTTGGCGTAATCGTTACAATATAACCATATTAGCGAGCGTGCCAATAACAGCGGAAAACGTCACTGAACGATGTGCAGTAAGGCGCCTTCAGTATATCAGTATAGTAGACAAATGTTGATGGAACGTTGATTGGCCAGTCGGCAGCGTTGCACGGCACTATTGGAGACAAGGCCAGCAGAAACCCGGCCTCGCCCGTTGATTAACTCATGTTACGCAAGGTAGGGGCATGAGGGGGATGGCGGATAAAACTTACGTTTTTCCCGTAATTTTCTTCGCCACCACTCCCGCGTGCCCGTCTTAATCTAGATCATTGGGCAAGGACGGGCATGCGGTGGGCGGCGAATCAAGTCACGGGTCTTTACCAAAGGTTGATCCGCCGCCCACCTCATGCCCCTACGCAGCCTGTCATTACTCCTGCGTAACATGAGTGATTAATTTTCTAATGAATTGCTATGGCGAAGTAGGGAAGTGTAGCGTTATACTCAAATCAGCATGAAAACCGGAGTTTGATGTAGCAATGATCAGCGTGCCGGGGACTGCCCAGGAAAAGTTCTCAGTACAGATCTACAGTTGGGCAGTCCCCGGCACGCTATAGCGCAACTCCGCTTCTCAAATTGAACTCAGTATAGAAATCCGCTGACAGCCTACGCGGCCAACTGTAAATTCTCTGGCATGTTCTCTAGCCGAGTGAGCCAGTAGTGAACATCAAAGTTGTTATCGCCCGTTAAGAAACGCCACATCTTGATGCGGTTGACAACTTCCAAGCGGGCACCGGCATCCTCGAACCACGGTTCCCCGCGCGAAAGAATGGTCTGAATATCTTCGACGGCATTGGTCTCGCGCGTGAAGATCGGTTTGTGCTTGGCGTTTTCTGTCTCGAGATCGTCGGTATTCCACAGGCGCAATTGGCGTACCCGTGGGTTGAGGCGGATCTTGTACATATAACGCTTCGTATTGCTCTTGTTTTGGCGACCACAATGCCAGATGCCGTGATGCAGCACCAAAATCGTGCCAGCCTTGCAGACCATAGGAATCTGGCCCAGGAAGTTCTGGTAGCGCGCAATATCCATCTCGTTGATGCGGCGATATTGGCTACCTGGCACAATCAACGTGCCCCCCATGTCCAGCGGCACATCGTGCGGGAAATACATCAATTGAATGTCAAAGTGCATACGCGTGTCGATGATCGAGTCGCCATGCATGCCCTGTGCGGCCCCTTCATTGGCCTGGCGCACATGGACAGCGTGGTGATCAAAAAGTGGATCCGGGCCGACCAAGCTCTGGATCATGCCCTGAATTTCCGGCATATTCAACATACGCCCGATGGCCGATGGGGCCGGGTAGCATTGGGAAAGTGGCGTCCCCGCGGCGGCGGCCTTAATCGAGCCAGCATCAATCTCGGCCATGACAGCCTCGTTCAGCTCCGGCGCGACCAATTCGTCAAAGCGCAGAAAGCCGCGCGCCACAAAGCTCGCCACCTGCTTGGAATTCAACAGATATTGCTTGTCAATCATGAATTTCCTCCAACTGTTCAAAGATAAACTCATACATTTGAAATGACGTTGTATATTCCATATTCGGGTAGGGCGGGTTCAGTTGTGGAAACTGAATCACGCGCCAGCCGTCGCGCAGCGCTGCCAGCCCGGTTTTGTAGGGCGGCGTGTCGCTATCGCCCGTGGTATGATGGTCGCGGCCGGTGCCATCATAGAGCGACCAGCCTTTGACATTGCTATCTAGCGCCGAGTTGCCCAGGTAGAGCACTAGCACTTTTTGGCGCACCTTTGCCATTCAAATTGCTCCTATCATTGTAGACTCCACAGTAGCATAGAAACAGCTGATGGCACTGGGGAGGTGTTGGTAAATAGATATCTTGCTATTGTAATCGAAATTGGGTAACTTGCCAACGCGCGGCATTAACCGAGGTGTATTTCAATTTGAGGGTAAATTTTAGAACGCGCGCGCGCAACATGTGCCGGGGACGAGCGACAGCCACAGGGGTTTGATAAACTGCACCCCGCTCGTCCCCGGCACACTGCCCAAAAAGTGAAATGCACCCCATTAACCGCGCAGCAACCACCCTGAAAAGTGTGGCTTCACCGGTGCGTGTCCATCCCGACAAGTACAAGAAAATTTTTGAGCAGATTAACTTTTTTGTCAACCCTGTTTAACCCTTGACTAAACCAACCGTAGCAAAATCTTTCACAAGCGCCATTTCGGGTGGACGGATTTTGGTGGCCCGCCCCCCCTTGTAATCGCGGTATGAATTTGCTAAGGTGATAGCTGGCCTTGGCGGACTTATACTTTGTTCTGTTTGAAAACGCGCAGTGGATTCTTCCCGTACACTGGCACTATTCCTTTGATGCAGCCGTGAGCAGCGTGCCGGGGACTGACCAAGAAAAGTTCGCAGTTCAGATCGACGTTTGGTCAGTCCCCGGCACGCTATGGCGAAACGCCGGTTTTCAAATTGAACCCACGATAGGTAATCGGAAAGCCGCCAGAGCAGGATGATCAAAGCGCAGCCGCGAAAGGGAAGACCGTGACCGCAACAACCGCACCGCAACCATCTACATCGCTCCGTTTCAGCCGTTCACGCTCAATTTTGTCGGCTGGACTGCTCGTTGGCGTGGGGTTGCTGCTCTTGGCGATGATGAGTAGCATTGCCTTTGGCGCGGCGGATATTTCGCCGGGCGATGTGTGGGCCGCGATTTTTACCTTTGATCCTACCTCGACCGACCATCTGATCATTCGCACCCTGCGTGTACCGCGGGCCGCTGTGGCGGCACTGGTGGGCGCATCGTTGGCGGTGGCGGGCGCGATCATGCAAGGGTTGACGCGTAACCCGCTGGGGGATCTGGGTATTCTGGGCATCAACACCGGCGCGGCGTTGGGTGTGGTGGGCGCGGTTTTCTTCTTGAACATTGGCTCGCTTTCGCTCTATGCGCTCTTTGCCTTTGCCGGCGCAACAGTGACCGCGCTGGCCGTCTATGGGCTCGGTTCGCTGGGGCGTGGCGGACCCACCCCGCTCAAACTCACCATTGCCGGTGCAGCCCTGACGGCGTTACTTTCTTCCTTTACCACCGGTGTACTTATCCTCAACCAACGCACGTTGGAAGAGGTACGCTTTTGGTTG
>Ga0163155_10003708_pt1 | contig 16262 bp, 8 predicted proteins | sample OliLakLV19SP4G1_FD_148611 | JGI IMG/M metagenome (GOLD analysis project Ga0163155, IMG submission 148611) | Freshwater microbial mat bacterial communities from Lake Vanda, McMurdo Dry Valleys, Antarctica - Oligotrophic Lake LV.19.SP4.G1 | ecosystem: Environmental > Aquatic > Freshwater > Lake >... | reverse complement strand
AATTAGACACAGGCTACTCAGGAGGGTTAAAAGTTTTGCTGAATATATTGCAGGATACCCTGAGCTATTGCAGTTGCCATCTGCGTACGCCAGCGGGAATCGGACAAACGAGCTGCATCTTGCGCCCCCGTGACAAATCCGATCTCTAGCAGCACCGCAGGCATGGAGGTATTGCGAATCACATAGAACCGGGCTGACCGTAATCCTCTGTCATTCATGCCCGTCTGCTGCACCATGCTGGCATGAATAACGCGTCCGAGCCGTGCCCCTGACTCAGACGCATAGTAGGTTTCAATGCCATTGACCTCAGGGCGATCTAACGAAATGGCATTGGCGTGAATGCTGACAAATAGGTCAGCATTGGCTCGCTCAGCAATTTGAACCCGAGGTTCTAGCTCAATTTCCCGATCGTCTTGGCGCGTGAGCACAACTTGTACCCCCTGCTGCTGTAGCAAGGAAGCAACTTGCTGGGAAACGGAGAGCACCACGTCTTTTTCTCGCAGCCCTCCAATGCCTACAGCGCCTGGATCACGGCCACCGTGCCCTGGATCAATTGTGACCACAAGCCGACCGTTGGGAATGCGTGGCAGGTTGGTAGGTGGCGGGGTAAACGGAGGTGGCGTAGTGGTAGGTGGGCGGTTGCCGGGAGGGATGGAAGGCGATTGGACAGAGCCGCGCAGTTCTACCGCTAGCAGTCGCTCGGTAGGTTGAACGACTTCGTTAATGCTGATCCCGGCAGCGGGCTGGACTAAAATGGCCACGGTGCGCTCATCTTCTTGCAGCAAGCGCACTTGTTGGAGGGAGCTGCGGCTGCTGAGCTGGGGGCCAACTACTCGCTCGGCTAACTGCGCATCGGGAATAGTAATGCGATAGTAAGCGCCGCTCCGCTCCCAATTACTGGTAAAGATGATGGGTTGATCGGCCCGAATTAACAATTGCCTGCCATCGGTAGACAGTTCAACTGTCTCAATGCGAGCCAGGTCTGAAGAGGGGCGAGGTGGGTTAGGTTGGGTTGGTCGAGTCGGCGTTGTCGGTCGAGTCGGGGGCGTGGGGGACGTGGGCGAGTTGGGAGGAGTATTGATGACTCGGCTATCGGCGTTGAGGCTGGGCAGCAGCACAATGCCGCCAAAACTACTGATACTGGCTTGCCAGCCACGGCGATCGCGCTCTGCTCGACGACCTCTAGTCAAATGGAGTGTAACTCGCGCGACTGGGGGCGAAGACTGGGTTTGAGAAATCTCTAAGCGATCTACGCCATCGCGGTTAACTGGAATGTCGCGCGGCGTGAGCTGAGACGAAAGCAGCGTGTTAGACAGCTGAAAGCGAATTTGATTGCGATCACGGGTGCGTTCCAGCTCTAGCCTCGGGGATCCGCCGCTGGTGGCGAGGAAAAAGCCATCACTCGTGACCTGCACGCTATTCAGCTGAGCTACTCCAGCCACGGGAGGGGAAGGGCTATTGGGCGGGTTGGGCAGTGGTGAGGGCGTATCCGCCAATCGCTGGGCAGATGGCAACTGCACCGACCAGCTGGTAGGCGTCGCACCGCGCACCAAGATTTGTTGAGGATCTAGCGTATAGCCTGGGTCAAGTTCAATCACAATGCGGGTGGTTTGACCGTCAAACTGCCCGACTCGAACTTCCCGAATGCCACCGCCCACCGTTTGTCGCAGGGTAGACCTGCCGAGGCTGATACCAGGCAGGTCAATCACTACACGAGTGGGTCCTGACAGCAGCTGCGCCACAGGCTGCACCCCATCATCGGTAGTAAATACCAGACGATTTTCGTTGGCATTAAACCGCCACGACTCGAGTGTTCCCGCTTCGGCGATCGCCCCAATGAGTAGAGAACCTGTAATGCCCAAAACACTGGACAACAACCAATGAAATCTCACAGTGAACCTCTTAAAACGACAGGTTTGGAGCCTTAACGCTTAGAACCCGATCACCAGCACCACTGATCGGCTTGAGCAAATCACTGAGCTTGAGATGGAGGTCTCTGCGACTACCGCACCAGATGTAAGCGGGAAGCTGCCGCCCCCTTGTAACCACCGCCGCAGTGGTCAATGCCCCACTGCATAGCCTTGTTCAATTGCACAGAATACGATAGGTTGTGTCGATAGGCACAGCGTACCACCTCACATCCTACCTATATCTTGCCCAGCACATGAAGCTGTATCCCCGCATCAAGCACTGAGTGCTTGATGCGGAATATAAAGAAGTTGTCCTGCTTCAGCTTTAATCTGCTCAAGCTTTAAACTTAGTGTGGCCTCAGCCCTTTGGCGACATTGGCGACAGCAGTATAACTGTAAAGAGTGGACGCTAGGAGCCGATCAGAAGTTTCTGGGATGCTGGCGACAAGTTACCTCTAGCCAACAAACCGAGACATCGCGCAACCGTAGCGATCGCCACAGCTGCTCTTAGAGTTAAACGTTGGTCATCGACCGGGTCTAATTCTGCTTTGGATCTAGCTCGGCTTTGACTGCATTTGCCTGTCCTAACTCAAGCACGGTGTCAGGCACGGCATCGGTCACGGCATCAGTCTCTACCGAGGCTATGACCGATAACTCCTGCGGATCGTCTTTAAAGACAACTCGCAGCAAGGCTGGAGCGACAAACGTGGTTAGAATCACCATCACGATAATGGCGGCCTCCAATGCTTTAGAGAGCACTCCAGTGGCAGAACCAACCGCCACAAACACCAGTCCTACCTCTCCTCGGGGAATCATCCCCACGCCAATGGCCAGTCGGTTAATGTTGGGCTTGCCAAACACCGCCAGACCGGTGACTAACTTCCCAAAGAAAGCGACCACCATCAGGAATGCTGCGATAATTAGTCCTTCGCGATTGTCAGGATTAATCGGATTTAATACACTGATATCGGTGCGGGCACCCACCACCACAAAGAAAATAGGCACTAGCATGTCGGCGATGGGCAGCACCTGTTCTTCTAATTCACTGCGCTTTTCGGTTTCTGCCAAAATTAAGCCAGCGGCAAACGCGCCTAAAATCGCCTCTAGATGGATCACATCCCCGATGTAGGCTAGCGTAAAGGTGAAAATGAGGGACGAAATTAGCAGCTGCCCGCGTGTTTGCAGTCGATTGACCAACGCCACAAAGTATGGACTCAACAAGCGACCCAGAAGAATAGAACCGACTAAAAAGACGGCGGCGCTGACGATCAAGTAAATGACGTTGCTAACTTCAATTTCTCCAGTTTTGGCCAAGCTAGCCACCACGGCCAGCACAATAATGCCCAAAACATCATCGAGTACAGCCGCTCCAATGATAATTTGCCCTTCGGCGGAGCTGAGGCGCTGAATCTCTGCTAATACTTTGGCTGTAATGCCAATGCTGGTGGCCGTCAGCGCCGCGCCAGCAAAGACAGCCGGGATCGTAGGAACACCGAATAAACCAATTAGCCCAACAGTTCCAGCCACAAAGGGAACCACTACCCCCACCACGGCGACGGCAGCGGCCTGCGGTCCGACCCGCAGCAATTCTTTTAAATTTGACTCTAAGCCAATCTCGAACAGCAGAATGATGACACCAATTTCTGACAAAACAGAAATGACTTCGCTTTCAGCTTGAAAAACGCCTAGGGCCGATTCTGGACTTAACCCAGCAGTCGTTTGGAGAAATTGAATGATCAAGGAATTGGCGGCGGTCGTCTCTCCGCCGGGAAACACGAGTAGGTTGAGAGCCGAAACCCCCACAACTACGCCACCGACTAATTCTCCTAATACGGAGGGCAAATTAATCCGGACGCAGAATTCTCCGCCGATTTTTGCCGCCAGGTAAACCACAATCAAACTCAGGAGCACACCTGCTAGCACCAAAGGTGCTTCGTCTGCAGCAGGTTCAGCCGCAAGCAGAAAAATCTTGCTGAGCGCAGAAATTGATTGAACCGCCGGGAAGGGGAAGGCGATCGCCGTTATCAAAGCAACCATGCATTCAACAACACTCGTCCTGTACACTCTACAGGGTTCTCCGCAAAATGCGGTATAGATTTCAACCGAGTAGTTCAATAAATCTAGACATTTTCTGCTGCCCCATCCATCTAGCTCTACAAAAACTTACCTAGACAAAGACACGGTGATTTAAAGAGGGCATTTGACGGCGCACCTGATCCAGCCGGGATGGCTCAATTGAGGCGATCGCCACCCCTGGCTTATCTTCTACCTCTGCCAAGATAATCCCCCACGGGTCAATAATCATGGCGTGGCCATGCGATTGCCGACGCGTGTTGTGCTGACCCGTCTGGGCGGGTGCAATCACATAGCAAGTATTTTCGATGGCTCTAGCTTGCAGCAAAATTTGCCAGTGGTCTTTGCCCGTATAGGCCGTAAAGGCGGCTGGAACAAATAAAACTTCAGCCCCCATCTGCGACAGGTGGCGATAGAGTTCTGGAAAGCGGACATCGTAACAAACTGATAGCCCTAGGTGGCCTAGATCTTTGGATGGATAGACAGACGGTAGCTGCACCCCGGCTAAGACTGTCTCCGATTCTTGATAGGTATTGCCATCGGGTAGGTTGACGTCAAACAAATGAACCTTTTCATACCGCGCCAGCTCTTCTCCGGCTGGTCCGATCAGTAGCGCTGTGTTGTAAACCTTGCCGCCGCTGGTGGGCACGGGGAACCCTCCCCCTAGCAGAGTGACTTGATACCGCTGCGCCATTGTTTTCAAAAATTTGGCACTAGCTTGGGCGATCGCCTCGGCTTGTGCCATTTTGGCGACCTCATCACCCAAATATGAAAAGTTTTCGGGTAATCCAATCAGCTCAGCGCCCTGACGCACGGCTAGGTCAATCAAATCTTCTGCCTGAGCCAGATTTTTATCCAGGTCAGGCACACTGTTCATTTGGATGGCAGCAGCCAAGTAAGACTTCATAACAACTATTTCAACACATCTAACAAGGCATAGATAAACCCGTCAGCTCGGCTCAATGGGCTGGAATGGCGATCGCCCAATGTACAGCTTGGAAACGTTCCAGCTGCATCCAGCCCAAACTTGCCCACCGCCTCTATCAAGCAGGTGCTTGCATCTAACCTTGTAAAAATTTTATAGCAATTCGTGTAAACCCACTGGCTTTAGCAATGGGACTGCCAGCTGTAATCGCCTAATCACGGTTCTCGATCGTCAAAGGCTTCAACCGACATCACTCAAGATCTCCGACCCCCTTGCTTCAAAACACCACAAACAGCCTGTCCCTAGAAATGCATCCAAAGCTCCTAAGTATAAATACGGATAAACGCTCAAATCTTTAATGAAATTTTAAACAAGCTAGTCTACGGAACCAATCCGTAAAGTATCAATGAATTCCGATGACTAAGTGGTTGCCAATTAGGGCTTAAGCGAATTTAATATTTAGCAATGGATGCATACATAATTGTGTCAACTGTGCTGCACGAATCGAATCGTGCACCCTACCAGGATGATCTGGGTGAGTCGCCAACGGTGTATCTCTGGTGAGTTGAAAATTCAAGTGTGCTTGAACAATTATGAGTTGAGGCTGTTGAACCCGGTGCAGGTCACAAAAATATCAGGGCTGGTGATGCTGAACCTGTCGCTATTGAGTCGATCCGGATCAACAGAGCACCGGATTCTACCAAAAAATGGGTGAATAGATTAGGCATGGGTGGCACTTTAGCAACATCTTGCTGCTCGGCTATCAAACAAGTAGAAGCGAACGATCATGAGTGACATGAAGCTCGATAGTTTTGGCTAAAGATAGCTGTGGCTAAAAGGACGACTTCGTTACTCTTTCAACAGGAGATTATCGCCGTTCATTTGATTAAAATCCTAAGTCTCCTGCTTCTAAAAATTAACTTCAGGGAAGATTTGAAAATTATCGTGACCTATTAATCGCTCATGCGCTTCGTCCATAAATGCTAGCTCTAGAAACTGTCCTGCTCTACGATCTGAGGTGCACTTTGATTGTGTAGACTCAATGGGTTGGAACAGCCTAGTAGTCTGAGGCGTAAATCTGCCCACCGTTCGTAGTGCAGGCTTCCAGCCTGCGCGGGCAAGATGCCCGCACCGTTCGTAGTGCAGGCTTCCAGCCTGCGCGGGCAAGATGCCCGCGCTACGGTAAAACTTGCGCCGTCTTCTACTAGTCTGGGGTGGCGAGAGTTGATCTACCGCAATGGTGGCATCTTACCGATGCATTGACGCAGCCTATGCGCAGGAGAACTGAGCCGTTTGTAGCACACGCACGCTACGCGAACACATTACAAACAGTGGCCAGAGTTAAGCTGGGTTTACTAGCCGCAAACCTACCTTGATCTAGCCTGCCTTAATTTGGGTATTTCCTACCTAGAAAATTCGCATCTAGACTCCCTTATCTAGAACCCTTTAAGCTGAAAACTATGTCAACACTGAAATACCAAACCACTTCTTCACAGCGTTCCTTGGCCCAACATGAGCTGCTTGAAAAGGCGATGCTTGCAGATGATATTTCTAGTCTTGATCAGGCCAAAATGATTGGTCATCCTATCTTAGATGTCCGCAAACGGTGCCAATTGAGTTCACATTATATTCAGGCGGTCACATCCGGTCAGCAAGCATTTTTATCAACCAATTTGATTCGCGATGCGGTTCAGGTGACGCCAATTGCCTTGGCTTGGTCAATCGGGCGAAATTCAAACTGCGCGATCGCCATTCGTCATCGCTCAATTTCACGCTGCCATGCCATGATTGGCCAATATGGCGAAAATGGTTTTTACATTGCCGATCTGGGCAGCAGCAACGGCACCTGGCTAAATCGGCGGCGGTTAGCATCTATGGAACGGCGATCGCTACGAGACGGCGATATGATCCAACTTGGCTCTTTGGACTTAGAATTCTTCATTGCTGCCCGCAATTTAACTACCCGCTTGCGGCATCACTTTGGCCAAAGTTGACGCGCCAACGTTGACGCTTTGAGTGTATTGTTTTACCTTTGCCGTTTCGGGATGGTTGTCCTAGCAAAACCTACCGAACGCAGCGTCTATGCTGACTACAGACTAGATACCTCGGACGTAAAAGTCTGTTGGGCTAGCAGCAGTTCAGCGGCTTGGGCATCAAGCGGTCTAGCAAAATAATACCCCTGCCCATATTCACACAGTAAGGTTTGCAGTTGGTCAGCTTGCTCAGGCGTTTCTACCCCTTCTGCGGTCACATTCATGCCAAGATTGTGCGCTAGCGTCACAATGGTACGAACTATCTCGGCACTGTCTTGATCGGTATGCATTTTAATAATGAACGACCGATCGATCTTGAGCGTATTAATTGGAAACCGATAGAGGTAGTTTAACGACGAGTAGCCCGTGCCAAAGTCATCGATCGCCAGTTGAATGCCCAAGGCTCGCAGCTGATGTAGCAAATCAATCACTGCTTTACCTGTTTCCATAATGGTGCCTTCGGTGATCTCTAGTTTGAGGTAGGCAGCATCTAAGCCGGTTTCATACAAAATTGACTGAGTGTGTTGAGTTAAGTCGGGTAGCGAGAACTGCCGACTCGATAGGTTCACGCTCATGGTCAAAGGCATCAGGTGTGGGAATTGGGTTTGCCATTGCCGCATTTGCCGACAGGCTTGCCGCAGAATCCACCAGCCCAGTTGGACAATTAGCCCGGTTTCTTCAGCCATGGTGATAAATTTAGCCGGAGTGAGGAAGCCATTGCGGGGATGTTGCCAGCGACATAGGGCTTCAAACCCGACAACTTTGCCCGTTGTGAGTTGCACAATTGGCTGGTAGTAAAGCAGCAGCTCTTGGCGCTCGTCCTCTGGATCATCCAAACTCGACCGATGCTCTAGGCTAATGGCTCGGCGCAAATCGTTTTCTAACTTCAGCTTGGCCAACATGCGATTGTGCATGGTGGGTTCAAACACTTGATGGCGGTTTTTGCCAGCAGACTTAGCTCGGTGCAACGCCGTGTCGGCATCTTGGAGCAAATGCTCGGGCTGAGCGTAGCGAGTAGACCCTAGGGCAATCCCTGTGCTAACGGTGATATAAACTTCTTGCGAGTCTAAGTTGAACGGCAATGCTAAAATCTGCCGGAGCTGATCAGCGGTTCGGATCGCATCGCGGACATCTTCAATGTTGTTGAGCAGAATGGCAAATTCATCGCCCGGCAGGCGAGCCAGCACGGCTTCTGTGGGTAAGAACCCTTTGATTCGATGGGCAAACGCAATTAATAGCTGATCGCCAATGGCATTGCCTAGACTATTGTTAACGACCTGAAACCGATCTAGATCTAGCAATAAAACCGCATAGAAGTAGAGCGGGTGCTCTGCTGCATGGGCGATCGCCTGCCGCAGCCGATCTAAGAAAAATGCCCGGTTGGGTAACCCAGTCAGCTCGTCGTAATAGGCATTGTGCCACAGCTGTGCTTCAGCGGCTTTGCGTTTGGTAATATCTGTTTGCGACCCTGCCATGCGGTAAGCATTGCCGCTGCGGTTTTGCACCGCCACACCGCGACTGAGCATCCAATGATAGGTGCCATCGTGATGCATCATCCGATGTTCATGCTCAAAATGCGCCGTTCGACCGTGGAGGTGATCGCTCAGCGTGGCTTTGAGCGCTTCTAAGTCATCGGGATGCACCCGGTCGTACCAAACCTGGAGGCGATCGCCAAACGCTTCGTCCTGCAATCCCAGCATTTCTTGCCAACGCGGCGAGTAATAAACCTCATCCGTTTTTAAGTTCCAATCCCATAGCCCTTCATTTGAGCCTCGCACCGCCAGGGCATAGCGTTCTTCACTTTGCCGCAACAGCGCATTGGTTCGAGCTTGCTCTCTGACCGCTACCACAGCACCTGTCAGGCTAAACAGCATCAGGGGAGTGGCAATTGGAATCCAAAACCGCAAATGGAACAAACCAATTCCCAGCAGTCCCCAACCCAAACAGAGGCTGAGCCAAGCCAGCAAGCGTCGCTCAAACCGCCAACTGGAAAGCATACAGCTCAACCCTGGCCCTCCCAGTAGGATCAGCAATACCATCCATCCACGGCTCGGTCGTTGCAGCGCGTTTTGCTGCAACAAATTACTGATCACCGTGGCCTGGAGATAGACGCTACTGGTAGGAGACTTGCGGTCGAAGGGGGTTTGCAGCGAATCGAGGGCAGTCGTCGTCACGCCCAGTAGCACAATCTTGTTGCGAAAAGCCTGCGCTGGAATTTGCCCATTCACCACATCTATATAGGAATAATGCGCCGCTTGATAGGCAGAACCCAGCCAGTTAATCCACAGAGGACTGTCTAAATCAGGCAGTTTAGGTGGATGTACACCTGCATAAACGTTGACAACGGCTAGACTAAACGCCGGAACGCCCTGACGCCGCAGATCAACTTGACGCACTAACCCGTCTAGATCAGCTTGTTGATGAGTATGCCCGCTAGCCGTGGCAGCGGCACGCAGTAAGGGGGCAGGCAAGAGAGTGGCTCCCGTCGCGTCCCATGATTGAGCCAGCACCACTCGATTGAGGCGTTGCATAGTGGCGGCTAGCGTTTGATCTGCTGCATCGGGTTCCGACAGCACTATATCGAGCGCTACAACTTTAGGTTTAGCCGGTTCTAGGCTGTTGAGTAGATTGATGTAGCGATCGCGCTGCCAAGGGAACGGCCCCACCCCCCGCAGGCTCAATTCATCGATCTCAATGACAACCACTTCTGCACTCCAAGGAATGGCTCCCCGCAGCTGAAACAGCATATCGTACACCAGATGCTCTAGCGACTGTCCAATCCCCAGCCTGAGCAGCCCCATGAGCAACAAAGCGGCGATCGCCCCTGGCAGCAGCTGCTGCCAGAGTTTGCTAATCGACGGAGTAAATTGAATCGCAATCGGTGTAGTCAAGACATGAGGCAACCGAGTTGTCATGGGCAACAGTTGGATCCAGCAACAAAACAATCAGGCAATACAATCAGGCAGTGCCCTACGACGATTTGACGGCGCGGTGACAGCACTGGAACAGTTTTTCTGGCCAAGACTGAGCAAGAAATAAGCATCCTTACCCGGTTTCCCCAGGTTTTGCCAGGACAACAATACCACCATTGGCAGGCCAAAGACGCTCTGAATACGGAAGTGGAACCCTGCTCTTTGGTATAAAAACTGTCTTTATAGGAGCAGTTCACATGGGAAAACTCCTAAGGGATGCTACTGGCCTGAACCGTCTAATAAAACTTACACACCCAGAAGGATTCTACGTATTTTTGCAGCCCATAGGCTCCAAATGGGACAGTTCTTGGAGCAAGCACCAAGTGTCCCTGTCGAGCATTACTCAGGCGGCTCTACTCAACTCACGGCTCTACTCAACTAGCAGGCCAGCATCACCCCAACTTTCAAAGTCCGTTCTGTACGAGTCACAAACCTACTTTCATCTTTACAAGGTATGCCAAAAATCAGCAATACCCCAGCCCACACCTTGACAGAAACGTGATGTCAATGATTTGTGAATTACTATAAATGGAGTGATGCGTGTGATTTAGGTGAAGTTTCAGTGAAGTGACAAGCGCAACTCCCTAAATTCTCGGTTTCACAGACCGTTGTTGAACTGAAGACCTCGGTGCCGATTCTACAAAACCTCACCAGGGTTGAAGACTCGGACACAAAACTGCCCTTGACGACCTAGCGTTGTCAAGGTTCATGTCAGCAGTTTGATCGTCAGTGTCATCGGCGGCATAGAATAAGACCTCGTGCAGCCGGTGGCTTGCAGAGTGTTGTCAGGAGGTATCAGTAGGGGCTGAATCCTACTGGCAGCACTCTAAAGCTACTTTGCTAGAAGTCTATAGGTGATAGTAAGTCGTAACATGGATGTAAAGCTGACGCTGTGGATTTTTCTTCTGGGCTAGATTTAAAGACGCTGTTTCCGTTTGAACTAGATGAGTTCCAGCAGCAGGCGATCGCCGCCCTGGACGCCAAAAAGTCGGTTGTGGTCTGTGTACCCACTGGCTCTGGCAAAACCTTGGTCGGAGAATATACGATCATTCGAGCCTTGGAGCATAACCAACAGCTCGCCGATGCAGGCTTGGATCAAAAACGGCGAGTGTTTTATACGACGCCGTTAAAAGCCCTGTCCAATCAAAAACTCAGAGATTTTCGCGATCGCTTTGGCGACGATCAAGTCGGGCTATTGACGGGTGACGTATCGGTTAACCGCGATGCCCCAGTTTTGGTGATGACCACCGAAATCTTTCGCAATATGCTCTACGGCACCCCCATTGGTGAGGTGGGCACCTCCATGGAAGGCGTGGAAGCGGTTGTGCTCGACGAATGTCACTACATGAACGATCGCCAGCGCGGCACCGTCTGGGAAGAGTCGATCATTTATTGCCCTGCCGATGTGCAGTTAGTGGCATTGTCTGCCACGGTGGCCAACAGCGACCAGCTGACCGATTGGATTAACCGCGTCCACGGCCCAACCGAACTAATCTATTCCGACTTTCGCCCCGTACCGCTAGATTTTCACTTTTGCAGCCCTAAAGGGCTATTTCCGCTGCTGGCACCCACCAAAAAGGCCATCAACCCCAAGCTCAAGCGCGCTAAGGGCAAACCCAGAGGCAAACAAGATACGCCCAGCATTGCCTATCTCGTCAGCCAGCTCCAGCAGCGCGATATGCTGCCTGCCATTTATTTCATTTTTAGCCGCAAGGGCTGCGACCATGCGGTCAAAGAAATGAGCAGCTTCTCATTGGTGAACGAGCAGGAAGCAGCCCAGCTCAAGCAGCAAATTGATACCTTTTTGGAACGCAATCCCGAAGCCGCCCGATCTGGACAGGTAGAGCCGCTCTATTGTGGGGTAGCCTCTCATCATGCGGGCATTTTACCAGCCTGGAAATCGTTGGTCGAAGAGCTATTTCAGCAGGGACTCATTAAGGTGGTGTTTGCCACCGAAACCCTGGCCGCTGGGATTAACATGCCCGCTCGCACCACTGTAATTTCTAGCCTCTCTAAACGCACCGACCGAGGCCATCGCCTGCTGACAGCCTCCGAATTTTTGCAGATGGCGGGGCGCGCCGGACGCCGAGGCATGGACATCCTGGGTCATGTGGTCACGGCACAAACTCAGTTTGAAGGCGCAAACGAGGCGGCTTACCTGGCCACAGAAGGGCCTGATCCGTTAGTCAGTCAGTTCAGCCCGAGCTATGGCATGGTGCTGAACTTGCTGCAAACTCACTCCCTAGAACAAGCCCGTGAGCTAATTGAGCGCAGTTTTGGCCAGTATTTGTCTACCCTGACTCTGCGACCCCAGCAGCAGGCGATCGCCGACCTCACCACCGAGCTAGACCAGCAGCTCACCCAGGTGGCACATGTTGATTTAGCGGAGCTTGCCAGCTACGAAAAAATTCACGAGCGGCTGAAGGAAGAACGCCGCCTGCTCAAGACGTTGCAGCAGCAGTTCTATGAGACGCAGATCCATGATTTGATGACGGCGCTGTCTTTTAGCACTGCTGGCACCATTCTCAGTCTCAAGGGCAAGCATGTCCCGGTAGCGACACCCCTGCCTGCCACTCTAGTCTCCAAGATCCCTGGATCAGGGCAATTCCCCTATTTAGTCTGTTTAGGCCAAGACAACCGCTGGTATATCGTGGCGCTAGTCGATGTGGTTGGCCTGCACGCTGAGTTCCCTCGCATAGCCCAAGTAGATCATCTGCTGCCGCCGCCCGAACTAACCATGAGACTGGGACAAACCCGTTCAGGCAATGATGAAACTAGGGCGATCGCCAGCCAAATTCCTCAGATTCCACTCTCAGAAATGACCCCCAGTGAAATTCAAGACCTGAAAGAGCGGGTGGCGAATACAGACAGACAGCTCCAATCCCATCCGATCCAAGCCTTCGGCAATCCAGGGCAGCTGCTAAAACGCCAGAAACAGGTTGAGCAACTCCAGCGCGATTTGGGCGATCGCCAGGAAAAGCTGAACCGCCACACCCAGCGGTATTGGCAAGAGTTTCTCAATCTGATTCAGATTTTGCAGCGCTGTGGCTGTTTAGACGGCGTTGAGCCAACCGACTTAGGCCAGACTACCGCCGCCATTCGGGGAGACAATGAGCTGTGGCTAGGTCTGGCATTGGCCTCAAGTGAATTAGATGACCTCGATCCTCACCATCTTGCAGCCGCCTGTGCCGCCCTCGCTACCGAAGTTTCGCGCCCCGACAGCTGGAGCCGTTTCGATGTATCCGGAGAGATCGTAGAAGCGCTAGAAGGATTGCGAGGCGTCCGTCGTCAGCTGTTCCAACTGCAACGCCAGTATCACATCGTCCTCCCGATTTGGCTAGAATTTGAATTTATCGCCCTGATCGAACAATGGGCACTAGGGCTAGACTGGATCGAACTGTGCGAGAGTACCAGCCTCGACGAAGGAGACATCGTTCGGATGCTGCGCCGCACACTCGATTTACTGACCCAAATTCCTTACGTACCGCACTTGCCCCGCAGGCTCAAGGACAATGCGTCGCGCGCGGCTCTGCTAATCGATCGTTTTCCTGTCAAAGAGGGAATTGCTTGACCGCGTTTGGTCGCCGTAATTGTGAACTCAATAAGGAACCGCCCAAACAACAGTTTAGGCGGAGTGTGGTGTGAGGAGTGAACGGAAACTTATCGTCTCCGCTCACTTAATTGTAAAGGACGAACTCAAAATTTCCAGCCGATTCTGGGGATCGGCTGGAAATTTACCGAAAAACGAGCTAAAGCCCCTGGCTTCAGACATGGGGATGTAAGCGGTCGCGGGCTTTAGCCGCCTTGGAAAATTAGACAGCAGAACTTCATGCAACCTTCAGAGTTATACAGCTACCACGCTGTATAATGAGACATGAAGGCAAAATACAAGTCGAACAACAACGTTGTCTACTCCTGTAAGTACCACGTTGTATGGTGTCCGAAGTATCGCAGAAAAGTTTTGATTGAGGGTGTGGATGTCAGGCTTAAAGAGATTCTGCTAGAAGTCTGTACAGAGTTTGGAGCGGATCTGATTGAGGCTGAAGTAATGCCCGATCATGTTCATGTTTTGGTAGAGGTTGATCCTCAATTTGGGATAGCCAAGCTAATCCGATACATGAAAGGCCGTTCCTCTAGGTTTCTAAGGCAAGAGTTCGACTGGCTTAAAAGCAGATTGCCTACGCTATGGACTAACAGCTACTTTGTCTCAACTGTAGGTGGAGCGCCTATTTCAGTCATTAAGCAGTACATAGAGAATCAGAAAAATGTCTAGTTTTGGTTGCCAGCAGATACGAATTAATCCAGACCCAGAATTAAAGGCAGTTCTAGAGTTCGTGTGTGGCGAGTCCGTCAAGCTTGGCAACTGCGGGATCTATCTGTCTAGGCAGTTGTACTTTAAGACTGGCGAGGCTCCCAGTAAGTTTGACTTACATCGTGAGATGAGCCGTAACCCTCATTTTCAAGCTCTGCATTCTCAAGTTGCTCAGCAATGCCTGACCACCGTTGCAGAGTCGTTTAAGTCGTTCTTTGGATTGCTCAAAGCGGCTAGGGCTGGGAAAGTTGAACAGCGCCCTAAGCTCCCTGGATACCGCAGGGGTGGTTTAGCTCTCGTCACGTTTCCCGGTCAAGCCGTAAAGCTCAAGGAACAGGGTCTTAGATTCCCTCTAGGCAGCAAAGTTAAGGCTTGGTTTGGGATTGACTGTTTCTATCTGCCAATGCCGTCAAACCTTGAATACAAAGCGATTAGAGAGTATCGAATCTTGCCTAGGAATGGTCAGTTCTATCTGGAGCTAGTCTACAAAGTCGAAACGGTTCAGGCCGATGTTGATATCAACCGAGTGCTAGGAATCGACCCTGGTTTGAATAACTGGTTAACCTGCCTTAGCAATGTTGGAACCAGTTTCATCATTGATGGCTTGCACCTGAAATCGTTGAACCAGTGGTACAACAAACGAGTTTCGGTACTGAAAGAGAATCAGCCCCAAGGCTTTTGGTCTAAGCAGTTAGCGGGTATCACTGAAAAGCGGAACCGACAGATTAGAGACGCTGTGAACAAGGCAGCACGGCTGGTTCTCAATCACTGCATTGGAAGCAAGATTGGAACGGTTGTTTTTGGTTGGAACAAAGGGCAGCGGCAAGAGATTAATTTGGGTTCAAAGACTAATCAAAAGTTTGTGCAAATTCCCACAGCCAGACTAAAAGACCGCATCGCTCAACTGTGTAAGCAGTACGGTCTAAGGTTTGTTGAGACAGAAGAGAGCTATACCAGCAAGGCAAGTTTTCTAGACTCTGATGAACTACCTACGTTCGGCGCAAAACCCGAAGGGTGGAAAGAATCTGGCCAGCGGGTTAAACGTGGTTTGTATCGTTCAGCAGATGGTTTTCGCATCAATGCAGACTGCAATGGTGCTGCAAACATCCTTAGAAAAGTAGCGGCGAAATTGGGTTTCAATCTTGATGGAGTCAGTAGGGGCGCTTTGATTGCGCCTTTGAAAGTCCGTATTTGGGCTGTTCAAGAATCCCCGTCCCTTTAGGGCTGGGGAGTATCAATGAGTATTGTGGCTGGACAGCATTAGCCTATTTACCCATGCCAAGCTGCTGAGCTTTTTGGTAGACCTTGCCTTCGGTCAGCAGAGAAGGCGCAACGACGACCTCAACCTGCTGCATTTCTCGAATGTTTTTAGCTCCCAATGTGCCCATACTGGTTTGGATCGCTCCGAGAAAATTATGGGTTCCGTCATCTAGTTGAGCCGGCCCACGCAAAATCTGCCGTAGGGTACCTGTCGTACCCACCCGGATTCGCGTCCCACGGGGCAGTACAGGGCTAGGAGTTGCCATGCCCCAGTGGAAGCCTCGTCCAGGCGCTTCAGCGGCTCTGGCAAACGGAGAACCAATCATCACCCCATCCGCTCCACAAGCAATGCACTTGCAAATATCGCCACCCGTAATTAAGCCACCGTCAGCAATAATCGGCACGTAGTTACCCGTTTCGCGATGGTAGTCATCTCGAGCCGCCGCACAATCCGCCACGGCAGTCACTTGAGGGACGCCAATCCCCAAGACCCCGCGTGAGGTGCAGGCAGCCCCTGGGCCAATTCCCACCAACACAGCAGCAGCCCCCGCCTTCATGAGATTCAGTGCCACTTCATAGGTGACGCAATTGCCCAACACAACTGGGATTGGCATCGTTTGACAAAATTCTGCTAAATCCAGCGGGGTAACCGACTCGGGCGACAGATGAGCGGTAGACACGACTGTAGCTTGAATAAAAAACAGGTCTGCCCCGGCTTTTACTACCGCCTCGCTAAAACGAGTTGCCCCAACCGGAGTGGCACTTACGGCTGCAATT
>Ga0163155_10003701_pt1 | contig 16284 bp, 13 predicted proteins | sample OliLakLV19SP4G1_FD_148611 | JGI IMG/M metagenome (GOLD analysis project Ga0163155, IMG submission 148611) | Freshwater microbial mat bacterial communities from Lake Vanda, McMurdo Dry Valleys, Antarctica - Oligotrophic Lake LV.19.SP4.G1 | ecosystem: Environmental > Aquatic > Freshwater > Lake >... | reverse complement strand
CGTGCACGTCATCAACCACCTCGGAGCAACAAATCTCACTCTGAGGCTTCGCACCAAGTTGTCAAAAACAACTCAGTACATAGCTTTTGGGCCCATCCGTATATCCAGCAGGCGGCGGCACGGGTGGTGTCGTCGTCATTGCAGATACACTAAGTGCTATTTAAAACTCATTCAAATTCAGCGACTGTCAAGCGGCAATTCTATTTGTCTTTAACCGGCAATACTGATTGTCGCTCATCATTGTCAGTTAAACGGCCAGGCGGGGCGCGAATTTACACCAAATTCAATTAGGATTTTACTCTGTTCGTTAGAGATATTCGGGCTCTGCAAATTGACAGATTGGGCCTACTATCGGATGTTTTTCTGCGGTATTGTAAGTGGGCAATCATTGCAGGCCGCTTTTGATGTTCATCGCCTGCAATTAGCTGAAGCTCTAGGCTTGAAAGCCACTCTAAGTCGAGAAGATGAGAAGATATTTTGGCAGAGTACTGGTACTTTTTTGTTAAAGGGCAGTGAATTAGTTTTGCCTGCAGAGGTTTATGACACAGACGCAGGCCAGTCTGAGCATGTTGATGAACTGAGGAGAGTGCAATCTGAGAGATTGAATTTTGAAATTCAAAAAATTGTAAGGCTTATGCGATTTAATAATCTGAAATTGTCGAGAAAGGAACTGAGCTGGGTAGGAAAAATTAGGTTAGTTACAGCGAATTGTCTCTTATTTGGGCGTGTTCTTAATGCCCTGGTGGTTTATGCCCTTGGGGTACTCATTCCCTACATAAAAAAGGATCCGGATATGTGGAACTAGCAGCATTAAAGTCGTTCTAAATCGTTTTGGTCTCAAATTCCAACTTTCGACCAATAATGAAACAACTTCGTGAGCAGAGAGAAGTCCAGCAACACTCGAAAGAAACAGGCCTTAGTAAATCAGTCAAAAATTTTTTTCAAATGCCACTATAGGTAGTGCGACGCTTAATAATTTAGAACGGCTAAAAACATCGCCGATTTGAGAACATCTTAGCTTGCAGGCGCTTTATAAATTTAGCTAAAGCGAGGACCACCATGCAACCACCAGCTCATCGTCCACCCACGCCCGAACAGCAGCCCAGCGACTCACCAGCCTTGAGCACGTTCATCTACTACACGAATGGCCACGAAATATATTTCTGGGATGACCTTAACTACCCACCACGACAGGACGCATTTTCTTCTTCAAGAATACCAATCCTTTGATCGACTGAACCTGTTGCGCAGGAGCGCTCAGGTGCTCAAATTCATTGGCCCTGGCCGTAACTCCTAGGGCTGGGCTTCTTGCCTTGCGTTATTTGCTCTTTTTAGGTTTTTCGAAACTTTTTTGCTGCAAATCTAGAATTTTGTAGAGATCAAATAGAAACGCAACCCGTTCCCCGTCCTTTCTAAAAGATCTTTTCCCGTATGCAGCATCGACCGCGGTATCAAGTTGTTGATGCGCCTTTACTAAATCAGGCGGCATCGTGTGCGGGTCGTACAAGTCGGATAAGCAAGCGTCTGGAAATTTCTCACGAGTTGTAAGAATCTGCTGAGCGGCTGTTTCAATGGCTTTCGTTTGTTTTTCAGAAGGTGCTGTTGGAAAAATAAAATTGTTGTACACAATCTGAGCCGAATAGCGATAACGGCTTTCCAGGCGGCCGCATGTGTAATGCACCCACGCATTGTGCATGGTAGAACAGAGGATACCAAATTGATAAAGAGTAGCGTCTCTCATTATAAAAAGCAGATCGCTAGCCATTGTGGATGAATCTTCAAAGGCTACCGGTATAAAATATCTTTTTTCTGAAGATACTTTTGGTATCACTAAATATCGCTCTGTTGGTACATTTTCTACGTGAAACTTTGTTGGGAATGCAGCAAGTTTTTGCGTAGGTATGCTGTCGCTCTTCAAGCGAAATTCACGAACTGCTTCGATTCTTGCCAGCACTGTTGGCATCTTTTGTAGTAAGTTTGGTGGGCAGTCTTTGAGCCACAAACACCATCGTTCATAATTGTAGAGTAGTTCATCTGTACCAATCCATCTTCTAAAATAAGGGGCTGCTTTGCGCTCGTTTTTGAGAAACTCATTCATTTCATCTGTTGTAAATAGAAAATTCCCATCATCGACCGGCTTATTGCCTATAGCTAGACGCAAGGCGGCACTAAGCGGCAACCTGCGTCGCGGCAGAACTATGTCATCTGCATCGATTAAATAAGGATTGATATTTTTAGCATCGACAGCATGCGCGTCACCGCGAACATCGTCGTATTCGAAAATTGTTTTCTTCTTCGTCTCTGACTTGTCGAAACCTATTATTACGCAGTGTACAGCAGCTTTTCCGCTAGCTTCGTTTGTCCACTGAAATGTCCTATGAGCAAAAAATATTTTGAATCCCTGAGCTAGAAGCCACGACCAGAGAATCCCCACCTGCTCACCCTGTGTAATGCTACTGGTTGATACAAAAGCGCAGCGGGGCGCAGCCTGCCCGTCTTTAACGAGTGCCACATATTGGGCGGATTTTACATACCAAGCAGCTACAAAATCGAGTAGGCCACCGCTACGGATATCTCTAAAAACAAACTGAGCATGGTCCCTCTGCGTTTTTGTCATATATTTTGGCCCGACAAAAGGTGGATTGCCGAAAACATAATTACACTTCGATGGATCAATAACCTTTGCCCAGTCGAGTTGTAGAGCGTTCGCGTTATGAATGTGTGGCGATTTTTTCAACGGTATCCGAGCCAGGTACAAACCGAATTCTTGACTGACTAGCAAGTTCATCTGGTGATCTGTTAACCAAAGCGCGACTTGAGCGATTTGCGCTGGAAACTCTTCAATTTCAATCCCGTAAAATTGATCAACGTCAACCATCAGTAAGGTTCTGACGTCAAGCGTCATTTGTTTGTCTGCGAGTGCGATTGCGCGTACAATTTCTAACTCTAAAAGGCGAATTTCTCTATAGGTAATGACGAGAAAATTGCCACACCCGCACGCCGGGTCTAAGAAAGAGAGACTGCCTAACTTCTTTTGCAGCACCAATAATCGGTTGCGATTGTTCTTAAACTGATTAAACTCATCCCAAAGTTCATCAAGGAACAATGGTTTGATTACTTTTAAAATATTTTCTTCACTTGTATAGTGAGCACCCAAATTACGTCTAGCTTTGCTATCCATAATACTTTGGAACATGGCACCAAAAATCGCAGGAGAAATTGCACTCCAGTTTAAAGCGCAGCAATCTAGCAACATTTCGCGAAGTTTTTTATCGAAGTTGGGAACAGGTAGGCTCTCTTCAAACAATTTCCCGTTGACGTATGGGAACGCTGCCAGCTGCTCATCGAGCAACTTGCTTCGCTCCTCTAACGCAGTATTGAGAATTTGGAAAAAGTGCGTTAGCTGTGACCCAAGGTCGCTGCCGTCCTGTACCGTCCTATCTTCTATCCAAAGCCGCCACGATTGAGCGGGCTGGAAAATACCTGTCATATCAGCATACAAGCAAAAAAGTAATCGGACCAACAACATTTCCAAAGCGTGGCCCTTATAGCCGCTCGCTTTTAAGAGGTCATGTATCGCGCCCATCTTTTCTGCTGCTTTTATGTTTACTGGATCTTGCGGCACTATTGCTTGAGACTGATAGCCCGCTATAAATGCAAAGCGCTTTATATGTTTATGCAGTTCTGAAACTGGAAATTCGATTTCTTCTGACTGTTCCAGATCATAAATTCGAAGCTTATTGAAGTCGGAAACAAATATATAGCGCGGCAGATCGCGCTCTTTCATATTTGGAAAATAATCGATAGCTTGTTGGTAGGCTTTGTTTAAGTCTTTGCCACGGGACTTCTGCTCAACAAGAAGCATGCCAGGCCAGAACAAATCAATAAACCCTTGGTTGCCGCCAAATTTTTTGACAGCATTTTCATAACTTGCTACCCGACGTCTTGTTATGCCGAAAATTGCGAAGAACTCATTCCAAAAAGTTTGAGACTCTGCGCGCTCATCCGCCGCATTTTCCCAATTTTTTGAGAAACGTAGAGCGTTATTTCTTATTTCATTCCAGCTAATAGGCACATCGAACCTAACTTTACTTGAATGTGGAAAAGCCGCTCACAGGAAATTGCGCTTTTGTTCCTAGCCGTGGCCACACTGAACTATAGACAAACCAGCATGCCTTGTCCAGCCACTATTCGTGGTGCCCGCGCTGTATATGCATTCGGCCCAGGGTAGTATGCTAGTCGTGCTCTTCTGGTGCGGGTATCGAGGTTTCAATCTTTGTTGACACGACCAAGGGCCGCCCCGTTCGTCCGTGATTATTAGGCTTTTCGCCAAATTCGTGATTGATCGGCCAAGGGAAAGACTTAGATAGCGCCCGCACACCCGACTCTAGAAACGGATTCCAAAGCGCGTGCGCGCCACTCCACATGGTGCCGGGGCCAAACTGTTTTTCGTTGACGAAAACAAGACAATGTATGCGCTCTTTTAAAATCGCAGCTTCGGCACTAGTATTCATAGCATCGAAGAGCCCCATGACAGGCTTGTCTTTGAAGTATTCAATAAACCCTTGATGGCCGTGGCCTGCACCGTATACTATTTGTCTCAGCGCATGAATATCGGCACCGTCGCCGCCACCGAAGCCACGAGTATCAATCAAAATGGCGTGAATGTTCTCACCTGAAATAGTTGGAAATTTATGAGGCTTATTATCCTGTGACACCTTGGCTTCTATTTTTTGTTGCATCTTAATCATCTGCCACCCGCCAGTATGCGTCTGATTTTCTGCATCGCTTCTGATCATTAATGAACGAACAAAAATTCCCGAACCTTTTTTAGTTTCGCCCTCGACAAGTTCGTCGTCGTATTTAGGTATTTCAGACAAATTAGCCGTTTCATCAATAGCTACTAATTCGGTAAGCCATGAAGGTTTTCCTGGTAGCTTGAAATCAATTTTGTCAGGTTCCAAACCGGCAAATTCGTATATGGGAACGATATTCGCATTGGCCATTTCAGCGGCGAACCGCAGTTCAAAGAGTAAGGGTCGCGCGTTATCGGAAAGTAGGCCGCCGTTTGATTCAATGGCTTTTAGGAGCGGTTTGGCCCAGGTAACCGGAGAAAGCTGCTCAACACATGCTCTGCATCTATCAGCCTCGCTGCCGGTCAGAATGTGCCAACGCTTTGTATTCACGTGTGCCCCCTGTTGATCAGGCTCAGTATTTAGAAAAGCTCTAAGACGTCCAACCGAATATGCGACCAACACAATACCTGCGACTGTGTACAGCCAATTCAGTTTGCTCATGATTTTCATGGGTTGCAAGTTTATCACGAGGCTGTTAAGAGACAGCACGCACCCCAGCACGCTTGTAAGGGACGCCACTTTGCCCTTCTGGCGGCCGGTACGAGGTGAGGTGGTAGGAACAACCTGAGTTGGGAGGATATCAGGCCTAATGCTTCAAATTGGCCCGACGTAAAACACAATGAAACTCGCAAACATACATCACACATGACCATGTCGAGCAACGGCGTTATAAGGGCGTTTTAAAGGTTACTTTCGCTACCCATAAACAAGAAAGACTCGACGCTATGTCGAGTCTTAAAAGTGGCACTAGGCCTAATTGGTGGGCGAGAGAGGACTTGAACCTCCACGTATTACTACACATGATCCTAAGTCCTGTGAAGACCCGTATATTGGGGCTTCTCTGGGTATTTAACAGGCCTGGAAATCCCCATCAGTACTTACTATACATTTTTGCTGGTGTTTTGAGGTTAACCGAGGTATAAAGAATTTGTCTGTAAAATGTCTGTATTTTCCGGGCTGTCTTCCCACCTCATATGGCACAGGCTAAGAAATGAAAAAGAGCGACTCTATGTCTACTAAGCCCAAGACAGACTTAACTGATTACATTGTGTCCAAAGCAACCGCACCAGGTCGATACTTTGACGACCAAAAGAAAGGCTTCTGCCTTCGAGTTGATCAGAGCGGCCGTAAGACCTTCCTCTATATCACCAAAACAAAGCAAACCATTGTGAAATCAGAGGATGGCAAAACTGTTTTGCATGTCTATCCTCGGAAGAACATCACAGTAACAATTGGTCAGTTTCCTGAGTATAAGGTAAAAGAAGCGCGGGATAGGACCAAGCAATACGATATTTTGATTGGGAAAGGGATAAATCCCAATACCGAGTCCAAGAATCAAAGAGCGGCAAACAGGCAGGCAGAACAACAAGCTCTTCTTGAGCAGCGCTCTAAGTCGATGACTCTCACAGCAGCCCTTGAGGAATATATTTCCTACAAAGCATCACCAACCGGAAAACCGTCTGAGAAAAAGACAAAGAACACGCTCTCTGCTCACACTATCAGCTCCTACCGGCTGACCATGTGCAAACATCTAAAGAGCTGGCTTGATAGACCCCTCTCTGAAATCACTGGGGAAATGTGTGACAAGCGCTACAGAGAAATTGCCCAGACATCTCTCTCCAGTGCCAATGGTGCATTCAGAGGTCTGAGAGCTGTCTGTAACCATGTGATTGATTACTATGACGGCACAATCATTGAAAAGAATCCTGTTCGTAAAGTCTCATGGGAGGACTTGGAACCTCGAGAAAAGAGAATCAGCGACACTGACCTCCCGGCCTGGTGGGCAGCAGTTCAGAAGCTAGAGAACCCTGTCTATGCAGACTATTTTATGATGCTGCTGTTAACCGGCCTTAGAAAAGATGAGGCCGCCACTATGCTCTGGGAAAACGTGAACTTCAAGGAAAAGTCATGGACGGTCAAAAACACCAAGAACGGAAGAAATCATAGTTTGCCATTCACTAAATCGGTTGAGCAATTACTGAAGCGCAGATATGAAGCCAGAACAAATGAGTTTGTATTTCCAAGCAGCTCTAAGTCCGGCCATGTGTTTGACACTCGATACCAACAACAGCAGGTGACAGCTCTCTGTGGAGTCGTCTTCGATAACCACATGCTCAGAAAGACTTTTGCTACAGCCGCCGCCCCCCTTGTCTCGGAGCTGTATGTAAAACGCTTTTTGAATCACCATGAGAAATCAAACGTCACACAAGCTCACTACATACACCTTGATGAGCTGGCTTCATTGCAAGGGCCCCTTCAAAAGATTGAGAACAGTTTGCTTTCCATATCTAAGGGCAAAACACTTTCTAAAGTAAAGTAATTACTTAAAATATCAATTCTATGGTTTGGCTAAAGCGGCTAAAGTGGCTAAAATCCCACAGGGCCACTATCAGCGGTGGCTAAAGCTTGGCTAAAGTTGGCTAAAAAATGCGGGCTGTTTAAAAACTACTTCCAATATCTGGCACTCCAAACTCTTCCAATATCGCGCAAGGAAATTACACCTCCAGCACTCCAGACCAGGCACTACTGGCAGTGCTCCAGTTTTCTCAGTGTTTTTAATAGGAGCGTCTCAGGCTGTCAGTTTCTAGTGAAAATATTGTTGGTCGAAAATTTGGGAGCGAATTGAGATTTTTGGAAATTGATAGGGCCCGGCTCTCCAAAAAAAGCCAGTATCAAAAAGATACTAATGGATGGCCGCCTGATTTGCGGGACTTGTCAGTATTTCCAGCGCTTATACGGTCTGTATCTTGATAGTATTTCGGCCCGAATGGTTCTCACCTGGTTGCATTCTTGCCGGTCACGGTGCGCCAGAAACAGTGGCCGCCAGGGCGTAATTAAAGGCTCAGCTGATTCGGTTTAATAACCAGTGGGCGTTAGTAAAGGCTGCTTTAGTGGTGAAAGGCGGATGATGGTGCCGAAATTTCTTCCGCTGCCGGCCACTGCTGATTTCAATATTGGAAGAACATCGACCGCGAACATCGGCCCCCAAATGCAGAATACTGGAAGAAAACCCGCTGTTGTTCTTCCAGTATGTCTAGATATTCGAAGCGCTCAGGTTGTGGCTTTCCGGCGTTTCTTAGGCACCGTCGATACTCGCACAGAGTCAAACATATCCTGAACAGAATCCCAGTTCAGTTTTTCAATCTCTTTCGCTTTTTCTTCCGCTGTTGGCAGAGTATAGCGCCTGGTCGTCTCAAGGCGAGCATGGCCTGCCCAGTCCGCTGCTGTGACTAAATCCACGCCACTTCTCACGGCCCTGGTGAGAAATGTGTGCCGGAGCACATGAGCTGAGACTTTCAGGCCTACCATATCGCCATACTGCCGAATGACTAAATCAATGTTTCTCGGCCCCAGCATCGTTTTGTCCTTATCGGTCCTGGGGGTGAGATTATATCGGCGCAACCACACCGGAGCGTCCAGATCGTCGGGAGACATTCCCATCTTGCTCACCAGCTGACCGCGCAAAACCGGCAGATATTCCAGCAGTACATTTCTGACCGAGGTATTCAAAGGCACTTCTCTGCGCCGCATACCTTTGCCACATCGGACCGTGATGCTGCCACGTGTTCGACTCACTCGAATATCAGACAGTTTCAGCTTCTGAACCTCATCTAGCCTTAAGCCCGTGTGGAGCAGGACTGAAATCAGAGCCTTATTCCTGAGGCACTTAGCGCTTTCCACAGCCCACATATAACGTTTGAGTTCATCATTCGTGAGCGCTCGAGGCGCCACGTCTTCAGCGCGAATCTTTTTAAAGTTCAATTTCCCCAACGTTCTAAAGCCCAGGTATTTATCCAGAGCAACCATCGAAGTATTGATCGTGTTTGTTTTCAAACCTTTTTGCAGTAGATACTGGCGATACCAGTGAGCGTGCTGGACAAAATCCGCATTAGTTCGGAGGTCGCTATATGACCGGCTCTTAGCTTGCGAGAGCCAATCAAAGAATGACTTCAGCCTTCTGACGTATGTCTCCCTCGACTGAGCAGAGATAGGCAATGAATCCAGCCAGGCTAGATAACCTTGGTCCATTCGTCCATTCATATTATGACCTCATATATGGTGCGCGTAATACTGGAAGTGTACACCCGTCAGTCGGGCGTGGTTCATTCTGTGACACATAGACCAGCTCTACTATCGGCACCGACAGCCAGGGCTAGCGCGCCATCGCCAGTGGTGGCACAAGACCGGAGACGCCGCGCCGGTGGGAAGACACCGGGGTACACCCCCCAGCGAGATTTTCAAGTGGTGGGTCCCTAGGGTGACAAAAACTAGAGCATCGATTTTCCACGGGCCGTTTTTGTTGAACCTGCCTCAGTCTTGAGAAAGAAAAATAATAGTACCCGTATGAACGGGAAATACAGACAGGGTGTGGGTTTCAGGGTTCGCGCTACTGTGCCCCAAAAAGATATTTAATAAAATTCGGTATCTCTTGCTGGTGTTGGATTTGAATTTTTATCTCTCAGTTAACCGAACAATAGATTTTTGAGAGATGTTGTGTATTTCATCAAGTCGATGTATATCTAAATCAAGGAAATTGCCTTGAGCGTAATCTGATATTTCGACCTGGGAATATGTGATTACACTCATGGATAGCCAGTATTGAATGCAGCCAGCCGGAAGGTTGGCCGGTATCAGTGCGCGGCTATTGGCCAGGCAAAATATAGAGCGACACCATAAGTGGTGGCGCTGCGTTTTATCGCGCTTAAGTGGAGGGAATTGAATGAATAAGCCGGAAACTGTGGGCCAGTTGTGTGAGCTGTACTATCAGAAGCATATTCTTGTGAATACTAAATGCCACGAGAACTATAAATGGTGGGCAAAGGTTCATGGCCCTCGCTGGTTCTCCGTGCCAATTGCTGAAGTCACCAGGGCGAGTGTTCAAGAATGGGTGGATGATTACGGTATTAAAAGCAAGTCAGCTGCTAATCGAGCAGTCAACCAGCTGGCATCTGTGCTCACCTGGGGGATCAGAAAAGAATATTGCAGTGAGCCAAATCCATGCAGATGGGTTGATAAATTTCGCTCTCGTGCTAGAGACCGTTTCTTACAGCAAGAAGAATTAGAACGGCTGACAGAGGCGTTAGAGCAAGAGTCTGAAACTCTGCGTGATTTCTTCTGGATGCTGTTGCTCACTGGCGCCAGGAAGGGAAATGTCATGTCAATGCGCTGGGATGAGCTAAACATACCTCTAGCAATGTGGAGAATCCCTGCCGATAAATTTAAAAATGGTGAAACGCATAATGTTGTCCTGGGCGCACCGGCCCTTGAAATATTGGAGCGTCGCAAAATTTCCAAGTCCGGTCCTTGGGTATTCTCTGGCCGTAAAGCGGATGAATCGCTAAAAGACCCTAAGCGGCCTTGGTCAAGAGTTCTGAAACGTGCCAAATTATCAAACTTGAGAATTCACGACCTGAGGCGCACTGTTGGCAGCTACATGGCGATTTCTGGCTGCTCGCTGCCCATCATCGGCAAGGCGCTCGGCCACAGAGACCAGCGCTCTACTCAGATTTATGCTCGTCTAGATTTATCCTCAGTTCGCACCGCATATGATGCCGTGTTCAAGATGTACGACAAAGGGCTGCCCGCCCCTCAGCAACCTAAACCGCCGGCACTATCACTGGTGCCAGCACTTCAGGCGATTCAACCAGAAGCCGCGCTACCAGAGAAGTCTGCAGTAGGTTGTCGCCCTCTGTCTCGATTCAATCCAACTCAGAGGCTCATCATTGAAGGCAAAATAATTACTTCAATTCAGGCCCGCCACAACAATAAAAAAGCATTTTTTAAACGGCTTGGAGCTATTAAGGCAAAAGAGCTGGATGAGATTCTAAAAGGCATGGAAGAGCGAGGCCTCATCTGTTCAATTCCCGACCGGCTTCTTCACAATGTTTGTAGATACTCGCTGTGTGAAGGCAGCCTGGAGGCTAGCAAGATACTCTCCATAACAAAAGGCAAGCGGACGGTAAGCCAACCCAAGAAAGCAGGCCAAGTCTAAGAGGTGCTCTCATGTTGCCAAGTTTGCATGATGCTGAAATCAGAAACCTCAGAGTTGATTATGACAAGAATCAGCAGCCGGTCTATATCCTGAATTACTTCCTGTTTGAACGTCCGGCCCAGCTGAACCTGGGACCTTATGAAAAGTGCGATGTCAGATACGTCCGCCTGGTTGCCAGAAAGGCTCTAGCCATGGCGTCAAATGGAATTGACCCGGCCGTGAATTTGCACGACCCAGAGTGGCAGGAAACGGCTCCATCGATTAATTTCGGCCGGATGTGCCGGTTGTTGTTCTACAGTGGTCAGCAGTATTCAGACCCGCCTCAGTTTGTCGCCACTCACATCATTCCGGCCTGGGGCCATCGAATGCTTGAGGGCATATCTGCTGATGACGTCGACCAGATGTGCGCGCTGGCTGAGAGGAGAAAAGCGCAGGGTGGCAGCCAGGTGAGAGCGTTCATCCAGCATGTTTTCAATGAGGCATATTTCAAGGGGCAGCTGGCAGAGGAGCATCCGCATCCGGTGCGATTGCGCGATTAGGCGTCTTCAGCTCCCTGGCCGACTGACGGAAGTATTTCAAACCATTGGCGCTTAATAATGTTTTGTTCGTCTTCCAAGCTGTCGCTAACCTGCGCGGACTGCAAGCCTGTCACTATTGACGAGACACCAGCTCCGGTAAAAGTTGCCGTTAATCGAGAGTTGGCTCGCTGCAAGGCGGATAAAGCCAAATATAGTGGCATCAGATGTGGTGCCATTCCGCTGGGTATTTCGTTGCCTCGATTCAAGCAGCTTGTATCGAGCAGACTGACCGAAAAAGAAACCAAATTTCCCAAGCTTATCAAAGTATATGAAGTAGATTTGCCAGCCCCGCTGGAAGGTTTGGCCTGGAGCCCCACAGTAAAATTCTTGGATGATGGCACAGCTTATAGGCTCTATACCATCGAAGGGTCACTGATTGCCGAGCCATACGACTTGGTTGAAATGCTCACAGCCAAATTTGGCGAACCCGAAGAGGAAGGATTTGCTCACATTTGGGAGAAGGGCGGAACGAAAGTTCGCTTTATCAAAACCTATGGTCAGAGTTTGCTTTCTTACACTGATGACAAACTTATAGACCTTTGCAATGAGAAAATGGGCGATGCAACGGACAGTGGGGACTATGTGCATTGACCGGTCTGTAAAATGCGTTTGCTGTATGCGTCCTGCGACTCGTAACCTGCTTCTAAGAGCTTGTATCCCGACCATTTAGCTCTTGCTGTAAGCCTGACTGCGTCAAATTCTTGTTAATAAAATGAAGATCTTTACAGCGGCAAAGAAAGAGTGATTTAATTAGATTATCGCTTGACATCAGCGTTCCGACCATTTTCCCTTATAATTCCTTCTAGGGTATTTAGTATCTTTGAGTCATGAGCCTAAACTTGTTACCAGCTGATTTTCCTAAATTTACCCATCCTCCAGTTAATGAGGTTGTACTGTCAGCGCAGTTTCAGCCGCTTGAAAAACTAACAAGTGCTCATCTCGGCTTGCTCTGGGGGAAGTTTAGAGCTGAATATCCAGAGCTTGAGCAACATCATCCAATCGCTCATGAGCTTGAATTTTTTGGCCCTGTTCCGCTCGACAATATGCAACCGGTTTTTCAAGTTTTAGACAAGCAGCCAACGCCCCGCATTTGGTTTAAGTCTCAATCTGGCCAAGAGCTCATTCAAGTTCAGCCTGACCGGTTTATTCATAATTGGCGTTCTCAGAGCGAGAAGGATATCTACCCTACATACAAAACCTTGCGCCCGAAATTTGCCACCGAGCTTGCTTCTTTGGCGGAATTCTTAGCGGATGAGCTTAAACAGGAACTTTTCGCAGACCAGTGTGAGGTCAGCTACATCAATTATTTGCCTTGGAGCAAAGACAGTGCCTCTCAGAATCAACCAGGTGTTTCCTTGAAGATTTGGCCGGCTCAACTTGACGCTGAATGGCTCAAGGAACCAGAATTTACAAAGGTTTCACAGCAGTTTGTCATTCCGGGCCCTCAGGGGCCCATCGGGCGACTCTATGTAGATGCTCAGCCCGCATATCGATTAACTGAGTCGAAATGGGTATGTAGACTTACGCTAACAGCAAGACTCTATCCAGTCGGTAAAGGGATTGATGGAATTTTACAGACTTTAGATGTTGGCCATGAGTGGGTCGTTAAGTCATTTGCAGCGTTGATAAATCCCAGTGTTCGGGAACTTTGGAGCGAAGAGAAATGAAAGAGTCGTCTGTTATAGATAAGCCAAACACTGATGTTTATAGCCAAGATATACGCCCTTGCCCCCGGGTTACCTTAAGCGCTCAAGGACCCACCGGAAGCACTGCAGATAGTGCATATTACGGTCAAGAACAAAAATTTGTGGCCGACGGGAAACGATTTACCGCCGAAGTCAAAGCGCTATATTTTTTGCCTCCAGGCTGGGATTCTTATGATGCTTTGCCAATTGACCACAGAGCAATAATCGAGGCGCTAGAAGCGACTCATTATTTAGTCAACTATCCAAAGTTGTCTTTGCCACTGGTTGTTCCAACTAAAGCTGGTGGCGTGCAGCTCGAGTGGCATACAACTGAGATCGACTTAGAAATTGCTATCGACCCTGTGGGCACATGCGAAGTAAGTGTCGAGCATTATGCTTCAGGTGATTGTGTCGAATGGACTGATACGAGACCATCTGCCCTTTTTAAACTTGTTAAGTTTTTGAATACTCACAGTGTTGTTTAGAACAGCATACGGTCACCATGACTCAACAAGTTTACGTCGATGATAAAGCGATACCAGACGAAGATAGCCTTTGGCGTAGAGTAAAGTCTATTAATTTCGATGAAGCTCTGAATCGCAAGCGACCAAGCACGGCCGAGTTTGAAGACAGTGTAGATGGCAGTCCAATGTCATGTGTCTGGACTGAGTTTCACTTAGCCAGCGGGTTAACAATGGACGATTTTTTAACTGGCCACGAACGATTTGGCGTTGTTAGTTTTCCTGTCGCACTTGCGCGGCAATTGGGATTCAGCATTCAAAAGGATCCGCTTCCTGAATGTCCAGCTCACGTTTTGGTTGCTGGAAATAAAACTAAATCGGCAAGAAAAAGATTGTCTAGGGAGTGCAAGGTTTTGATAGAAACTTCGTTCGGTTGAATTACTGTGACTGGCAATCGAGCACAAAAAAGAGTGAGCCTTCGCAGACTCACCCTCGTTTTTTTTGACTATGTTCTTCACTCAGCGAGATATGCGGCTATCGGCAATGAATGTCCAGTCCATGCTTCCCAATTTGCGCCATTAAAGCGAAAACGTTTCTACCTTCGGCGTCTCCCTGCACTCTGATTTCAAGGTCGCCATTGTCCGAAATCTCAGCTCGTCCGATTGAAACGAAATCTTTGAACCTGATGGTTGAATAGCTACCGTGCCCACTGTCCCCGCCCTGGCGGCCATTAGTTTCAAGATCTGCCTCTGTAATAATTGCATCCGTTGCTCGAAAATCAATTTTTTGCATTGCTTCCAGAAATGGCTTGGGCACACCATTTTCGCGAAGCTGGGCGGTGGGCATCTGAGCTGAGTTCAAACTGCAATTTAGTTTTATCATGGTCGGAATTTCCTTTCTTGTAATTTCAGTTCTGGTAGATTTATCGCTTGATGTAACCATTTGTTGTCCCTCTAAGTTGTCGTCTAAGTTCCGTGGGTCTCCTTGTCTCCTTCGTCTTTTCTGTGCCATTGTTTTTCTCCTTTCCTAATTGATGGCGCCTCTAAGGGCGGTGGGATGTAGCCAGAATGAATGGTGAGCTTTTTCTGCATCGCAAGGGAGCAGCCAGCCACAGTCCAACAGCTTCTGAAGCGGCGCTGCCAGGTCCTCTTTCTTTCGAAACTGGCGCGGGCCGTTCTGCATAATCTCCGCTTTGAGAATCCGTTTCTTGCCTTGCTTGGCTATCCAGGCGAGCAACTGTTTTGCGGCTTCCTCACCGGCTCTGGTGGCAGAGACACCAATTAGCCTGAGCGCTTCCTTCTCGTAAAATCTAATCAGTAAAATTGCTCGCTCAATGTCGTCCTGGTCGATTTGCGATGCGTGGGGATTGTAGAGAAGCCGAGTAACGCCGGCCAACCTGAGCACGTTCTCTGGAGCTTTCGAGGCCCAGCCGCGAATCGGAGCCAGGTCGCCATCGTCGGACATGCGTTTTTCAGTTTCGTTGTAATAGGCTATCCATGCAGTCTTAGCCTTTTTATCTAAGGCAATCGCGCGAGGGCTTAGCGTATTGCCTGACCCGGTTTCAATTGTCAGTTCGGCATTAAGTGCCAGGTTCATATGGATTACATAGGTTTGATACGACTTTTCGTTGGTTACATCTCCAGTTTTATATGAACGTTCACCGAAGGCAATTTGCGGCTGGCTGATTAAACATCTGGATAGCAATCCCTGGTTTCTTAAGACAGGGTCATTGAAAATGCCCACCTCTATATCGGGTTGAAATCCAAGATGGACTGACAGCCTTCTACCAAACATCTTGGAAGTGCCATCAGAAGCTCTTTGTCTGCTAATTGGTGAACCGTCCCAAGCCTCAGAAAGACAGGAACCTGTTCTGGTCTTTTGTTCTGGATTCATAGCGAAGCCACCCAAAAAGCTTCCCGCTTCTACGTTGAGCAGGCCTTGAGAGGGCTGCCCCCTTTCTAGTGCCTTGTGCAAGCCCTCAATAGTGGTATCACCGAAAATCAAGAATGGTGCTATCGGCGCGACAGGCCTGTCTCCTGTAGCTCCATCACTATTAGATTTTTTGTCTTTCGATTTTTGAGCTTTTTCCCAAGATGCAACCTCTTGGGTATATTTTTTGTGCTCAATTAAATAGGTTGAAAGCCGTTCTCGCTCCTTTTCAATAATTGGTGCGTTGAAAATTTTATCGGCGGTTGATTTCCGGCCACCTGATGGCACTTCCGTTAGAAGCATCAGTGAAGGCGGGCATTTGCGACCATCCACGAGCACATCGGCATGTCCCTGCGTCGCAACAGCAGCGGCAGCAAGCCCGCAGTTCGCCGCTAGAGCGACTGGTAGTGAATAGAAGTGAGCCACATCTTTAACCACAGGTCCGAGAATCGGCCCTAAACCATCGATTGGATATTCAGGCGCATCATCGCGCGGGTCAGTCAATTCATTTGGCTTGGCTAGCCACGGAAGCTGGTTATATTGTTGGTCAGCGATTGATTCGGCAGAAACAATTGGGGCAGCCTGAACCAGTTTATTGATGTCTGTCATGAGAGACTCCGAATGATTGAGGCGGTATAGACGTCAAGCCAGTCTTGACCAGCCTCAGGTGGTACTAAAATTTTGATTTGTATTCGGTGTGCGAGTCGAGCCGCTAGCTTTTGAGCGGCTTTTTGGCCGGCCAGGTGTAAATCATTGTCGGCAAAGATCACTAGTTCCGTCACC
>Ga0163155_10003699_pt1 | contig 16286 bp, 11 predicted proteins | sample OliLakLV19SP4G1_FD_148611 | JGI IMG/M metagenome (GOLD analysis project Ga0163155, IMG submission 148611) | Freshwater microbial mat bacterial communities from Lake Vanda, McMurdo Dry Valleys, Antarctica - Oligotrophic Lake LV.19.SP4.G1 | ecosystem: Environmental > Aquatic > Freshwater > Lake >... | reverse complement strand
GCTTGTTACGCTCAAACTTTCCTTTCGACATCGTCTCCTCACTTAGTTTCCGAATGATCCCGGTAGCTTACGTGCTCAGAAATTGTTCCAAGCCGAAGGCTCTAAACTGAAAAATTACTGTAAAAATTACTGTAAAAAACACTGTAAAAAACACTGCAAAAACTACTACCTTTTCCTACTACTTTTAGGACAAGGCGAGCTGTTATACACACCCCCGCCCCAAAAGCCAACCCCAAGCCCTCACTCTACTTCTTGATTATCGCCTCTGCGACCTGGGCTGGAACCGCAAAATAGTGACCAAAATGCATGGTAAAAGTCGAACGCCCCTGCGACATCGAACGCAAGTCCGTAGCATAGCCGAACATTTCTGCTAGCGGGACCTCGCCACTCACAGTATGGGCACCCCCTCGAGCTTCCATTCCCATAATCTTTCCGCGGCGACGGTTGATGTCTCCCACCACGTTAGAAAGGAAATCGTCAGGAGTAACCACTTCGAGTTTCATAATGGGCTCTAGCAGTTGGGCCCCGGCCTCGCGAATCGCCTCTTTAACTGCAATCGAGGCGCAAATCTTAAAGGCCATATCTGACGAGTCGACATCATGGTACGAGCCGTCAAACAGCTCTACTCTAAAATCGATAACTGGAAATCCAGCGATAACTCCGCCAGCCAGTGCTTCTGTCATACCCTTCTCTACCGAGGGCACGAACTCCTTCGGAATTGCACCACCCTTGATGATATTCTCGAAAACAAATCCAGATCCTCTTTCGCCTGGAAAAATATTAAAGACCACGTGCGCGAACTGACCTCGACCACCGCTCTGTTTGGCGTATTTGTAGTTCTTCGTGCCGTTCTTGGTAATTGTTTCGCGGTAAGAAACCTGCGGCTTACCAACGTTAGCACCAACCTTGTGCTCACGAAGTAAACGATCGACGATGATCTCAAGATGTAACTCGCCCATTCCAGAAATGATTGTCTGACCCGACTCTTCATCGCTGCTAACACGGAAAGATGGATCTTCTTGGGCCAAGCGATTGAGCGCCAGACCGAGCTTCTCTTGGTCAGCTTTGGTTTTTGGTTCTACGGCAACCGAAATAACTGGATCGGGAAAATCAATGGCTTCCAGCTTAATTGGATCGTCTTCATCACAAAGCGTGTCACCGGTGTAAACGTTCTTAATCCCAACGACCGCGGCGATATCACCGGCCTGGACCATTTCGATCTCTTCACGCTTGTTGGCGTGCATCTTTACTAGACGGCCAACTCGCTCGCGCTTACCACTCCGTACGTTATAAACGGAGTCTCCCGAATTTAACTTGCCGGAGTAAACGCGAATAAATGTTAACATCCCGTGAGGATCTGAGATAATCTTGAAAGCCAAAGCAGCAAAAGGCTCGGACTCATCAGCTCGTCGCAATACTTCCTTATCCTTGTCATCTGGATGAGTGCCGACAACGGGAGGTAGGTCCAGTGGGCTGGGAAGAAATAGCACGACGGCATCCAGTAGCGGTTGCACTCCCTTATTCTTGAAAGCCGCTCCGCAAAGAATAGGCACCGCCGTCATCGCCAAGCATGCCTTTCGTAGACCAGCGATAATATCCTCTCGCGATAGCTCGCCACCGCTAAGATACTTGTCCAGTACACTCTCGTCAGCTTCAGCCGCGGCCTCCAACATCAAGAGACGGGCGGCATCTGCCTCATCTTTCATATCAGCCGGAATATCTTGGTATTCGTATTTAGCGCCAAGAGTGTCTTCAAGGTAAACGATCGCCTTCATATCGATCAGGTCGATGACACCCTTAAACGTATCCTCCGCGCCGATTGGTAGCTGAATTGGAACAGCGCGAGCCTTTAAGCGGTCACGCATCATCTCCACACAACGATTAAAATCGGCACCAGCGCGATCCATCTTGTTGACAAAACAGATGCGCGGAACATGATACTTATCAGCCTGTCTCCAAACTGTCTCAGTCTGAGGCTCCACGCCCGCGACACCATCGAAACAAGCGACTGCTCCGTCCAAAACGCGCAGCGAACGCTCAACTTCAATGGTAAAGTCCACGTGCCCAGGCGTATCGATAATATTAATCCGATGCAGCTGCATCTTCTCGTCCGCTCCACGCCACATACAGGTAGTCGCGGCAGAAGTGATGGTGATTCCCCGCTCCTGCTCCTGCTCCATGTAATCCATGGTCGCAGCGCCCTCATGCACTTCACCGATCTTGTAGTTAACACCGGTGTAGTAAAGAATACGCTCAGTAGTCGTCGTTTTACCGGCGTCAATGTGCGCCATGATGCCGATATTACGAACTCTATCTAATGAAACGTGTGGGCTACTCACAAAAATATCCTCATTTAATTTAGATCTGCGGATCTGCCGCTACGTGAGCAGTCCCTACCCTATATAATTGGCCGAATCCTTGGCCTGCAAAAATCTGTGATTTACCAGCGGTAGTGAGCGAAGGCTCGGTTAGCTTCAGCCATACGGTGTGCATCTTCTTTCTTCTTCACCGCATTACCACGATTCTGGGCCGCATCAGCGAACTCATTCGCCAAAGACTCCAACATAGTCTTCTCCGAGCGGTCACGAGCGCTCTGAATCAACCAACGAATCGCCAGCGCGTCGCGTCGGACCGAACGTACCTCTGTGGGGATCTGATAGGTAGCACCACCCACACGACGCGAGCGCACTTCAACCATCGGACGCACATTATCCATAGCCATCTGGAATACCTCTAACGGCTCCCGATTGTGCTTCTCTTGAATACGATCAAGCGCACCGTAGAAAATATGCTCCGCCAGACCTCGCTTACCCTGCCACATCATCACGTTGATAAACTTAGTTACCAAAGTCTGATGGAACTTCGGATCTGGGAGAACTTTACGGATATAATTTCTACGCTTTCTCGACATACGCTTTACTCGTGCGAATAACTGTAAATAAAACTACTTCGGCCGCTTAGCGCCGTACTTGGAACGGCTCTGCTGCCGACCTTGAACACCCTGTGTATCGAGCTTGCCGCGGATAATATGATAACGCACACCTGGAAGGTCCTTAACTCGACCTCCACGGATCAGTACCACGGAGTGCTCCTGCAAGTTATGTCCTTCACCTGGAATGTAGCTGGTAACTTCCATGCCGTTAGTTAAACGCACACGAGCCACCTTTCTCAAAGCCGAGTTCGGCTTCTTTGGAGTAGTGGAGTAAACCCGAGTACACACACCTCTCTTTTGGGGGCAGTTCTTAAGGGCGGGAGACTTGGTGCGGTTCTCCTGCTTCTTTCGACCGCTGCGGACTAATTGATTGATAGTAGGCATCGTGACTTAGGTCCTGAAAAATCTATTACTAAAAAAAACAGTGCATTTAAATTAAAAAATGCGGTCTTAAGACAGAGTTTTTGCCCTCAAAAAGCCAGCAAATAACGTCGTTTTAAGAGCGGGTTATCTAGCACCAAGGCTGAAGATCTGTCAAACAAGGGGGCGGCCAGAAACTGTGTTTTGAGCGGCGTTTTGGGAGATCCGGTCGAGGTTAAGGGCTTTTAAGGGGATTGTGGCTCTGGCTTTAGAGCCAAGCCACAATCCCGAGCGGAAGCAGGGTTATTCGCGAGCAGACTCGGCCTCAGCAGCCAGATTCCCCCCGGGAACCACCACCACCTTGCCGTTCACTTCTCCATACTGGTCCTCAACTTCCAAGGTTTCATGGTAGTCGCGCTGAACCAAGCCCGTTCCGGCTGGGACCAAGCGACCCATGATCACGTTCTCCTTCAACCCCCGGAGATTATCAATCTTGGCCGAGAGAGCTGCCTCAGTCAGCACCTTTGTGGTCTCCTGGAAACTCGCAGCCGAGATGAAGCTCTCAGTTGAGAGCGAGGCCTTGGTGATACCTAGCAGCAGTGGCTCGTAGGTAGCCGCACGGCCCTTCGCCGCTCGAATCGAACGATTTTCTTCCTCAAAATCGAAACGGTCTACTGACTCGCCCGCCAAGAACTTTGAATCCCCTGCATTGACGACCTTCACCTTACCCAACATCTGCCGCACAATTACTTCAATGTGCTTATCGTTAATACGCACACCTTGCAGTCGGTAGATCTCCTGAGCCTCGTTTACCAAGAACTTTGCTAGCTCCTCCACACCTTTTACTCGGAGAATATCATGAGGGTTTGGCGAACCAGCGGTTAACGGATCCCCTGCCCGGACACGATCTCCATCCTGCGCAAGAATGTGAGTATTCTTGGCAATCAGGTACTCGACCGGCTCACCGACCTCTGGAGTAACCACGATTCGGCGACGTCCGCGCGAATCTTCCCCAAAACTAACGTTACCGTCGATATCACTAATCTCTGCTGGATTCTTAGGCTTACGAGCCTCGAAAAGCTCGGCCACACGGGGGAGACCTCCGGTAATATCCTTAGTCTTAGTGGTTTCTCGTTCGCGTTTAGCAAGAACGGTTCCCGGAAAAACAGTGGAGTTATTATCCATCACGATCTTGACGCCGATCGGCATCTGGAACACATGCTCCGTGCCCTTGTCTGAGCGAACAACGATCACGGGACGGAAATCCTGAGTTCGATCCTTCGACTCTCGGATCTGACGCTCAGCGAAACCGGTACGTTCGTCAGTGCGCTCTTCCATCGTATTTTCGTTGATGTCGCGCCAGATTGCAGTACCACCAAATTCTGTGACGATCGGAATCGAGAACGGATCCCACTCTGCCAAAAGGTCCCCGGCCTTGATCTGTTCTCCCTCTGTGAACTTAACCACCGCACCGTAGACCAGCATGTGACGCTCGCGCTCGCGATTGTCTTTCGGGTCAACGACGACAACCTCGCCCTTACGCCCTATCACGACCAAGCCCCTTGGCGAGTCGATGATGTTTGCGTTCTCGTATTTAATCGAACCCGGATAGCGCGCGAGTAGGTTCGTTTGCTCAGCTCGACCGCTGGCAGCCCCTCCCACGTGGAAAGTTCTCATTGTCAGCTGCGTACCAGGTTCCCCGATGGATTGCGCGGCGATAACACCCACCGCCTCACCCAGGTTCACCAAATGTCCTCGCGCTAAGTCACGACCATAACAGCGTGCGCAAACTCCATAACGTTGCTCGCAAGTCAGAGCCGAACGGATCTTCATCCGGTCAACACCCGAATCAACAATTCGCTGAGCGCCTTCTTCGTCGATATCAGCGTTCGCCGAGATCAAGACTTCACCACTGATCGGATCATGTAGATCTTCAAGAGCCACGCGGCCCAGAATGCGATCGTAAAGTCCCTCGATCTCCTCTCCGCCCTCGACTAGCGCGGTAATTTCGATACCATTTAAGGTTCCGCAGTCAACTGCGGAAACAATGGCATCCTGCGCCACGTCGACCAAGCGGCGTGTTAGATATCCAGAGTTCGCGGTCTTAAGCGCAGTATCCGCCAGTCCCTTACGAGCTCCGTGGGTTGAGATGAAGTACTCACCGACCGAGAGACCTTCACGGAAATTTGCTTTAATTGGTGTCTCGATGATCGAACCGTCTGGCTTAGCCATCAGCCCTCGCATACCAGCTAGCTGACGAATCTGCTGACTCGATCCTCTAGCACCCGAGTCGGCCATCATAAAGATCGGGTTGAAGCTTGGGCCGCTTATATTATCCTTACCGTTGCTGTAGTTCTGCGTAGAGATTCCGGTCATCATGTCTGTGGCAACGCGATCTCCGATGTCGGCCCAGATATCGATCGCCTTATTGTAGCGCTCACCCGCGGTGATCAGACCTTCCTGATACTGCTGTTCAACGGCACTGATACGTTCGTTAGCTTCCCCTAGCAAAGTTTCCTTGCTAGTCGGGATCTTCATATCGTTCATGGCGATAGAAATTCCCGCAATCGTTGAGAACTTGAAGCCGTAATCCTTCAGGCGATCAGCCAAAATAACTGTGGCTTTGTTGCCGCAAAGTCGGAAGCAATCTGCGACCAAGTCGCCCAGATCGCGCTTCTTCATCGTCTTGTTGGCGTAGTCGAAGTCTAGCCCCTCTGGGAAGACGTCATAAAGTAGCACTCGACCAACTGTGGACTTCTGCAGCTTACCATCGACTCGGACCTGAATTGCTGCCTGTAAATCTACCGCCTTCGCGTCGTAGGCCATTAAGACCTCTTCTGGCGATGAGAAAACCCGGCCCTGACCCTTGGCGTACGGGCGCTCCCTGGTCATGTAGTACAACCCAAGCACGATATCCTGCGTCGGCCCAATAACTGGCTTACCGTTAGCTGGGCTGAGGATGTTGTTGGTTGACATCATCAACACCCGAGCTTCAACCTGAGCTTCAACAGACAACGGAACGTGTACCGCCATCTGGTCACCGTCAAAGTCGGCGTTAAAAGCGGTACAAACTAGTGGATGAAGCTTAATCGCCTTACCTTCCACTAGCACTGGCTCGAAAGCTTGAATTCCCAAACGGTGCAGAGTTGGAGCGCGGTTAAGCAGCACTGGATGCTCCTTAATCACCTCGTCCAAAATATCCCAAACTACCGGCTGCTCCTTCTCCACCATCTTCTTGGCGCTCTTGATAGTGGTGACGAAACCGCGCTGTTCGAGCTTGTTATAGATAAAGGGCTTGAACAATTCTAACGCCATCTGCTTAGGCAGACCGCACTGATGCAAACGGAGCTCTGGACCGACGACGATTACCGAACGGCCGGAGTAGTCAACGCGCTTACCTAGCAAGTTCTGCCGGAAGCGTCCCCCTTTTCCCTTCAGCATATCGCTGAGCGATTTAAGTGGGCGCTTATTTGGCCCGGTAATAACGCGTCCGCGACGACCGTTATCAAACAGCGCGTCAACGGCTTCCTGCAGCATTCGCTTCTCGTTACGAATAATGATGTCGGGAGCATTTAGCTCTAGCAGCCGCTTCAAACGATTGTTGCGGTTGATAACTCGACGATACAGATCGTTAAGATCAGAGGTCGCAAAACGGCCGCCATCGAGCGGAACTAATGGTCGAAGATCCGGAGGCAGCACGGGAATGCACTCCATTACCATCCACTCCGGCTTATTCCCGCTATTAAGCAGAGAATATAGCACCTTCAGACGCTTAGTGATCTTCTTGCGCTTGGCTTCGTTAGTTGCAGCTTCAAGCTCTGCTCGAAGTTTCTTCACAAGTGTCGGGACTTCGATGCGACGCAGCATGTCTTGAACGGCTTCCGCACCGATACCGGCGCGAAAGTTAATACCGCCCTCTTCCAGCGCCGCTCGATACTCTTTCTCACTAAGAAGCTCACCATACTTGTGAACAGTTTTACCTGGCTCGAGAACGACGTAAGCTTCAAAGTACAGGACTTTCTCCAAATCGCGCAGCGACAGGTCTAAAAGATTGCCGATGCGACTTGGCAAGCTCTTGAGGAACCAAATGTGTGCAACCGGTGAGGCTAGCTCGATATGGCCCATGCGCTCGCGGCGAACTTTGGACTCGATAACTTCGACTCCGCATTTCTCGCAAACAACGCCGCGATGACGCATGCGCTTATACTTACCGCAGATGCACTCGTAATCCTTAACGGGACCGAAGACTTTAGCGCAAAATAATCCATCTCTCTCCGGCTTAAATGTCCGGTAGTTGATCGTTTCAGGCTTACGAATCTGTCCATGCGACCAGGACCGGATCTTCTCCGGGCTGGCGATAGAGATCTTCATCGCCTTATAATCAGAGGGGTTCTTTGGCTTCTGGAATAAGCTAAACAGTTCTTCCATTCTTAACTCCGGTCACACTTGTAAGAGAAAACGATATTAGGCTGTCAGACTACCTATGCGATCTGTGAATCACCTTCGCTAGAAGGCAAAACCAATTTAGGTAGTGCGGGCATTGGCGGTGCCACAGGTTCAGGCTTGGCGTCCTGTTGAGCTAGGCCCTCGCGCTCAATCAGCTCAACATCAAGTCCCAAGCTCATCAGCTCCTTCATCATTACCTTGAAGGATTCTGGCAACCCTGGCTCGAGGACGTTCTCGCCCTTGACCACCGCTTCATACATCCGCGTTCTTCCGGTTACGTCATCAGACTTAACTGTCAGGAATTCCTGCAACGAGTAGGCAGCGCCATAAGCCTCTAGGGCCCAGACCTCCATCTCTCCCAGTCGCTGACCACCGAACTGCGCCTTTCCACCCAGCGGTTGCTGAGTAACAAGTGAGTACGGTCCAATGGAACGCGCGTGAATTTTATCATCGACCAAGTGGTGCAGCTTGAGCATATACATCACGCCCACGGTCACCTTCTCTTGGAAGGTTTCTCCCGTCCGGCCGTCGTAAAGCTCGGTCTGACCAATTGTCGGCAGTCCGGCGTGTTCAAGTAGTGTACGAATCTCAGATTCGGTCACTCCTTCAAACACTGGCGAGGCTACGTGCACACCATTCATTACTCGCTGTCCAAACTCCAGCACTTCGCTGTCGTTCAGATTACCAACAAACTTCGAGTGCACATCGTCGTTGAACGCCTTCGAAAGGAACTGCTTAACCTCGGACGCCACCGGCTTGGCCTGACCATTCAATTGGGCCAACGCCGCCGTGAATCGGGTATCCGGGTCGACAATCTTCTCAAGTAGCTCTCGTACCTTACGGCCGACCTCATAACAGGCCCAACCGAGGTGGGTCTCAAGAATCTGCCCCACGTTCATCCGGGAAGGAACGCCCAGAGGATTCAGCACCATGTCGACTGGTGTTCCGTCTGGCAAGTAAGGCATGTCTTCCACCGGAAGGATGCGGGAGAGCACACCCTTATTACCGTGTCGACCAGCCATCTTGTCACCGACTGAAAGGCGACGCTTAATCGCCACGAAGACTTTGACCATCTTGATTACGCCAGGAGGAAGCTCATCACCCTCTTTCAGGCGCTTAATCTTCTCTGCTAACGCGGCTCGCTTATTGTTAATAAGCTGACCTGTTCCGACGACAATTCGGCTAAGTTCCTGATGTGCGTCTTCGTCACCGATCTGAATATCTCGCAGATACTCAAAAGGAATCTCGGACAAAATTTCGGCGGTTAGCGTATCGCCCTTAGCAATCAACTGTTTGCGCCCTTCGTCCACCAAACGCGCTGATGTCTGCTTACCACCCAACATCGAGGTGATTTGCTTCAGTGCGCTGTCCCGAAGGATGCGAATTTCATCACGTTGATCCTGCTCGAGCTTGGAGATCAGATTCTTCTCAATCTGCAACATCCGCTCGTCTTTATCCGTGCCTTTACGGGAAAAAACGTGTCCGCTGATGACAGTTCCCTCAACGCCCGGAGGGAGTCGTAAACTAGTGTCACGAACTTCGCCTGCCTTCTCACCGAAGATCGCCCGTAGGAGTTTCTCTTCTGGTGACAGCTGAGTTTCGCTCTTAGGAGTAATCTTTCCAACGAGAATATCGCCCTGCTTGACTTCTGCCCCGATGCGGATAATTCCAGATTCGTCGAGATTCCTGAGTGCTTCCTCGCCAACGTTCGGAATATCGCGGGTGATCTCTTCCTTACCGAGCTTGGTATCACGGGCAATACACTCAAACTCCTCGATATGAATCGAAGTGAATGCATCTTCCTGCACCACTCTTTCGCTGATTAGAATCGAGTCCTCAAAGTTGTAACCCTGCCAAGGCATAAAGGCCACGAGCACGTTACGTCCAAGCGCCAACTCTCCCATGTCGGTAGATTGCCCGTCGGCGATCACTTCTCCCGCCCTGACGGAGTCTCCCAGCCGAACAATCGGCCGTTGGTTGATACAGGTGTTTTGATTGGAGCGTTTGTATTTGATCAGATTGTAGATATCGACGCCGGTATCTAACGGATCAGCAGTGAGCTTATCCGATTTGATCACAATACGTCCCGCATCGACAGCTTCCACAAGTCCTGGACGCTTAGCGACCACAGTCGCTCCGGAATCCCTGGCTACCGTTTTCTCCATCCCTGTTCCGACCAGCGGAGCAGAGGTTTTGAGGAGCGGTACGGCCTGACGTTGCATGTTCGAACCCATCAAGGCTCGGTTAGCGTCGTCATTCTCCAGGAACGGAACAAGAGACGCCGCAACACTGACCAATTGATTTGGACTTACGTCCATCAAAGTCACTTCGTCCTTTGAGGCGCGTTGAAATTCATTGTTCTTTCGAACCTGAACTATTTCCTCAGCGAACTTTTTGTTGCTATCGATCATCGCATTAGCCTGGGCGATGACCTCACGTTCCTCTTCCATAGCGGAGAGGTAAACAATCTTGTCGGTCAGCTTTCCGCCGCCCTCGACCACACGATACGGGGTCTCAACGAAACCGTAGTCGTTCACGCGGGCATACGAAGCAAGCGATGAGATAAGACCGATGTTTGGACCTTCTGGGGTCTCGATCGGACAGACACGACCATAGTGGGTCGGATGTACGTCTCGAACCTCGAAGCCCGCTCGCTCGCGAGTCAAACCACCAGGTCCAAGGGCACTTAGTCTCCGCTTATGAGTTACTTCACTTAGAGGGTTAGTCTGGTCCATAAACTGGCTCAGCTGAGAAGATCCGAAGAACTCCTTAATTACAGCCGATACCGGTTTGTAGTTAATCAGATCCTGCGGCATCAAGGTCTCGATGTCCTGGATGCTCATGCGCTCCTTGATGGCGCGCTCCATTCTCACTAATCCGAGGCGATACTGATTCTCGATTAATTCGCCGACTGAGCGGACTCGTCGGTTGCCGAGATGGTCGATATCGTCAATCGAGTACGCAACTGGATCGTTTGAAGTGCGAAGCTCTAAAAGATATCGCACGCTCTGACAGATGTCTTCTGCCGCAAGGGTTCCGCCCTCGGTGAACTCCGATCCTGAATTGGGATCCTTCTTCTTGCCGATCTTGGTCTCGCGCTGCTTGAAAGTCTTTGCTCCACCGTGCAGCTTGAAATCCAGCTTCAATCGACCAACTGGCGAAAGGTCATAGCGCTCGGGATTGAAGAACAGATTGTTGAAATTTGCTTCTGCAGTCTCAATCCGTGGTGGATCTCCCGGGCGAAGACGCTTATATATTTCGACAAGGGCGCCGCGGTGCGGAACCTTCAGGTAATGGTCTGACAAAGCCTCACGCTCTGGCTCCAAGCCGTCACCCATCAACGTCTTCAACAGCGACTCACCAATGTGGTTTTCGCTGGTGTAGAGAACTTCAAGCTCTTTGATCCCAAGCCGACGCAAACGAGAGACGGTGCCCTCGGACTTCAACTTACCCTTGGAATCGATCACGTCCGGGGCAAGCTCTTCACCCGCCGCAACAATCACTTCCAGCTTTGAGAATCCGTCTTTAATCTGCGCTTCCGAAGCATCCTTGTAAGTGGTCTTAAAGGCCGCGTTAATTTCTTGCCATCCGACTAGAATCTCTCCCTGACGGATCAGGACCTTCTTCGAACTAGGATAGGTAACATCTTCCTTGGCCTCGACGATCGTGCGCGACGAAACCATGCCAGCCAAAGACTGCGGATCGATTTCGAGCGAACTAATCTCTGCTTCCTTCAGACGACGAATCACCGCGCGGTTAAATTTCTGTCCGCCGCGGACGAGCTCTTTGCCAGCCTTAGTCTTAACATCAGCGAAAGCACGCTGACCTTCTAATTGATCTGGCTTGAAGATTTTAACTACGGTACCCCCGCGTTGGAAAGTAATCTTATCTGACTTATAAAACTTGTTGAGGATATCTTCTGAAGTCAGGCCTAACGCTCTTAAGAGAACAGTGGCGTTCTGCTTCCGACGTCGATCGATGCGCACATGAAGCACGTCCTTCACGTCGAACTCAAAATCTAGCCATGAACCGCGGTAGGGAATAATGCGGGCACTATAGAGCAATTTGCCTGAAGAGTGGGTCTTCCCACGATCATGGTCGAAGAACACACCAGGTGAACGGTGTAGCTGTGAAACGATGACGCGCTCGGTACCATTCACCATGAATGTTCCGTGCTCAGTCATCAACGGAATCTCACCGAAGTAGACTTCTTGCTCCTTGATATCGCGGATCTGTCGATTATTGTCGTTCGAGTTGTCCCAGAGCACTAATTGAATAGTGACCTTTAGTGGTGCAGCCCAGGTCATGCCGCGCTCGTGACACTCCATCACGTCATACTTGGGCTCACCCAAGGCGTAGGAAACAAATTCTAGTGAAGCGGTGTCGTTGTAATCGCGGATGGGGAAAACGGATTTGAATACCGCCTGCAATCCCATGTCCTCGCGCTTCTCATGAGCAACGACACGCTGCAGAAATTTTTCGTAGCTCTGATACTGAATGCTAATCAGGTTGGGAACTTCCAACGGCTTTTGAAGTCGGGAATAATCTCTGCGAAGCCGGAGCCGAGTCGTAACTTTACTGGCCATAGTCCCTTAGTCGTCTCTTAGTAACAGTAAATTCTGCTAAAAAATGCCGTTCTGTAAAATTCAGTTCTATAAAAGAAAGCGCTGCGGAACAGCTCCCTCTCGGGGCCGGTTCCGACACCAATCGTTTGGGCAACAGACCCAGACGACAGCAATGGGGTGTGAACCCAATTGATAACTAAATTTTCAGACAATTTATTAATGAATTCGGTCGATGCTATAGCTGTAATGACCCCGGCGCCTGGCAGGATAGTCCGAAAGGACTGTCAAGACAAGCGCCGGAGCCAATCGGTCAAGGACTACTTCAGCTCGACTTTAGCGCCGACAGCCTCAAGCTTAGCCTTCATCTTCTCGGCCTCTTCCTTGGACACGCCTTCCTTTACGGGCCTTGGAGCGTTGTCTACAACGTCCTTAGCTTCCTTTAGTCCGAGACCGGTCAATTCACGCACTTCCTTAATGACCTTAATCTTGTCGGCGCCAAAAGATGCCAAGATGACGGTGAACTCTGTCTGCTCATCAACAACAGGAGCACCCCCAGCAGCACCCGCCATAGCCATCATGCCGACTGGAGCTGCCGCGCTCACCCCGAGCTCTTCCTCGAGGTCCTTAACGAGCTTAGCTGCATCCATCAAGCTCATGCTCTTAATGTAATCTTTTACCTGTTCAATACTTACCTGGTTCATCTGCTTCTCTCCTGTATTACTCTTAGTAGATATCTGTTTTGCACGGTCTTATTCGCACGGTATTACTCCAAACAAACTTGGAGCTAGGATCGGGACTAACCCTTCTTTTCGACCTCACCCCTCCAGGCTTCTAGTAAGCGCACCAAGCTAGAAGCTGGAGCGTTTATCATGCGCAAGAGTTGGGTTGCTGGTGCATTAATTAACGCCAGCAGGTTGGCCTGGAGCTCTGGCTTGGATGGCAACTTCGCGAGCGCTTCAATGTCTTTCGCTCCGATCGCCGCGCCGTCCACCCAGCCACCCTTCAGCACAAACTTCTCTCGAGTCTTCTTGAACTCCAAAAGAATCTTCGCTGGCTGAACTGGATCTTCGCCCGACCAAATAACTGCGGTCGGGCCTTCAAACATGCTGGTCAAAGCCTTCATCTCTGTGTCGGCTATGGCCTTTTTCGCCAAAGTATTTTTGACGACAGCCATTTTCGATCCAGCTTCACGCAACTGGTTACGAACCAGCGTCAGGTCAGCACAGGTGATACCCTCGAAGTTAACCAAGAAGGTGCCGCCGGCTTCGCCAAAATTCGCAGCAAATTCGGTCACTGCTTGCTGTTTAGTCTCGAGGTTCATTTTACCTTCACCATTCGCTTAAAAGTTTTTCTTACATCTTCCGATAAGGGGTTGGGTCAATCTCGATACCAACTCCCATGGTCGACGAAAGGTGGATGTTCTGTAAATAAACACCCTTAGAGGTCTTAGGCTTAGCCTTCAGCAACGCGTCAAGAATACTGGAAACATTGTCCTTAATCTTTTCTGGACCAAAGGACACGCGAGCAACGCCAATATGCACCAAGCCTGCTTTCTCAACTCGAAATTCTACCTGACCAGCCTTGACAGCTTTTACCGCCTTGGCAACGTCCATAGTGACCGTGCCGACCTTAGGATTTGGCATCAAACCCCGTGGGCCGAGCAGCTTACCAACCTTCCCGACCAATGCCATTACGTCTGGGGTAGCAATCAAACTATCAAAGTCTAACCAACCACCCTGAATCTTTTCGATAATATCTTCGGCACCAACAAAATCAGCGCCCGCCGCCTTGGCATCGTTAGCCTTCTCGCCCTTAGCTATAACAACAACTCGCAGCGTCTTACCGGTGCCGTGAGGAAGTGCGACGACCCCTCGAACGTTCTCCTCAGCTTTCCGAGGATCTACGCCCAGTTTGATACAGACATCAACGGACTCATCAAACTTTGCTTTTGGCAGATCCGCCAAGATAGTGGTCGCATCTTCAAGCGAATAGAGCTTGCCTACTTCTACTTTCTGTCTCGCTGCTTTGAGACGTTTTCCCTCGGTTGCCATCTTCTATTCCTTAAACTTTAGATTACGAAAAGTAGGGAGTCTTAACTCCCATGCTTCGAGCACTACCTGCGATAATCTTCTTCGCAGCTTCCATGTCGTGCGCGCTCAAGTCTGCCATCTTGATCTTGGCTATCTCTTCCAAGTCTTTGTCTGTCAGACTGCCGACCTTATTCTTATTAGGCTCAGCCGAACCTTTCTCGAGTTTGGCAAACTTCTTAATCAAATAACCCGCTGGAGGGCTCTTAATAATGAAAGTGAATGATCGATCCGAGTAGGCAGTGATAATCACTGGTAGAATCGTACCCGCCTGGGACTGGGTCTGCGCGTTAAAAGACTTACAGAACTCCATGATGTTGACGCCGAGCTGACCAAGGGCAGGACCGACTGGAGGGCTTGGGTTCGCCGAGCCAGCTGGAATTTGCAATTTGGTAGACCCTACTATCTTTTTTGGCGGTGCCATATCGACTTATCTCTTCGACTATCTTTCAAAAAATGCCGTTTCCTTTGGTAGCAGTCAGGACAGGGCCTTGACAAACAAGACCGGCGCCTCAAAAACGGAGCTGGTTCTTATGCCTTTTCTACCTGCACAAAGTCAAGTTCGACGGGGGTATTTCGACCGAAGATGCTGATCAGCACCCGCAGCTTGCCCTTATCCGGCTTAACTTCATCAACAGTCCCGTTAAAATCAGTAAACGGCCCATCGATGACCTTGATCGCATCCCCTTCTTCGAAGTGAACGCGGGGACGTGGTTTGGAGGCACCCCCCTCCATCTGACGGGTTAGATTCTCGACTTCCGCTGGTGAAAGCGGCACAGGATGGCGCGAGTCGCCCACAAATCCCGTAACTTTTGGGGTTTCTTTCACTAAGTGCCAGCTATCGTCGTTCAGCTGGAGCTGCACAAGAATATAGCCGGGGAAAAATTTGCGCGTGGAGGTCTTCTTCTGTCCTCTCACCAGCTCAACTACTGTCTCTTGGGGTACGAGAATCTTACCAAAGCTCTGTTGAAGCCGATGAGTTCGAATACGCTCTTCCAAATTCAGCTTCGCGCGAAGTTCGTAACCGGAATAGGTGTGCACTACAAACCAAGGAAGAGTGGCGCGATGGGCCTCTAGCTCCTCTTCGGACATCGCGGGCGTGGTTGAAGCAAAGCTTCTCGCCGCCTCTTGAGCGACTAATTCCTGGTCCAGCACGGGAGAGGCCATAGCCTCGGGCTCGTCCTTGATTCGATCAGACCAGCGTCGGCTCGGACCCGGCTCGGGCTCGTCGGCCAAGGCAGCGAGAGCCGCCTCAGGCGCGCCATTAGCGGACTGCCGCTCAATCTTTTCCTGTTCTAGATCCTTGTCTGAATCGTCCATCGTCATTTTCTTCCTTCGCTCTAAACAACAGAGCCCGAACTCCGTAGCTTCTACCTAGCGGCCACTACTCACTAGGTAAGCACTGCCCGCATTACGTTTCCAATCACATAATCGACTAAGCCCAAAAAGATCGAGAATACGACAATCATCGCCAACACAACCATGCTGGCTTGGATTGTTTCCTGTCGGGTTGGAAAGTGAACTTTCTTCACTTCCTCCACGGATTCCTGGAAGAAAGCTACGCTACGAGAAATCGGATTTGCTGAGGCTTTCCCCGTGGGAGTCGGCATTGCACTATTTTTTACGATGTCTGCCATTTGATTCTCGCCTCAATCACTCTCTAACTCGCGCTACTCTCTACCTGGCACGCTCGGAGGGACTCGAACCCCCGACCTACGGATTTGGAGTCCGCCGCTCTACCAACTGAGCTACGAGCGTCCGTCACTACCTAGTTCGATATTCGCTATTCAATAATCTCAGCAACAACGCCTGCACCGACAGTTCGACCACCTTCTCGGATGGCGAAGCGTAGCTCCTTATCCATCGCGATCGGGTTGATTAGAGTGATCTCTATCG